>Ga0190265_10004129_pt1 | contig 10031 bp, 9 predicted proteins | sample Popmic124T_FD_133135 | JGI IMG/M metagenome (GOLD analysis project Ga0190265, IMG submission 133135) | Populus adjacent soil microbial communities from riparian zone of Indian Creek, Utah, USA - 124 T | ecosystem: Environmental > Terrestrial > Soil > Riparian zone | place: USA: Utah | collected...
CACCTCGTGGCCGCCTCCGAGGTGGCCGCCGAGCTGGACCTGGACGAGGTCGTCTTCGTGCCCACCGGCAAGCCGTGGCAGAAGGATGACGACAAGGTCTCCCCGGCCGAGCACCGGTACCTGATGACGGTGATCGCCACCGCCTCCAACCCCCGCTTCACCGTCTCCCGGGTGGACATCGACAGACCCGGGCCGACCTTCACGGCGGACACCCTGCGGGACCTGCGCATCCTGCGGCCCGAGGCGGAGCTGTTCTTCATCACCGGGGCGGACGCCCTGGAGCAGATCATGACCTGGAAGGACGTGGACACGCTCTGGGACATGGCCCAGTTCGTCGGTGTCACCCGTCCGGGGCACGATCTCGTGGAGGTCGGGCCGGAGACCGGCGTGATGCTGATGGAGATCCCCGCGATGGCCATCTCCTCCACCGACTGCCGCGCCCGCGTCCAGGACCACAAGCCCGTCTGGTACCTCGTGCCGGACGGCGTGGTCCAGTACATCGCCAAGCACCGCCTCTACCTGCCCGATGCCCACGAGCCGGGCGGCGGCCCGGGCGGGCGCCGCCGCCAGGACACTCCGGAGGTCCATGCGTGAGCGCCGCTGATCCCACCCAGCCCCCAGGACCCACCCGTCGCTCCGGGCGCCAGCACCGGCGAGTGGACACTGAGGCCGGGGCACCGGCGGGGGAGACCGCCGAGGCGATCCTCGACCTGCCCGCCTTCGCCGTGGACCCCGCCGACGTCGGTCCGCTGACCGGCACGTTCACCGGCGTGCTTCCCGGCGTGGCCGAACTGCCCCTGCTCAGGGACGGCCGGGTCGTGTCCCGCCCCGGGCAGGCTCCCGCCGCACTGGCCCGTGTCTTCGAGCCCACCGGCCCCACCGGGTTCACCGTGGCCAGCGACGGAGTGCCCGTCGGGCCCGATGGGCAGCCCCTGACGCGTCGCCAGTTGCGTGAGATGCGTCAGCGCCAGGAGTCCGGGACCGGCCCCGCGACCTCGTCCTCCCCATCCACCGCCCGACGCGCGGAGGCACCGGAAGGTGCGCCGGCCGGCGTCGTGCCCGGGGACGGGGCACCGGACGGCGTCGCAGGGGAGACGGACGAGCCCGTCACCCGTGAGTCCCTGGCCCTTGAGGCCGGGGCCCTGGCCGAACGCCTCGCGGCCGCCGGGGATGACCCCGAGGCCGTGGACCCGCAGTTGCTGCGGGAGCAGCAGCTGCTGGCGGAGAAGGCCCGCCGCTTCAACGAGACCGGCCTCCTGGCCACCGTTCCCCCCGCGGCGGCGCCCGTCGAGCGGGCCGGCGAAGACCCCGCCGCTGAATCCGTGCGCCATGAGCCGATCCAGGCACAGTCCGCCCACGGGCTGGACTCCCTGCCGGCCTCAGAATGGGGCTCCAGAGAGCGCGCCCTGGTGATCGTGGCCGCGGTCGTCTTCGCCCTCCTGGTCATCGCGCTGATCCTGGCCCTGGCCCTTTGACCGCCGCTGACCCACCCACCCCTCAGGAGTTGCCCGTGACCGTCCCCGAAACCACCCTCACCGCGCTGAAACTGGCCGGCCAGGCCGCAGCAGACAAGCAGGCCACGGACATCGTCGCCGTCGACGTGGCCGAGCGGATGGGACTGACCGATGCGTTCCTCATCGCCTCGGCGACGTCGGAGCGCCAGGTTGTCGCCGTGGTGGACGAGGTCGAGGAAGTGCTCAGCCAGCAGCTGAAGCTCGACGTGATCCGCCGGGAGGGCAAGGCCGGCGGCCGCTGGGTGTTGCTGGACTACGGGCACTTCGTGGTGCACGTCCAGCACGAGGAGGAGCGGGTGTTCTATGCCCTCGACCGCCTCTGGAAGGATGCCCCGCTGATCGACCTCGGACTCACGGACGGGGTGGGAACGGGTGAACCCGGCTCGACGATCACCCCGGCCGAGGCCCCGCGGGACTGGACGCCCGGCGCGACCGGTGAGGCCCGGCAGCAGTGATCAGCGTCAGCTGCCGGTAGTCCCGGTGGGCGTCAGTTGTTGCCACCCCAGAGGGCACGCCTGAATACTTCCTGATGTGAGTCGATCATGAGCTCCATCACCGCCACAGAGCGGGCGCAGGTCGAGGCCGCCAACGCCTCGGGGCGCCGCATCGTCCTGCTGGTCCACGGGCTCTGGGCCATCGCGCCCGGCTGGGCACCGTGGCGGGAATTCCTTGACGAGCGGGGATTCGCCACCGTCGCCCTCGAGTGGCCCGGTGAGCCACCGACGTTCGAGCGGGCCCTCGCCCACCCCGAGGCCGTCGCCGGAGTGGGTGTCACGGACGTGACCGACCATGCCGCCGAGGTGATCGGCGCGCTCGAACGCGCCCCGGGCATCGTCGGCCACTCCTTCGGCGGCCTCATCACCCACCGCCTCGCCGGCATGGGCCTGGCCGGCGCGAGCGTGGGGGTCAGTCCCGCGCCGTTCAGGGGCGCCTTCGGGCTGCGGTGGTCGGTGGTCCGCGGCGGCGCCCCGGTCCTGGCCAATCCGCTCAACATCCGGCGCTCCGTGAGGCTGAGCTACCCCCAGTTCCGCTATTCCTGGGCCAACCAGCTGATCGAGTCCGAGGCGCGGCGCCTGTGGGAGACCGAGCATGTCGCCTGCCCCGGACGACCGCTCTTCGAGGCCGTCGCCGGTCAGGCGTTCCCTGTACGGGCCGCGACGGCGGACTGGCGTCACCCCGACCGGGGGCCGATGCTGCTCATCGGCTCCGCGACCGACCGGCTGGTTCCCCTGGGGGTGGTCCGCAACGAATACGCCCGGCAGCGAGGAAACCCCCACCCCACGTCCCTCGTCGACGTGCCCGGCCGGGGTCACTCACTGACCATCGACCGGGGCTGGCCGGAGATCGCCCGGATCGCCGCTGACTTCCTCGACACGCACCTGGCCTCCCGGGAGGGGTCACCACGGCAGGGATGATGCCGCCCGTGCGCGTTACCACACCGGCTGCGGCCCGGTCGTCGTCGGCTCCGAGCCCGTGTCGGACGCCGATTTGCGAACCGGTCAGAGAGCTGTGTATATTTATTGAGTTGCTTCGGACGGAACGGAAACGGTTCTACCGGGGAAACACCCTTCTGGGGGTATGGCGCAGTTGGTAGCGCGTCTCCATGGCATGGAGAAGGTCAGGGGTTCGAATCCCCTTACCTCCACCAGATGAAAGGCCCTTTCTCGATCGAGAAAGGGCCTTTTTGCTGTCCTCTGTAGTGACTGCTGACGCGAGTACCCGCCTCGTACGGACGGTCCGGATCCGCGAGGCACCTCCCGGGGTGGGGGACTACGGTGGGTCCCCAGAGCACGGTACAGGAGCCGTGCCCCAGCGATGAAGGAGTGTCGGACCATGGGACTGCTGCCCAAGTCCATGAGCAAGGCCGCCGGAGACCAGGATGACGTGCTGAAGAAGATCGCCGGCATGGATCCCCAGGACCGCGTGATCGCGGAGAGGATCCACGCGATCGTCACCGAGACGGCCCCGGACCTGACCCCGAAGCTGATGTACGGCCAGCCCGGTTACTACCGGGACGGCAAGGTCGTCTGCTTCTTCCGCAGCGGCGCGGCCGACAAGGCGCGCTACTCGACCCTCGGCTTCGACGAGGGGGCGCGGTTCGATGACGAGGACGGCGGGTTCTGGCCGACGTCGTTCGCGCTGACGAAGATGACACCCCAGACGGAGGACGAGGTCCGGGCGCTGCTGCGCCGGGCGCTCGGCTGAGTACCGGCGGGCACGTGACGCGGCAGCTGGGCGTCGCGCTCGACCGGCTCGCTAGCGCCGCCAGTTCCGCTGGAACTCCAGGTCCAACTGTGCCGGGGTGGGGAGCTCCATGAGCCCCTCCTCGCCGGTGGGGCCGCCGAGCCAGACCAGGACGCGGTAGCCGGGAACGTTGTACCGGGCCAGGACCAGAGCATAGTGATCGGCAGCCTCCGAGGCCATGTAACCGATCTTCTTCCCCTGGACGAGGACCTTGAGGGCGTTGGGACCGTGCCGCAGTCCCGGAGCCGGGACGAGCTCCCCGTGCAGGGGCTGGTTGCGGGGCAGGTCGAACGCGTCGGGGGACTCGGCGACACCCTGGAGCGGCACGGAGTTCCGGGGCGCATCCGGTGCCGGAGGCGGTACCGGCGCGCCGTACGCCCCTGACTGTCCTGCCCAGCCGTTTCGACCAGACGGCCCGGGCTGTACCGGGCCCCGGCGGGCCGACCCTGCCGGGGTCGCCATGCCCGTCCCGTCCTGGAGGCCACGCTTGAGCTGGCGGAGGGTTGGTCCGCTGGTCTGGCCTGCCCGCTCGATCTCCAGCGCCCGGGCGATGAGACGGCAGTGCCGGTTGACGAGGATGCCGCCGGTGATCATGGCCAGGAAGATGATGGACCCGATGAAGGGGATATTGCCGATCCCACTGCCCACGAGGATCAGGCCCACGAGGGCGCCGATGCCGCCGATGCGGTAGGTCTCGGGCGAGCGCTGGCGATGCGTGTCACTGATGGTGACCTGGTGGTGGCCGACCTGGTAGACCCGCTCGCTGGCGTCCCGCGGGAGGACGCCCGGATCCGGCGGCGGGTTCTGTGGGGACGGGGCGGACCACGGGTCGTCCGGCCGGGCTCCGGACGGGTGGGACGGATGGGTCATGGTCGGTCTCCCAGTCTGGCTCTCCGGCTCACGCCGGGTAAGGCGGGCCGCACCATGATCCTAGTCCTCGCCCGGCCCGCTGCCGCTTGCCAAGGTGCCGGCACCGCCCCTTACAGACGGTGGCGGCGGTGGTCGTCGTCCTATCATGGGCTCACCCCGCACGGCCCGTGGAGAGGACCCCGGAACCGAGGGCGAGAGCCGAGGATGGGAGTCGAGGATGGCAGCCAGCGCCGCTGACCGCGGATTCGGTCAGTCAGATCCCGGCCGGCCCGGACCGGGCCACCGGGTCGGCTTCGCCCGCTGGCGCAGCGACCTGGCCAGCGGGGGTAACCGTTATGACGAGGAGCTCACGGCGGCACTCCGATCGCTGGGGCTGGACGTTCGCGAGTACCCCGTCACGGGGACCTGGCCGCTTCCCTCGGGCCGCGACCGCCGGCGGCTGAGCACACTGCTGGCCGGCGAGCAGGACTGGCTCGTCGGCAACATCGTCGCCTCGGCCGTGCCCGAACTGGTCGCTGATGCGGTCGTGACCGGGCACCGGGTGACCGTCCTGGTGCATTACTTCCCGGCCGACGATCCGGCGCTGCCAGCGCACGACCGTGAGCGGCTCGCCGCCGCCGAGTCGAAGACCGTCCGGGCGGCGAGCAGGGTCGTGGTGACCAGCTCCTGGGCGGCCCGCGAGGTGGCCTCTCGGTACGGTCGCGAGGACGCGGCGGTGGCCGTGCCCGGCGTCGAGCCGGCCGTGCCAGCATCTGGGTCGATGCGCCGTGGACGTCCGCCGATGCTGCTGTGGCTGGCCCGGCTCACCCAGGGCAAGGACCCGCTCACCGTCATCGAGGCGCTGGTGCGGTTGCAGGACCTCGACTGGACCGCCCGGCTGGTGGGACCGGACACCCCCGATGAGGCCCTCAGCCGCCAGGTCCGCGACCGCATCGCCCAGGCCGAGCTCACCGGCCGCGTCGAGGTCGCCGGGCCCCTGCACGGGGCGGACCTCGACGCCGTCTGGGACGCCGCCGACCTGCTGGTCCATACCTCGCGAGCGGAGACCTATGGGATGGTCGTCGCCGAGGCCCTCGCCCGGGGGATCCCCTCGGTCGTCGCGTCCGGCACCGGGGCCGTCGAGGCGCAGGGGGCGGGGGAGACCTTCCCGCCCGGCGACGTCGGCGCCCTGGCCGGTGCCCTGCGGGCCTGGATGGGGGACGAGCCGCTCCGGGAACGCTGGCGACGCGACGCAGTCGAGGGGCGCAACCGCCTGACGACGTGGCCGGACACCGCGGCCCGGGTGGCCGCCGCCCTCACCAGCGGGACTGCTCCGGTGCCACCACCGCCAGTACCCGGCGCTCGACGGCCTCGACGAGGGCATACCCCGCCAGTGCCATCAGCGTGACGACCACGACCGTGGACCACAGGGAGGTGTACCGGCTCGTCGCCGCGTCCACCGCCATCATGTTGCCCAGCCCGGTCCCGGTCGCCAACCACTCGGCCACCGTGGCGGCCAACAGCGCGGTGGGTGCCGCGATCCGCGCGGCGGCGAAGAACGCCGGCGCCATCGCCGGCAGCCGGCCGAGCACCAACACCCGCGTCCGCGGCGTCGCGTAGGCGTCGAAGACGTCGGCCACCTGACCGGGCAGCTGCCCCAGCCCGTAGAGGCACGAGACCAGGGTGGGGAAGAACGTCATGAGGGCCACCACGACGGCGGTGCCGAACGACCCGCGGCCCAGCGCGGCGACCAGCAGGGGAGCGATCGCGATGATCGGCACGCACCGCAGGGCGACCGCGACGGGCGTCAGCGCCCCGCGCACTCGGGGCGATAGGGAGAACGCCGCGGCCAGGAGCACTCCCAGCGTCAGCCCGGCGAAGTAGCCGGGAACGGCCACCAGGGCTGTCTGACCGGCCGCCGTGAAGAGCTCGGCCCGGTGCTCGGCGGCGGCCGGCGCGGACACCAGCCACTCCCAGACGTCCCAGGGTCGCTTGGCGAAATAGGGGTTGAGGTCGAACAGCCAGAACACCCCGACCCAGGCCAGCAGCACGATCGCGACCGTGAGGGCCACACCGCCGGCACTGACCAGCCAGCGGCGCCACGCCGCCCGCCGGGGGTCGGCTCCCGGTGTCGCCAGCAGCACGGTCGGCTGCTCCGGGGCCAGCCGCCGGGCGATGAACGAGACGAGGGCGTACCCGATCATCGACACCACGGCGCTGAGGATCATCAACGCCCAGAGGCCGTCGGTGTCCAGGCTGCGCAGCGCCTGGATCGAGAGCACCCCGATGCCGCGTTCTGCCCCCGTGAACTCCCCGACCAGCGCACCGAGGAAGGCGGCGGGCACCGAGGCCTGGAGTCCGGCCATCAGGTACGGCAGGGCCGCTCGCGCCCTGACGGTGACCAGCGTCGTCCAGCGCCCCCTGCCGTAGGTGGCCGTCAGGTCCAGCCAGGAGCGAGGGACGGCGCGCATGCCCACCAGCAGGGGGACGAGCGTGAGGTAGTAGACGGCGAGGGCCGCCAGGGTGACCTGGGGACCGTCACCGAACCCGTAGGCCAGTCGCAGCAGCGGCCCCAGCGCCACGAGGGGCAGGCAGTAGACGACCAGGGCGAGCCGCAGCACCGTCCGTTCCAGCCCCGGCAGCAGCACGACCAGCAGGGCCAGGGCCACGGCCGCCAGGTTGCCGGCCAGATAGCCGAGCATCGCCTCGCGCGCGGTGAACCACAGACCCCGGCCGTAGACGTCCGCGTTCTCCACGAGCTTGGCGACGATCCCGGAGGGAACCCCGATCAGGTGCCGGCCGGACAGGACCGTCCGGCCCACCAGTTCCCACAGGCCGACCACCAGGACCCAGCCCAGGATGACGCGCAGCGCCACCGCCGGCCAGGAGTGGGCGGGACGGGAACCGGGGGCATCCCGGTCCTCGGCCTGGACAGTCGCCTCGCTCTGCAGGACCATCCCTCACCCCTGGCCGAGGGCGTACTCGTCGACGCCGAGCAGGATCCCGATCCGGTCGACGAGCTCGGTGAAGCGCCGGGAGTGCAGCTGCTCCATCCGCCGCGGCCGTTCGAGGTCGACGTCCAGATCGGCGACGATGGACCCGGGGCGGGGTGACATCACCAGCACCCGGTCGGCCAGCAGGACCGCCTCGGGGATGGAGTGGGTCACCAGCAGCGTAGTCGTGGTGGCACCGGACCACAGCGGCGGCAACTCGACGTTGAGCCTGCGGCGGGTGAGCTCGTCGACCGCGCCGAAGGGCTCGTCGAGCAGCAGCAGCCTCGGCTCGGTGATCAGGCAGCGGGCGATCGCCGCGCGTTGACGCATCCCGCCGGACAATTGTGCTGGACGGGCCTTCTCGAAGCCGGCCAGGCCCACCATGTCCAGTAACCGGGACACCTTCTGGTGGTCGACCGGCTGTCCGGCCAACCGCTGCGCCAGGGCCACGTTGCCCGCGGCGGTCCGCCAGGGCAGCAGCGATGCGTCCTGGAAGGCGATCGCGAGTTCGCCGCGCCGGCGCACTGCGAGCGGATCGTCACCGTCGATGCGCACCGACCCGCCGGCGTCGGGCTGCTCCAGGCCTGCGATGATCCTCAGCAGGGTGGACTTCCCGCACCCCGAGGGCCCGACCAGGGCCGTGACCGAGCCGGCCTCCAGGGTGAGGTCAAGCGGTTCCAGGACGACCAGCGGCTCGGCCGGCGTGGGAAAGGCCTTGGCGATCGCGGTGCACGCGACCTCCGGGGCCGGCTGTCCCGACGGCGGGGCGGTCTCCACGCCGGTCACGCCGTGGGTCCGTTCCGGTACACCTCGTCGAGGATGCTCCGGTCCCACATCTGCTCGGTGGCCCCCTCGATGCCGAGCAGCTCGAACAGCCTGAGGTTCTCCTGGACCTGCTCGTCGGTGAACCACCCGAAGCCGAACTGTTCGGTGGCCTCGGAGAACATGATGTCGAGCTGGACCGTGGCCTGTTCCTGCTGCGTCTCCAGGTCCAGGCCGGCATCGGGGTGCGCCTCGACGGTGAGCTCGGCGGCGGCCTGTGGGTCGTCCTGGTAGAGCTGCCAGCCGCGGGCATCCCCGCGCAACAGCCGGATGACCTGATCGCGCTTCGCCTCGTCCTCCAGGCTGGAGCGCAGCACGGTGTACGTCTGGCTCATCGGGTCGTACCCGAAGTCGGCGAGCAGCATCGAGTGGCCCTCGATGCCCTGGACGGCCAGGGCCACGGGAAGGTCGTTGTAGAAGCAGTACAGGCCGTCGACCTGGCCGGCGGTGAGGACCGCCGGGTCGTACTGGCTCGGTACGAACTCGACCTGGTCCTGGGCCAGGTCGTTGATGGCCAGGAAGGCCTCCAGCCCCGGGGTGTCCGTGCCGGCGACGCCGATCTTCTTGCCCACCAGGTCCTGGGGCGACTGCAGTGGCGCGTCCGCCAGGGACAGGATCGTCACGGGACTCTTCTGGTACTGGGCGCCGATGATGACCAGGTCGGCGCCCTCGGCGTTGGACCGGGCGACGCCGTCCGCCACCGAGACGTTCATCAGTGCCGCGCCGCTGACCGTGTTCGCGTCCCCGGCCACGTTGGGTCCGCCGGCCGCGAGGGCCACGTCCAGGCCGAGCTCCCGGAACAGGCCACGGTCCTGCGCCAGGTAGGTGCCGCCGAACTGCACCGAATGCGTCCAGGACAACTGGTAGGTCACCGCGGTGGTCGACCCGGCGGTGCCGCCCGCGGAACCGCCGGAGGGGGAGGCATCGTTGCCGCACCCCGCGAGTCCGCCCACGGCGAGGGCGCCGAGCCCGCCGAGGACCGTGCGTCGGGACAGATCGGAAGGGACCATGGGAGACCTCCGGGAATCAGGACCGGGCCCGCATCCGGACCGGGCCTGCGGGTATTCTGAGATGGAACTCACATCCTAGTGCGGTCGCGGGGGAGACGGACGACGCATGGGCCCCGCACCCGGAGGCCGGCTCGGACGCGCCGTGCCGCCGGCGGACCCCGGGGATACTGCCCCGGGGGGCCGTGGGCGGTACATTAGGGGTAGTCTTCCCGGCGCCGTCCGCCTCGACGCGGGCCCCGGACCCGAGGGAACCCCCTCCACATTGGTGTACCGCCCCGGTGTACCTCCCTGACGACGAAAGCGTGATCAGTTGCCCCGTACCTCCCGTAAGTCCAAGTCCTCCTCCTCCCTGCCGTCCGGTGGGTTGAGGGTCACCCCGTTGGGAGGCCTGGGCGAGATCGGCCGCAACATGACGGTCTTCGAGCACGAGGGCAAGCTGCTCATCGTGGACTGCGGCGTGCTGTTCCCCGAGGAGCACCAGCCCGGCATCGACGTGATCCTGCCGGACTTCACCTCCATCCGGGACCGGCTTAAGGACGTCGTCGGCGTCGTGCTCACGCACGGCCACGAGGATCGCATCGGCGGGGTCCCCTACCTGC
>Ga0190265_10004130_pt1 | contig 10031 bp, 7 predicted proteins | sample Popmic124T_FD_133135 | JGI IMG/M metagenome (GOLD analysis project Ga0190265, IMG submission 133135) | Populus adjacent soil microbial communities from riparian zone of Indian Creek, Utah, USA - 124 T | ecosystem: Environmental > Terrestrial > Soil > Riparian zone | place: USA: Utah | collected...
AAACGTACTCAACTCTCTCCTCATCATCTGAAATCGGCGCCGAGCGAAAGTTTTTTGGGAAAGTCATGTGGTCATAGCTAATGCCGGCTGTGAGCAACAACGGCTCGAATACCTGCCAGCCGTAGTATCCATAAAAGCTCAACCGATCAAAATCAGTCGTGAAAACCTGCGCGGCGGCGTTGGTTGGTGGACGCGCAAAGTAAATCTGTACATCTAAGGAGGGGCTTTTCTCCAAATTCGCCGTGCGAAAGTCACCCCATTGATAGCGCATGCCCGCAATAAAGGTGTGTTTGGGCCGTTGCCAGATCTGCTGCAATTCCGCTGAATAGATTTCCAAAGTGCTGTGGTAGTGCTGTCGGACTGTCATCGCTTCTGCGTAAGAAATTGGAGCGGTCTTGCTGGCGCGTGCCACCAGGAACGTGGATTGATTTGGGTCATCGACGATAAACTCGTCCTGTAGCCGGCCAAACATAAATAAAGTATGGCTGCCCGGACCCCACTCGCGATGATAACCAGCCGTGAGCGTTGGTTCCTGCTCTTCTTTGGTGCGGAGTCCCCGGCTGGCATTGGTCCGATAGTAGTACTGAATTAAATCACCGCCTGAGGATTCGTAATCGATGGCGCGCAAATAGATGGTGTCCTGCGGTGTGATCTGGTGCTTCAGGTGCAAACGAAGTTCACGCTCCTCAAAATCGTTGTTGTGTCGCTGTCCGGGATCGCTGCGGTAGAGCGCCTCGAACAAATAGCTGCTATTTCGAAAAGTGCCAAATTGGGCGCCATGTTCCAGCCAGGCGCCTCGGCTGAGATACTCGGTTTTGGAAGTCACCCCCAACCTGTCGCGCTCGAACAGTTTCGAATATTCCTGCTGCGAAACACTTTGGGCCAGCACACCGGCTCCCACCGGCGCGAGCAGGTTCGCGATCAGATACTCGCTCTCCGCTGGCGTTTCGTAGCGCAGGTTGATCCGATTCGGATCGCGAAGCTGATCATAACTGTTCGCCAGAAACAAATGCGCGGAGTAATTCGCATAGTCATAACTGACCGCACGCCCGGCTTCGAACACGCTCCATTCTGTCATGCCGGCATCCTCGTAGATCCGCGCGAGGTTCGCGCTGCGGATGGCCCGGTCCTGATCGAGCAATAACGCCGAACGATACACGCTGCGGTTCTGGTTCAGGTCATGTGACATCTCCAGGTCGCGGATCGCTTCGTTGATGCGATTCTGCTCCGCTTTGAGCAGCGCGGAGTAGAACCAAGCCGTGGGATCAGCCGGATCCATTCCTTTTGCCAGGTCCAGCTCGTGCAGCGCGCGTTTGGTGTCACCGTTTTCCTCGAAGGCTTTGCCGAGGTAGTTGCGAAGTTGGGCGCGGCGCGGCTCGAGTGCGGCGGCGATGAGGAGGTCATTCTCACCACCGGCACTATCCCCTCGGCGAATGCGGCACAAACCACGGCCCAGCCATGCATTCGCCAACGCGGCGTCGGTGGCGATAGCGCGGTCGAACCATTCGATGGCTTCGCGCGGTTTGTTTTGGGCGGCGAGCAGGAAACCATTCAACGCAAGCGCTTGGGCGTTGCGAGGTGAGAGCGCGAGGCTTTTGTTCAAGGCTTCTTTCGCCCTCGCGGTGCGGCCGAAACTGAATTCGAGTTCAGCCACACGGACCCACGCGAAACCGAACTGGGGCGAGTTCGTTGCCGCGCGTTTGGCGAAGTTGAGTGCGCGCTCCAACGTCTCGTCACCACGGGCAAGTGATTGTTCGTAGTAGGAAGCAGCAAGGAGTTCCGTGGTAAGGGCAGGTTCTCGCGTAGTTGCGGCTTGTTCATCTTTCACAGCGGCGATCTGCTGGCGCAACGCCGCGGCCAGCCGCCCGTTTCGATCGGATGGATTGGCTTGTTCGATCTGTTGCAGCACCTCGCTCGCCGGAGTCACTTGCCCGACGGCAAGCAAGAGGGCAGCCCGATAAATTCGTTCCGCTTGGGAAGTCGGCTCACGATCACCATAGGCATCCAGCGCGGCCAGCAAGTCTCCTTCGCGATACGCCGCAAGCGATTTACGCAAGGCCTCCTCTTCATCCGCCGAGAACCCAAGGTCGCGTGGGTCGAGTACGGCTGGATAATAGAATGCCCATTGCAGAAGATTGTTTGCGAGAACCCCCGCGATGCGCACAGGCATGCCGCCAACCTCCACCATAGCCCGCTCGCCATTGGTCAATGTGATCGGTGTATCGGTCCCGTTTCCAAAGCTGACGACTCCATCAATCACGGCCAGCGTCGTCAGGTTGTTGTTTGTATCGACGGACATGACGAATTCCGTGCCATCGACACCGGCGACGGAACTCGGAGAAGTTACTTTAACGCGTTCCGGTTTGCCTTTGTGGAAATAACTGAAAAGGCCCCGAAAGATATGCAGCCCCGGCGGCAACGCAGGCGCACCGGGCGGCACGATTTCAATCTCCGTGAGTTCCGGGAACGACAGCACCGTGGAAGCCGAAACACGCAGGGCCGCCCGGCTTTTCGGTCCTGTGCGCAAGCGGTCGCCGACGCGCAACACCTGGTTGGTTTGGGTTTTCAGCCATCTGTTTCCGCGATCGGTTGAGAGTTCAACAATGTTTTCCGCCATCTCAACGCGGATCTCGTCGTTGCCCGCTTGTGCCCTGGCGTTGAACACGACCGTGAAACTGCCGATCCCCACGGCAAGATAAACCCACGCACCGACACGACGCACTGCATTCATAGGAGTTGTGCTGCGATTAACCGGCGACCTCCGTTCGTAACAAATGCCTTCATCTCATAGCACGCGCCGTAGCGGGTAAATTCCCGGTACGCAGTCCTTTCCAGATCGATACGTGGCAGCGGCGCGGTTCTTTCACGGAATCTTTTTTCGGCGTGGTGAAAGATTCATGACGCGAACGCGTATTGCCACGGAGAGCAAAACTTTGAGGACACCATGACTACGCTCGACACGCCGACTTCCACTTCCCTTCGCGCGGCACGCTGCCTGACGCTGCCGCAACCGCCTCCTACGACTCAGATCGAGAACAATGATCGTTCGCGCGTCGCTGCCGCGATGTCTCCCGCCCAGGCCGTTCAGGTGGCGGCGCGCGCGATCTCCCGCAATGCGTTGCACCCGGTTTGTTCGCCCGCGACCGGCGTGGCGTTTCACCCGCGCGCGTTGCTGGCGGTGCTCACCTATTGCTACGCGTCGGAGGTTTTCAGTTCAGATGACATTGAGGACCTGATGCTGCGCGATGCGAACTTTCGCGCCTTCTGTGGCAATCAAGTGCCGGACGCACGCACCTTGCGCCGCTTTCGCCGCTACAATCGTGAAGCGATCGAAACATGCCTCTCCGCGGTGTTGCGCGCCCTGGCGGAACAATCCGGCACGCATCCGACAGACGCCGAGGTCTTCGAGCAGGCGCACCGAAAGTTGGCGAATGCGGTGCTGATGGATATGCCCGAAATCTGACTTGGAAGCGCGGCGCGGGTTGGTTACTACGATTGCGACGGAAATGCGCCGTCGCTATGCCAGAACAAGCCGATGAACTTATTCCCACGCGCGCGAGTTTGTTGCATCGCCTGAAGAATTTGGACGACGGGGTGAGTTGGGAGCAGTTTGTCGATATCTACTCGCCACTGATCTACGGCGTCACGCGGCGTTCGGGTCTGAGCGACTCGGAAGCGAAAGATGTCGTGCAGGAAACACTGATCGCGGTGGCCAAGCACATGCCGGGTTTCACCTATGACGCGACCAACGGCCATTTCAAAACCTGGCTTCTGAACATGACGCGCTGGCGCATCATCGATCACATGCGCAAGCGCGCGAAATCGAAAGGGGACGAACACACCGCGTTGCACGGGGGTGAAACGAGCATCAAGCCCATCGACCGAATCATCGATCCGGCCAGCAACGTTCTCGATAATTTATGGGAAACCGAGTGGCAAAAAGCGTTGCTCGAAGCGGCTGTTGCCACGGTCAAACGCCGCGTGGAGCCGCAGAATTATCAATTGTTCGACTTCTACGTGAACAAGGATTGGCCGCCGGCGAAGGTTGCTTCTACTTTTAATGTCGCGATCGATCAGGTGTATCTGGCCAAGCACCGCATTACAGAATTGTTGAAAGCGGAAGTCGCGCGGTTGGAGCGTGACAGAGCCTGATGGCCGCGGCGGGTTTAACCCGAATCCCGTAGCGCGAAGATCCGAATGGAATCCCAATCCTGAATCCGATCGGCTCGGCCCGGCGTCTGTGGCGCGATTTGTTGCCAGGCACCGAGCGCGTTTTCGGGTTTCGAAATTCGGGTTTCGGAATGCATCCTTAGCTCACCGGTACCAGCGACACGCGTTGTCCTTCGTCATTTCGCGTAATCCCCATCGCGCGCGGATCCAGAGTGAGCGCGCCGTCCACAAGGAACGCATAGCGGTGATGGCCATGTTTCAGCTCCAACCGTATCAGCCAACCCCCGCCGGGTTGCAGCAGCAGCGGGTGCGAGTGTGGGTTCCATTGGTTGAAGTCACCCACCAACGTCACGCTTTGTGCCGCCGGGGCATCGCAGATGAAATTCACCGCGCGCAAGTTGCGGGGAGCGCCGTAAGTGTTTCGTTGAATCGAGCTCATAGTTGGCGGGAAAAGTTCGCTTGCAGTTTTGACCGCGCCGCGGCGCAGCCGTCACGGGTTCAACTCAACAGGTTTTGCAGAATGGTGAACGCCGTGCGGCGCACTTGTTCGGACTGCGCATCAAGGGCGCGGTATTGTTCGATCCACCCGGCCGTGCCTTGATGGCGTTCGCGCCAAAGTGTTTTGAGCACGCGCTCGGTGCGTTCGACTTGCGCCATCGCTGACGCCACGCTCTCGCGCCCCTCCGGCAGATCCGAAACGTGGCCGACAAAGAAACGGCTGATGTGTTTCTTGTCAAAGATAGCGTGGAGCAGCGTGACGACGGTCTGTTCATACGCGAACCAGCGGCGATTCAACATTTCGCCCAGAAACCCGTGGCGCATCGCGAAAAACTCGGAGCGCGGCCGCTCTGTGTACTCACGAATCCCCCGCGCCTCCTGGGGAAACCATATATAGAGCAGGGCAAAAGTCCCGTAAGTGTCGATGAGGTGCTTCGGGTTGTTCAGGTCGGCGGCAATTTCGCCAATGCACACGTCCTGTTCCAATTCGACACAGATCTCCGGGAGATCATGGAGGCGGCTCAACACCTCGTGGCCCAACGCGCTGCCATAATTGAAGTCGCCGGGGATGACCCAATAGACATCGTTCGCCCCGCCGCGTTCATGCGCCATGCCGAGTGCGGAGTACCACATCTGGCAAGTGTCCACGCACCACGCATCCAGAATGTCCGAGCACCGCGCGACGGTGTTGTTCCGAAAATCCATGAAGCGTTTGTCGCGCGCGCACGCCTGGTGAGTTTTGCGGTCCATTACCGTGATGGGCCGCGCATAAATCTCGTTGTTCCCCGCCAGGGTTTCGATCAACGCGTAGAGTTGCTGCAAGTCCTCGTAATTGTCCGGCTGCCGGAATGGATAAATGATGACCGGGTGCGTAAGTCCGTGAGTCGTTTTTGCGGAAGCTCCCCGTGATTGCGACGCGGTGCGTTTGCCCGCCACAGTGGATTTCATGCGGTGCATCTTGCGGCTGGCGGGCTGAAGTGCCAAGCCGATAAACGGCTCAAATGTTAAACGAGATGAAGTCGCCAACACGCTCTTGTCACGGCGCCACAGTTTTGCCAGCGTCGCACCCGCAATTTATCACCAAATTTGTATCGGCGACTTGGACGAGTATTGGCCCGGGAGGCCCGGCGCTGGTGCGTTGCTGGAGTGAGATGGGAAGGCCAGAATAGTTATGGTTCAAAAAAACGTGGCAGAAGTGTTTTGCGAAAGTGTGGCGCGTATCTTGTGCGGGGCCTTGGTTTTTGTGCTGTGGACGGCTTGCGCGAGCATCAAACCGCTCTCCTCCACTCCCCCCAGTTCGGCTCTTGTTCTCCGTGAGCCTTACGTCGCCAAAAGGGGTGTTCAAACCCTGACACTTCCGGCCGGCCGCTATGCCGCATCAATGGAGGATAAGGCGGGTTATTACTACGCGGCGCCAGCGAAGCTTATCGGACACGATATCCTTGGGAATTATCTTCTGGATGGTGGCATTTATCGCACCCGGAGTCCCGACGATAAGTTTTCCGTTTATCACATCAGTCCGCAGTGGGGAAATCCAGCCAGGTGGAAGCTTCCCGCTGGTTTTCTCCCTTCACCGGAATGAACATGTCTTTCTCCGTCAACTCCCTGCTGGCAAACTCAAATCCATGAACACCATTTCTCAGCTTAAGACTCTTAGAGGCAACGCCGCTTCCAAAGTTTCGAACGAACTCTCCCGCACCGGCGGTTTGCTGCGCCTCGCACCATGCTGGGTGCCGCGCTCGTTTCTCCAGCCGGGACTGCGCATCAAGCTCCATCCGGATGACACCTATGCCTATGGCTTGAACCGTGGCGGCATCGATGAACGTTGGTTCGCTTCCACGACGGTGACGGCCAATGAAGGCCGCGCGGCGGACGAAGGCCTGAGCTACTGCGTCGTGGGCAGGGAACGTTTCACGCTCAAGCAGGCCGTGGACGATTGCGGCGCGACCGTCATCGGCAAAACGATTTGGAGCAAATACAAGAAGTGGCCGGTCTATTCGAAGTTCTTCGACAACATGGGACCGATTCCGCATCACATGCATCAGTCGCAGAAGCAGGCCGCGCTCGTCGGCCAGGAAGGCAAGCCCGAGAGCTACTACTTTCCGCCGCAACACAACAACGTGGGAAACAATTTCCCGTACACGTTCATGGGCTTCGAGCCGGGCACGACCAAGGCGCAGGTCCGCCGCTGCCTCGAAAACTGGAACAAGGGCGACAACGGTATTCTCGATCTCTCGAAAGCGTATCGCCTCAAGGTTGGTTCCGGCTGGCTGATTGATCCGTGCATTCTCCACGCACCCGGCTCGCTTTGCACTTACGAGCCGCAATGGGGCAGTGACGTTTTCGGCATGTATCAGAATCTCGTCGAAGGCCGCGAAGTGCCGTGGAGCCTATTGGTGAAAGACATGCCCAAGTCGAAGCACAAGGACCTCGACTTCATCGTGGACCAACTCGACTGGGACAAGAACGTCGATCCGAAATTCAAGGACCACCATTACCTCGAACCCGTTCCCGTCGCCGACACGCGCAAGGAGGGTTTCGTCGATTGCTGGATCGTCTATGGCAAAGTCGATGGCGAACAGCTCTTCACCGCCAAGGAACTCACCGTCGATCCCGGCGCCAAATGCACCATCAAAGACACCGGCGCCTACGGTCTCATCTGCGTGCAGGGCAGGGGCAAGATCAACGCCCAGCCTCTCAACAGCCCCAAGCTCATCCGCTTCCACGAACTCACCGAAGACGAATACTTCTGCACCGAAGACGGCGCGAACAACGGCGTGACCTTCGAGAACACCAGCGAGACTGAACCGCTCGTCACCCTCCGCTACTTCGGCCCCGAGGTAAATCCGGACGCCCCTGCGATGGGCGCGTATCGGAAGAATAAATTCAACTAAACCTTAGCCATGAGCGGCACGAATTCATCAAACTTCCTTGAGCCCAGGTCATTGCTGGAAGTCGTGCCCAAGAAGACCATTCAGGCGCTGTTGCAGAGTTTCCTCTACCAGAAGCGAACAGGGATGGTGCTCATTTACGACGAACTACAGCCAGACGGCTCCCGTCGCTTCCAAAAAATAGCGCCGGTAGAGGGCGAAAGTGATTTCGCCAACTTCAATCCATTTTGCCGTGCTTTTCGCGAGAGTCATGCGCGGCACAACAGCGAATGCGATCTCTGCGACATGAAGCATTTGGGGAGGCTTTATGCGAATGCCTCAGAATCAAGTAGCAGCTACCGCTATCGCTGCCACATGCATCTTTGGGATGCGTTTCTGCCCGTGTGGATGGGAGGGAAGGTCAGGGGCGGAATCTATGCGGGACAGCGAATTGCCACGGGAGATTCCACAAGCAAGGCCGCAACCCGGAGACGGCTGCAGTCGGAGTTCAATGTTGGTGAACCGCTGCTGAACAAACTCACAGACGCACTGGAGGAAGGGTCGGAAGAAGAAGATGTCATAGCGCGATTCTGGGAAAGCTTTGAGAAATTTGCCGAGACCTTTCAAGTGACTGTCGATGCGATGTTCAACGCTTGGCAATTGAAGCAAACATTGACGGCCAGTGTCACAGTCAACCAGCAACTCGTGGCCGCAGCACCTTTGCAAAACACTCCGGCGTCGGACGACGCGGTCCAGATCGCCAACCTTTTTCAACCACTTGAAAGCCTGCTCGATGTGCTCGAGCAACTGACCGGCAGCCCCCTCTGGTTTTTGGTTCGACGCGGATCTCGCTATCGTGCGGAGGTGGCGTCTTCTGGAGGCCGTAGAAATCTACCTTTTCAACTCAAGGTGGCCAATCTCATCGAGTTCGAACCGGGGGTCTGGCATGTGGCAGAGAAGGCTATACACCTTGCGAGGGAATTGGCGGAACTGCGACCGAGCATAGGCCCACAGGCTCAGTTCTTTCGGGTGGATTCTGTGGACATGATGGGCAACCCACTTTCGGTCGTGCTACTGACCGGTGCAGCCATCGCGCATGGTCATCGATTGATTGTTGAGTCCGCACTGCGCGCGATTGCCTATCCCATCCACATTAGTCTCTTGTTGCAACGGCAACGAAATGCACAAGAGGAGAATGAAAAACACTTCGCTTTTATGGGCCATCATCTCAAGCAGCCCTTGTCGGTGGTGTGTGCGTTGGCATGGCGGCTCGCACATAGCCTGGATTCGTCCACGCCACACCAGCGGCAAGCATGGGCGGATGAATTAATGGAGAAGAGCAGGCAAGCCTTGGACGATGCTTTGGTCATGCAGACAGCGGGAATCGCTGTGCCTTCTACGGTGGAAATCGCTCCCATGCTGGCTGAACTTTTGGAAGACCGCCAGATTGTGGAGGAGGGTGAAGATAAGCGGGTGCGGTTTGAATTCTTCAAAGCACCGAGGGTCTATGGAACAATTCGAGCCCGTGCTGCCAATCTACGCATTGCGCTAGCCAATTTAATTGATAATGCGGTCAAGTACTCATGGGAACGCGAAACCGTGATTCTGCGTCTGCAACAGCTTGAACGGTATTCAGGGGCCGGTCCCAAACCAAGAGGAGTTGTCGTTACAATTGAGAACTGCGGCGAAGGTTTTTCCCCTCAGCAAAAAAAACTGCTTTACCAAATCGGTGGCCGCATCAAGGGGAAGTCCGTGCGCCATGTTCGTGGTGGTTTTGGGCTTGGGTTGATTCAGGCAAAGAACATTATCGAAGACTATGGTGGCACAATCGATATTGATAGTGACCCCTTGTCAGGCCAGTCGACCGGAAACGGCAAGTATCGCACTGTCGTGAAACTGACTCTACCGACCGATCAAGCGTAACTTCTTATGTCAAACAAAGCTTCCAAACCTGTCGCCCTAATCGTCGAAGATGATGATTCGTTTTCTACTCACACATTGGGAATCTTGCAGATAGCCGTCCCCAAGCATGAATACCGGGTTGCTTCCTCCGTAAAATCGGCCAAGAAGATTTTCGCCGCGCGAAGCATCGTAGGTCGATTAAAAGTAGTGTTGCTCGACCTCATGCTGCCCGCTGACGAAAAGGCGCAAGCACGGGCTGACGAGTTAAGCAGACAAAGAGAGTTAGGCTCTCAGAAAAGGTGGACAGATGAGGTGATCCCGGTTTCTAGGGACAAACTGATCGCGCTTCGTGAAAAACGATTCGCTATAGACCAAGAGTTGATGGCACTTGTGCATATCGACGGAGGAATAGAATTACTGAAGCAAGTGCATGACTCTCCCGCATGGGCTCCAAATGGCGGCCATGTGATTGTGATCTCTGCACGAGATCTGTCGAATCCGCACCTCCAGAGGCGACTCAAAGAGGCGGCGGGAAAATTGCAGCTACACTTTTTGCAAAAGCCTCCTAACCCGAGTCACATCATCAAATTA
>Ga0190265_10004131_pt1 | contig 10029 bp, 10 predicted proteins | sample Popmic124T_FD_133135 | JGI IMG/M metagenome (GOLD analysis project Ga0190265, IMG submission 133135) | Populus adjacent soil microbial communities from riparian zone of Indian Creek, Utah, USA - 124 T | ecosystem: Environmental > Terrestrial > Soil > Riparian zone | place: USA: Utah | collected...
AGGCCCCGCCCGATGCACCCGGCTCGTGCCTGGCTGGCTCGTGTTGCTGCCGAGCCGGATGCAGCGGCGTCGGGGCCCGCACGTGCCCGCGTCCCGTATGCGTCTCGCGCTCGAGGTCACGCAACCGACTCCGACGTTGTCTCGTGATCGTGAGGAAGGCGACCACGGCGAGGAGCGCGAGGATCCCGAAGACGAGGATGCCGACTTCCACGAGCGCGAGGCTAGCCGACCCGCTCGCCGTCCGGCACGTCGACGACCCGCTCACCCTCGAGGCGGGCGTCGGTCTCGAGCGACGTGGGGTGATCGAGCTGCTGAGCGACGACCTTGGTGGTGCCGTCCTTGTTGAGGGAGATGCCGTACATCATCGATGCGATCTCCATCGTGCGCTTCTGATGCGTGACGATCAGGACCTGCGATTCCCGCGCGAACCCCTCGATCAGGCGAAGGAACCGATGCAGGTTGACGTCGTCGAGCGCAGGCTCCACCTCGTCCATCAGGTAGAAGGGCGAAGGCCGCGCGGTGAAGATCGCGAACAGGAACGCCAACGCCGTGAGCGATCGTTCGCCACCCGAGAGCAACGAGATGCGCCTCACGCGCTTGCGGCCCGGGCTCGCCTCGATCTCGATGCCGCTCGTGAGCGGTGCAGCAGGATCGGTGAGCACGAGCCGACCGTCGCCCCCCGGGAAGAGATCCTTGACGAGCCGCTCGAACTGCACCGCGACGTCGCGGTACGCGGTCGTGAACGTCTCGGTGATCTCCCGATCGACCTGAGCGATCACGTCGAGCAGATCGCGCCGCGCCTTCCGCACGTCGTCGAGCTCGCGGACCATGAAGTCGTGCCGCTCCTGCACCACTTCGAATTCGCCCGTCGCGAGAAGGTTCACACGCCCGAGCAACGCGAGCCGGCGCTGCACGAGCTCCGAGCGCTTCTCGATGGTCTCCACGGAGTCGTCGTCGCTCAGCTCGGCGACGAGCGCGGCGGGGTCGGTCCCGTGGCCCTCTTTGATCAGACGTTCGGTCTCGCGGATGCGCCGTTCGATGTCGCCGCGAGTGCGATCGTCGCTCTCGTAGGTCTCGCGCAAGCGCTCGAGGACCATCGAGGCGTCACGCCAAGCCTTGTTGACGGTGGCTTCTCGTTCGGCGACAGCGCGCTCGGCGGTGGCGGCGGCTTCCCGCGCCAGAACGCCCTCGTTCGCGGCTTCCTCCGCGCGGGCGAGCTGAGATTCGGCGGCGGCTCGCGCGGTCTCCGCGGCCCCGAGGGAAGCGCGCATCGCCACGGGGTCGTGCGCCGCGAGCTCGTCGCGATCGGCGCGGAGGTCGATGAGCCGGGCGTCGTGGGCCGACCGGTCCCTGCGCAAGGTCTCGACCGCGACGCGAGCAGAGATCGGCGGATGGGGCGTCGGCGGCAGATCCGGCAACGACTCGCTCGCGACGGGACCCAGCGCGAGCAGTCGCTCGCGGGCCGATGCGACCGCCTCCTCGAGGGTGACCGCGCGCTGGGCGAGCAGCTCCTCCTCCTTGCGCATGCCGGTGAGGTCGCGCTCCCTGCCGGCGAGACGCTCGGCGACCGCGGTGATCTCGGCGTCGGCAGCCTCGATCTGTTCGGCCAGGAAGTCGACCTCGCCCCCGATCTCCTCGAGCCGCTTGATGCGAGGCTTCAAGGCGTTGACCGTGGCCGAGAGGTCGTGGGCGACGACCTGCAGCTCGGCTCGGATCTCTCGTGCTCGCGCGTCCGCCTCCCTCGCCGTGTGGATCACCGCGGGGCCCACCAACACCCCCTCGGGCGTCACGAACGATGCCCCCGGATGCGTGCGCTGCTTCTCCGACGCTCCGGCCAGTGTGTCCGACACGTACACATCGCGCAGCACGGTGCTCGCGATGCCGCGAGCTGCCGGCTCGACGTCGACGGCGGCGAGCAACGTGCGCTCACCCGGAAGGCCCATCGGCACCGGACCGCCGGACGCGATCGCGAGGATCGCCCCTCCGCCGTCGGGGGCATCGGCCAGGGCGTGCTCGCCCTCGTCGTAGACCACGGCGTCCGCGAGCGGTCCGAGCGCGGCCTCGAGTGCGCGCTCGAGGCCGGGTTCCACCGAGACGAGGTCCTTCAGCAGTCCGATCGCGCGCCCCTTGTGCCCCTTGAGGAATCGCGATCCGGCCGTCTCCTCGATGTCGAGCCTCCGCGCCTCGAGCAGGTCGCGGCGCGACTCGTGACGACGGCGCACATCGTCGAGCGCCTCGATCCTGTCGACCAACCCCCGACGCTCGATCTCGAGCGCGGACCGCTTCTCGTTCATGGGTGCGGATTGGTCGTCGAACGTCTCGATCTCGGCCTCCAGGCCCGCGCGCTCGGCGTCGGCCTCCGCGATCCGCTGGCGAACCGCCGAGAGCGACTCGGCCACCCGCTCCCGTTCACGCTCGCTCGAGGCGAGCGAGCGCTCCAGCGCGTCGACCTCGCCGCGGCGCCCCGCCGCTTCCTCCCCGACCCGACGGCGCACCTCCTCGACGCGGAGGCGTTCCTGCTCCGCCTCACGGAAGGCTTGCTCGCCGGCTTCGAGCTCGCGCTCGCTCTCCTCCAGCCCGGTCACGACCCGCGCGAGCTCTCCTTCGACGCGCGCGATCTCGTCGTCGACCGCGTCGATGCGGACGGCTCGCGTCGCCTGCGACGCCAGCTGCTCACGGGCCGTGGCCTCGTGCTCGACCGCCTCGCGGAGCGCATGCTCTGCCCGACGCCGATCCTCGGCGGTGGTTCGGAACGCGATCTCGGCGTCGGCCAGGGCGGTCGACGCCCCCGCACGGGCATCGGCCGCCTCGAGCACCTCGCCGTCGAGCGCGTCGAGGCGCTCTCGAGCGGCGGAGCGCTCATCGAGGCCCCGCTGCCATCCTTCCGCCCGGCGCTCCCTCTCGCGAAGCAGCGCCCGCAGGCGGGCGGCGGCGAGCCTCCGTGACAGCGTCTCGGCCTCGGCGTTCAGGGTTTCGTGCTTCTGCGCCATCTCGGCTTGCTGTTGCAGCGGCTTCAGCTGCCGGCGCAGCTCCGACAACACGTCGGCGAGGCGAAGCAGATCGTGGTCGAGGTTCCCGAGCTTGCGCTCGGCGCGCTCCTTCCTGCGGCGATGCTTCGCGATCCCTGCGGCTTCCTCGATGTACCTGCGGCGATCCTCGGGCTTGGCGAGGAGCACTTCTTCGAGCTGACCCTGGCCGACGACCGTATGCAGCGCGCGTCCGATGCCCGTCTCGCTCAGCAGCTCTTGCACGTCGAGCAGACGGACGACCTGGCCGTTGATGCGGTACTCCGACTCTCCCGAGCGGAAGATCGTGCGGGCCACCTCGATCTCGCTCATCGGCACCGGGATCTTGCCCGCGGAGTTGTCGATCACGAGCTTCACCTCGGCCATGCCGAGCGCGGGGCGAGAGGGCGTGCCGGCGAAGATCACGTCGGCCATCTGGCCTCCGCGCAGCGACCTCGCGCCCTGCTCGCCGAGCACCCAGCTGATGGCGTCGACGAGGTTGGACTTGCCCGATCCGTTGGGGCCCACGATGACCGACACGCCGGGCATGAACTCGAGCACGGTCTTGTCCGCGAACGACTTGAACCCGCGGATCGCGATCGATCGGAGGAACATGTGGGCGGATGCTAACAGGGATGTGATTCCGTTCCGGGGAGCGCGCTGCCTCCGGCTGCGTGCGCGCTGGGAGCGCTATCGGGCAACGTGGAAGTCCAGCTCGCCCGTGGGCGTCTCGTCGCGAACGTCCATGGTGTCGACCCGGGCGAGCGGTGGGCCGTGCGAGCACCACCGCACCATCGCTTCGACGGCGTCCGGCTCCCCTTCGAACACGGCTTCGACGTGTCCGTCGGGTGTGTTGCGGACCCAGCCGCCCACCCGGGCCGCCCGCGCACGCTCCACGCACGTCGCACGGAAGAAGACCCCCTGCACCTGCCCGCGGACCTCGACGTGCACCCGTTTCACGGCGCCATGGTGCCATCCCTCGTGCCATCCATCGTGCTGGCCCGATCCGCGGGATCGGCCTCGCGGTTCGGTACGCTGACCGGCCATGGCCACCTACGATGCGCGGACCGCCTTGCTCGTGGTCGACGTGCAGAACGACTTCGCCGACCCGGCCGGCAGCCTCTACGTCGAGGGCGGCGAGCAGATCGTGCCGACCGTGAACACGGAGGTCCAGCAGGCGAAAGCCGCCGGCGCGCTCGTCGTGTACACGCAGGATTGGCATCCCGAGCACACGCCGCATTTCCAACGCGACGGTGGCATCTGGCCCGTCCACTGCGTCTCCGAAACACCGGGCGCGGCGTTCCATCCGGACCTGCTCGTCGCCGACCACGAGGTGGTCCGCAAGGGCCACGACGGGCGCGACGGCTACTCGGGGTTCAGCGTGCGCGATCCGCTCTCGGGCGAGCGGGGCGACACGATCCTGCACGAGATGCTCGCGTCACGCGGCATCGAACGATTGGCGATCTGCGGCCTCGCCACCGACTATTGCGTCGTCGAGACCGTGCTCGATGCGCGCATGCTCGGCTACCCGGTGGAGGTCCTCACCGATGCTGTCCGCGCGGTCGAGCTGCAGCCAGGCGACGGTGCAGCCGCGCTCTCGCGCATGCGCGACGCCGGCGCCGATCTCATCTGAGCACCCCTCGGCCGGCCCGGCGTCGGTGACTCAACTCTGGCACTGCGGACAGTAGAACGAGGTCCGTTGGGAGATCTTCACGCTCTCGATCGGTGTGCGGCACCTGCGGCATGGAAGCCCACGACGTCCGTACACCTTGAGCTCGGGACCGTATTCGCCCGGGTTGCCGAACAGGTCGACGTAGGCCTCGTCGTCGAGCGTCGTGCCTCGGAGCTTGATCGCCTCCTGCACCACCTCCTGGATCGCCCGGTAGAGGCGGCGCACCTCCTGCGACGAGAGGTCGTCGCTCATGCGGTCGAACCGGATGCCCGCGTGGAACAGCACCTCGTCGGAGTAGATGTTTCCGAGACCCGAGATGAACTTCTGGTCCATCAACAGCTGCTTCATCTTCGTGGCGCGGTCGGCCAACAGGTACTGGAAGGTCGGCCACGTGAACACCTGATCGAGAGGGTCGATCGCGAGGTGCTGCAGCTCCTTGATCTTGCCGAGATCGTCGGCGGCGCTGACGAACATCTCACCGAACGTGCGGGGGTCGACGAAGCGCAGGTCACCTCGTTGCTGGAACGTCAACACGACGTGGGTGTGGGGCGGCAGCGCAACCCGTCCAGTGCCCCGATGGAACTGCCCGCTCATGCCGAAGTGCACGACCAGCACATCACTCGAATCGATCGTGACGAGGATGTACTTGCCGCGCCGCTCGACCTTCGTGATCTTGTGGCCCACGAGGCGCGACGTGAAGTCCTTCCGTGTCTTGTGTCTGCGGATCGCGCGCATCGCGTTCTTGGAGCTCTTGACCTCCGCCTGCTTGATCCGCAGTCCGACGACGTCCTTCTCGAGGTCGCGCCGCATCACTTCGACTTCAGGCAGCTCCACCCTGGTCCCCCCTTGACGAGGCATCGGTCTCGGGCGCGAGTCGCTCGGAGATGCGTGTGTACGCCTCCTGCGCTGCCCGTTGCTCGGCCTCCTTCTTGGACCGTCCGATGCCGGTTCCCATCGGCTCCCCGCCAAGGTGCACGGTCGCCGTGAACTCCTTCTCGTGATCGGGTCCCCGCTCCTCGAGGCGGTACTCGGGCATCGAGCGCAGCGTCTGCGACGCGAGCTCCTGCAGGATCGTCTTGTAGTCCCGGTCCCCCTCCCCTCGCACGTACGCCAGCATGCGCGGGCGGAAGAGTCGCTCGATCAACTCGGTCGCCACGCTGAGGCCACGGTCCAGGTAGACGGCCCCGAACACGGCCTCGAGCGCATCCGCCAGGATCGAGGACTTGTCGCGGCCCCCGCTCTGCTCCTCGCCCTTGCCGAGCAGCACCATGTCGCCGAGCCGCAACGAGCGGGCGACGTCAGCGAGGGCGGCCATGTTCACGATCGCGGCGCGAAGCTTCGCCAGCGCCCCTTCCGGCATGCCGGGGTACTCGGCGTAAGCCATGTCGGTCACGACGAGACCGAGCACCGAATCGCCGAGGAACTCGAGGCGTTCGTTCGTCACGACGAGCCCTCGTTCGAACGCGTAGGAGCGATGGGTGAGCGCCGCTTCCCTGATGTCGGCGTCGGAGAACACGACGCCCAACGCATCATCGAGCGATCCTGCCGGACCGCTCGCCCCGGCCTCGGCCCGGGCGTCGGCCGTCGCATCGGCCACGGCTGGCTACTCGACCTCGACAGCCTGCCGGCCGGCGTAGTAACCACAATTGCCGCAGACTCGATGAGAAAGCTTGGGCTGCTTACATTCCGGGCACTCGGCATACCCGGGCGCCGCAGCCTTCCAGTTGGCCGCACGTTTGTCGCCGCGCGACTTGCTCTGCTTCTTCTTGGGAACCGCCATGTGTCGCTCCTTCTCCTCGTTCTCTCGATCTCGAGATCCTCGGTCGGGCTCCTCGTTCGAGCTCAGTTCTCGTCGAGCGTCGATGCGAGCTGATCGAGGGCAGCCCAGCGGGGGTCGACCTCGACGTGCCCGGGACACTCGGCCAGGTTCCGATCGCCTCCGCAGACCGGACACAGTCCCTGGCAGTCCGCGCGGCACAGCGGAGAGAACGGCAGCTCGACCCCGACGGTGTCGCGCACCATCTGATCGAGCTCGAGGAAGCCGTCGGGGTCGAGCGGGTAGTCGTCGGCCTCCTCGTCCGGCTCGGTCACGAACAGCTCGTGCACCTCGACCACGAGTGGCTGCTCGAACTCCTTGAGGCATCGGGCGCACCGAATCGCAACCGAGCCACGCACCGTGCCCGATACCAGGATGCCTTCGACCAGCGACTCGAGGAGCAGGTCGGCCTCGATGGGCTCGTCCTCACGCACCCGGGCGAGCTCGGTGACGAGACCGTCGATCGGCGACTCGACGTGGTGGTGCTCGGAGGCACCAGGTTGGCCCAGCAGGTCTCGAACGTCGATCGGTGCGATCACCGTTCCTCCTCGTCGAACAGCGGGGTCTCTCGGCGCTCCCCGTCGGCGTCGTGCGGAGCGACTCCGGGCCCCCCCAGCTCCTGGTCCGCGACGGTGCCCGGGGCGCGGAGCTTCTCCCGACCGACCTCCACCTGATCCAAGGTCTTGGCCAAGGCGCGGACCGAGGCTTGGGAGTCTTCGAGGACGCGCCGCAGGGCGATCTCGAACTGCGCGAGCTTGGCGTCGACGTACTCCTCGGCCTCGCGGCGCATCGCTCGGGCCTGCTCCTCGGCGCCCGAACGGGCTCGCTCGGCCTCGTCGGTCGCGCGGGCGACCACGGCCTCCTGACGCGCCATCTTCAGCTGCTCGCCCCGAGCCTGCTCCACGATGGCTTCGGCGTCGGCCCGTGCCTTCGAGAGCAGGTCTTCGCGGTCCTTCACGATCCATCGCGCTTGCTTGATCTCCTCGGGCAGCGCCTGCTGCATCTCGGCGATCATGTCGAGCACCTCGTCGCGATTCACCAGCACCGAGGACGACAGCGGCATCGCCTTGGCCTCGCGGACCATCTCGTCGAGGTCGGTGAGCCGGGACGTGATGTCCATCAGCGGCCGCCTCCCCCACCTGTGGCGAGCCGCGCGCGCAGCTCGGCGTCCACCTCGTCGGGCACCAACCCTCCGACGTCGCCTCCGAATCGGGCGACCTCCTTCACGAGCGAGGACGACAGGAACGACCAGGACGGGTTCGTCGGCATGAACAACGTCTCGACGCCAGCCAGTCGATGATTCATCTGGGCCATCTGGATCTCGAACTCGTAGTCGGACACGGCCCGAAGGCCCTTCACGATGACGGCGTTGCCCCGGTCGCGGGCGAAATCGACCAGCAGTCCCTCGAACGCCACGACCTCGACCGCGGGGATGCTCGCGCACGCCTTCTCGAGCATGGCGACGCGTTCGTCGACGGTGAACATCGGTTGCTTCGCGGGGTTCTCGAGCACCGCCACCACGACGATCTCGAACGTCTCGCTCGCGCGCCCGATGATGTCGAGGTGACCGTTGGTTACGGGATCGAACGTCCCCGGACACAGGGCGGTCAGGCCCATGGAACCTCCAGGTTTCTCGCCGGTTCTAGGCCGGTTCTCGCCGTCCTAGGCCGGATCGTTGGCCGGATCGTTGGCCGGTTCCTCGGCGGATCCTCTCGGCCGGAACACGAACACGAGGCTGTCGCCATAGCGGAGTCGCCTCGCGATGGCCCAGTGTAGCGGAATGACAGGCGTGGAACTCTTGTGACCGCGGGTCAACACGACGGTCCACATATCGTCGCGGAGCCATCCCCGGCCGAGCTCCCGCAGCACGTCGTCGAGCTCCGGGTGGCCCAGATCGTACGGCGGATCGCAGATCACCACGTCGTAGGGCGCTCCAGGGCGGTCGTCCCTCTCGAGGAACCTGCCGATGCCGGCCGGATGGATCTCGCCGCGCGCGACGAACCGCGTGATCGTGAGGTTCCGCTTGATGGTGTCGATCGCCGCCGGCGCCCGATCGACGAACGTGGCGCTGGCGGCTCCCCGGGAGAGCGCCTCGATGCCGGCCGCACCCGTGCCCGCGAAGAGGTCGAGCACGTTCGCACCGTCGAGAGCGCCGGGACCAAGACTCGAGAACAACCCTTCTCGGGCACGGTCGGAGATCGGACGGACGCTCGCAGGCACGGGCGCGAGCCGCATGCCCTTGGCAGAGCCGGCGACGATCCGCATCAGGAGCGGAACAGCCAATCGATCGAACGCTCGAAGCGGTGTCGCAGCTCCTCCAGCAGCTGCGGGAAACGATCCAAGGCCGGGTCGTCCTCGATCAGGGCGAACGCGCGCGTACGGGCTCGGGCGACCAGGGCCATGTCCTCGGCAAGGCGGGCCAGGCGCAGATCCGGCATGCCGGACTGCCTCGCGTCGAACAGCGTGCCCTCGCCACGCAGTCGCAGATCCTCGTCGGCCAGCTCGAACCCGTCGGTCGTGCGCACCATCGCGTCGATACGGGCCCTGGCTTCGAGGTTCTGCTCGTCGGACTCATCGAACAGCACGCACGTGCTCGGGTGCTCCCCACGCCCGATGCGCCCGCGAAGCTGGTGCAGCTGGGCAAGACCGAACCGTTCCGCGTTCTCGACCAGCATGACCGTCGCGTTGGGCACGTCGACCCCGACCTCGATCACCGTGGTGGAGATGAGCAGATCGGCCTCGCCCGCTCGATAGCGATGCATGACGGCCTGCTTGTCCTTGGGTCGCATGCGCCCGTGGAGTAGTTCGATGCGCAACTCGGGAAAGACCTCGGTGGTCAATCGGGCCGCCTCGGCCTCGGCCGCCTTGACCTGTGTGCGGTTGCCCTCATCGATCGCGGCGCACACGACGAACGCCTGTCTGCCGGCCGCCACCTCGTCGCGCACGAGCGCGTACGCGGCGGCGCGCTGCGCGGCGGTGCGAGCGGCGACCGTGGCGATCGGCTGTCTGCCTTTGGGAAGCTCGTCGAGTGACACCACGTCGAGGTCGCCGTAGTACGTGAGCGCAAGGGTCCGCGGGATCGGTGTCGCGGTCATGATCAGCACGTCGGGCTCTCCACCCTTGCGCTTCAGGGCGGTGCGCTGGTGCAGGCCGAAGCGGTGCTGCTCGTCCACGACGGCGAGGCTCAGATCCGCGAACGTCACGGCCTCCTGCACGAGGGCATGGGTGCCGACCACGAGGTCGACGCCCCCGTCGGCTACGCCGTCGACGATCCGTTGTCGTTCCTTGCCCGTGACCGCGCCGGTCAGCAGCGCGTAGGTCACGGATGGTTCGTCATCGCCTGCGTCTTCACGGGTCTCGTCGCGCAAGGACTCGAGCAACGAACCCTGTCCGTCGCCGGCAGGAAGCGGCGCCGCGAGCTTCGTGTACGGCATGCCTCCCATGCCGGAGAGCAATGCCTGCACGGAGAGGAGGTGCTGGCCCGCCAGCACCTCGGTGGGGGCCATGATCGCGGCCTGGTGGCCCGACCCGATCGC
>Ga0190265_10004132_pt1 | contig 10029 bp, 6 predicted proteins | sample Popmic124T_FD_133135 | JGI IMG/M metagenome (GOLD analysis project Ga0190265, IMG submission 133135) | Populus adjacent soil microbial communities from riparian zone of Indian Creek, Utah, USA - 124 T | ecosystem: Environmental > Terrestrial > Soil > Riparian zone | place: USA: Utah | collected...
GCGACCTCGACCGGCACGGCGGGGAGCTCGACCGAGCCGGCGGCGCGGAAGCGGAACGCCGGCCCGGCCAGCTCGCGCGGCGGAGCCGGCGGCGGCGCCATCACCACCGCGATGGAGAGCTCGATCGGCTCGGCCAGCACGCCGGGCGCCACCGCCAGGCGCGCGCCGCAGAGAGTCAGCTCGCCGCCGGCCGGACCGATCTCGGCGCTGACCGGCTCGTCGCAGGCAGCAGCGGCGTCGACCGGCACCGACGCGTCCGGCACGGCGGCGTCGATGTCCGCGGCCCCGGCATCCGCACCGGGCGTCAGGTCGTCTCCGCAGCCGGCCAGCGCGACGAGGACCAGCCCTGCGTTCTCGACCCACGACCCGTACCGACCCACGCTCTCGATCTAGCACGCGCCGGCGCGCGCACCCGCCGGGCAGACCTCACGCCTTCTGTCCGGGAGACGCGCACGGGCGGCACGCTCATCGGGGCGCGGCGCTGCCTGTGTTGCCGAAGCGGTCGGTGACCCGGACCCGCGTGACGGTGGCGCCGGCGCGGGCGGCCACCTCGGCGCGGCCCGGTCGGCCCAGCTTCACGGCCGGGAACGAGTCATCGGGCCCGCTGGCGTACTCGAGCACCACCGCGATCGGGCCGCGCCGCACCACCACCGACTGGTTGGAGAAGCCCTCCTGGTCGAGCAGGCGCCAGCCCTCCGGGGCGGCGTAGCCGGCGGTGATGGTGACGGTGCGCCCCGCGACCGAGGCGCTCACGCCGACCGGGCCCGCCACCACGTCGAACGGATCGCTGGCCAGCGCGTATCCGGTCCCGGTGACCTGGAAGCGATAGGTGCCGAGCGGCAGGCCGGCGCGGTCCTCCAGGTCGCCGTCGACGGCGACCGCCTGCCACTCGGCCACCCAGTGGTGGGTCCGGGTCTCGCCCGGCGCGCGGGCGAGCGGCTCCGGCGTCCAGTAGAGGAGCAGGTCGCCGTCCTCCACCAGCCTGCCGCTCTGGCGCGCGACGTCCTCGAACACGCCGGCGCTCTCGCGCTGCAGGATCACGCGCGGCGTGCCGGCCAGCGGGTCCTCTCCGATCCAGACGAACCGCGCCACGCCGGCGACGCGCGGGATGGTGGCGTCCGGCTGCGCGCCGGCGAGCGCAGCGCGGTTGCGAACGTACAGCCCCTCGAACAGCGCGGCCGGCACCGTGCCGGCCAGCGGCGCCGGATCCGGTGCCGGGACGTCGGCGTCCTCCGGCGCCGGAGAGGCGATCCGGTCGGTGCCCTCGCTCGCGTCCTCGCGCGCGTCGGTGGTCAGGAGCTCGAGCATCTCGGCAGCGCGCTCGGCCACGTACTCTCCCTCGAGCGGGCCCCACGAGTTGATCGACGGCTCGTAACCGCCCTGCAGCCAGTCCTCGGCGGTGAGCAGGTAGCCGACGTGGCCCTGGGCGTAGCCGACCACGATGGTCCGCTCGCCGCCGAGCGGGGAGAGCTCGCGCACCCGGTCGGCCAGCAGGGTCAGGGGCTCGCCCGGCAGCGTGGCGATCGCGTGGTCGCCCAGGCGGATCGCGCTCATCGTCGTGCGCGTCGAGGCGCACAGCGGCGCCTGCCCGAAGTCGATGTCGAGCAGCCCGCCCAGCAGGTCGGACGCCACATCGATGCGCAGGCACGATCGATACGGCGCCAGCCCCTCGGTGTTCCAGATCTGGCCGGGCGGGAAGATGGCGTCGGCGTCGACCGTCCCGCACAGCGCGGCACCGACCGGCGCGTTGAACTCGTCGATCGGCGACTGCACCTCGTCGAAGGGCGTATAGATCTCGCGGTCGCACGGTCGCTCGGCGTCGAACGGGGCGTACGCGAGACTGCCGGCTCGCACCGCGAACCGGCTGGCGTCCGGCCCCAGCACCACCGAGCGCGTGACCGCCTCGATGGCGAGCGAGTCGAGCATGTCGGCGCCGGCGCGCTCCCACGCGCCGCGCAGGATCGGCGCCGCCAGCCGGCCGACGCTCTCGGCGCGGGCGAAGTCGTAGAACGGCTCCCCCTTCGCGGTCGGCGGCGCCACCCCGCCGCGCCCGGCCGGAGACACGTCCCCGGCCGCCCCCTGGAGGTACATGACCACGACCGGCGTGTCCCAGGTCTCCTCGAGCGCGCGGTCGATGGCGCCGGGCGCGTCGCCCGACATGAGCGGGTTGTCGGCGTCGAGCACGGTCCCGTGCATGCCGAAGATCGGCACGACCGCGATCGGAAGGCCGTCCTGGCCATCGACCCGGATGAGGGCCAGCCAGTCGTCGTCGCGGCTTCCGCCGGCCAGCGGATCGTTCTCGCCGCGGCGATCGCGCGTGACCTCGTCGCCCGGGTCGAAGCCGCGCTCGAGCAGCACGCCGAGGCGGGCCGGCCGGCGCGCGTCGAGCGCGGCCTGGGCCACCTCGACCAGCTGGTCGAGGAGCGGCTCCCGCACCTGCCGCCGGAGCACACCGCCTCCCACAGCCAGCTTGCCGTCCGCGGAGAACTGCATCGGGGCCGCGTGCGAGTGGGTGGTCGCGAAGACCACCTTGCCCGCGTAGGCCGGCCCCAGCCGGTCGGCCAGGTCGGCGGTCAGGGTGTCGTCCGAGAAGATGATGTCGGCCTTGACCAGCACCACCGTGTCGCCGGGCGTGGTCAGCGCCAGCGCCTTCACGCGCGGCGCGCTCTCGACACCGATCGACGGGTTGAACTCGCCGGACAGCTCCGCCACCCGCGCGTCGACCCGGCCGGCGTCGCCGGCGATGCCGGCGCGCGCCGTATAACCGCCGAGCGCCACCGAGATCGGCAGCACCAGCCGCGCCTCGGCCGCGCCGGCGCTGAGCGGTCCGGCCTCGACCACGCCGCCCGCCCCGGCCGTGGGCGGGAGAGGCACGAACTCGCAGTGAGCGACCGATGCGGGAGGTGGAGAGGCGGCGTCGGGAGAGCTGGCGTCAGATTGTCCGGTTCCGCCGCCGGAATCATCCCCGCCGCCGCCACACGCCAGGACAGTCAGTAACAGGATCGAGCCGCTCGGCATCCTCAGCATGAGGGGATGCTCGCATGTTCTCCGCCGTTCTCGCCCGTGTGTGCAAAGCTTGCGCAGATTGGCTGACATTACAGGCAGCTCGAATTAGCGGGCTGCCTGTGCATGCGCGATACAAAATGCGATCGCGACCCCGCAGGGCGGCGTATCCTGCCGCTCGAGTCGGCGTATCGCATCAGGATCTCTGGGTCGTGAGCGAGTCAGCCACACAGGGGCAAGGCAGCATGCGGTGTTGCGGCACGTGCCGCGCAATCTATCGGAGTGGATTCGATCGGTGTCCGACAGACGGCACCGAGCTGGCCACATTCGAAGCTGACCCGGTCGTGGGCACCACGATCAACGGCCTCTACGAGGTCGAGCAGTGCGTCGGCCAGGGCGCCATGGGTCGCGTCTACCGCGCCCATCACCTCCGCCTGCAGGGACGCCAGGTTGCGCTCAAGATCCTGCTCGGCGATCTGGCGGCGACGGTCGCCATGCGCATGCGCTTCCACCAGGAGGCGCAGGCCGCCAGCCTGCTGTCGCATCCGAACGTGGTCGCGGTGCTCGACTTCGGCAAGACGCCGCAGGGCCTGCTCTACCTCGCGATGGAGTACGTGGAGGGGAGATCGCTCGCCAGCATCATCGCCGAGGAAGGCCCGATGGACGAGGAGCGCGTGGTCCGGCTGGCCAGGCAGATGTGCCTCGGCCTGGCCCACGCGCATGCCAAGGGTCTCATCCACCGCGACTTCAAGCCGGACAACGTGCTGGTGGTCGGCGATCCGGGCGGCGAGGTCCCGCGCATCGCCGATTTCGGGCTGGCCATCTTCTCCGACAACGAGCGAGACGCGGCCCGCCTGACCAGCGCCGGCACCGTGGTCGGGACGCCGCTCTACACGGCGCCGGAGCAGGCGATGGACCGCGGGCTCGACCAGCGCGCCGACCTGTTCGCGCTCGGTGTCAGCCTGTACGAGATGCTGGCCGGGCGGCCGCCGTTCGACGAAAGCAACCCGGTCGAGATCCTGCACCACAACCTGGCGTCGCAGCGCCCGCGCATCGCCCAGCGCGCGCCCACCGTCCAGGTGTCGACAGCGCTCGAGCGGATCGTGCACAAGCTCATCAGCTCGGATCGCGAGCAGCGCTTCCACTCGGCGCTGCATGTGGTGGACGCGCTCGACCGGCTGGGGCAGCCGTCGCCGGAAGACGCGGAGATCGGCGAGGCGGGCCGGGCCGGTCGCCTCGCGATCACGCCGCGCGCGCGGCGAGGACGCCGCATCGCGCTCGCCGCCGCGATCGCAGGTGGCATCGCGCTGGCCGCGCTGCTGATCCGGTCGCAGGAGCCGCCGGAGAGCGCGGTCGAGACGGTCGGCGAGGCGACGCTCGCGATCGCGCCGCCCGACAGTGCGGTCCCCGGCGCGGCTCTGGTCGCCGAGCCAGCTCGCGAGCCCGACCGATCCACGCCCGAGCCGGTGCAGGTCACGCGAGCGCGGCGCGCCGATCCTCCGGCGCAGACCCCGGCCAGGGTCCGGCGCGAGAAGGCAGCCCCGGAGCGCGCGGTGCCGGAGCGCGCCAAGGCGGATCGCGCGGTGGCCGATCGCGCGATTGTCGACCGCGCACCGGCGCGCCCGGCCCGTCCCGCGCTCGCCGACGCCGATCGGCCGCCCAGTCCGGCGGTCGCCGGCGCCGTGCGGACCGAGCGGACCGATCCGCTGATCCCGCTGGCCGCGCCGGAGCCGCAGCCGAGCCGGGTGCTGGCGCGACGGCCGTCGCAGCAGGCGCCCGGCGGCCGCACGGCGCTGGTCCCGGAGCCGCGCCTCCTGCGCATGGTGATCGACGACATCTCGGTGGAGGGCTCGCTGGGCGACGCAGAGGTCAGGCGCGGCATCGATCGAGTCCAGCCCCGGCTGCGCGGCTGCTATCGCGGCGCCACCGGGCGCGGCAGCGGCGTGCGGGTGAGCTTCACCGTCGACGAGAACGGGCGGGCCCGCGACATCCGCATCAGCGGCGGCCAGACGCCCGGGCTCTCCTCCTGCATCACCCAGGTGTTCGGCGCCGTCCGCACCCGGGTCGCGCCGGACGTGGGCGAGGTGCGCGTCACGCTGCGCGTCGGCCTCGCTCCTGTCGAGCCGAGATGAGGCCGAGATGAGGCCGAGATGAGATGATGAGCAGGCTCCTGCGCCTCGCCCCGCTCCTCCTCGCCGCTCTCGCCCTCGCCGCCTGCCTCGATCCGCAGGTCAGCGACGAGCCCGGCCTGCCCGGCCTCATCCTCCCGCCCGGCAGCGAGGTGCCGTCGGCGCACGACGATCCGGTCATCGATCGCCAGATCGATCAGAATGACGGCGACGACGACGTGATCGCGCGCGTCCAGGGCTTCGCCGCCGGCGAGGGGACCAGCTACTGGGACTTCGGGCCCGCGCCGGACTTCGCCGCGCCGCTCTTCATCCTGGTGCGCGAGGGGCCGGGCGGCGAGCTGGTTCCGATCGACCATCCGACGATCATCGACGCCATCCCGGGCGACACCGGCTACTCGCCGTTCTGGGCCGTCTTTGCGCTGGTGGTGACCGATCTCTACCAGGACGAGCTGGTCACCTCGTTCGCCGCCGTGCAGGAGGCGGTGCAGCTCGGTCTGGTCGAGCCACCGGTGTTGCAGGACCAGGCGGTCAACTGCCCGGTGGTCGCGCGCGGCGTCACGCTCGAGGTCGGCGAGGGGGAGCCGCTGGCCCCGCCCTCGTGCTTCTACTGGCGCGGCATGACGGTCGACTACTACGACTTCGGCCCGTTCGCGCTCGAGCCGCGGGCCGACGTGCCCACCCGCCCGCGCTACGTCCTGCGCCGCGTCGGAGGCGAGCCGCTGAGCGAGGTCCTGCTCAGCCTGGACATCACGGGCGACGGCGACCGGAACGACACCAACGACGTCTTCCCCGACCGCGCCGGCGAGCCGGCCTACTCGCCGCTGTGCCAGACGGTCGACGTCGCGGTCGACGCTGCCATCGACTCGATCGACACCTTCGCCGACGAGACCATGTCGGCGATCCGCGCGGCGACCGACCTCTTCGACCCGGACGCGGTCGAGGGGATCGTGGCCGGGTACCAGGTGACCGAGGACCTGCGCAACTGCCCGCAGCAGCGGCAGCCGGGTGGCCTGTGATCGGACGCGTCGTGCTGCTGGTGGCGGTGCTCGCCACCGGCTGCCTGGATCAGCTGGCGCCCGAGCAGAGCGAGCCGCTGCGGCCGCTGTGCGTGGACGAGGACTCCGATCCGGATACCGACGTCAGCTTCGCGGACGACATCCAGCCCCTGTTCGACCGGCCGGACCTGGGCTGCGCCGACTGCCACACGCCGGGCGGCGTCCAGCCGATCGGCCTGCGCGTCAGCGGCCTCAACCTCTCCTCCTACGCCGCGCTCCTGCGCGGAGGCGACCAGAGCGGCGCCGACATCGTCCTGGCGGGGCGGCCGTGCGAGAGCGTCCTGGTCCAGAAGGTGGGCCAGGCGCCGCCGTTCGGCGCCCGCATGCCGCTCGATGGCCCGCCGTTCCTCGCCGAGCGCGAACTGCAGCAGCTCTCCGACTGGATCGCAGAGGGAGCCGATGACGACTAGTGCGAATGTGTTGCCCTGGTGCGCCGGCGCGCTCGTCGCCGCGATCCTCATCGCGCTCGGCTGCGCCGGCGCCGAGCCGCGCGGGCTGGCCCCGGCCGCGCGCCAGGCCGGCGCCGCGCCCTCGCTCCAGCGCGCATGCGAGCTGGCCGACAGGCGATGTGCGCGCTGCCACCCGATCGACCGCGTGCTCACCGCTCATGTCAGCGGCCCGGAGGACTGGTCCTCCTATGTCCGCCGCATGCGCCTCACGCCGGGCAGCGGCATCTCGAAGAGCGAGGAGCCGGTGATCGTGCGCTGTCTGGTCCAGCACAGCTTCGGGGATCGCCAGTGAGGCGGAGCGCCGCCCTCTTCCTCGTCGTCTCCCTCCCCCTCGCCCTTGCAGCGGCGGCCCAGCGCACCGGGGCCGCCCAGCCGGGTCGCTTCCGCCACAACTTCGCCGGCTCGGTGCAGATCGATTACCTGATGGTGCCGACCGAGAGGGTCGCCGCCGACCAGAGCTTCGACGGCGCCACGGTCGAGCTCTCGCTCAAGCTGGCCGTCGACTTCGGCGACCGGGTGTCGGCCAACGTCAAGATGTGCGTCGCATGCCACGGTCTGGAGGTCGGGATGGCGTTCTTCGACCTCCGCATCGCCGACGAGCTCAACGTCCGGGTCGGCCGTTTCACCCCCGCCCTGGGCAGCTTCCCGTTGCGCCACGATCCGGCCAACCACCGGACCAGCGACAAGCCGCTGCCGTACGACATGGGGCGCATGCTGCGCCTGCGCGAGTGGAACCTGGGCATCCTGCCGGCCCCCTGGGTCGACAACGGAGTCGAGGTGAGCGGGACCCTCTTCGGCGACGTCGGACAGCTCGACTACGCCGTCTACGGCGTCGGCGGCCCCAAGGCCGGCGCCGACGCGGTCGACTTCGACTTCATCCAGTCGCGCTCGGCCGATCGCTACTACCTCGACAACAACTCCGAGCCGTCGGTGGGTGCGCGGGTGGCCGGGACCCTGGAGCCGGGGCCGCTGATCCTGTCGGTGGGCGCCTCCGCGATGACCGGCCGCTACGATCCGGACCGGCGGCTCAGCTTCTTCATCGCCGGGGTCGACCTGGCGCTCCAGATCGGCGAGCTGCAGCTGCGCTCCGAGTACCTCGTCCGCCGCACCGAGATGTCGCTCGGCGAGGATCCGGAGGCCCGGTTCCGCTACGGCCCGGGCGAGGACGGCGAGTTCGGCAACTTCACGGTGAGGGACGGCTTCTACGGCGAGGTCGAGCACCCGCTCGGCGACCTCGAGCTGATCGGCCGCTTCGACGGCCTGCGCCGCTCCGGCAACGTGCTGGCCACCAGCCCGCTGCGGTTCGAGAGCACCGTCCTGCGCTACACCGCCGCGCTGGCCTACCGCGTGATGGGCGGCCTGCGCGTGAAGTCGAGCGTCGAGCTCTACGACTTCTCCGACTTCGAGGACGAGATCGCGCTCCACCTCGGCATCGCCGGCTCCTTCTGAGCCACGCCAGGCTCCAGGCTAGCTCGCCACTCGCTCGATGCGCGCCGGCACGTGCTTGTGCCAGGGCGTGCCGACGAACGGATCCCGATCGGCGGTGGAGGTGAGCTCGTTGGGCGCCACGCCGGTGACCGCCTCGCCGCCGGTGGCCGGATAGGAGAGCCCCAGGCCGTTGGGCAGGGAGACGTGCCCGCGCTGCATGGTGGCGGACACCTCGACCGGCACGACCATCGAGTCCCTTCGCGTGGTGACGCGCACCGGCTCCCCGGAGGCGACCCCGAGCGCCGCCGCGTCGTCCGGGTTGATGCGCAGCGCGCCCTGCGCGTCCTTCTTGCGCCAGGTCGGGTCGCGCATGATCGTGTTCGCGGTGAACGACCGGCGCTCGCCGGCCGAGAGCACGAACGGGAACGCCTCGTCGCGCGGCTCCGACGTGGCGCGCAGGAGCTCGTCGAGGGCGGCCAGCAGATCCGGCAGCGCGAGGTGGATCTTGCGGTCCGGGGTGCCGATCCGCCCGATCACCTCGCTCCAGTCGTCGATGGCGAACACGATGCCGGACCGGCCGTCCAGGATGGCGGCGAACAGGGCGTCGGCGGCGGCCAGCGGCGAGCCGCCGAAGCCGGCGCGCGCCAGCGACGGCCCGCGCTCCATCGCCGCGCGCAGGGCGAGGCCGAACATCACCGCGCCCTGCTGCAGCCCCTCCGGCAGGTCCATCGTGCGATAGAGCAGGACCGGCGCGAGCGGGGCCAGGCGCGGGCTCGACATCACCCGGGCCATGAAGACCTCGGCGTAGGCGGCGCGTCCGCGCGTGGCGGCCTCGCGCAGCGGCGCCAGGTCCGCCTCGGTCACCTGGCCGAGCGCCTCGACCAGTCGCGCGTGGATCTCCGCCTCCGGCAGCGGCCCGGGCGGCGGCGGGAACAGCGGCGCGCGCAGGTGGAAGTAGTTGTGCGGGAAGTCGAAGTTGAAGAAGGTGGCCTCCGCCTTCTCGAACTGCGTCGACGCCGGCAGGACGTAGTGGGCGAGGCGCGCCGTCTCGCTCATCGCCACGTCGATCACGACCAGCGTGTCGAGCGCACACAGCGCCTCGCGCATGCGCTTGGAGTCGGCCAGCGAGTGGGCCGGGTTGGAAGCCTCCACCAGCATCGCGCGGTAGCGCTTCGGATGATCGGTCAGGATCTCGTCGGCGATCACGTTGCACGGCACCAGGCCGGCGATGATCGGCGCGCCGGCCACCGGGCTGGTGCGGCCGGAGCCGCCGCCGGTGAAATCGACCATCGTGGTCGGGACGTAGTGGGTGCCGGGCTTGCCCAGGCTCCCGGTCAGGAAGATGAGCAGCCGGTGCAGGTAGCTGACCAGCGTGGAGCTGCGGTTCATCTGCACGCCGAGGTCCTCGAAGCTGGCCAGCGCGCGCGCCCCGCCGATCACGCGGGCGGTGCGGCGGACCAGCGCCTCGTCCAGCCCGGCGCGCTCGCAGCAGGCCGCGATCGGCACCGACCGCAGCGCGGCCAGCACCGGCTCCACCTCGGTGGCGTGGGCGGCCAGGAACTCGCGGTCGATCAGATCCTCCTCGACCAGCACCGCCAGGATGGCGGCCATCAGCCACGCGTCGCCGCCCGGCCGCACCTGGAGGTGGATGTCGGCCAGATCGGCGGTCTCGGTGCGCCGCGGGTCGACGACGATGAGCGTGCGGTCCGGATCGGCGGCGATCTGCTTGAGCGTGACGCGCGCGCGCGGGATCGAGTGCGAGTGCCACGGGTTCTTGCCCAGGAACAGCCCGACGTCGCAGTGCTCGAAGTCGGCGCGCGTGACGGCGCCCATCATCCGGTGAGCGACCCAGAACTCGCCCGTCTTCTCCTGGGCCAGCGCGCTCGACCGGTAGCGCGAGCCGAGCGCGCGGCGGGTGGCGGTCGAGTAGGCGCCGGGCAGGTGATTGCCCTGGCCGCCGCCGCC
>Ga0190265_10004133_pt1 | contig 10027 bp, 10 predicted proteins | sample Popmic124T_FD_133135 | JGI IMG/M metagenome (GOLD analysis project Ga0190265, IMG submission 133135) | Populus adjacent soil microbial communities from riparian zone of Indian Creek, Utah, USA - 124 T | ecosystem: Environmental > Terrestrial > Soil > Riparian zone | place: USA: Utah | collected...
CTGCGGCCTTCCATGCCCTGCTCGATCCGGGCGATCGCATCCTCGGTATGAAGCTCGACCACGGCGGTCACCTCACCCATGGGATGAAGATCAACTTCTCCGGGCGGCTCTACGACATCGTCGCCTATGGGGTCTCGGACGACGACTCGCGTGTCGACATGAATGCGCTGGCGCGTCTGGCCGAGGAGTTCCGCCCCAAGCTGATCCTCGCCGGCTGGTCCGCCTACTCGCGTCAGCTCGACTTCGCGCGCTTCCGCGAGATCGCCGACTCGGTCGGGGCCTATCTGATGGTCGACATGGCCCACTTCGCCGGCCTGGTCGCCGCGGGTGAGCATCCCAGCCCCGTTCCGCACGCTGACGTCGTCACCACCACGGTCCACAAGACGCTCGGTGGACCGCGCTCCGGAATGATCCTCTCGCGCGAGGAGCACGCGAAGAAGATCAACTCGGCCGTCTTCCCCGGCCAGCAGGGCGGTCCGCTGATGCACGTGATCGCCGCCAAGGCCGTCGCGATGAAGATCGCCCAGTCGGAGCTCTTCCGTGAGCGGCAGCGCCGTACGCGTGCGGGCGCCGCCGTGATCGCCGAGGAGCTCGTCGGTGCCGACGTCGACGTGCTCACGGGGGGCACAGACGTGCATCTCGTGCTCGTCGACCTGCGCGACTCCGAGCTCGACGGCCAGCAGGGCGAGGACCGTCTCGACGCGATCGGCATCACCGTCAATCGCAACACCGTCCCCAACGACCCGCGGCCACCGGCCGTCTCTTCGGGCCTACGGATCGGAACCCCGGCGCTCGCTACGCGTGGCTTCCAGATCGACGACTTCCGCGAGATCGGCCGGATCCTCGCGGAGGCACTCGCCGGCGACTTCTCCGAGTCTCAGCGGGCCGAGCTCTCAGAGCGCGCCCGCGTCCTCGCCGAGCGCTATCCGCTCTATCCAGAGCTGGCCAAGCAAGCCGCGACGGTCTAGCCTGAGCGGCATGACGGAGGCATCGCCCCGACTCGACATCGAGCAGGCGATACGCAACCGCCCGCAGTGGCGCGGCGTGACACACCAGTGGGCGTTCTTCATCTCCCTGGTGCTCGGTGTCGTGCTGGTCATTCAGGCTCCGTCGGGCCGTGGCACCTTCGCGGCCGCCGTCTACGCGGCCTGCGTCGCGCTCCTCTTCGGCACCAGCGCGCTCTACCACCGCGTCACCTGGCGCACGACGGCTGCTCGGCGCTGGATGCGCCGCCTCGACCACTCCGCGATCTTCCTACTGATCGCCGGCACCTACACGCCGTTCGCGCTGCTCGTGCTCGACGGGACGCTGGCCGACGTCGTCCTCGCCGTGATCTGGGTCGGCGCCGCCGGCGGCATCCTGCTCAAGCTGCTCTGGATCGACGCGCCGAAGTGGCTCACCGCCCTCATCTACGTGCTGCTCGGCTGGGTGGCCGTCGCCGTCACGCCTGACCTGATCAGCGAGCTCGGGATCACGGCATCCGTCCTCGTCGGCGTCGGCGGCCTTCTCTACACCGCCGGCGCGATCATCTACGCCCTCCGCCGCCCCGACCCCGTTCCCGCGGTCTTCGGCTACCACGAGGTCTTCCACGCCCTCGTCATAGCCGCGGCCGCGCTCCAATACGCGGTAGTCGCCTTCTGGGTCATCCCCCAGGCCTGACCACCACCGCGGGTAGGCTCCGCCCCGGATGAACGACCTCGACGCGCTCTGGGCGTTCCTCGTGGCGGCCGCCGTGGCCTTGCTCCTGACCCCGGCGGCGGCTGAGCTCGCCCGTCGCGTCGGTGCGGTGGCGTACCCCCGGGAGCGGGATCTCCATGACGCTCCGATGCCACGTCTCGGCGGCCTCGCGATCCTCGCCGGGGTCCTGCTCGCGGGCGCGCTGTTCCTGCCCAACAGCCAGGAGACCCGCGGCATCCTCGCCGGAGCGGCAGCGATCACGTTTGTCGGCGCCGTCGACGACGCCAAGCCAGGCGGCTTGAATCCGATCGTCAAGCTGCTCGGTCAGTTCGCGGCGGCCGCGATTCCGGTCGCCTGCGACGTGCGCGTGGAGAACATCACGCTGCCGTTCGTCGATCCGCTCGACCTCGGCGACTGGGGCTATGCGCTCACACTCGTCGGGATCGTTGCGGTGATGAACGTCGTCAACTTCACCGACGGCGTGGACGGGCTGGCGGCCGGTGTCTGCACCATCGCCGCCGCGACGTTTGCGGTGATCGCCCTATCGCTGGACCGGGATGCCGCCGCGGTCCTCGCTGCCGCAACCGCGGGTGCCGCCGTCGGCTTCCTGCGTCACAACTTCCATCCAGCGTCAATCTTCATGGGCGACTCCGGGTCCAATTTGCTCGGACTCCTGCTCGCCTGTGTCGCGATCCAGGGGGTGTTGAAGACGGCGGCCGTCGTCGCGCTCTTCTTCCCGCTCGTGATCCTCGCCGTGCCCGCGGCTGACGCGACCTTCGTGGTCGCGAAGCGGATCAAGTACCGCCGTCCCGTCTACTCCGCCGACCGTTGGCACTTCCACCACCGCTTCGCGAACATCGGTTTCTCGCAGCGGCGGACGGTGCTCTACCTGTACGCCTGGACGGTGTCGCTAGCCGCGCTGGCGTTGGCGCTGCGCTTCGTCCCCTACTCGGAGGACGACGGCAGCTTCGATCTGGCGTGGACGTTGGTGATGGTGAGCTTCGGGGTCGTCGCGCTCGCGGCGAGCGTCTACCTGGTGGTGGTGCTCGAGATCCTGAAGTTCCGGCGCTTCCGCGAGCGTCAGCTGCGTCAGGAGGCCGAGACCGGTGAGCGACCGGCGCTGACCGAGGCTGAGATCGAGCAGGAGATCGAGCGCGAGGTCGAGACCGGCGAGTTCGAGGCGGTCAGCCGCGACGGCCCGTCCTAGACGGCTGATTTCCGAGCCGCCTAGAAGAGAGACGGCTGTTCCGGCGGCGGCTCGGATCGCGGATCCCTTCGCGCGGGGGCGCCGGAATCCACCGGCTTCGCCGAGCGAAACGCCCGTTGCCGTCGACGGCCTGGCGCCGAATAGCGAGCGAGCTTCGAGATTCGCTCCCGCTCGGCCTTCGGTGCGTACGCCCCACGGGCGTAGAGCTCCTCGTAGCGAGGGAGCAGATCGGGCCGGTGGCTGCGCAGCCAGTCGAAGAAGATCTGCCTGACCTCACCGCGGAGATGGAGGCAGAGGCCCATGGCGCTCGTGGCGCCGGCCTCCGCGGCCAGCCCGAGGATCTCCTCCACCTGGGCCGGTGAATCGTTGATACCGGGCATCAACGGTGCGATCAGGATTCCTGTCGGCACTCCGGCTCGGTTGAGCTCCGCGACGGCCTCGATGCGGGCGCGCGGGTTCGGCGTGTGGGGCTCCGTCGCTCGCCAAGCCTTCTCGTCGAGCGTGGGTATCGAGAGGCTTGCCGTGAAGCCGACACGGTCGGCCAACTCCTTCAGCAGCGGCAGATCCCGCAGCAGCAGCGGCGACTTCGTCAGCACCGAGCACGGCGTGTCGGTATCGCGCAGCGCCTCCCAGATGCCCGGCATCAGCTTGTAGCGGCCCTCGACCCATTGGTAGGGGTCGGTGTTGGTGCCGAGCGCGACGTGCTCGCGTTTCCACGATGGTCGTGAGAGCTGTGCGCGCAGCGCCTCGGGCGCGTTGACCTTGACGATGATCTCGCGCTCGAAGTCGCGACCAGGGGAGAGGTCGAGGTACTGGTGCGTAGGCCTGGCAAAGCAGTTGTGACTCACGACCCCGGCGGCGACGAAGTCGCCGGTCCCGGTGGTGATGTCGTAGAGGACCTGCTCTTCGCCCAGGGGCTCGATCGAGCTGATCCAGAGCCCGGGGCCGGGCTCGACCCTGCGACCGAGCAGCGTGACCGGGCGGTTTCGTCGATGGCTCGCAAGGTGGCCTGGACCGAGCAGTTGGTCGCTGGCGCTGAGGCGTCGTCGGGGTCCCGCGGGCTCGTTGCCGGTGACCTGCTTCCAGCCACGTCGCGTGAGAAAGCGGTGGTCAGCGCTGGCGACGAGCTCGGTGTCATCGTCGAGGGTCAGCCGGTAGGCAGGGCTGAGCGTCGCCCACTGGTCGCGGACTTCGGTGGCCACGTAGCCGCGCAGTGCGCCACGCAGCTCCGTGCCAACGACACGGTCGCCCGCGCGCAGCTCGGAGATCGGCTTGGTCGAGCCGTCGATCATCAGGACTGGCGTGTCGCCGGCGAGGCAGTAGGTACAGGCGTGGGTGCAGCCACGGTAGGGGTTGACCGTCCAGCGGAACGGCATGCGCGACGCGTTCGGGACCCGGTTCAGCGCCGATTTCGCACGCACCTCGTAGAAGCGGATGTCCATCGCCTCGGGGGCGTCGAACGTGCGCACGGTGGCTGGCTCGCGGTAGCCGGGCAGCTGCCGCGTCGCCTCTTCGTCGACTGTCAGTCCCTCCCACCGCATACGAACATATGTTCGCATACGGTTCAAGTGAAGTAACGCCTCGGCTCTTTATTCGCCCCAGAGCGTCAACACGAGCGAACGCGGACCACCGCGATCGCGGTGCTCACAGAGGTAGATGCCCTGCCAGGTACCGAGCGCTAGCCGTCCGTCACGGATCGGCAGGGTGAGTGAGGGACCGAGCAGCGACGCCTTTATATGGGCCGGCATGTCGTCGGGACCCTCGAGCGTGTGGCGCCAGTACGGAGCGTCCTCGGGAACCGCGCGGTTGAACCACGACTCGAAGTCGGCACGCACCTCGGGACTGGCGTTCTCGTTCAGCGTCAACGATGCCGAGGTGTGGAGAAGATGGACGTGCAGTAGGCCTGCGCTCGTCTCGCGCAACTCGGGCACCGCATCCGTCAACTCGCCGGTCACGAGGTGAAAGCCCCGGGGGCGAGCGGCGAGCCGTAGGTCGCGGCTGATCCACACCCAGCACAACCTAGTGGTCCTTTTGGCGTACAGCGGCGACTTTGCACGGGCTTTGGCGTAGAAGCTTGGTCGGACCTATATTGAGTCAAAGGACTCGGACCCGGCGGGCGGCCGTCCCGTCGGACAGGGGCGGCGCTGCGGGAGAAAAGACAACGGAGCATGGATCCGCCCCTTCGTGAGCGCCTAGGCTGGAAGACTTCGATCGACGCGGGCACCACCGTGCCGCGCAGCAAGGCGGCCATGGCGCGCGGTGCTTCCTGGTTCGCGCTCGCCGGCACAGCGGTCGGGCTGCTGGCGATCGCTCCTCCTCAAGGATCCGAGATCGACACAGCGGGCGTGCTGGCGGCGACCGCGGGCGCCGCTGCCCTCGCCGTGGTGGCGGTCGTGGGCTTCGACCGCCTACCGACCTGGGCCTTTCACGTCGGCGCCGCGTTCGCGACCGCGATCGCGACGCTGGCCATCCACAGCTGGGGCGATCACGCGCCGTACGGGCCGCTGCCCTACCTGTCGGTGACCCTCTACGTCTTCTACTTCTTCTCGCTACCCGCCGCACTCGTCCACATGGCGCTGTTGGGGGCAATGTTCGGGGTCGAGCTCGGCCTGCGCGACCTCGACTACACGCCGGTCACAGACTGGATCGCGATCGTCGGCACGCTGACGACGGCCGGGCTGCTCGTCGCCTTCGTCCGCGACCGCTTGACCGGGCTGATCTCGAACCTGTCCGACGCCGCCCGCACCGACCCGCTGTCAGGCCTGCTCAACCGACGCGGCTTCGAGGAGATGTTCGACGTCGAGCTCGAGCGCGCTCGTCGCACTGATCGCAGCCTGAGCGTGATCGTCGGCGACCTCGACCGCTTCAAGGACGTCAACGACCGTTTCGGCCATGCCGCGGGCGACGACGTGCTCCGCCGAGTAGGCGAGACGTTGATGCTTGCCAAGCGCAGCTGGGACTCCGGTGCGCGCATCGGTGGCGAGGAGTTCGCCGTCCTCGCCCCCGATACCGACGAGCACGGCGCATATGCGCTTGCCGAGCGTCTGCGGCTCGAGATCGAGCAGACCTTCGAGCCGGCCGGTGCGGGTCAGCTCACGGCCAGCTTCGGCATCGTGAGCTTTCCCATCCACGGGCAAACCGGCGCCGCGCTGCTGAAGGCCGCCGATCAAGCGCTCTACGCCGCCAAGCGACTCGGTCGCAACCGGTCGGTGATATCGAGCGCCGAGGTGCCTGGAATCCTGCGCGCGTCGCGCGGACGCGACGACGGCCACGTCGAGCTGGCGACGTTGCTCAACCTCGCCGAGGCGCTCGACGTGCGCGACTCTGGCAGCTCCACTCACTGCCAGCGAGTCGGCCGCTATGCCGAGCTGATCGCTCGCGAGCTCGGCCTCTCGCCGGAGGCAGTCGAGCGCGTGCGGATCGCCGGCATCCTCCACGACGTCGGTCGCGTCGGCGTACCGGACGACCTGATGCACAAGAGCGGCCCGCTCACCGACGAGGAGTGGGAGTGGATCAGGGCCCATCCGGCGACCGGCGCGCGCATGCTTGAGACGACGGAGTTCGGCGACATCGGCGAGTGGATCCTCGCCCACCACGAGCGTCCCGACGGGATGGGCTATCCGGCGGGTTTGCAGGCGGGCGAGGTTCCGCTCGAGGCATCGATCATCGGTGTGGCGGACGCCTACGAGGCGATGACCGCTGAGCGCCCCTACAGAGAGCCGCTCGATCCGGGGACCGCTTCGGAAGAGCTGCGCAGGGGCGCTGGCCGGCAGTTCGACGAGCGTGTCGTAGACGCTCTTCTACGGGTCGTGTGAAACGCCACAAAGCGCTTTACAGAGCCTTTCCTATAGAGTCCGCCGTCCCCTTGACCGCTCATGCCGTCGCCCCATCAGAGGGGTCGGGAGAGGCTAGTTTGACCCTCACCCTGCTCCGCTGCCTAGACCTGCTGGTGCTCGCACTGGCCCTGCCGCTGTTCCTGATCGCGGATCTGCCGCTGGTCGGCTACGCGGGGGCGGCGTTTGCCTGGCTGCTGCAGCGCGGCGTCAACGGCTATGCCTCGCGCAAGGCGACCGAGAGCGGAGATCGCCGCGCCGCGATGGGCGTGATGGCGGGCGCAATGGTCGGTCGCCTCTGGCTCGTAGGGCTGAGCGTCCTCTGCGTCGGGCTGATCGAGCGCGAGGCCGGCTTGGCGGCGGCACTGCTCTCGGCCGTCCTCTTCACCATCTCGTTCAGCACGCTGCTGATCACCAAGCCGCTCGAGGAGATGCGCTCGTGAGCACGCGCAACAAGGTCTTCCTCGGCGTCGCGATCTGGCTTGGCCTCGCCGTCTTGCTCGGTGTCCTGTTCGGCAGCGAGGGTCGCAACGACGCCTTCCAGCCGCAGGAGGAGTTCCGGCTTCACCCGTGGATCGAGCTCAACATCGCCGGCATCGACATGAGCATCAACAAGGCCGTGATGTACCTGTTCCTCGCGGCGATCGCGACGACCGGGACGATGGTCTACATCGCGCGCCGCATGCAGGACCGCCCGAACCGCGTCCAGACGGCGGTCGAGGTCGCCTACGACCTGACGCGCAACAACATCACCGGCCAGAACATGAGCAGCCCGATGGCGACCAAGTGGTTCTCGTTCATCGCGACGCTGTTCTTCTTCATCTGGTTCTCGAACATGCTCGGCTACCTACCGCTGCCGACCAACACCGAGCACGCGGTCAACGTCTTCGGCGCCGAGGTCCCGTCGCTCGCGATCTACGCGGCGACCGCGAACCTCTCGATCCCGCTGGCGCTGACGCTGGTGGTCTGGATCGCCTACCACGTGGAGGGCATCCGGGTGAAGGGCTTCGTCGGCTTCACGAAGAGCTTCGTGCCGCCCGGGATCACCGGCGTCGGCGCGATCCCGCTGTTCGTGATCGAGGTGATCTCCGACCTCGTCCGGATCATCTCGCTCTCCGTACGACTGTTCGCAAACATCCTCGCCGGCCACCTGCTGATCTTGTTCATGGCCGGGGGGCTGGTCGTCCTGCTCGGCCTGTCGGCGCTGGGCGTGTTCACACTCGGCATGGCGATTCCGTTCTTCCTGTTCGAGATCGGCCTGGTCGCCACGCTGCAGGCATTCATCTTCGCGATTCTCACATCCATCTATCTCGGCGGCGCGACCGCTGAGCACCACTAAGGAGGACCAGTGGAGTTTCTGCCACTACTCGCCCAAGCGGCTGATCCAACCGCCGAGGCGATCACCGACGCCGGCAAGGCCATCGCCCTCGGCGTCGGCGCCGGACTCGGCTCGATCGGAGCCGGCATCGGCATCGGCATCATCTTCGGCAAGGAGATCGAGTCGGTCGCCCGCCAGCCCGAGATGAAGGACGAGCTGCAGTCGATCCGCTGGCTCGGCTTCGCGCTTACGGAGGCCGTTGCCTTCTACACCTTCATCTTCGGCCTGATCGCCTTCTTCCTCTAGGTCGAGACGTTGGAGGCATTCACCGACATCGCGACGCTGGTAGTCGCCGCCACCGAGGGCGCCGCCGAGGACGAGGGCGGCAGCTTCCTCGTATCGCCCGAGATCGGGCTGATGCTGTGGACGCTGATCGCGTTCGGTGTGTCGCTGCTGATCCTGCGCAAGTTCGCCTTCCCGCTGATCGGTGAGGCGCTCGACCGCCGGCGCAAGGCGATCGAGGAGTCGATCGAGGCGGCCGTGCGGACCAAGGACGAGGCCGATCAGCTGCTCGAGGAGTACCGCGCCCGGCTCAAGGAGGCGCGTGAGCAGGCGGAGGACATCGTCGCCCGCTCGCGCAAGGCCGCCGACGCGCGCATGGACGAGGCGAAGTCCGAGGCCAAGGAGTACCGCGAGGAGCTGATGGAGACGACTCGCAAGGACATCGAGGCCGAGACCCGCCGCGCGCTCGACGAGATCCGCAAGGAGGTCGCCGACCTGACGGTGATCGCCACCGAGAAGGTCACGCGCAAGTCGCTCGACGATGCCGATCACCGGCGCCTGATCGAGGAGGCGCTGAGCGAGGTCGACTTCTCGGCGCTCGCCGGCTCCGAGGAGGGACCCTCCTAACGCCATGGAGGAGATCGCCGAGGTCTACAGCCGCGCGCTGTTCGAGGTCGCCAAGGAGCATGGCGTCCTCGATCGGCTGCACGAGGAGCTCGGCGAGTTCGCCGACGCGCTCGACGCGAGCCGTGACCTCCAGGTCTTCTTCTTCTCGCCCTACTTCTCCTCGCAGGAGAAGAAGGACGGGATCGGCAAGCTGGTCGAGGACGCGGACGACAACTTCGTCCGCTTCCTCGAGTTGCTCGCGGAGCGGCACAGGATGCCCGCTATCTTCCGTATCAGGCGCGAGTTCGACCGGATGTGGCGGCGTGAGAACAAGCTGCTGCCCGTCTCGGTGACCAGCGCTGTAGAGCTCGACTCGGAGCTCGTAGAGGGCATCGGCAAGCGGATCGAGGAGCAGACCGGCCAGCGCGTCGAGCTCTCCAGTCAGGTCGACCCGAACGTGCTTGGGGGCCTCGTGCTCCAGGTAGGGAACATGGTGCTGGACGCCAGCGTGCGCAACCGGCTCGAGAGACTTAGAAAGCAAGTCGCAAAGGCGGCTTAGAAAGGCCCCCAAACCCAATGCAGATCAAGCCAGACGAGATCACCAGCATCCTCAAGAGCCGCATCGAGGGCCTCGACGACGGTGGCGCGGACCTGTCCGAGGTCGGCACCGTGCTCTCGATCGCCGACGGCATCGCGCGCGTCCACGGGCTCGATAACTGCATGTCGCTCGAGATGCTCGAGCTGCCGCACGACGTGACCGGCCTCGCGCTCAACCTCGAGTCCGACAACGTCGGCGTGGTGCTGTTCGGCGACTGGGACAAGATCGAGGAGGGCGACGCCGTCAAGCGCACCGGCCGCCTGCTCGAGATCCCGGTCGGCGAGGAGCTGCTCGGCCGGATCGTCGACCCGCTCGGCAACCCGCTCGACGGCAAGGGCGACATCAACACGACCGAGACGCGCCCGGCCGAGTTCAAGGCCCCGGGCGTCGTCCAGCGCCAGCCGGTCGAGGAGCCGCTGCAGACCGGCGTCAAGGCGATCGACTCGATGATCGCGATCGGCCGCGGCCAGCGCGAGCTGATCATCGGCGACCGCCAGACGGGCAAG
>Ga0190265_10004134_pt1 | contig 10027 bp, 13 predicted proteins | sample Popmic124T_FD_133135 | JGI IMG/M metagenome (GOLD analysis project Ga0190265, IMG submission 133135) | Populus adjacent soil microbial communities from riparian zone of Indian Creek, Utah, USA - 124 T | ecosystem: Environmental > Terrestrial > Soil > Riparian zone | place: USA: Utah | collected...
CGACGGCCAGGACATCATCGACAGCGGCATGGAATTTACGCCGGGCCGATCGTACGACGGCCTGCAGGTGGTGTTCACGCAGAAGACCACCGATCTTTCCGGGCTGGTCACCGACGATCGCGGCAAGCCCGTGCTCGACGCCACGGTCGTCGTGTTCCCGGCGAATCGAGAGCGGTGGACCTTCCTGTCGCGATATCTCCGCACGCTGCGTCCGGATACCAGCGGCCGCTACACCGTGAAGAACCTGCCGCCGGCTGAGGATTACCTGATCATCGCGGTGCAGAACCTCGAGCAGGGCCAGGGCGGCGACCCCGATTTCCTGACGCGCGCGCGCGAGGAAGCCAAGCCCTTTTCGCTCACTGAAGGCGAAACCAAGGCGGTGGATGTCAAATTGTCGACGCTGGCGCCGTAAACCAACGCGGTAAGCACTCGGGGCGTCCAGGCTCGTAAGACTAGTGTGACGAAGCTATTCATTGCCGCGGGCCTGGTGCTTGCGTTCTCTGCCGCCGGGTTTGCGCAAGGAGTGGGCGCCCCGCCGGGTCCGGCCGGCCGAGGACAGCGCCCGGCGCGTGCCGCGCCGATCCGGACCGATGCGCCGAGAGGCACGGCGGTGCTGCGCGGCATGATCGTCACCGCCGACAACGGCTCGCCCATCCGGCGCGCGCAAGTGCGCGTGATGTCGTCCGAGGCGCGCGAAAGCCGCGTCGCCGCCACCGACGCGCAGGGACGATTCGAGATCCGCGAGCTGCCCGCCGGCCGCTACACGATGACGGCGAGCAAGGGCGGATTCGTGTCATTGCAGTTCGGCCAGCGTCGTCCTTCCGAATCCGGTACGCCGATCGAGCTCGGCGACGCGCAAACCATCGACAAGATCACCATCGCCTTGCCGCGCGGCAGCGTGCTCGGCGGCCGCGTCACCGACGAATTCGGCGAGCCGGTGGCCAACGCCAGCGTCACCGCGTGGCGCTATGCATACCAGGCGGGTGCGCGGCGCATGGTGCCCGCGCAGGGCGGCAACGGCCGCGATACCACCGACGATCAAGGACAGTTCCGGCTGTTCGGCCTGCCGCCGGGCGAGTATTACGTGAGCGCCATGCTGCGGAGCGGCGGCCCCGAGGTCCCCGATCCGATGGGTGAGCTCTCCGGGTATGCCGCCACCTACTATCCGGGCACGACGAACATCGGTGAAGCGCAGCGCGTCCCGGTGGCCCTCGCGCAGGAAAACACCGGCGTGCACTTCGGCTTGATCGCCACGCGGCTGGTGCGCGTGTCGGGCCAGGTGATGATGTCCAACGGCGCGCCGGCGCCGGGCGGCATGGTGACGCTGGCGCCGCTCAACGCCAGCGGCGGCCGCGCGATGATGCTGCAGCAGGGCGGCGCGGGCAATCGCATCGATCGGACGGGATCGTTCCGCCTCACCAACGTCGCGCCCGGACGCTACCAGCTGCAAGCGCGCGGCGGCGGGCGCGAAGGCGAGCTGGCGCGCATGGAACTCTTGGTCGGCGCCGAAGACGTCGCAGGCCTCACGCTCGTCACCGCGCCGGGTGCCGTGATCAACGGCAGCATCGTGTCGGATACCGGCGAGCCGTTCGATTTTCGCGCCCAGCAGCTGCAGGTTGCGGCACGGCTGGCGTCACCCGAGGCGCAGGCCGGAGCCGGCGGGCCCGGAAGCGCGCGCGTCGGCGACGATTGGTCGTTCAGCATCCGGAATGCGATCGACCCCGTCCTGCTGCGGGCGTCGGCGCCGCAAGGCTGGACGCTGAAGTCGGTGCTGCTGAACGGCCAGGACATCACGGATACGCCGATGGAATTCCCGCCCGGGCAGACGGTGGGCGGCCTGCAGGTGGTGATGAGCAAGAAAGTCACGACCGTGTCCGGCCTGGTCACCGACACGCGCGGCAATCCCGCGCTGGACGCCACCGTGGTGGTCTTTCCGAGCGACGAAAAGCTCTGGACCTTTCAATCCCGGTTCATCAAGGCGGCCCGTCCGGATCAGGACGGACGGTACCGGATGACGGCGCTGCCGGGCGGCACCGACTACCTCGTCGTTGCGGTCCAGCGCCTCGAAGACGGCCAGGCGGGCGACCCCGAATTTCTCGCCTCGGTGCGGGAATCAGCGGTGAAACTCGAACTTGGAGAGGGTGAAACCAGGGCAGTTGACGTTAAACTCACTGCAGCGAGGTAGCGTTCCGATTGCTGCTCGCGGATATCTGATTTCGGATTGGCCAAGGGGTTTCTTCAATGAGCATGCAGTGCAAGAAGTGCGGGGAGTCGTTTCCAAGAAACCAGCCCTTCGATGTGTTCGAGTTCAGGCGCCACAAGTTCCTGCCGGCCGACTCCGACGGCATGACCCACACATCCGTGCTCGAGGACGGCGGCATCTTCTGCTCGCGCAAGTGCGTGTCGGATTTTCTGAGCTCACGCGATAAGTCCGGCGTGTTCGATCTCGGCGGACTGCGGAAGCGGCTCGAGGACGAGAAGAAGCTGTAGTTACCGGGAGCCGGGAGCCGGGATCCGGGATCTAGAGGTCTGGAGGCTCCGCCGGCAGATTTTTAGGGCTGCCACATCGATGCCGTCCAACGTTGCGGAGGGTTACCGGCGGAAGAAGAAGCGCGGCGCCTATCAGAACCATGTCTCGATAGCGCTGGGATCTCAGGGAGAGCTAGACACCCAAGTTGAGATCTGCCTCCGGAATTCGTTCATGACACGCGACACTTGCCAGAACATCATGGCGCTCAACGACCGCGTCGGCGCAATGCTCTACAGACTTCACGACTCGCTCGAGTGAACTCCGGATCCCGGATCCCGGATCCCGGATCCCGGCTCCCGGCTCCCGGCTCCCGTCAGAAGTAATCCCCGTGCCAATACACGACTTCTGCAGCGGCAAGCGGCGGAAGCGGCAGGATGCGATCGCGCAGCGGTCGAATCATCAGCACTTCCTGCGTCGGCGTCGAAGCCGCGACCTTCACCTGCGGCGGCACGAGGCCCTGCGGCCACCAGCACTTGATCTCCGGGAGACGCTCGCTCGGGTAACGCGCCAGCATCACCTGCAGCATGGCGCCGAGCCGCGCGCCTGACGGATCGCGATCGCCGGCCTCTTCAATCATCCAGCGGCCGTCCTGTTCGGTGCTCACCAGATACGCCACGGCCTGGTGCCCCTCTTCGACGACCAGGAACTCGGTGTGGCGCGTGCCCATCGGCAACAATCCCGACAGCAGGCGCTTCCTGGTGATGCCGTAGCGCACGAAATCCTCGCTGCGATCGAGCGCCAGCCGCGCTCCGGCCGATCGCGCCGCGCTCATCTCGATGATTGCCGGGAGATCCCGATCGTCGCCGGCGCGCACGAGCATCGCCGGCGCGCCGCCACGTTTCTGATCCACTTCGAGCGTCGCTTCGACGAGCGGCATCGGCACGAAGTCGAGCTGTTCGTAAAAGGCCGGCGCGATCTCGGAGAACAGCATCGCGAATTCCTGCCCTTCGGTCACCGCGGTATCGAGCATGCGGGTAATCAACTCGCGCGCGGAGCCCCGGCCGCGGTGCGCGGTGGGCGTGAACACGGCGCCAATGCCGAGGACGCGACGATTCCGGCCATCGAGACGCAGCGACAGGTCGTAGCGCTTCGCGCTGCACATCACGTGCGGCCCGTCGACGAGCGCGACGCGATCGAGGTGCGACTGTCCCCACGGGGTTTTTAGTTGCGCGGCCCAGTTCTTCGCGTAGTTCTCGCGCGACAGCCCGTCGTTCCAGAGGGGAAACGTGTCGGTGAGGACTTGCTCGAGCACCGCGCCAGTGGCGGGGACAACGTGAAAGGGCATCAGTCAGGAAATCGAGGGCGGAGCGTAGAGAGATACTAGTCCCAATTGCTCCATCCGCTCGAAATCCTTGTCGAGCGACCAGACCTGGCCGCCGATCTGCGCCGCGAGCGAGGCAATCAACAGGTCGCTGATGGTGAATCGATGGCCGGCGTCAGCCGCGCGTCCGATCCAGTCAGAAAGAGGCTGCCACGTCTCTTCGGTCGCAACCAGCTGCGGCAGGGCGCCGAACCGGCTCAGAAAGGTCTTGCGCTGGTGCCGGGCGATGCCAGCCAGCAACTCGAGTCGCACCGGGCGAGCAAGCGCGATCTCGTCCGCATCAATGAGTTCCTGGAGTACCGACGCCACCCGGGATTGGCGCGGCGCGGCGATCCACACGGAGGTATCGACGACGATCATCGGTCCGGCAGCGCCTTCCGTTCCTTTTTGCGCAATTCCGTCGGATCGAAGTCGAACTCCATCTTCGTGATGAAGTCCTTCAGCTCGTTCATGCGGCTTCGCCGCACGACCTCCTTGAGCGCGAACACCACGGTGTCGGTCTTCGACTTGAAGCCAATGACGTCGCGGGCCTCTTCGACCAATCCGGCGGGCAAATCCAAGGTGGTACGCATATGAATGAGGATTGATCGTATGCCTGGGCGATGTCAAATTCGAGTCATTCTTATGCCTGCATCGCCCGTATAATCCACCTTTCCGAGGGGGAAGCATGCGCTGGGTGTCGGTTCTGAAAATGTCCGTCGTCGCCGGCGTCGCCGCTGCGACGTTTGCGCTCGTGTCGAGCCCGCCGGTCACCGGCCAGGCGCGGACTTCGAACATTCCGCGAGTGAACGGCAAGCCCGATATGAACGGCATCTGGCAGGCGATCAATACCGCCAACTGGGACATCCAGGCGCACAGCGCCAAGCCGGCACTGGCGATGCGTCCGGGCCCGGTGGTGCCGATTCCCGCCAAAGAAGTGATCGCGTTTGGCGCGGTCGGCGCCGTGCCGAGCGGCCTCGGCGTGGTCGAAGGCGACGAGCTGCCGTACAAGCCCGAAGCGCTGAAGAAGAAACTCGAGAACCAGGAAAGCTGGCTCACGCGCGATCCCGAAATCAAGTGCTACCTGCCCGGCGTACCGCGCGCCACGTATCAACCGTTCCCGTTCCAGATCATCCAGAGCAACGCCGCGGTATTCATGGCCTATGAGTTCGCGGGCGCGGTGCGTCACATCTACCTGAAGGATCCGGGACCGCCACAAATCGACAACTGGATGGGCATCTCCCATGGCGCGTGGGAAGGCGACACGTTCGTGGTGAGATCTTCGGGCTTCAACGATCAGTCGTGGATCGATCGCGCCGGCAATCATCACTCAGAACAGATGAAGGTCACCGAGCGGTACACGATGACCGGCGCCGATCACATCAACTACTCCGCGACCATCGACGACCCGGTCACCTTTACGCGGCCCTGGACGATGAGCATGCCGCTGTATCGGCGGGTGGAGCGAAACGCGCAGCTTGGCCAGTTCAAGTGCGTCGAGTTCGTGACCGAGCTGATGTACGGCCAACTGCGGAAGGAGCCAGTGAAATGAGAACCATCGCTCTCACAATTACCGCGGCAGCGCTGGGCTTCACGGTAGCCGGCGCGCAGGCGCCGGCATCGGCCCAGAAGCCCGCCACCGCTAAACCCGCAGCCGCGCGTCCGGCCGCGAAGCCCGCTGGCGTGCCGCGCCTGGCGGATGGGCGCCCTGATCTTCAAGGCAACTGGACCAACGCCACGATCACGCCGCTCGAGCGGCTGCGTCCGAACGTACCGCTGGTGGTCACCGAGGAAGCCGCCCGCGATGAAGAGCGGAAGACCACGGCCGCGCTCGAAGCGCGCGAGGCGCCGAGTAATCCCGATCGCGCCGCGCCACCGGTGGGCGGCGAGCTGCGCAAGAGCCCGAACGCCGAGCCGACGTACCTCGAACGCGTGTGGCAGGCCGGCGCCGGCACGGTGGGCGGCTACAACTCGTTCTGGATCGATCCGGGCGACAAGGTGCTGCGCGTCGACGGCCAGCCGCGCAGCTCGATCCTGATCGATCCGCCCAACGGCCGTGCTCCCGGCTACACCGACCTGGCGCGCGAGCGCATGGCGAAGGCCGCCGCGATCCGCAAGAGCCAGGGCGGCGAGTTCGATCACCCTGAGCTGCGGCCCAACGCCGAGCGCTGCCTGACGTCGTTTGGCAGAAATGCCGGGCCGCCGATGCTGCCGAATTACTTCTACAACAACAGCTACACCATCGTGCAGGCGAAGGACACGGTGGCCATCCTCACCGAGATGGTCCACGACGTGCGCATCGTCCGGATCGGCGGCACCCATCCGCCGTCGAGCGTGCGGTCCTGGTTCGGCGATTCGATCGGCCGCTGGGAAGCCGACACGCTCGTCATCGAGACCACCAATTTCAGCGAGCAGGGCCACTTCCGCGGCGCGTGGGAGAACCTGAAGATCACCGAGCGCCTGTCGCGCAAGGACGCCAACACCATCAACTACCGCTTCACGATTGAAGATGCGACGTGGTTCACGGCGCCGATGACCGGCGAGCTGGTGTTCAACGCCATGGCGCCGGGCGAGATGGTCTACGAGTACGCGTGCCACGAGGCCAACTACGGCCTCGAAGGCGTGATGAAGGGCGCACGCTCACAGGAAGCTGAAGCGGCGAAGAAGAAGACGCAGCAGTAGGTGACGATCGAATCGCTTCGCACGCCGGCGGTCCTGATCGATCGCGCCCGCGCGCTTCGCAACCTCGAGCGGATGCAGGCCGCCGCGAATGCCCGCGGCATCCGCCTGCGTCCGCACGCCAAGACCCACAAGAGCCCGCTGATTGCGCGCTGGCAGATCGAGCGCGGCGCCATCGGCATCTGCTGCGCCAAGCTGGGCGAAGCCGAGGTGTTTGCCGGCGCCGGCATCGCCGACATTCGACTGCCCTATCCGATCAACCCGGCGAACGCCGATCGCGTGATCGCGCTGCTCGATCGCACGACGCTCTCGTTCATCGTCGATCATCCGCGGGTGGCGGCGGAGTGGTCCGATGCCATGGTGCGGGCGCGGCAACAGGTCGACGTGCTGGTCAAGGTCGATGTCGGATTTCATCGCTGCGGCATCGACCCGGCGCCTCCGCAGGCGGTGGCCATGATCCGCGCGGTGAGCAGGCTGCCGGGGTTGCGCCTCAAGGGGCTGCTGTCCCACGCGGGACACGCCTATCACGCGCATAGCGAAGACGAATTGTCCGGCATGGCAACAGACGAAGCGGCCACCCTGCGGGATCTCGTCGAGCGCTGCCGTCGTGAGGGCATTGAGATAGCGGAGATCAGCGCGGGCGCCACGCCGCCGGCGAGGTTTTCATTGCAGCAGGACGGCTTCACCGAGTTCCGGCCCGGCAATTACGTCTACTTCGATCGCACGCAGGTGGCGCTCGGCGCCGCGAGCATGGACGACTGCGCGCTGACGGTGATGGCGCGGGTCGTCAGCAAGCCGGCCGCGGACCGGCTCATTTTCGATTCGGGCAGCAAGACGCTCACCAACGATGGCGCGCGCGGCTTCACGGCCGCGCCCGGTTTCGGGGTCGTGCTCCGCGAGGACGGCACGCCGGACGAGAATCTCCTGATCGAACGGCTGTCGGAAGAGCACGCCACGGTGAACGTCGTTGGCGGATCGACGACGCTCGAGCCGGGCGATCTCGTGCGGATCATTCCGAATCATTCGTGCGTGGTCTCGAACCTGGCCGACCAGGTGTGGCTGCGCGACGGCCATGCGGTGGAAGCGATGCCGATTGCCGCGCGCGGGCGCAACTCGTAATACACTGTGGCCGTGGCACCCAAGACGGAAATCGTCGGCGAAGCGATTGGCATGGTCGAGACCCGCGGCCTCGTGGGCATGATCGAAGCTGCCGACGCGATGGTGAAAGCCGCGAACGTGGTCTTCGTCGGGTGGCAGAAGGTCGACGCCGGCCTGGTCACCGCCATCGTCCGTGGCGACGTGGGCTCGGTGAAGGCCGCTACCGATGCCGGGGCCGCCGCGGCGCGGCGGGTCGGCGAGCTGGTGGGCGTGCACGTGATTCCGCGCCCGGTCGACGACCTCGAAAAAATTTTCCCGATGCTGCGCCCTAAGGCGTAGCGCCCGGCTTCAACACCGCGCTCTTCTTGCGTCGCGGCGCCGGCCGTTCGCGGGCCATGAGCTGGCGGAGCTTGATGTCCTCGCCCATCATCATCAGCGGCTGCGCGGCGTTGTCGAGGATGCTGAAGAGATCGCCCTGGTCATTCTTCGCGTAGATGTTCTCACCGTCGATGTAGAGGGTGACCGGGCCGCCGCCCTCGATGGCTTCGTATAGGCGGGTCTTGAACCGCGTCTTCAACACCAGGAGCAACTTGCGGATCCGCGCCACGGTGAAGCCCTTGCGCCGCAAGTCCGCGAGTACCATCAGCTCGAGCAATTCAATCGGCGTGTAGCGGCGTTCGGTGAAGCCGCCGGCCTCGGTCTTGTGCGAGGGCACCGTCGATGGAAAGAACCGGCTCTGCGCCCACCACTGCAGCTGCCGCGCGGTGAGTCCGGTCAGTTGAGCGACCTCACGCGAGCTGTACAGCTTCTTCAGCTTCATCCGTCACCGAACTCTTCGAGGTGCGGCAGGCTGGCGGCCACCGCATCGGCCATCGCCGCGCCGTCGAGATCTTTCTCGGTGAGGCCGCCTTCGGAGTGCGTCGAATAGATCAGGATGACGCGCTGGTAGTGAATCTCGATGTCGGGATGGTGGTCCGCGTCCTCGGCGCCGGGCACGAGCGCGCTGACGAAGAGGACCGCTTCAGGGAAGTCCTGGAACTTGTACTCTTTGCGAATCGCCTTCCCGTCCACCTTCCAGCCCTCGAGCGACTTGAGGCGTTCGGCCACGTCATCGGGTTTCAGGAGCGGCATGGCGTTGGATGTTACAGCTTTCCATGGCGCATGGGATCGAGATCCCGCAGCGCCGGATCGGCCGCGCGATCGAAGACCAGGTCGCGGACGAGCTGAACCGTCAGGGGCGTGAACATCACCCCGTTGCGATAGTGCGCCGTGGCGTAGATCAACCCCGGCACTGCCTGCGACGGGCCAAGCATGGGGAGGTCGTCGGGGCCACGCGGGCGGAGGCCGGTCCGAACGCTGGTCGTCGCGGCGCCCTCGAGCATCGGCGCCAGTTCAGCGGCGACGGCGCGCAAGTGCCGCACCGCGTCCTCGGTGTGTGATTCGTCGAAGCCGACGTCTTCAACTGTTGACCCGACCAGGATCGCGCCATCGGGCCACGGCACGAGGTAACCGTTCGGCCCCCACAACACGCGGCGAATCGCACCGGCCTCGGCCTGCAGCTGAATCAGCTGTCCGCGAATCGGCTTCACCGGCACGGGGTCGGCATCCTGCACCGTGATCTGCGACGACCAGCTGCCGGCCGCGAGCACCACGCGATCCGCGTCCCACATCGCGCTCGCCGTCTGCTCGCCGACGCGATTACCCGGCAGCGAATGGATGCGAATGGCGCCGATCTCGGTCTGGAACTTCGCGCCGGCACGCGCAGCGGCCGCGGCGGCGGCCAGCGTGAGCGAGGTCACGCCGACGAAACCGTGGATCGGGATCAGCAGGGCGCCCTGCGCCTGCCGCGACGCGTGCGGTTCGAAATCCTCGAAGGCCGCCGGCGGCACCCACTGCGCCTCGACGCCTTGCTTCCACAGCACCACCGACAGCGCGGTCAGCCGGTCGACATCGGCGTGGCTGAACGCGAGCTCGAACGTCCCGTTGCGCTGGTAGACGAGCTCATGCCCGCTGTCGGCACGGAGCCGCGCGATGAATTCGTCGTACAGCTCAATACTGCGCGCGCCGAGGTCGCGAAACACGTCGGCATGGCCTTCGATGTAAGGCGCGAGGATGCCGGCGGAGGCCCGTGTCGCGCCCTGCCCGGGCGTCCGCGTCTCGAGCACCTGGACGCGCGCGCCACTGCGCGCGAGCTCATGAGCGACGGTGCAACCGACGATGCCGGCGCCGATGACGAGGACGGTCGGGGAGTTCACTTCTCAAGAATATGACGGGAAGCACATCTTGTCGGGAAGAGACGCTTGTCGGGAAGAGACTCTTGTCGGGAAGAGACGCCTGTCGGGAAGAGACGCTTGTCGGGAAGAGACTCTTGTCGGGAAGAGACTATTGTCGGGAAGAGACTCTTGTAGGGAAGAGACTCC
>Ga0190265_10004135_pt1 | contig 10027 bp, 9 predicted proteins | sample Popmic124T_FD_133135 | JGI IMG/M metagenome (GOLD analysis project Ga0190265, IMG submission 133135) | Populus adjacent soil microbial communities from riparian zone of Indian Creek, Utah, USA - 124 T | ecosystem: Environmental > Terrestrial > Soil > Riparian zone | place: USA: Utah | collected...
CGAGTGGCTGGCCGCCAGGCAGGTCAAGAAGAAGTTTGCGGGCTACGATGCGGATGCCGAGTATGAGTTACTGGAGCAGCGGGTGGCGGCCGGTGAGGGTTTTCCGCTATGATCTTGCGCATGATGCACCCATCCCCCAGCCGACTCCTTTCCCTGGTCTCGGCCATACTCCTCGCGGGCTGTGGCGATGGCCCGTCCGGAACCGGAGACACGCCGCCACCCACCGCGGGCGTCGATGTGGGGAATATCTTTTTTCAGAGCGACCGTAACGCGTCCATCGATCCGGCCATCGATACCGTGGCAACCGGTGGAACGGTCACCTGGACCTGGATCGAAGCCGGAATCCATACTGTGCGGTTCGACGATGCCGGGTTGCCTGAAAGCCCGTCGTTTGACGAGGACGGAAGCGTGTTCAGCATGCCCTTCCCGGCGGCAGGTACATACACCTATGACTGCAGGGTGCATGGGCTGGGGATGACTGGTACCATCGTGGTGAGATGAAGGGACTGCTCTGCATAGTGGTAGCAACCCTGCTGGCAGTGGGGTGTGGGGATGGACCGGGTGGGCCCAGCGCCCTCGATACCGAGGTGCGCGAAGCATTGCTGCAGGCCAATGTCACCCCACTCTCGCCCCTGCCGGCGGAGGATCCCGCTCTGGTCCGTCTGGGCCAGGCCCTCATGTTCGACAAGGTATTGAGCGGCAACCGGGACGTATCCTGCGCCACCTGCCACAACCCGGCAGCCGGGACGACCGACGGCCTCTCCGTGTCCATCGGCACCGGCGGCACGGGGGCGGCCCGGTCCCGAGTCCTCTCAGCCGCTCCCCAGTTTACCGCGCGCAATTCGCAGGAGCTCTTCAATCGCGGATACGCCGAATTTGGCCGCATGTTCTGGGATGGTCGCGTGTCTCAGGCTGCTAATGGCGACTTCCACACCCCAGCCGGGGATCAGCTCCCGCCGGGCCTGTCGGGCGCGCTCGCGGCCCAGGCGATGTTTCCGGTGACGACCAGACTGGAGATGCGGGGACAGGCTGGCGACCTCGATCGCTTTGGGGTGCCGAACGAGCTGGCGCAGCTCGGTGACGACGAGCGGCCCGCTATCTGGGACGCTCTGATGAATCGCGTTCTGGCCATACCGGAGTACGTCTCCCTGTTCCAGGCGGCCTACCCCGCGGTTCCGCCGGCCGAGCTCGGCTTTCAGCACGCCGCCAATGCAATCGCGGCGTTCGAGGTGGAAGCATTCACCAGTGTGAATTCACCGTTCGACCGATATGTCCGCGGAGACGACGCCGCCCTGGGCGAGCCGGAGAAGCGCGGCGCGATCCTGTTCTTCGGCGAGGCGGCCTGTGGCTCCTGCCATCTGGGGCCCCACCTTACCGACCAGCTGTTTCATGCCATCGGCGTGCCTCAGGTCGGACCCGGGATGAGTCCGGACGAGCCCGAGGATCGCGGCGCGGCACCCACAAGCAATCCGAGCGACCGGTTTCGATTTCGCACCCCGCCGCTTCGGAACGTGGAGCTGACCGGGCCCTGGATGCACGACGGCGCCTACACTACGCTGGAGGCGTCGGTACGCCACTACCTGGACACCGATTCCGCCTTGCGCTCGTACGATGCGTCTCAGCTGCGGGAAGACCTCCGGGCTTCTCACCTTTCCGACCCGGCAACGATCGAGGCCCTGGCCGCATCGATCGATCCGCTGGTCGCCGCGCCGCTCACGCTTTCGGATGCTGAAGTGGCCGACATCGTGTTGTTCCTGCGATCGCTGACGGACCCGGGGGCGTCCGATCTCAGCACGACCATCCCAGCCAGCGTGCCGAGCGGCCTGCCGGTCGGTGACTGATCGCATGAAGGATCTGGAGCGCCTCTTCAGGCAGATCGTTCAGAACCTCGCCGCGACAGATCCCGCCCGGCTCCACCGGCCGCTTCCCCTGGGCGAGCTGCGCGATTCCATCGTGCCGTACCGGGCCAACCGGCGGGCGCTCGAGCTGGAGAGCAGTGAGGATTACGAGCTGGTGCTGATGCGGCTCTGCGCCGGCGAAGGTGGTTTCGCGCGCACCGAGCCGGCCGAGGTGCGGGCTGAGTTTGAAATAGAAGTGGGGAGCTCGAACCCGGACCTGGGGATCGTCCACCGGCACCCGAACGCAGTGGTACGTCTCGAACCCAAGCCGCTCGCCTTGGCGCTCAACCACCAGCCGGGGCTCGCATTTGCTCCACCGGCCCCTTCCGGCCGACCGGGTCCACTGGCGGAAGCCGCTGCTCCCCTGCCTGAGTTGCCCGAGCTGGAACCGCTCGACGACACGGAGCTCGCGGAATCGGCTGGACAGAGCCCTGGTCGGTGCGGGTTATGCGAGCGGCCGCTCCCGACCGGACGGGTCGTGAATTTCTGTCCCTACTGCGGAGCGAGCCAGGGACTCACTCGCTGCCCCTCCTGCCAGAACGAGACCCAAGCTGGATGGCGGCACTGTGTGAGCTGCGGCGCCATTCTAGGTGGTGATTAGTCGGGCGAGTTGCAAATTGGCAGGCTCATCCCTAGGGGCCTCTCTATCTATTTCATTGTCCAGCCTCCGTTGACGTGAGCCAGGGCCCCTTATCCCCGCCCGGCCCGGAGTTTGCCCCTGCCCACCGGCACCCCCCCCCGTTCCCTGTGCCGGATAAAAAAATGTCACAAGCTGCACTCGTAGCCGCGTGCCTGATGGTCTCCCTTGCCACCAGGCTTCGAGCCCAGACCGATACGGCACAGGCACCGGTGCAGGCCGACTCTGTCGCTCACCCGACCAATCGGTCAGACAGCGCGGACGTGCTGCTCCTGGACGTGGATCTGGCGGTGGGAAGCCTCGAGCCGACATGGGTGTTTCTGCAGAAGGGCCAAGTCTACCGGGTCGAGCTGACCAGAAATGATGTCGACCTCGCCTTTCGCACGCCGGCTCGGAGTATCATGGCCCCGTTCTTTAGTGCGCTCGAGGGCAATTCCCGTCCCAGCACCGGGATCGCCTTCGAGGTGTATCCTAGGGCCGATGCCATGTACGAGATACGGATCACCGGGGGGCCCTACGGCGCACCGACGACTATGAAGCTGTACCGTGATATTTCCCGCTCGAAAGCTCGCCAGGAGGTCATCGCTTCGCGGAAGTGGGACATCGGAATGGAGGTGGCCTTTGGAACGCATAGCGCCTACCCGATCGCTCAGGCCTCGTTCAGCGAGCCCGCACCGGTCGGCGAAGCCGGCGTGGACATAGACCTCTGCTTCTCGGTGCGAGGCGTGGCGGCTAGCCTGGCCCGCTTCGGTGGCTGCGTAGTCGGCGTTGGATACCAGTCACGCCCGAGCGCTGAGAGCAGCATCGTTTGGATTTTCAGCGAGCCTCGCTTCCGCGTCGTGGGCGGTGGATCCGGTCGCTCCGGGTTCGAAGCCGGACTGATTACTCGTATCGGAATCGGCATGGTCAATACCGTCAACGTCGACCCGATATCGGTGGGACCCGGCGTCTATGTCTCCCGCCAGATCCGGCGAGACAGAGGCGGATGGAGCCTGATCGCCACGTATGCCCGCGTTTGGATTTCAGGGACGGAGGGCGCCCAGAGCAACCGGTTCGCCATTGGCCTCGGCCGGTTCTAGTAGCCCAACACACCCCCGCTTGAAATGCTTCGCGTCACAGTCGAACCAAGGCCTCACTCGCTGCACCGCGTCTCAGAGTGACCTAGAGGCTGGCTGGCTGGCTGCATTGCATCAATTGCGGCGCACCGGTTATCGAGAAGAAGTAAAAAGGGCGATGCCAGACTCGGATCGCCCTTCCCCTTTGCGTCGATCAGGGCTGGAGAGTGCTGAGCGTAAACCATCCGTTACTATCGTGGGCTCCCCCTTGATACTGTCCGGTAAAGGACGAGCACTTGGGATAGGTCGACGGGTTGTTGTCGATGTGGCCCTGGACAAATGGGTTGGTGGGCGTGCGGAGGTCACACTTGAAGGTAAGGTCGAAGATTATAAGGTTGACGATGGTTGGGTTTGCGCGCAGAAGATCCACCCATACCAGGGTTATGGCCCCCCCGGAGTTTGATGTAGCCGTCACATCCCAGCTGTACTGGGTCCGCTGCATCGGCGTGCCGAGAGGCAACCCGGTCCAATCTCCCGATTCCTGGGTTGGCCCCGTGAGCGTGGTCTGGACCGTGGGTCGAAACCGGTCCCAGTCATTCGGGTCGGGGTCTCCCCCGGTACCTACCGTCACGGACGCTGTTCCCGTAATCGGTCCGACTCTCGCGGAAATAGTGGTAGTGCCATTGGCTATAGCGTGAACTACACCGCCAGAATCCACCTCCGCGACGCCCGGACTGGCGCTAGTCCAGACGATCTTCCGGCCAGGCAGCGGATTGCCCGCTTGGTTATGAACCGTGGCGGTGAGCTGCAGGGCTTCTCCAGGAGCAAGTGTCCCTGCCTCCGGTGTAACAGAGACGGACTCAGCAGCGCAATCCCGATACATCGCCATCAGACCATTACCGATGGCCTGCCGTGATTGCGGCGCAGGATAGTAGCTCTCGAGCAGCCCGTGCAGCTTTACGCCCCAGTAAATAGAAAGCCCCACAGAAGCGCCGTCCCCTCCACTGGCTCCCTCATTCGCGATCGCGGTGGCAATGTCATTCGCCGCCTTGATGGACGAATCGGTGTCGATGGCAGGGAAGTGGCTGCTCGGCGTGCGTAGGATGATGTCGCGCGACACCTGAACCGGGGCAAGGCGATTCGAGGGCAACTGCCAATTTCCCGCGGTCGGAGCTGCCAGCGGAACCGCGGCAAAACAAACCCCGAGCGAGGGGTCGAGATTGCCCGGGAGCGGTTGAAGCAGTGCCAATTGGGTGATGAGATTCCCCTGAGAATGGGGGACTAGGATCACGTGGCGGTCGGCCGCCCGATCACGCTGGATCAACTCTCCCAGCGCTGTTGCATCGGCTTCAGCACCTAGCGGGCGATCGGACAGGATGGAGAGGTATTGGCGAGACGCCTCCACGAGATCGAAGCTGCCGATCAGATAAGTGATCCCCTCGTCCACGCAACGGACCCAGTGCCTGAAGCGCGAGATCTCGTTGAGAAACGGGGAGCTCTCCACTCCGTCCTGGAGGCACCGGGCGTGGCGCTGGGCCGCAGTCTCGACCGGATCGGAAAACGTCTGGTTGTAGAACTGCGTGACGTCCACATTCTGGCCCACAAGACCTGTCTCACCTGCGATGGCGGGCAGCGCTTGTGCAGCCCGGGCAAGCTGTCCCTGATTGGAAAGGATGCCGTTAACGTAGCGGATCGTGGTCGGCTCAAGCTCTCCCGACTCGATGGAGCTCAGGGAAACCGCTTTCGACCGCCGAAGCGCCGCCGCGCCACTCCCCCGGCGGACTAAGAACTCGTGATTCGCCAGCCTCCTCGACGTGCTTCGGATCGCCGCTGCATCGAGCAAGGGATCAAACGCAAGGAAATTGACCGCGGCCAGGCGCTGGCTGGCCTCGGCCTCCCCGACTTGATCGAAGAGCTCTCCCACCCGGTCCAGATGCGTCCCAGCCGCGCTCCCACGCATCTTGGTGCAACCGGGTGCCTTCAGCATCTCCGTACTTGATATAGAGTCGCTGACCTTCGCAAAGAACTTCCATATGCGCCCGTCGTGGATCGGGATCAGTGAACTGGTTGAGAATGAGCTTCACCAGCGAGTCGTTGGGTTGCGGCGCTCTGGTAGCGGTGCTGTCCGGCCGCCGTGGGGTCTCGCAAGCCATCACGAGCATCGCGAATGTCGCAATCCATGAAGAGCCTCGAGTCACAGCTTGTCATCCTTCCCGGGTTGGTGGCGCTTGAACCGGCCGCATGTTATCGAGCGGAATCGGGTGGCAAACCTTTTCCTGCCTGAGACACCGAATCACAAATGGCTTGATTAATCCTGTAATCATGGCCTACGAGGGCTCGCTCGACCCGATAGCGTTCCGCCCTGTCCTGGCTATCCCAGGCACGAGCCCACGCATCCCGGTTCAAGCGGTCACCCTCAGCGTACCCGTACGTGTTGTTCAGCCGCATGCCTTCGCAGAGCACTTGCATGTGAACCCGTCTTGGATCAGGATTGGAGAACTGCTTGAGGATCAGCTTCACCAGCGAGTCATTGGGTTGTGGCGCTCTGGCAGCGGTGCTGTCCGGCCGGGCTCCGGCTTTGCAGGCTACGGCCAAACAGATCGCCATTGCCACCAACCTCAGAGAGCTTCGGGTCACAGACTATCCTCCTTGCCTAAGTGGGGACAGAATCCACGGCGAGCCACGTGCGCCGCAGCCGGCCTAGCAAGAGAAGAGAAAGGTGAGCGGGGAGGCCGAGCAACCTATGGTGGTGGAGTGAGTGCACAAGGGTCTCGGGTCACCGCAAGTAACACTCACCGCAAGCAAGAACCCGCACGTCTCCAGTCGGGTGCCCATATCCTCCGGCACCTGACCTGAGTTCCGACCCGTTATACGGATTCTTGTCGCATATCAGGCCCTTCTATACAATTCACGTCACCCATCGCAGAGTTGACCCATTTGCTTGAAAGTCCCCCGCCAAGGGGGCGATATTCCGCTCATCTATGTCCCCTCCTAAAAGCTCCGCCCGGAGCAACGCCTCCACGACCCCCGAAGTCCGTGACGGTGTCGTCTTCCTGTCCGGAGCGCGCACCGGCTTCGGCACCTTCGGCGGCGCCCTCAAGGATCTGTCAGCCACTGACTTGGGCGCCATCGCCAGCAAGGGCGCGCTTGCCCGGAGCGGCGTCGAGCCCGGCGCGGTCGATCACGTGGTCTTCGGCAACGTGCTCCAGACCTCGGCCGACGCGATCTACCTCGCGCGCCACGTCGGACTTCGCGCCGGCCTCCCAATCGAGACTCCGGCGGTGACGGTCAACCGGCTGTGCGGGTCGGGCTTCGAGGCCGTGGCGCAGGCGGCGCAGCAGATCGTCCTCGGGCAATCGCGGGTGGTGCTGGCCGGCGGCACCGAGTCGATGAGCCAGGCGCCTCACGTGGTGCGCGGCGCCCGCTGGGGCCTCAGGCTCGGTCCCGCGGCACCGCTGGAGGATACGCTCTGGGAGGCGCTGAGGGATCCCAGCTGCGGACTGTCCATGGCTGAGACAGCCGAGAACCTCGCCACGAAATATCAGATCAGCCGGCAGGCGGTGGACTGCTACGCGGCCCGGAGCCAGACCGCGGCCGCCGCGGCCTGGGAGGCAGGAGTATTCGCCGACGAGGTCGTGCCGGTTCCCATCCCAAACCGCAAGACCAAACAAACCGACAACTGGGCCGCCGACGAGCACATGCGTCCCGGCACCACCGTCGAGGCCCTGGCCAAGCTGCCGCCCTATTTCAAGAAGGACGGGGTGGTGACTGCCGGCAACGCCTCCGGAATCTGTGACGGCGCCGCGGCGCTGGTCATGGCCAGCGAGCGCTTTGCCGCCGAGCGCGGGCTCCGGCCCATCGGGCGCATTCTCGCCTGGGCCAGCGTGGGCGTGGAGCCGGCCTACATGGGCATCGGCCCGGCGCCGGCCTCGCGAAAGGCGCTGGAACGGGCCGGATTGAAACTGGAAGACATGGATCTCGTCGAAGTGAACGAGGCTTTTGCCGCCCAGTACCTGGCGGTGGAGAAGGAGCTTGGTCTCGACCGGGAGCGTACCAACGTCGATGGCGGCGCCATCGCGCTGGGCCACCCGCTCGGTGCCAGCGGGGCGCGGATAACGCTGCACCTGCTCCACGCGCTCCGCCGTCGCGGTGGCCGGTACGGCCTGGGCAGCGCCTGCATCGGCGGTGGCCAGGGTGCGGCAGTGATCGTCGAAGCCCTTTCAGGATGAGAGTGAAGCCATGGATGTTCTGATTCCGGCACTCGCGGTCGCGGTGGTCTACTCCTTCCTCAGCCTCCGGGTGCTGCGGCAGTATGAGCGGGGCGTCACCTTCTTCCTGGGCAAGTTCTGGGGCACCAAGGGCCCCGGGCTGATCTTCCTGCCGGCCGGGTTCGCCAGCCAGAAACGGGTGTCGCTCCGGATCGTCGCGATGGACATCCCGCCTCAGGACGTCATCACCCGGGACAACGTCTCGGTGAAGGTCAACGCCGTGCTGTACATGCGGGTGACCGATCCGGAACGGGCGGTCATCATCATCGAAGACTACCTCTACGCCACCAGCCAGCTGGCGCAGACCACCCTGCGCTCCGTCCTGGGCGAGGTGGAGCTGGACGAGCTGTTGTCCGATCGCGAAAAGATCAACGCGGTGCTCAAGAAGATCATCGACGAGCGCACCGAGGCCTGGGGCATCGAGGTCTCGGCGGTCGAGGTAAAGGACGTCGACCTGCCCGACCAGATGAAGCGGGCCATGGCGCGGCAGGCCGAAGCCGAGCGGGAACGCCGCGCCAAGGTGATCGCCGCACAAGGCGAGCTCCAGGCCTCGGAGACGCTGGCTCAGGCGGCCGGGAACCTGGCGAAGGAGCCAACGGCCCTGCAGCTCCGCTATCTCCAGACGGTGGTCGAGATTGCCGCCGAGAACAATTCGACCACGATCTTCCCCATCCCGATGGATCTCTTCCGGCCTTTCCTGACCCAGGCTGCCGCCGCGGCACCGCGGACCGAGGTCTCGGCAGAGGCACCTGGCGCCGCGTTGCCCGCCTCCGATCTTTCCTCCCTGATGTCCCAGCTCCGCCTGCAGGCCGCTCGGACCGCCAAGCAGGAGTAGCGTGAGCGAGGGGACACCCGCTCGGATCGATCGCGCCGCGCTGGAGCGGATCATTCAGCGCGCCGCCGAGCTGCAGACCGCTGAACGGGAGATGGGCGACAGCCTGACGTCTGACGAGCTGATGGCCCTGGGCCGCGAGGTCGGGATTCCGGGCCAGTACCTCCAGCAGGCCATGCTCGAGGAGCGGACCCGCCTGGCCAACATCGGAGCCGCCGGACTGTTCGAGCGGGTAACCGGCCCCGGTCAGATTGCCGCGCAACGAGTGGTGCGAGGAAATCCCGACGAGGTAGAGCAGGCGCTGCTCCGCTGGATCGAGAAGAACGAGCTGCTCTGCGTGCAGCGGCAGCAGACCGGCCGCATCACCTGGGAGCCGATCGGCGGGATGCAGGCGGCCTTCCGCCGCTCCACCGCGGCATTCGGGAGCGGGAAGCGGCCGTTCATGCTCTCCCGCGCGGCCACCGTCTCGGCCACGATCGTTCCGCTGGAGCCGGGATATGTCCACGTGGCCCTGTCGGCAGACACCCGGAAGGTGCGAAACGAGTACGTCGGGGCCGGGGCCATGCTCGCGGGCGCCGGAGTGGCCGGCACCGCGGCGCTGGTAGCGCTGGGGGCCCTGCTCCCGCTTGCCCTGCTTCCGCTTCCCGTGGCTTTGGGGATGGGCTACGGTGTGGTCAGGCGGTTTGGCCCGGCCATCGCCCGGATTCAGCTTGGCCTGGAGCGCGCGCTCGATTTCCTGGAGCAAGGTGGCGCCACGCCACAGCATCAGCTGCCCGACCGGACGGCCGGGATCCTCGGGCTGCTGGCAGATGAAGTGCGGAAGGCGTTGAAATAGTGACTGCCATCAACAGGGTGGGAGTCGTCGGCTGCGGGCTCATGGGCAGTGGCATTGCCCAGGCGGCGGCAACGGCCGGCTTCGACACCATCGTGCGCGATGTCGCCGAGCCGCTGCTGGAGCGAGGGCGCGCCGGAATCATCAAGTCGCTCGGGCGACTGGTAGAGCGGGGCAAGCTCCCGGCTGAGACGCGGGAAGCAGCGCTGGGGCGGCTTCGGTTCGTGACTCAGCTATCTGAGCTCAGGGAATGCGACATCGTCATCGAGGCGGTCACCGAGGAGCTGGAGCTCAAGAACGCCGTCTGGCATGAGCTGGACGGGGTCTGTAGGCCGAAGACGATCTTTGCCTCAAACACCTCCAGCCTCACCATCTCGTCGATGGCCAATTCCACGTCCCGCGCCGACCGATTCGTCGGCCTCCACTTCTTCAATCCGGTGCCGCTGATGCCATTGGTCGAGGTGGTTCGGACTGACACCACCAGCCGGGAAACGCTGGAGCGCGC
>Ga0190265_10004136_pt1 | contig 10026 bp, 5 predicted proteins | sample Popmic124T_FD_133135 | JGI IMG/M metagenome (GOLD analysis project Ga0190265, IMG submission 133135) | Populus adjacent soil microbial communities from riparian zone of Indian Creek, Utah, USA - 124 T | ecosystem: Environmental > Terrestrial > Soil > Riparian zone | place: USA: Utah | collected...
CGGCCGGGGCACTTGGCTCCGTTTCTAACCGGCTGCGACACGAGAATGGAGACACGCACGTAGGGGTCTGCGACGACGTGTTCTCGGACGCGGGTTCAACTCCCGCCGCCTCCACCACTCGACTCATCTTGCGCTTGCCTCACGGCAATCGCAAGATTCGCTCGTGGCAAGCCACCTCCAGGGAGAGTGCCCTGAGCGAGCGCAGCGAGTCGAAGGGCTTCAGCTCGTGGCAAGCCACCTTCAGGGAGAGTACCCCGAGAGAGCCTGAGCGAGCCGCCCAAAGCAAGCCAGGGCGGCCCTGAGCGAAGTCGAAGGGCTCGACGTCCTCTCATCGACGATGGCATCGTCGTCGAAAGTGCACTTCCTCTATATCCTTCGTTGCGCTGACGGCTCGCTCTACATCGGGGAGACGAGCGACGTCGATCGCCGTGTCGCAACTCACAATGAAGGCGGCTCTTCTTTCACTTCAACCAAGCGGCCCGTGTCGCTCATTTATCATGAAAAATTCGAAGGTAGAAGTCTGGCGCTGGCGCGCGAGCGCCAACTGAAGACGTGGTCGCGGGCGAAGAAGGAAGCGCTGATCGCCGGTGACTTGGCAGCATTGAAGTGGCTCTAGCAAACCTCGACAGAGACCTCTCGTCCAGTTTATCGGAGAGACCTTGCGCCACAGAGGCAATTCGAGCGCATGCCTTTTCGCCGCGCGACGTAACCTGAGAGTTGCCGATAGAAAGGGTGCTGATCGTTGCCTTTAAGATTCAACGGCAAGGACAGGTCGCCCCACAGCTCGCGCCGACCTATGCGGACGATGCCAGGCAATTGGCGGCGCTGAACCTTGAGACCGATCGTCAAGCACCGTTTGATTTACACCAGCGGCGGCTCGAGTCACCTTCCGTCTACTCCACTGAACGCCCGACCACGTCCGAACCTTACACTCGGCCTCGTCGAGATCTTGCTCGAGCGGGCGACGCCCCGACCGACGTTCTCGCACGACTCGAACACCTTCCGTATTAACGTGGCCAAAAGCGCATACCTAACCGCGTAGCCGCGTGCCCCGTAGTGAGGACGATGCCATCCAAGACCGACGGACCTCGACCCCGACGAGTGAAGCATCTGCTTCACGCGCGCCACGGCGATGAACCGATCGAGCAGTGGTTCCGCTCGGCCCTGCGATCGAGCTGCAGCAAAGCGGTGCCGGCGTTGTAGAGCACGTCGGGGTCGTCGGAGCGAAGCGCGAGGATCTTCTGCAGGTGATATCCTAGTCGTTCCTACGGAGAGGCTCATGAGACGTCGATGCTGGGGGTGCGGTCTTTCGGGACTGATCCTGCTGCTGTCCGCCGGCTGGTCCGGTGCGGCGGCCGACGGTCCCGCGCCCTATTTCGACCGTCTGACCCTGGTCGTGCCCGACGCTCAGCGGGGGGCACTGAGACGCACCGCCGAGCATATGGCGGGAACCCTCCGCTTCGCCGGCCTCGTGGACGAGGTGCGCATCGTCAGTCGCGAGTACGACAGTTGGAGCCGCGCGCTGGCCGAGTTCGCGGCGGATTACCGCGGTGATGGGCACGCCCTGCTCGTCGGCGGCTCGATGATGCTGGGCGCTGCACCGGAGGGCAGCCCAGCTGCAGTAACCCTCGATGCCTTGGTGCCGCTGGCCCGGCTGACCAGCCAGAGCCAGGCACTGGTGGTGGCCACCGGGTCGCCGTTTCTCACACTCGACGATCTCATTCGAGCCATCGCGAACGAACCCGATTCGGTGCTGTGGGTTGGCGCACTCAATGGGGAATCGAACCACACCATCCTTACCCTGTTGGCCGATGCCACCGGCGCCCAAGTCCTGCGCCGCAACTACGTGCCGACGTTTTCGGTGCGTGAGATGCTCACCTTTCTCGCCGACAAGCCACTCGCGGTCGGACTCGGCGGCTACGGTAAGTTCGCGGCCGAGGTGCAGGCCGGCCGTTTACGCGTGCTTGGAGTGACCGCGGCGAGCCGGTTTCCCGGCGTGGACGCCCCGACGCTGCTGGAGAAGGGGCTCGACGTCGTCTACCTGAACTGGCGCGGCGTGTTCGGAGCCCCGGAGACCACCGCCCCGGAGCGCGAGCGCCTCGCCGAGCTGGTTCGCGCGATGGTGGCGCACCCCCACTGGCGCGAGGGCCTCGGCGAACAGCTTTGGGTTGACCAGTATCTGCCGGCGTCCGAGTTCGAGGCCTACCTAAGGGCGACGATTAAGGAACCACGGAACGCGCGGCCGATCGTCGGGATGCCGGACTGGGCGGAGCGCCGGCTGGGGGCGGCCGCCTCCGTGGCCGCCGCGCTCCTCGCGCTCCTCGTCGTCGGGGGCGGCCGATGGCGCCGCCAGCGGCGCGCGGCGCTCGATCGCGAGCGCGCACTCAATATGACGCTGGCGGAAGCACGAGCTGCTGCCGACCGGCATGCCGAAACCGCCAACGCGCTGTTGAAAGGTCTGTCGGACACGATCGATCTGCAGTTCAACGCGTGGAGCCTGACGCCGGCGGAGCAAGCAGTGGGATTGCTGCTGCTGAAGGGCATGCGTCACAAGGAGATCGCCGACATCCGGCAGACCAGCGACCGGACCGTCCGGCAGCAGGCCCTGGCCATCTACCGGAAGGCCGGTATCGAGGGCCGCACGGAACTGGCCGCCTACTTCCTCGAAGACTTCATGCCGCCCCCGGAACCCGGCGGGGGTGCGCAGACCTGACGCGTCCAGCGCTTGTGTCCCTTCCGTGCTCAGGAGCACACTTCGTTTCCATGACTGCCCGCATCCGGCAAACGATGTACGGCCGATCGTCCCGTATCGCCCCGTTTGTGACACTTGCCGGATGGCCCAGCCACGCCCCGAGCATCTAGACTCCCTGCCAACGTCAGCGCACTAGGGTCTCTCGGGAGTGCAACAGCGATTCCACCGGGGGATTCGGGTTGCCAACAATGTGCATGCGGCCCATCGGCCGCCCGTGGTGGAGGGTGTCATGAGCCATCGAGTCCAGATTCGCGTGAGAGTGTGCGTACTGGCGAGCCTTTTGGCCGCCGCGGTGTGGATTCCCTCTGCGACCGCCCAGGAGTTAAGAGGGCAGGTGGTCGGGGTGGTCACCGACTCCACGGGTGCCGCCCTCCCCGGCGTGCTGGTGACCATTACGGGACCGGCGCTCATCCAGCCCCAGGTGACGACCACAGGTGGCGACGGCGGCTACCGGTTTCCACCGCTCCCTCCGAGCGACTACTCGGTGGCGTTCGAGCTGTCCGGTTTCCAGTCCCTCAGGCGGGAGGGCATCCAGCTCACCCTTCGCACCGTCCTCAGGGTTGACGCCACGCTGACGCCAGCCACCGTGTTCGCTGAGGTGCAGGTCGTGGCCCGCGCCCCGATCGTCGATGTCACGAGCACCGCGGTGGGCACCAGCTTCAACACGGAACTGCTGGCCGCCATCCCCTCGGCGCGCGACCTCTGGTCGACCATGGCGCTGGCGCCGGGCTTCTCGATGTCCGGCGTGGATGTCGGCGGGTCGCATGTCGGCAGCCAAACGGGGTTCGCCGCGTACGGCGTGGCCACCGGCCAGCGAACGCTGATCGAGGGCATCATCTCGAACAACTCACGGAGCAGCAACAGCGGCTACTTCGACTACGGCAGCTTCCAGGAGTTTGAGCTCGGGGCCTCGGGCAACATGGGCGAGGCAGCCGGGCCCGGCGCGCTGCTCAACTTCACGGTCAAGTCGGGAACGGAAAAGTTTCACGGCGGCCTGCTCGCCAACTACCAGAACGATTCGCTCCGCAGCGAAAACGTTCCCGATGCGCTGGCGACACCCGGCGGCGTGGACAAGGATGGCTTCTTTGCGCCGCCCGCGGGGATCGGGGAGAGCAACGCCATTGCCAGGATGTACGACCTGAGCGGCGATGCCGGCGGGCCCATCTTGAAGGAACGGGCCCGGTTCTTCGGGAGCTATCGCGACAACAGCTACTACAACACCGTGGCGGGGCTGCCCGGCGTGGAAACGCAGAGCCGTCTCATGAATGCGACCGCCAAGATCGACTATGCCTTCAATAGCCGCAACAGCCTGATCGGCTTCTACTCCTGGCGTTACAAGCTGGACGCGGGCCGCGGCATCAGTGCCGCCGTCCCGCTCGACTCGACGCAGTACCAAGACGGCCGGATGCACTTGGCGAAGCTGCAGTGGACCAGCATCCTGTCCAACCGGCTGTTCTTGGACGTGCAGGGCGGACTCGCCCGGGCCACCAACCTGCGCACGAGCCCGCTGACCAAGGACCGATCGACCGATGGGCTCGAGCCCGGCCGGCAGGACCTCGTCACCGGCCAGTTCTCCGGCGCAAATCCCGAGCTGCGCGACAACCTCGAGGTGAGGCCTCAGCTCACGGGCAGCCTGAGCTACTCATCCGACAAGAACCGCTGGGGGTCGCATTTCCTCAAGCTCGGGTTCCAGGTGCACGAGCTCACCAGCGAGCTGCTGAACTTCAACGCGGACGACGTCTTCTACCATGACCGGAACGGCAATCCTGCCGAAGTCACGATTCACAACACGCCCGTTTTTTCGGTGAACACCAGCCGCAACATCGGCCTGTATCTGCAGGACGCGTGGAATGTCGGGCGGCGCGTGACGTTGAATCTCGGCCTGAGGTACGACAACTACGTCCTCGGGTGGCCGGGCTCCAGCAATACGCCGAACCAGACGGCCTTCTGGTCGCCCGTCGAGACCGACGCGAAGACGCTCGTGCGATGGAACTCGGTCGGCCCCCGGCTGGGCGCCTCTTGGGACGTGACCGGCGACGGCCGCACCGCGCTCAAGGCATTCATGGGACGGTTCTACCTCGACCCCGTGCTGGACGCGACCACCGGCGCCAACCCGGTCGGCTGGGCCGGGCAGCGGTACGCCTTCAATGATCGCAACGGCAACAGGCTCCTCGATGCGGGTGAACTCGGGAACCTGCTCAGCACGACGGGCGGCGCCGGGAGCATTCGCGTGGATCCAGACCTCCAGCAGCCCTACGGGGACGAGATGTCCGTGCACGTGCAGCGCGAGGTGCTCGAAGGCGCTTCGCTCCGCGTTTCCTACGTCTACAAGAACCTGCGGAAGCTCGATGGGGAGGTCGACCTCGGTCGCGTCGGCGCCTTCACCGTGCCGTTTAGCTTTGTCGATGCGGGTCCCGACAGCCGCGTGGGGACGGCAGACGATCAGAGGCTAAGTCTCCTCGACCGGGCGCCGGGCACCGTGTCCGATCGCATCTGGACCAATCCGGGCCCAGACGTCGGCACGCCGCGGGACGACGCCGACTACCAGACGCTGGAACTGGCCTTCAACCGCAACGTCAGGAACAACTGGATGCTGACGACGTCCTTCAGCCACACGTGGGCCGAGGAGTTCACCAATGTGAACGCCCGCACCGGAGTGCGGGACTTCGCGGGCCACGAGCAGACGTTCCACTGGAACCTCAATCAGCGCCTCTTCGGGCCTAACGAATCGACTTACTGGAACTTCAAGGCGATTGGCCGCTACAGCACGCCGTGGGGCTTGTCGGCGGCCTCCACGTATCGGCTGCTCAGCGGATACAACTGGTCGCGCAGTATCAGCGTCCTGTTCCCCACCGCGGGCAGCACGACGATCCCCGCGTCAGCCGTCTCGGACAACCGCACGCCGGCCACCAGCATCCTCGATGTACGACTCGAGCAGGCGGTGAAGGTCGGCACCGGGAAAATTCTGTTCGTCGCTGATCTGTTCAACGCGCTCAACGCCGGCACCGTGACCAATTTCCGCGTTGGCTCCGGGCCGCGGTTCCGGGAGGTGATCGCACTGCTGCCGCCGCGCGCGGTCCGCTTCGGGGTGGAGTGGCGATTCTGATTTCGGCTTTTCGACGTTTCCGCCACTGCGGTGGGGTACCGCAGGCTTCGCCCACCTGTCCTCAGCGGAGGTTGTGAATTGTCATGGGTCATTCCAGCAGCGTGTTGGCGAGGCTCGCGTGGATTGCATTGAACATGGCCATCGCGGCGCAGGCGATTGCCGGCCCACCGCGGTCGCAGTCGTTTCAACTGCTTGAGGCTACGATCGACTCCGTTCATGCGGCCTTCGAGAACCGGCAAATCACGTGTCGCTCACTCGTGGAGTCGTACATCGCACGCATTTCTGGCTACGACAGGGTTGGCCCATCCCTGACTTCCGTGCAGACCGTCAACCCTGTCGCTCTCCAGGACGCGGATCGTCTCGACGCCGCTTTCAAGTTCTCGGGACGGCTAAGCCCGCTGCATTGCGTCCCGGTCCTTGTCAAAGATCAGATTGAAGCCGGCGGCATGCCGACGACCTATGGGTCAGTGGTGTTCAAAGACTTCACGTCACATCGCGACGCTACGGCCGTCGAGCGGATGAAGCAGGCGGGGGCCATCATCCTCGCCAAGAGCACGATGGGAGAGTTTGCGGCGCGGTATGCCGGTTCGGCCTTTGGCCTCACGCGAAACCCGTACGATCTGCGGCGCAACCCCGGTGGATCCTCCGGAGGCACAGCCGCAGGTCTGGCGGCGAACCTCGGGCTGATCGGCCTCGGCCAGGACACTGGTGGTTCAATTCGCGGCCCCGCAGCCAACAACAGCCTTGTTGGACTGAGGCCCACCGTACCCATCGTCAGTCGCCACGGGACACTGCCTTCCAGGCCGAGCACGGACACCTTAGGGCCCATGGCCCGAACAGTACGAGATGCCGCGATCTTGCTTGACGTGATTGCCGGCTACGATCCCCGCGACGCGGTCACGGCATATTCGGTCGGGAATGTGCCCGGCTCTTACGCGGCCCTGCTCGACAGAAATGGAGTCCGCGGCGCGCGCCTTGGCGTTATTCGTGCGCCGATGGATCCAAGCGCCGACCCGGCATCCGCCGACTATCTGAACGTCAAGGTAGTGATCGACAGGGCAATAAATGACCTGGAGCGGCTCGGAGCCAGGGTTGTGAATGACTTGCTCATACCCGGCCTCGACGAGCGAATCACGCGGATGTACCACAACAACCGGTTCGAGACCGAGCTCGCGATCAACGCCTACCTTGCCGAGCATTCGAACGCTCCGGTGAAGAGCCTGTTCGAGATTGTGTCCTCGAACAAGGTCGTGCCGTCGAGAGAGCGCGGCCTCCGAGCCAGCCTGGGCGCTACCACGCGTGACGCCGGGTTTCTGGACGTTCTGCTTGCAAAAGAAGAGACGCGGCAGATTGTCCTTCAACTCATGGCTGACAACCGACTCGACGCAATCCTCTATGCCTCGTCAGATCACCAGCCAACCGAAATCGTTGCGGACGTGTTGACCAACCCTGCGCCGACGGACAGGTACAACCGCGGAAGCAATCGGTATTTGGCGTCGGGCCTTGGGTTCCCAGCGATCACCGTTCCCGCCGGCTTCACAACGGACGGGCTGCCGGTTGGACTCGAGTTGATGGGCCGTCCGTTCAGCGAGGGCACACTGCTGATGTTGGCATATGCGTTCGAGCAAGGGACCCACCATCGGAAGGCGCCGATCCTAGCGCCTGCGCTTCCCAGACAACCATAGTCGTATCACCCATCACAGAGAGCGAACATATATGTTACGAGAGAAACAAATCTGGAGATTGGATCGCCTTGGCCGCTTGGCCGTGATTGCCTGCGTCGCCTGCAGTGCGTTGGCGTGCCAACAGGCGGAGACTCCCGCGTCGCGACCAATGCGAATGATTCTGGTAGGGCAGGCGCTCACCGACTACGACATACGTCAGTATCGTCCCGACAGCTTCGAGGAGATGGTAACGGCGCTTGGTGGCGGCGACGTGACGTTCACGAACCTCGAGGTACCGATCCGAAGAAACGACAGCGTGAAACCCGTCAAGGTCGGCGTCGCAGCCCATGGAGCGCCTCCCGCCGTGCTGGATGCGCTGAAGGAACTCGGATTCAACCTCCTGTCGCTAAGCAACAACCATTCATGGGACTTCGGCGAGCCCGGGCTGCTTGACACGATCTCCGAATCGCGAAAACGGGGGTTCGTGCACGCGGGCACCGGCAATACGATCGACGAGGCGACCGCCCCTGCGTTCTTGGAGACAGCCTCAGGTCGAGTCGCGCTCGTCGCGATGGCGTCCGGTGGCCTGATGCCCGAGTCCCCGGCGGGATCCGAAAAGCCTGGGGTCAACGAACTCAAGCTGGATCCAGAGGGGCGTTGGAACGAGGTCGACCAGGCGCGCATCCTTGCGGCCATCAAGGCTGCACGAGCCGAAGCAAACCACGTCGTGGCATATCAGCATCATCATTACTGGAAAGACGATCTGAAGGAAACGCCGCCCTGGCTAAAGGAATGGGCGCGAAAGTGCATTGACGCCGGCGCGACAGTGTTCGTAGCGCACGGCGTGCCCATCCTGCACGGCATCGAGCTGTATAAGGGTCGACCGATCTTCTACAGCCTCGGCAATTTCATTTTCCACAGCCGGCAGATCGGCCGCTGGCCCGCGCTGGCGTGGCGTAGTGTGATCGCTGACCTGCGGTTCGAGGGCGACGTGGTGACCGGTCTAACCCTCACGCCCATCCTGCTGAACGAACAAGGGACGCCGGGTGATTTGTTCAATCAGACACGCGGTGCACCGCGGCTCGCGAACGGAGAGGAAGCGGCTGCCATTCTGAACCGCCTAGCGGAAGTCTCACGCGAGCTTGGCACTGAACTGACGATACGGGATGGGAAAGCGGAACTTCAGTTTAGCAGGGGTGGGTCGCACTGAGCACCTGAATCGATGGTTTACCACAGCGAACACGAGTTCCGCCATGGCTGATGATCCTGCCTCCGATCTCGAGCGACGAGAGCGCCTCGACGGCTGGAATGCGGTCGTTGGAGATCCCAGGACTCAGTGAACAGCCTTTCGCCTCGGCTTGTGAGCTGCCTCGAACTGCTCCGGACTGACGCCGGCCAATAGCCATGGCGGCACGTGCGCCCGCCGCGCTTACCGTTGCAGACGGAGGTTCGACTCTTCAGAAGTCGACCATCGCGGAGAAGAACTGCTTTTTGACACAGGAAACCCCTATCGCCAGATTCATTCCATCCTGACTGAATGATCCACACCGAGGTCCTTCTCAGGTGAGCCGGGATCGTGGTGGTTCACCCGTGGCGGCGGAAAGCCGTTCACCGCGACGATCAAGGGCAAAGGCTTTCTCGACAGCTATGGGCAGGGCGAGCCGCGCCTGAATGCCGAGGATGTGCTAGAGGTCGAACTACTGGAAAGGCAAAAAGTTTCTGAGGAGGGCACGCTCTCAACGAGCTAGGCGATCCTCAAGGTCATGAACTACAAACCGGGCGCAAAGAAACAGCGCCTTCCTTTCCTAAAGGTTAGGCGGTCGCGGAAGCGTTAAGGCTGATACTTGTGGTTACGAGCCCCGCAAGCAGCTGCCAACTCGCATTACCTGTGGTCGTGCATTGACGCACGGCACCTGTGACGTCGGCATTGCGTGGCACGGTTCTCGGTATTGCAGGCGGCGGGAAACCTTCCCGTAAGCCACCGGATCCGGCAAGGTGTCCCGCCGCCTCCAAAATACCTCCAAGAAGTGGGTTGATTCCTGAGGACGGGCAAGGATGTGAGTGGAGCCGACGAGGGCGGCAACCGCCGCCGTATCAACGCGTTAGCATCAGAAGTCGCGCGCCATCAGCAAGTTACGAAAACCGCCGATTTTTGATTCAACTCCCGCCGCCTCCACCATTCGACATCAGCTTACGCTTGCCTTCGGCCAGCGTAAGCTTCGCTCATGGCAAGCCATTTTGCTGGGAGAATGCCCTGAGTAAGCGGTCGGCCAGCCGAAGGCTGGACGATTGCGCATCGAAGGGTAACCTGCAAAACGGCCCTATTTTCCCGCCGCCTCCACTATTCCTCCACGGGATTGCTGCCGCGCAAGCGCCTCACATTGCGCGACTTGTCGAAAACGGCCCAAATTCCCGAATGGTTGGCCTTGGGTGTCGATCAAGAGCACATTCGGGCCAACTCCTTCGGGTGTGTTCCCGCCGCCTCCAAGCACTATTGGACCTCA
>Ga0190265_10004137_pt1 | contig 10026 bp, 6 predicted proteins | sample Popmic124T_FD_133135 | JGI IMG/M metagenome (GOLD analysis project Ga0190265, IMG submission 133135) | Populus adjacent soil microbial communities from riparian zone of Indian Creek, Utah, USA - 124 T | ecosystem: Environmental > Terrestrial > Soil > Riparian zone | place: USA: Utah | collected...
CCGCGGCCCGGTGCGCAAGGAAGCGATCGACGTGTTCGATCAGATCGGCATCGCCAGCTACGGCATGCTGCTCTCCGAGAAGGACTCGATCGTCTATCCCAAGTGCCTCGCGCCCGCGCTGCGCAGCTTTCGCTTTCCCGAGAACGTCCACCGCGTGCCCGAGTACATGGGCTCGGGCCAGGAGGAGAAGGCGCGCCGGATCGGGGAGATCCTGTCGATCGCCAAGCAGCACGGCTACACGCACATCTTCGCCGGCTATGGCTTCATGGCCGAGGACGCGGAGTTCATCGAGGCCGTCGAGCGCTCCGGGATTCGCTTCATGGGTCCGTCCTCGCAGGTCGCGAACGGCGCCGGCGCGAAGGATCAGGCCAAGAAGCTCGCGCGGCGGCTGCGGGTGTCGGTCACGCCGGGCGTCGACAACATCTCGGCGCTCGCGTTGCTGCGCAAGCACAAGGACCTCAGCGCGCTGGCCAAGCTGGTCAGCGCGCACGGCCTGCGGGTCGACCTCAAAGCCGATCGCAGCCTGGAGGACCACGCCGAAGCCGTGCTGCATGCGGGCTACGGCAAGCTCGTGGAGCTGGTGACGATCGAGGACCTGCAGGCCGAGGCCGCGATCCGCTGCGACGAGATCTGGAAGGAGAACGCGGGCCGGCGTTTGCGCTTCAAGTACATCGGCGGCGGCGGCGGCAAGGGCCAGCGCGTGATCAGCGGCGCCAAGGAAGTGCACGCGGCCGTGATGGACATCCTGGCCGAGTCCAAGGTGATCGCGCCGGGCGCGAACCGGAACTTCTTGATCGAGCTCAACGTCGAGGTCACGCGCCACAACGAGATCCAGCTGATCGGCAACGGCAAGTGGTGCCTGTCGCTCGGCGGCCGCGACTGCTCGGTGCAGATGCACGAGCAGAAGCTGATCGAGGTCTCGCTCACGCAGGAACAGCTCGAGTTCGAGATCGAGGAGGCGCGCCGCGACGGCGACAAGGCCCGGCTCGCCGTGCTCGAGGCCGACAAGATCACGCTCGCGCGCATGGAGCAGGAAGCCGAGCGCTTCGGCGAGGCGGTCGGGCTGGACAGCGTGTCCACGTTCGAGTCGATCGTCGACGGCGAGCGCAACTACTTCATGGAGATGAACACGCGCATCCAGGTGGAGCACCGCGTGACCGAGCAAGTCTACCGGCTGAAGTTCCACAACCCGGCCGACAAGAACGAGATCTTCTACGTCGACAGCTTGATCGAGGCGATGGCGCTGCTCTCGCTGCACGGCGCGCGGCTGGACAAGCCCGAGCGCGTGATGCGCCACCGCTCCGGCGCCGAGGTGCGCATCAACGCCACCAACGCGGCGCTGCAGCCGCACGCCGGCGGCGTGATCGTGGGCTGGTCGCCGCGGGTGGAGGGCGAGATCCGCGACGATCAGGGCATCGGCATTCCCAACCCCGACACCCATTCCTTCGTTCACTACCGGCTGGCCGGCGCGTACGACTCCAACGTCGCGCTGGTGATCACCGACGGGCTCTCGCGCAAGAACACGCTCGAGCGCCTGGCCGAGATCCTGCGCCGCACCGAGCTGCGCGGCTACGACCTCGAGACCAACCTGCTCGTGCACTACGGCCTGCTCAACTGGATGCTCGGCCAGCAGCCGCTGGTGAAGCCGTCCACGCAGTTCATGAGCAGCTATCTCGCGGCCGTCGGCTCGCTGTGCAAGGTCGCGCGCGACGTCGAGCTCGAGCACGCCTGGGCGCAGCTCGCCGCGCGCTGCCCGGACAGCGAGGCGCGCGAGACGCTGGCCTTGAAGAAGACGCTGCTGCTGCGCCCGCTCGAGCGCCTGCTGCGCAACGCGCACCTGCTCGGCGGCTTCATCGGCCGCAACGACGGCCGGCTGTTCCAGCGTACGGACGAGGGTTGCGCGTTCATCGGCAACCCGCTGACCATGCTCACCGAGCTGTACCTGTATCTCAACCTCGAGAGCCGGCCTGGTCGCGCCGCGTCCGAGATGATCTGGGATCACGACGAGCGCATCCTGATCGAGGCCGGTCACTTCTATGCCGCGGTGGGCGAGCTGCTGGGCAGTCAGGACTACGACACGGTCGCGCGCGCGTTGAGCGCGGAGCAGGCGCCCAAGGGGATCGCTGGCGAGCGCTGGAGCGCGTGCCGCGCCGCGCACGCCGGCTTCCAGCTCGGCAACGAGCTGCTGCTGCTGATCCCGGCGATCGCGCACGAAGCCCAGTTCGATCAGGTCAAGGTCGACGCCAAGCTCGATCCGGTGTTCCCGTCGCTGTTCACCGCTGCGAAGTCGCGCACCGAGTTCCAGAAGGTGCTCGCGCCTGCCCCACTCGCGGCCTCGGACGAAATCGTGACTCCCATGGGTGGTCACTTCTACAGCCGTGAGGCCCCACACTTACCCCCACTCGTGACCGAAGGCATGCACTTCGCGGCCGGGCAGCCGCTGTTCGTGATCGAGGTCATGAAGATGTTCAACAAGATCTCGGTGCCGTTCTCGGGCACGATCACCAAGATCGTGCTCGCCGACAGCGACGGCGTCGCCGTTCACAAGGGCCAGGCGGTCTTCAAGATCGAGCCCGACGAACGCCGCGTCGACGAGACCCCGGCCACCGTCGCCCAACGTGCCAAGGCGCTCACCGAACGGCTGCTCGGTCGCGCGTAGGCCGATCGGCGCGCGGAAACCCAGGCGATCTGCCGAAGCATCGGGGTCCAACTGCGTAGAAGGCTGAGTTGTGAGATCCATGACGAGACCTGAACGCCTGCCTTCGATGATCCTCGTCGTCGCTCTGCTCAGCACGCTGCCGTTCGGCGTGGTCGCTTACAATTCGGGTTACGGCTACGACGCGCTCGAGTACTTGATCATCGGCCGCTCGCTGCACGACGGATTCGCCCTCTACGACTTCGTGCCATCGAAGTCGCCAGGCATCTACTTGCTGGTCGCCGGCCTGATGGGCCTGGGGCTCGATTTGAGTCATGGGCAACTCGCGGCGACGATCGCGGCCATCTATGCCGCGACCGTGATCGCGACGTTCAAGGCGGTTAAGAAGGTCGCCGACGCGGGGACCGCCGCGTTCGCCTGCGCGCTCGTTGGCTTGTGCGCTTGGTTCATGGAGCTGGTGTTCCTGCAGCCCACGGCCTTCATCTACCTGTTTGGGCTCGCTGGCTACGTCCAGTGTGTGCGTGCGCTCGATGCTCGCGGTCGCTTCGGAGCCTGGTTCTGGTGCGGCTTCTGGATCGCGATCGCGATGGAGTTCAAGACCGTCGCGGCGTTCTACGGAGCCGCCGCGCTGCTCGCGTTGCTCTTCTACTACGAGGGCAAGGGCCGCTTTCTCGCGATCGCGTCCCTGGCTGCGGGCGCGTTGGTCCCTACGCTGGCAGTATTTCTCTTCTTCTTCGCTACCAGCCGCGGTGAAGCTTACGTGCAGTGGACGTTTCTGTTCCCCCTGCTCGAGTATCCCGCCAATACCGACTACATCGCGAAGCTCTACACGAAGCTGTTGTTCTTCGTCGTGCTCTTCGTCGTCGCAATTCTCTATTCTCTTCGTCCCTCCGTACGCGGCAGCGTGTGGCAGTCCAACGCGATGCGAGTCGCATTCCTGTTCGGCGCGCTGAGTCTCGCGGCGTTGCTGAAGACCCAGGCGAGCCATTACTTCTATCCGGCCGCTGCGTTTCTATCGATCGTGACCGCGCGCGTTCTTTCTTTCGCGCTCGAGCAAGTGACCGAGAAGCAAATGTGGCGCGTGCTGCTCGCCGCGATCGCCACGTCGGGCATGTTGGGCGCGTCCGTCTTGCTATACCAGCCGACGGCCGTGGCCAGGTTGGTTTCGCTTCGCAACTATGCCGACGAAGAACTGCTCCGCGAGTACGTAGCTCGCCATGTCCAGCAATCCCAGCGAATCATCGCTCTGCGCAACAGCACGCTCGTGTACTGGCTCACGCATCGCTATCCCAATATCCCGCTAATCAACATGGACGTTCAGAGCACTCGCTATCTCGCAATTAATCGCGGTCTCCTGCGCGCTGCGCACGAGGACCCGAGCCTCGCGTGCGTCGAGATCTCGCCGGACAACCTGGCGCTCGAAGACCCGCGCTTGCTCCAGTCGCCGCCTGCGCGCGAGCAAATGAACGAGCTCGAGCGCGGCGTTGAGCGAGGGTTTGTCATGACGCCTCGGCCGCCGCCCGGATACGTATTTTGGTGCCGAAAGTGAGCGGGCTACTCAGCGCTTGACGTTGTACTTTACGATGCACCAGACGGCACGTACGCCGTCGCGCCAGCCGATCTTCTTGCCATCGGCATAGGTTCGGCCGTTGTAGCTGATGCCGGTCTCGAAGATTCGATAGCCGCGCTTGGCGATCTTTGCGGTGATCTCGGGCTCGAAGCCGAAGCGGGATTCTTCGATGGAGATATCCTCCAGCACCTCTCGACGAAAGAGCTTGTAGCAAGTCTCCATGTCCGTGAGGTTGAGGTCGGTGAACATGTTCGACATCAGCGTGAGCAGGTTGTTACCCACGGAATGCCAAAAGTAGAGCACGCGATGAGACTCGCCACCCGAGAAGCGCGAGCCGTAGACCACGTCTGCGCGGCCCTCGAGAATCGGAATCATCATTCGAGGGATTTCGGACGGATCATACTCGAGGTCCGCATCCTGAACGATCACCACGTCGCCGCGGGCGTGCGCAAAGCCGGTACGCAGCGCGGCGCCCTTGCCCTGATTGCGCGCGTGTCGAAAGTAAGCAACGCGCTGGGCCTTCCGGAGGTTTTCGGCCACGAGCGGGGTCCCGTCCGTCGAACAGTCGTCGACGACGATAATTTCCTTGTCAATGGGCACGCACTCGACACGGCGAACGACCTCTTCGAGTGTTCGCTCTTCGTTGAAAGCGGGGATGACGACCGAAAGCTTCATCGCGCGTAGGCTCCAGCGCGCCGAATAATGACCGCCGATTCTACCACGCGCAAGATCAGAACCTGATGTTCGCGAACCCGTCGATCGGGCGAGCGCGCACGCTTGACCTCTGGCCGATCAGCGGTCCGCGACGCGCTGCGGGAGGTGCTCGCGCCGGGCCTCTCTGCGGCCTCCGATAAATGCAACTCCCATAGGCGCCATTGCGGCAGGTGTGAGACCTCACACTTAAGTCCCACTCGTGACCGGGGGCATTCACTTCGCGACGGCGTCGCCGCCGCACGGGGGTGCTCGATGGTAGCGTCGGCCGTCTGCGTCGGCCCGTATCATGACCGTCAGCGTTTTGCTATCGCAATGAATGCCACAGCGAGTACGCGACGCGCGCGTGGTGGAGCGCGCGTCCGGCGCTTATGCTCCGCGCCATGGCCCGCCACCATGTAATCCTGATCCCGGGCTTCTTCGCGTTCGCAGGGCTCGGTGACCTGCGTTACTGGACTGGCGTGGATGGCGAGCTGGCCGAGGCGTTCGCGGCCTTCGGGCTCGAGTTCGACATCACCGAGATCGAGAGCTTGCCGACGGCGTCGATCCGCTACCGAGCGGGCAAAGTGGTCGAGGCGATCGCCGCGGTCGCGGCGCGCGACGACGGCCCGATCCATCTGATCGGGCACTCGACCGGTGGCCTCGACGCGCGTGTCGCGGTGACCCCGAACGCTGCGCTCGCGACCCCGGTCAAGATCGACTACGAGCGGGTGGCGTCGATCGTCACGATCGCGACGCCGCACCGCGGTACGCCGCTGGCGTCGCTGTTCGGCAGCTTGATGGGCCAGCCGATCTTGCGCGCGTTTGCGGCCAGCGCGATCTTCGGACTCGAGCGCGGCGGGGTTCCCCTCGCCGGGCTATTGCGCCTGGGCTCGCTGATCACGCGGGTCGACGACCTGTTCGGCTTCGAGCGCACGCTCGCCGACCAGCTCTTCGCGCAGCTCCTGCACAACTTCGACGACAAGCGCAGGCAGGCGCTGATCGGCTTCCTCGATCACGTGTCGAAGGATCGCGCGCTGGTCGTGCAGCTGAACCCCGACAGCATGGATCTGTTTCATGCCACCACGGCGGACCCCGAGGGCATCGCGTACGGCAGCGTGATCACGCGCGGCAGGCGTCCGCGCCTTCCGGACGCGCTGGTCCACGCCCACGACCCGTATGCGCAAGGGCTGCATCTCCTGTATTGCGCGCTATGGACGTTGAGCTCGCGGTTTCACGAGCGCTACATGCCCTCGCTCTCCGAAGCGCAGTCGCAAGCGTTGATCGCGGGCTACGGCGTGCTGCCCGGGCTCAGCGACAACGACGGTATGGCGCCGACGCTCTCGCAGGTTTGGGGCGAGGTCGTGCACGTCACCGAAGCCGATCATCTGGACGTCATGGGCCAGTACGGTGACCTCGGTCGCACCGGGATCCACGCCGACTGGCTCCCGAGCGGCAGCGGCTTCGATCGCCCGCACTTCACCGCGCTCTGGCGAGCAGTCGCCGCATTCGTCACCCGCAACGCACGAACGGCGGAGTGACGACCGCTTCGATGAGCGCGCGCGTCGACGCCCAAGTCGGCGAATTCGAACCGAACCCGTTGACCAGCCGAGCCAGGAACGTTGTTCCTGGGCGCCAAACTCGGGGTCTTTGGCCGCCGCCCGGTCGCACGCGCAAGGCGTGGTGCTATGCGAGCTCTGGGTGCAAATTTGTCGGCGCAGTAGGCCGTTCGAGTGGGTCGGGTTCATGTGGAGGTGGCGGCATGGTGCGGCAGGCATTGGGTAATTCTTCAGTCGTACTCGGGCTCCTGCTCAGCGCGGCGCTCGGCTGCGCTTCGGACTCCCCGAGCTCCATGGAGCCAGGGCCGTCGGTCAACGCGCCGAATGCGATGAACCCGGCGACGGGTAGCCCTAACGGCCCGACCGGGCCGAGCACGGTCAATCCTTCGCAGCCGGGCGGGCCGATGCAGCCGATGCAGCCTTCGCCCGGAGGCGTGATGATGCCGCCGGCCGTGCCGGGCATGACCGGAACGGCGGGTGCCGCCGCACCGGTCGCGGGCGCGGGCGTGCCGATGGCCGGGGCCGGCGCCCCGATGACCCCGCCCACCACGCCGCGCCAAGGCGAGACCTGCTTGATGCCGGGCAGCGGCAGCTACGGCGAGCCAGGGCCGTACAAGGTGTCCAAGATGGAGATCGACCTCGGGATGATCCAGGCGACCCAGAACAGCGGCAAGTTCACCGTCTTCTATCCGCAGCCGCTCGAGGCGGCATGCAAGCATCCGATCGTCGCCTGGGGCAACGGCACGACCGTGATGGGCGCCGATGTGTACGCGTTCTTCAACGAGAACGCGGCGAGCTGGGGCATGGTCGTCGCCGCTTCCTGGGAGGACAACGCCGGCAGCGGTGCGTTCCACAAGGCCGGGCTCGACTGGCTGCTCAAGCAGAACGAGGACGCGAGCAGCCCGTTCCACGGCAAGCTCAGCACGCGCGCGGGCGTCAGCGGCCACTCGCAGGGCGCCTTTGGCGCGAGCGCAGGCTCGAGCCACCCGAACGTGGAAGCGACCGTGGCGGTGGGCGGGACCGCGACGTCGTCCGCCAAGGTCGCGGTGCTGACCTTGACCGGCACCGAGGACATCGTGATGAACCCGGCCGCGCTGGCCGAACGCGCGACGGGCAAGGCCTTCGTGGCGTCATGGCAAGGCGGCGACCACTTCACCACCCAAACGCTCGGCGGCTACATCGCGCGTGACGCCGGCACTCTGCAGATGCAGAGGCTCTACGCCGCCTGGTTCCGCTGCTTCCTCGGCGACGACAGCAAGGCCTGCGCTCTCTTCGAGGGCGGCACCCCGGACGGCTGCGGCATCTGCAAGGACACGGGCTGGGCGGTGCTGGCGTCGAAGAACATGTAGCACCCGATCCTCGAGCCCCGTCGCACCGGGCATACGAGGTCTGCGTCTTTACCTTCGAGGCCGTATCAGAATTCTGGCGTAATGCGATTTAACGCCGAATTCGTTGTCAATTAGATTACAGCGTATTCGCTTGGCACCCCGCCACTCCGAAGGAGGAACAGCGAATGCGTAACTGGATGCTCTCTCGTGTCGTGAAACTCGTGCTCTCGACGTGCGCCCTCGTCGCGCTCGGCGCCGCCATCACCGGCGACGCGCAAGCCCAGGTGAGCAGCACGATCCTGGTCGATACCCATGCGCCGAGCCCGACCCCGGCGAGCGCGTGCAAGACGCTGAGCTTGGCCGGCGTCGGGACGGTCGAGATCTGCGCGACGGTGGCCAAGCCGGCCGGTGTGAGAGGCTACGTGGATCTCTTGGTGCGCCGGCTCAGCTTCTTCCCCCTCGGCGGATGGGCTTCCTTCGCCGGCCTGCTGCAGTGCGGCGATGCCGGCGGTGGTCAGGTGGTCGTGAACCGTCCCAACATCCGTCCGGGGGTCCTACCTTACAGGGAGCGCGTGACCTGCTCGAACTCGTTGTCGCCGGTCGTGTTCTATTCGGACATCGGCCTGCGACCGTTCTGAGCGTTTGATCGACGGCGATGACTTCGATCGCAACGTGGTCACCGAGTGCTCGGGTGGGCTCACGCCCAGCTGCGGCGACGGCTTCACCTGCGACCGCGGGATCGGCAGCTGCCTCGGCTTCAGCGGCGAGAACGACGTCGCGTGCGTGCTCGGCACCACGCGTTGCCTTTGTCTGCCGGTCCCCGGCGCCGGCATGTGCCAGGACCGTTCGAGCTCACTCTACAACACCAGCGAGGACGGCCGTCTCCCACCGCGAACGAAAAGGTCCTGATCTGGGGCCGCCCCAACTTCGTGGCGATGAACGCGGCGAACATGAGCGCGAAGCTCTACTTCGCGTATGCGGACATGCCGCGCTTCGATCCCACAGGCCGCTTCGCCTGGGCGCCGCGCTACTTCGCCGGGCTCAACGCCGACAGCTCGCCGCGCTTCTCGTCGCGCCAGACCGACGCCGTCGCGCTCGATCTCTCGGGCGGCAACAACGCCAGCAACGAGCGGTTCGACATCGTCAACCAGATGACCGTCAGTTGGGTCCCCGCGCTCGGCAAGTGGATGATGCTCTATGGCGGCGATCTGCCGCCCGACGTGGTGCAGTTCTTCCTCGGGCCGAACTGGACGCGCGCCGTGCGCGATCCGCGCGGCGCGATCCACGCGCGCTTCGCGAGCAAGCCGTGGGGCCCGTGGTCGGCGCCGGTGGAGGTGCTCGCGGGCGGCGATCCCAGCGTGTCGCCGGTCGCCGGGACGCAGTACGCGCCCGAGGGCATCCTGTTTCACCCGGCATGCAGCGGTCGCTGCGCGCCGAGCGATCCGTTTGCCCCGCTCAACACGCACGGCCGGCTGTACGCCGCCAATATCATCGACGCCTGGACCACGCCTCGCGCCAACGGCGCGGTCGACATCTACTGGAACGTGTCGACGTGGAACCCGTACCAGGTGATGTTGATGCGAACCCGCGTCACGCCCTGAGAGCCGCCGTCCCCAGCCTTGGGGGCGCGGATCCGTCCAGCGGGCAGCTCGCCGGGGCGGTCGCCCGCGCTCGGCTTTGGTCCGTCTGGGGGTGAGCCAAAGGGGGCCGGCGAAGGCGCGGAGCCTACAGACGGGAGCCGGCTTGCTCGCTCCGACGGGCAAAAGCTGGCGGGTGTGCTACCTCTTGCGGCTCCGTGGTCCGGCCCGCTGTCGCCTCGAACGGCGATTTGGTAAGCAGCGCGTCCCCGGCACAGCAGAACAGGTACGCCATGCACGACCTCACCATGCAACGAAACATCGGTATTTTTGCCCACGTCGACGCGGGCAAGACGACGACGACCGAGCGCATCCTCAAGCTCACCGGCAAGATCCACAAGATCGGTGAGGTCCACGACGGCGCCGCCACCACCGACTTCATGGTGCAGGAGCAGGAGCGCGGGATCACGATTCAATCCGCGGCCACGACCTGCTTCTGGAAGGACTATCGCTTCAACATCATCGACACTCCGGGTCACGTCGACTTCACCATCGAGGTGTATCGCTCGCTGAAGGTACTCGACGGCGGCATCGGCGTGTTCTGTGGTTCTGGCGGCGTCGAGCCGCAGTCGGAGACCAACTGGCG
>Ga0190265_10004138_pt1 | contig 10025 bp, 6 predicted proteins | sample Popmic124T_FD_133135 | JGI IMG/M metagenome (GOLD analysis project Ga0190265, IMG submission 133135) | Populus adjacent soil microbial communities from riparian zone of Indian Creek, Utah, USA - 124 T | ecosystem: Environmental > Terrestrial > Soil > Riparian zone | place: USA: Utah | collected...
CGTCACCGCGACGCCCGCGTCGACGAGGCTGCGCAGCACCCGCCAGCCGATCAGCGAGGGTCCGAAGGCGTCGAACGACCAGCCGAGCAGGTAGGGGTGCGCCGGACCGTAGGGCCACGCGAAATCGGCGTAGGGCATCTGCCCGTCGGCGATCCGCGCCGCCGCCTGCAGGATCAGCCCCTCGTCGAACTCCGCGCCGCCGCGACGCAGCGTGAAGGCCGAGATCAGCAGCGCGCCGACGTAGAGCGCAGCGAAGAGCGGGAGCCGTGAGCGCGGCGCCGACACTGCGCGGAATATCGCAGGCGCTGCTGGGAACCGCACTGGTTTGCGGGACGGCGCTGCTGTGCTTCCGCTCGGGCGGCTTCTTCGATCAGCCGCGTACGACGCTGGCGATCGTTGCGTGGCTGCTCGTCGCGGCGGTTGCTTTGGTGCTGGGTCCATCGGCCTTGATGCCATCTACCCGCTCTGGCCGTCTGACGGTCGCGGCACTGCTTGGACTGGCGGCGTGGACGGCGCTATCGCTGCTGTGGGCGCCGCTGGTCGAGTCGGCGCGCGACGACGCCGTGCGGCTCGCCCTCTATGCGGTTGTGCTGCCTCTCGCCGTCGCGGCCTTCGGCGAGCGGCCGGCCGCTCGTGCCCTGGAGGTGGCACTTGCCGCGCTGGCCGTCGTCGTCGTCGGTTACGGACTGCTCGGCGAGGTCGGCCTGCTCGATCTCGATGCCTCCGCCGGCGCCGACGGCCGCCTCGAGCAACCGCTCAGCTACTGGAACGCGATGGGCGCGATGGCGGCGCTCGGGATCGTCCTGGGGGCACGGATCGCGATCGACCGCACTCACCCCCGAGGGCTTCGCGCTGCGGCGGGTGCCGGAGTCCTCGTGCTCGCGGTCGGCCTCTATCTGACCTACTCGCGCGGCGCGCTGGCCGCGGTCGCCTTCGGTCTCGGCGCGCTTGCGTTGCTGGCGCCGGAGGCGGATGAGCTGTGGGAGCGAGCGGGACGGCGGTCGCGGCCGATCGTCGCTGGCTTCGCGATCGCCGTACTCGCCGTGGCGCTCGTGGTGGTGGCGAGCGATCGCGCTACGCCGCCGGCGCGTGGCGCGACCGCCGAGCGCTTCGCCGACGTGGGCAGCAATCGGGCGGACTACTGGCGCGTCGCGCTCGACTCGTTCGCCGAGCATTCGCTCAAGGGCGTTGGTGCGTCTGGGTTCCGTAGCGAGTGGCTGCGCGAGCGCGAGGTGCGTGAGGGCGCGGTCGACGCGCACTCGCTGTACCTCGAGACCGGGGCGGAGCTCGGTGTCGTCGGGCTGCTCCTCCTCGGGGCTTTTCTCGGGGGCTTAGGCGCCAGTGCCGCGCGGGCGTACCGGCGCGATCCGGTGCTCGCGGCCGGACTCTGTGCCGGGCTGGCGGCGCTTGCGCTGCACGCGGGGATCGACTGGGACTGGGAGCTGCCCGCGCTGACCCTGCCGGCGCTGCTGCTCGCCGGCGCGCTGCTCGCGCGCGATCGCTCCCCTGTGGAGGCAGCCGCGTGAGCGCCGTGATCGGGACGCCGACCCAGGACCGGCCGGTCGAGCCGGTCGTCGCGCCGCCGCCGGGCAACCTCCGCTTCCCGCTCGTCGACGGGCTGCGCGCGATCGCCGCGCTGAGCGTGCTCGTCTACCACACCGCCTACACCTCGAACGCGACCGACGCCTGGTACGGGCCGCTCGTCGGCCGCTTCGAGGTCGGCGTGGCGCTCTTCTTCGCGATCTCCGGCTTCCTGCTCTACCGGCCGTTCTTCGCCGCCCACTACGAGGGACGCCCGCCGATCCAGGCGCGCGACTACCTGCGCCGCCGCTTCCTGCGCATCGTCCCGGCGTACTGGCTGGCGCTGACGCTGCTCGCGATCTATCCAGGTCTGATCGGCGTCTTCACCGGCGATTGGTGGATCTACTACGGGTTTGGCCAGGTCTACTCGCTCGACACCTTCGACTTCGGCATTCCTCCGGCGTGGACGCTCTGCATCGAGGTGACCTTCTACCTCTCGCTGCCGTTCTATGCGCTCGCGCTAAGGCGCATCTGCCGTGGCCACGAGCTGCGTCGCGTGGTGCGGATCGAGCTGGCGGTGCTCGCCGCGCTTGCGGTCGGGTCGCTGATCTACCGCACCGTCGCGATCGCAAACGGGCCGAACGCCTACTACACCTGGCTGCCCGGAATGTTCGATTGGTTTGCGGCCGGTATGGCGCTCGCCGTGCTGAGCGTGGCGCTTCAGGCGCGTGCGCGTCCCTGGGCGCCGGCGGAGCTCGTCGCGCGGCGGCCGGAGCTCGTCTGGCTCGTCGCGGTCGCCGTCTTCGCGCTGCTCGCGCTCACGGTCCCGGCACCGTCTCCGGGCGACACCTTCTATACAAAGGGCGAGCTGTTCCGGACTCACGTGCTGTCAGCCGTGATCGCCGCGCTTGTGCTGCTGCCGGCGGTCGCCGGTGGTGACCGTGGCGGGCCGGTGCGGCGCCTGCTTTCGTGGAGCGTGCTCGCGTGGCTGGGGTTGATCTCCTACGGCATCTACCTGTGGCATCAGACCCTGATGCTGTGGCTGGTCGACGAGGGCGCGCTCGAGTGGGTGCCAGGCGGCGAGTTCATGGCGCTGACGGCGCTGACGTTGCTGCTCGCGACCGCCTGCGCCGCCGCGAGCTACTACGCCGTCGAGCGGCCGCTGCTGCGCCTCAAGGACCGTCGTCGCGGGCGGCGAGTGGATTGAGCGAGTTGGCTCGAACACCGGCGGCTCGTGCCTCCTGGGGCGGCGCCGCGGCCGCGAGGACCGCCCATGCGGCGTAGTTGCCGGGCTCGCGTCGTGCGGCGGCCCGGGCCAGCTTCAGTGCCGGGCCGGCGCGGTCGAGGACCAGCAGACCGACGGAGATGCGCGTGAGCGGCTCCGAGCCCGAGCAGTCGGCGATCACGCGGTCGGCGGCGCGCTCGAGCGCGGGAATGGGCCCGCGCGAGGCGTTGAACGCCGCGCTGGAGGCCTCCGTGCAGCGGTCACGATCTTGCTCGACGGCGAATAGCGCCAGCGCCACGGCCAGCGCCGCTACGGCTACGACGGCACTGGCGAGGACCGTCCATCGCATCGATGCCCACCATAGCCTCGGGGCGGTTCGGTGATGCATTGGAGGCCGCTTCTGCTCCTCCTCGCCCTGGCCGCCTATGCGCTCGCGTTCCTCCAGCGCCCGGGAGAGCTGGTTGCCGACACGAAGATCGACCTCCATGTCGATCCGGTCGGCTTCCTCGCCGATGCGGCGGCCGCCTGGGCGCCGTCGGGCGGTCTCGGCCAAGTGCAGGCGGGGCAGCACGCCGGCTACCTCTGGCCGATGGGGCCGTTCTATGCACTTGGCGACCTGCTCGGGCTTGCTCCATGGGTGACGCACCGGCTCTGGCTCGGCACGCTGCTCGCGGTCGCCGCCTGGGGGACCGTGCGACTGCTCGACGCCCTGCTCGATCGGCCGCGCGGCGTGCCGCATCTGGTCGCGGGAGCGCTGATGATCGCCAACCCGTACGTCGTGGTGTTCGCGAACCGCACGAGCATCACTTTGCTCGCCTACGCGCTGTTGCCGTGGCTGCTGCTCTGCGTCCATCGCGGGCTGCGCGAGCCGCGCGGCTGGTGGTGGCCGGCGGCGTTTGCGCTGCTCGTGACGTCGCTCGGCGGCGGTGTGAACGCAGCTGTCGCCGCGTGGGTGCTGATCGGGCCCGCGCTGCTGATCGTCTACGAGGTCGCGTTCGGCGACGTGCCGCGGCGTGCTGCGCGGCGGTTCCTCCTGCGCGCTCTGCCGCTCGCGCTGCTCGCCTCGCTCTGGTGGCTGATCCCGGTCATGACGCAGGTGCGCTTCGGCGTCGACTTCCTGCCGTTCACCGAGCCGGCCGGGGCGATCTGGACCTCGACGAGCATGAGCGAGAGCCTGCGGTCGATGGGCTTCTGGGTGGCCTATCTGGGAGTCGGCTACGGACCCGATTTGCTGCCGGCCTTCGACACGGCGCCGACGCTGCTGTTCACGCCGCTGGTCGTCGTCGCCACGTTCGCCGTGCCGGCCCTGGCGATCGCGGGCTTCGCGTGGACGCGGCGCTGGTGCTACGGGCCGTTCTTCGTCGCACTGCTGCTGCTCGGGCTGCTGATCATGTTCACCGGCTTCCCCGACGGGGCGCCGCTGCGCCGGGCGCTGCACTACACCTACGACCGCGTCGAGCTCGTCCAGTTCCTGCGCACCGCCTACAAGGCCGGTCCGCTGCTCGCGATCGCGCTCGCCTGTCTCACCGGCGTGGCCGCGGGTGTGCTTTGGGATCGCCTGCGCCGGCGCGTGGCCATCGCGGCCGGTGTCGCCGTGCTTGGGGCGGCACTGGTCGTCGGCGCGGCGTGGCCGCTGTTCGAGGGACGGGCCGTCGACGGGCAGGTGTCGTTCGAGCGCGTCTCTGAGGACTGGGAGCAGGCGGCGGAGGACGTGGATCGCACCCTGCCACGCGGTACGCGTGCGCTGGTCCTGCCGGGACAGGTCTTCCCGTTCTATACCTGGGGTGGCACCCAGGACGCGATCCTGCCTGCGCTGGCGGAGCGCCCGGTGGCCGTACGCGGCGTCGTGCCGTACGCCGACCCGCGGGCAGTCGACCTGCTGTGGACCACGGACGGGCTCGTCCAGCGGCAGCGGACCCTGCCAGGACAGCTCAGGCCGTTGATCGACCTGATGGGAGCGGGACAGGTGCTCGCTGCGACCGACGACGATCGCGATCGCAGCGGTGCGGTCTCATCGCGAAGCGCAGCCGCCGAGCTGCGGCGGGGAGCGGGCCTGGGCGCACCGGACAGGCGCTCCGGCGCGGTGCGCGGCTACGACGTTCCGGGCTCGCCGGGGTTGGTGCGCGTACACCCGCGCACGGGGCCGCTGATCGTCGACGGGTCGGCTGGCGCGTTGGCGGGGCTGGCCGCCCTTGGTGGGCTGCCGAGCGATCGGGCGGTCGTCTACGCGGCAGACATGCGCGAGCGCGAGCTGCGGAGCGCCGCCCGGTCCGGCGCCGATGTGGTCGTCAGCGACTCCAACCGCCGTCGTGTGATGCTGCCCTCGCAACCACGCCAGGCCGAGGGAGCGACGCTCGCGGCCGACGACCGGATCCCGGACGAGGCGGCCGTGCTGGATCCGTTCGGCGGGACGGGGACCGACGCCCAGACCGTCGCGGTCTACGAGGGTGCGCGTTCGATCCACGCCCCGTTCTCGCCCTTCTTCGTCCAGTTCCCAGAGCACCGGCCGTATGCAGCATTCGACGGCGACCCAACGACCTGGTGGACCGCCGATCGCAACCTAGACGTCGACCGCCACTGGGTGGAGATCGATCTCGGGCGCCCTGTCGACGTACCCGTGCTCGAGCTGCTGCCCCAGCGTGAGACGCGCACCGACGTGCGTGAGGTCGAGGTCGCGGGCCGCCGCCATCCGGTGCGGCCGGGCTGGAACCGCGTGCCGGTCGGGCTGCGCGAGGTGCGCGAGCTGCGGATCGGAATTGCCCGGGTGGCGGAGCCGCCCGCGGGGCTCACGAGTGGGCCTGGCGCGATCGCCGAGGTCCGCATCCCCGGCGTGCGCGTGCGTGAGGCGTTGCGGCTGCCACGACTTGCGACGCGGACGCTGACGGGGCGGGCACTGCGCAGCGCCGGATTGACGTTCCTGTTCGAGCGCACCACGCGCGACGACCCGTTCGACGGCCGCCGGCCCGCGGATCCGGACTCGACGTCGATTCCGGCCGACCGCAATCAGAGCGCGGCGCTGATCGCCGCGGCGCGGGACGGGGAGCGCCGCCTGGCCCGACGGTTCCGGTCCCCGGCCGCGCGGGCCTACCGCGCGGACGGCTGGGTGACGGCCGTCCCGGGCGACCCAGCCGGTGGGCGCGCTGGAGAGGGCGCCTCGACCCTCGGCGAGTGCGGCGCCGTAACCGCTCGCGTGGCCGGCGCTGGACGCCGTGCGACATTCCGCATGCGGATCGCCGGCGGCCGTACCGCCTTCGACTCCCGCCGCCCAGCGCGCGCTCGACACTGCGGGCCGCCGGTCCAGCTTCCCGTCGGGAAGCTGACGTTGACGACGGCAGCCGGGCCGCTGCGCGTCGATCTGTTGCGCCTCCGATCGCCGGCGCCCGAGGGCCGTCCCATGACCACCCCCGGTCGCGTCATCGACGTCGGCGATGACGGTCGGTCGATCCGCGACGGGGTCCGCGTCGCGTTGCGCGATCCCGCTTGGCTGGTCCTCGCTGAGGGCTACAACCGCGGCTGGCGGGCGGAGTGCGACGGACGCGATCTCGGCGAGCCGCGACCGATCGACGGGTTCGCCAATGGTTGGCATGCGCCGCGCGACTGCCACGACGTGCGCTTCGCTTTCACACCGCAGAGCGGGATGAACGCGGGCTTTGTGATCTCGGGTCTCGTGTGCCTTGCTCTCGCTGTTCTGCTCGTCGTCGGAGCGCCGCGCCGCCGCGCCGCGGCGCGTCTCAGGAGCGACGAAGGGTGGGCTGCGCCGGTGGACGTGCCGGACGGGTCGACCAGAGGCGGTCGGCTGTCACTGCGCTACGCGCTCGCGGTTGGCATCGCGGCAGCCGCCCTTGGCGGCTGCGTCTTCGCGCTGCGCGCCGGAGTCGTGATCGGACCGCTTGTGGTGCTCCTACTCTGGCGCGGCGTGAGCGCGCGCTCGCTCGCCCTGGCGGCCGGCGCGCTCGCCGGCGTGGTACTGCCCGCGATCTACCTCGTCTTCCCGCCAGACGATCGCGGTGGCTACAACTCCGAGTACGCCTCGGACGTCCTCGGAGCGCACTGGGTCGCGGTCGCCGTCTGGGTGCTGCTCGCGCTGGCTCTCAGTACGGCCATCCCTCGGCGCCGAGCACGCGAGCGGCACGCCGCAGGCGGAGGGTGAGCAGCAGCTTTACGAGGACGTTGCGGGCGAACCACGGCAGCTGCGCGAGCTGACGCAGCGTGTTGCGGGCACGATCGGTCCCCTGCAGGGGACCGCGCCGGTACTCCGCGAGCGACCCGCTGCGCCCGAGATAGCGGAAGCTGTCGGAGATCGCCAGCAGGCGCAGCTGGGCGCCGGTCACGCCGATCGCGCTGAAGGCGTCGTGGATCAGCATCCGCCCGCCGGGACGGACGCGCTCGCCCCAACCGGCGATGTCGTCACGCGCGGGGGCATAGCGGTGCGCGCCGTCGATGTGCAGCAGATCGATCTCACCCTCGACGCTCGCGTGCGCGGCACTGGACGTCGTCCGCACGTGCTCGATCCGATCGGCGACGCCGGCAGTCGCGAGGTTGGCGTGAAAGGCAGCGTTGTCAGCCGCGCCACGCTCCGTGTCGGCCGCGATCTCGCCCGGCCCGCGATCGCTGCCCGCATGCGGATCGATCGCCACGACCCGCGTGTCCGGCTCGGCCGCTCGCGCGAGCACGATCGCCGATCTGCCGCGGAAGCTGCCGATCTCGACGATCGTGCCGCCCGGTGGAACGCCGGCCGCCGCGTCCCAGAGCCTTCTCAGCTGCTCCTCGGTCATCCAGCCCTCGACATCCCGCACCGCGTCGAGCGCGTCGTCGAAGCTCACCGCTTCACGGCCCTGATCACGCAGTTCCAGGTCAGCAGCTCGCGCACCCCCGGCACGCGGCAGATCGGCGCGGCCCATGGCCAGTAGCGCGGCTCGACTCGCTCGATCTCCAGGTCTGGCCGCTCCCGCACCAGCCGCAGCGTCGGTCCGATGTGGCACGCCCAGAGACCCTCGCCGTAGGCGTTCTTGCGCGGCTTGCCGTGCCGGCGCTCGTAGACCCTCGGGCCGAGCCGTGGGCCGAGGTACTGGTACGGCGTCATGTCATGCCCGCCCCAGGGCGAGTACCAGTTGGTCCACGAGACGTACGCCCAGCCGCCCGGACGCAGCACACGCTCGATCTCGCGGATCACCGGCGCGGCCTCGGAAGTGTGCTCGAGCAGGTTGGAGCAGAAGACCCCGTCGACGGAGGCATCCGCAAGCGGCAGCGCCCCGGCGTCGGCGATCAGCGCACCCTCCGGTGGGTCGCCGACCAACGCCATCTCCTCAGGCGAGTTGTCGACCGGGATCACCTCGGCGCCGCGCGCGCGCAGAGCGTCCGTGTAGAAGCCCGGCCCGCAACCCAAGTCGACCAGCCGCTGACCGGCGAGCGGGCCGTACCGACGCTCCAGGTCCGCGGCCGCCTCGTCGGCGAGCAGCGAATAGAACGGGACCGGGTCCTCCTTCTCGTGACGGAACAACCGCCACTTCTCGCGCACGCCGCGCGTGGCGCCGGCGACCCGGGCGATCACGCGGTGAGCGCTCCAGGCCCTCCCGGACGGCGGGCGCGCAGCGACAGCACGAGCATCGTCACCGCGCAGCCGAGCTGGAGTCCGAACAGCGCCAGCGCGACCTCGAGCAGATCGGCGCCGACCAGCGCCAGCAGGCCGATCTCCAGCGCCGCCGCCACCGCGAGCACCCAGACGAAGCTTGACCGGCCGAGCGCCAGCAGGTACTGGACGGACAGGTAGGCACAGGCGAGCAGCGCCATCGCGAGGCCCAACCATGGCAAGGCGTCCGCGGCGCCGGTGAGATCCGGCCCGAAGACAGTCCGCAACAACGGCTCGGCGGCGAGCGCATAGAGGGCCACCATCGGCAGCGCCGCCGCCGCGATCAGGATCAGCGTGCGCGTCAGCACCGGTCGGGGATCGACCCCGTCGTGGCTGCGTCGTGCCGCCTCCGGAAGCAGGTACATCCCGAGCCCGACCGCGACCCAGATGATCGCCTTGGCGGCGACCGCGGCGACGCCGTAGGACCCGGCCAGCTCGTCCGACACCTCGTGCTTGACGACGATCACGTGCACCTCCTGTAGCGCGAACAGGAGCGTAAGGCCCACGACGGGGATCCACGCTCCCGCGAGCAGATGGCGCAGCGGCCGATGGCTGCGCCGCTCGGGCAGCGCACGCTCCAGCGGCCGTGCCAGCACGAGCGCCACGGCCACGAGGGCCAGCGGCGTGGCCAGGAAGGCGCCGGTCACGTCGAGCCCGGCGAGCACGAGCACCAAGCCGAAGCCGAGCCGCGCCAGCGCCTCGGCAATGATGCTGCCGGCCACGAGCCGGTAGCGCTGAAAGCCCTGCAACGCGCCGCGCTCGACCGACACGATCATCCACAACAGGGCACAGACCGGCACCGCGGCGGCGGCCCAGACCTGATCCACGTTGAGGATCGCTCCGAGCACATCCCGCAACGCAATGGCCGCCAGGGCGACCACCCCCACGGCCAGGGCCATCCGCGAGATCCAATGACGCACGCTGGCCCCGCCCTCGACGCCCGAGGAGCTGATCTCGCGGGCGACGGCGATCTGCAGTGCCGAGCCGGGGACCATCAGGATGATGAAGGCGGACAGCAGCGCCGCGAGCGACCCGTAGCCGGACGCCCCGAGCAGGCGGGCGAAGACGATCGTGAAGGCCAGCGCGATCACGTTGCTGACGATCACCGCCGCCGCGAGCCCGCCCGCGCGGCCGAAGTCGCTCTGGGCGAGCGCGGACAGCGACGGTGCCGGCGACCGCCCACCCTCGCGCTCGACCTCCAGCGCGGCGAGGCTCTCGGCCGCCGTGCGGTCCCAGCTGAAGCCATCCGCCCGCTGGCGCGCGTTCGCTCCAAGGCGCTCGCGCAGCTCCCGGTCGTGCACGACGCGGGCGATGGCGTCGCCGAGATCGTCCGCGTCGCCAGCCAGCAGGCCTGTCTCGCCGTCGACGATCGACTCGCGCAGGCCGCCTTCGGCGATCGCCACGCTCGGCGTTCCGCACGCGGCGGCCTCCATCACCGTCAGGCACCAGCCCTCGTTAGATGAGGCGGTCACGTTCGCCCACGCGGCGGCGAGCAGCTCGCGCTTGCGCCGCTCGCTGACGCGACCGTGGAGCCGGACCCTAGCGGTCAAGCCGCGCCGCTCGATCTCGGCCTCCAATTCGGCTCGATGCTCGCCCTCGCCGGCGATCTCCAGTCGCGCCTCCGGCACCCGCTCGAGCGCGTCCAGCAGC
>Ga0190265_10004139_pt1 | contig 10023 bp, 7 predicted proteins | sample Popmic124T_FD_133135 | JGI IMG/M metagenome (GOLD analysis project Ga0190265, IMG submission 133135) | Populus adjacent soil microbial communities from riparian zone of Indian Creek, Utah, USA - 124 T | ecosystem: Environmental > Terrestrial > Soil > Riparian zone | place: USA: Utah | collected...
GACCGTGTCCTGGCGAGCGACCGTGTCCTGGCGAGCGACCGTGTCCTGGCGAGCGACCGTGTCCTGGCGAGCGACCGTGTCCTGGCGAGCGACCGTGTCCTGGTGGGCGACCGGGTCCTGACGGTCGGCGGGCAGCTCGGCGGCCCGTGCTCCGGAGGTCGGCGGGGTCGGCTCGTCCTGGTGCCGGCCGGCGGGTCCGTCCGGCGCCGGCCTCGCGAGCGGGTCGTCGAGGCGGTCGGTCCGGGCGGCGGGATCGTCGGCCGGGTCCCGGGCGGGCCGCTCGTCCTGCTCCGGGCGGGGTTCCGTGAGATCGGCGAGGAGGTCCTTCGCCCGGTTCTTGAGCTCGTTCAGGTCCACGGGCCGTTCCTTCGGTAGCGTCGAATGTTTTCAGCTGGGAGTACCCGCATTCACCGCCGTCGACGCCACACCGGCACCGGGGATCGGAAAGACTGTCGCCCATGCCCGATCCTGATCTGGCGCGCGTCCGGCGCCGGGTGCTCACCCGTTCCATCAGCCCGGAGAACCCGACCGGCGCGCCCGGGCTCGGCGGGCAGGCCGCCGCGGGCACCGGCGCCGTGGCCGGACGCGACCTGGGCCGGGGCTGGAAGGTTTCGCCGAGCATCCAGATCGCCGCGCACAGCACGGTCGACCTGGCCACCATCGTCGGGCCCGGGCGGATCACCCACATCTGGCTCACCACCCACCCCGACCACTGGCGTCAGCTGCTGCTGCGCGCGCACTGGGACAGCGACCGGACGCCCGCGGTCGAGGTGCCGGTCGGGGATTTCTTCGGGCAGGCCTGGGGCCGGTTCGCCCAGCTCAGCTCGTCGATGATCGCGGTCAACCCGCACGGTGGGCTGAACAGCTACTGGCCGATGCCCTTCCGCGAGGCGGCCCGCCTGACGTGCGAGAACCTCTCGCCGACGCCGGCCACGGTGTACTTCCAGATCAGCTACGAGCTGGGCACCGACGAGGAGCACAGCGGCTACCTGCACGCGCACTGGCACCGTTCGAACCCGCTGCCCACCGGCGCGGTGCATCCCCTGCTGGACACCGTCCGCGGCGCCGGCCACTACGTCGGCAGCTACCTGGCGTGGGGGGTGAACTCGCGCGGCTGGTGGGGCGAAGGTGAGATCAAGTACTACCTGGACGGCGACGTGGAGTTCCCGACGATCTGCGGCACCGGTACCGAGGACTACTTCGGCGGAGCCTGGAACTTCGACGTGCCGGGCCAGGGTTACACCGCCTACAGCACGCCGTATCTCGGGCTGCACCAGATCGTCCGGCCGGACGGGCTCTACGAGAGCCAGCAGCGTTTCGGGATGTACCGCTGGCACGTCCCGGACCCGATCCGCTTCGCCTCCGGCATCCGCGTCGACATCCAGGCCCTCGGCTGGCGCAGCGGCGGCCGGTACCTGCAGCGCCACGACGACATCGCCTCGACCGCGCTGTTCTACCTCGACGCCCCGAGCACGGAGCTGCCGCCGACCCCGACCCTGGACGAGCTCGAGTACCTGTGACGGGTGCGATGACCTCGTTCGAAGCACCCCGGCAACGGGAATCCGCGAGCGGGGACACCGCCCGCGACAGGCCAGAGGAGAGGATCGCGATGACCGACGCTCGACCGAAGGTGCTGGTGGTGGGCGGCGGGTTCGCCGGATTCCACGCGCTGCGCCGGCTGCAGCGCGTGCTGCCGCCCGACGCCGCGGAGCTGGTGCTGATCAGCCCGACCGACTACCTGCTCTACACGCCGTTGCTGCCCGAAGTGGCCAGCGGCACGATCGAGCCCCGGCACGTCGCGGTCTCGTTCCGGCAGGCCCTGCCCTCCATCCGGACGGTGCTGGGGCACGTCACGGACGTCGACCTGGAACAGCGCACGGTGACCGTGCGCCCTCCCGAACACGGGGCACCGCCGCACGCCGAGCACTGGGACCGGCTGGTGCTGGTCCCGGGATCGGTCACCCGCCAGTTCGACATCCCCGGGCTGCGCGAGAACGCGCACGGCATCCGGACGGTCACCGAGGCCCAGTTCCTGCGCGATCACCTGCTGGCCCAGCTCGACCTGGCCGACGGCCTGCCCGATGTTCCCGAGAGCTACCGGGAGCGCCGCGAACGGCTCACCGTGGTCGCCGTCGGCGCCGGCTACACGGGTACCGAGACGGTGGCCCAGCTGCAGCGCTGGATCCACCACGTGGCCTCCCGCTGGGACCGGGTCCGTCCGCACGACGTGCGCTGGCTGCTCATCGACATCGCGTCCAGCGTGCTGCCCGAGCTGGGCCAGCGGCTCGGGGACGCGGCCATGGCGGCGCTGCAACGGCGCGGCGTCGACGTGCGGCTCGGCGTGACGGTGGAGTCGGCTACGGATCGGGCGGTGACCCTCACCGACGGCAGCACCGTGCCGACCCGGACGCTCATCTGGGGTGCCGGTGTCACGGCGAACCCGCTGGTCGGCACGCTGGGCCTGGAGCTCGAGCGCGGCCGGCTGGTGGTCGACGCGCAGCTGCGGGTGGCGGGCGCGGAGCACGTCTGGAGCGCGGGTGACGCCGCCGCGGTGCCCGACCTCACCCAGCAGGCACCGGACGGCGATCCCGGGTCGCGACCGGTCACCCCGCCGACCGCCCAGCACGCGCAGCGACAGGGTTACACCCTGGCGAGGAACGTCGCGGCCAGCCTCGGCCACGGGCGGCCGCACGCCTACCGCCACCACGACCTGGGCCTGGTCGCCGACCTCGGCGGCCGCGACGCGGTGGCCAAGCCGCTCGGTATCCCGCTGACCGGGCTCGTCGCCAAGGCCGTGACCAGGGCCTACCACCTGTACGCGATGCCGCTCACGGCCAACCGGGTCCGGGTCGCCACCGACTGGCTGCTGGCGTCCGTGCTGCCGGTGCAGGCGGTGCAGCTGTCGGGCATCCGCTCCGACGACGCGCTGATCAGCACCGCCGAGCACACCGACATCTACTGACGCCGCGATCCGCCGGTGGGCCCGTGCCGCTACCCGCCGAACACTTTCAGCGTCTGCGGAGTTATCCGGTCCAGCCAGCCACCGACCTCCTCCGGGCCGAGGGGCCGGGCGATGTGGTAGCCCTGGCCGTAGTCGCAGCCGGCCGCGGTGAGCAGGTTCAGCACCGCCGCCGACTCCACGCCCTCGGCCACCATGGGCAGGTCCAGGCTGTGGGCCAGGCCGATGGTGGAGGTCACGATGGCCGCGGCACGCGGGTCGCTGATCATGCGAGCCACGAACGAACGGTCGAGCTTGAGCTCGTCGACCGGCAGGTCCTGCAGGTAGGCCAGCGAGGAGTAGCCGGTGCCGTAGTCGTCCACCGCGATCCGCACGCCCAGCGCGTGCACGGCGGTGAGCACCGCGAAGCCGCGGTCCCGGTCGGCCATGATCACGCTCTCGGTGATCTCCAGGACCAGGGCCGACGGCGGTAGCCCGACCTCGGCCAGGGCAGCCTTGATGCGGGCGACGAAATCCATCCCGCCCAGGCTCGTCGCCGACACGTTGACCGCCACCGTCAGCTGCCGACCGCCGTCCCACCAGTCACGGCACTGCCGGAGCGCCACGCACAGCACGGCGTCGGTCATGGGCTGCATCAACCCGGCCCGTTCCACCAGCGGCAGGAACTCCTCGGGCGGGACCAGACCACGCCGCGGATGCTGCCACCGCACCAGCACCTCGAACTCGTCGACCCGGCCCGTGCGCAGGTCGAGCTTGGGTTGGTAGAGCAGCCGCAGCGACCCGGCCGGGCCGTAGGGCGCCCGGCCACCCGCGGTGTCGATGGCCGCCCGCAGCTCGTAGACCGTCTGCTGGTCACGTCGTCCGTCCTCACGGCTCGCCGGGTCGAACACCCGGATCCCGCCGGTGGACTTGGCCAGGTACATCGCGGTGTCGGCGCAGTGCAGCAGTCCGTGCACGTCGGTGGCGTGCGCCGGGTACGCGGCGATGCCGATGCTCCCGCTGACGTTCATTGTGGCCGGCCCGACGACGAACGGCGCGGACAACTGCTCGCGCAGCTCATCGGCGACCCGCTCGGCATCGTGCAGGTCGGTGTCGTCCAACAGGATCGCGAACTCGTCGCCGCCGAGCCGGGCCACCGTGTCGGTGTCCCGCACCCCCTCCACCAGCCGGCGGCTGACCAGCACCAGCAGCTCGTCGCCGGCCTGGTGCCCCAGCGAGTCGTTGACCTCCTTGAACCGGTCCAGGTCGATCAGCATCACGGCCGCCCGGGGCGACCCGGCCGCACCGGTCACGGCGGTCACGCACCGGTAGAACTCGCGCCGGTTGGCCAGCCCGGTCAGGTCGTCGGTCCGGGCCGCGCGCCGGGTCTCGGCGAGCGACGCGACCTCGGAGAAGGTCAGTGCCGTCCGCACCAGCACCGCGCTGATCGCGCCAGCCGCCAGCAGCTGCGCCACCAGCGACACCGGCCCGAGGGCGTCACCGAGCAGCACCAGCAGTGAGGTGATCGTCACCAGCACCGGCACCACCAGGACCTGGCCGCCTTCCAACCGCAGCGGCTGGTCGTCGCCCCGGTCCCGCCACGCGGCTGCCGCCATCAGCAGGTAGGCCATCGACCACAGCACGTCCACGACCGAGCCGTCGGTGTAGCTGCCGGTCGCCGCCAGCACCAGGAACCCGGTGTCCGCCACCGCGTTCACCGCGCAGCCGAGCACCAGCAGCATCCACGGTCCGCTCGTCCGCCAGCCGCGTGCCGCCAGCACCCCGATCACCAACGACACCAGCAACACGTCGGCCGAGGGATAGGCCAGCAGGATCACCAGTGCAGCCGCCGAGTCGGCGTTCGCCGCGATCGGCCCGAAGGCCAGCGCGCCGACCGCCGCGACGCCGAGCCCGGCCACCAGGCCGTCCAGCCACATGCTCGGGTGGAATTGTCTGCTGTTGGCTCGCACCAGCAGCCCCAATCCCAGGTAGTAGGCGGCATAGGAGATCAACCACAATCCGTCGGCGATCGACGGGTGCAGCGCGTCCGGGCGACCGAACAAGACGATCGAATAGTAGACATCGGCAGCGGCCGAGCAGATCAAACCGACCGCGATCACCGCCCACGGCACGCGCCGGTGGGTACCGAGCACGGCCCGGGCCACGACCAGGCCGACCGCAGCCAGGTTGACGGCTGGGTACCACCATCGGGCCCACCAGTCCGACGGCAGCACTAGGCCGTTCAGCAGCAGCGATGCTACGAAAGCCGCCTCGCCGACGACCAGCACGGCGCCGGTGACGCACACCAGGTTCCACAGTGGATGCGGCGCGGCCGGGGAGCGGAGCGGCGCCGCGACATCCTCCTCACGGGAATCCAAGCGGTATTACCTCATCTCGCGCATGCGGACTCAATCGGCCACCGTCGGCCATCCCCCCGGATACGCTTTTCCGCACTCAACCGCAATGCGGACCGATGTCGGTGAGCGACGGCCGTGAAGCCGCCCATCACCGGACACTCGAGAATCGTCACGCGGTCGAGGCGCGTTACGCAACTGTAGTCAGCATGGCGCCGAGGGCTATCCGCCAGCCCGGGATAGTGCCTCACGCAGAGTCACAGGTCTCTCGGCTGATCGTGCCAATTTCGGGGCGAACGTTGTTCGCGTCCGCCAGCGTTCGCGTTGCGGAGGAAAGCTGCGTACTATCCCAAGCATACCTGCTGCACCAACCGAGAGGCTTCGATGACCACCATGACCAACCCGTTCGCCGACCTGTCCGGCTTCGCCTACCGCAGCCAGCACGCCGCGGCCGACGCCCTCGAGACGTGGGCCGGGTTCGCGGAGGCCGCCAACGATGCCGCCGGTTCCCAGGCCCGCAACCTGCGCCAGATCCTGCACGGGATGTTCGACCTCATCGAGCAGGGCTTCCGGGTCGAGCGCGAGATCGCCACGTACCTGACCATCGCCTCCCAGGTGTTCGCCCGGGCGGCCGACAGCGCACGCGAGCTCACCGACATCGCGCTGGCGTCCGTCGAGGCCGCCGCCCAGGCCGCCGGACACTCCCGATGAGGCGTGTCGATCGGCGCCACGGCGCGGCCGGTTTCCGGGTCCAAGGCTTGATATCCCAGAGCGAAATGCTTACTATCCCATGCACGTCCGATATCGAGGAGACCCTGTGAGCAGCGCTGCCCAGCGGTTACGGCATGTCCTGGCCGGCCAGCAGTTTCCCGCCGAACGGTGGCAGTTGATCGTCGGCGGCGAGCTCTACGGGGCCGACGCGCAGTCGCGGCTGGAGCTGCAGGCGCTGCCCCCGAAACGGTATGCGAGCCTGGCCGAGGTGCTGAGCACGATCGACAGCGCCAGGGCCCGGACCAACGCGGCCTGACCCGGGCACCCTGCCGGCTCATCCCAGGTACTGGCCGAACCAGGCCAGCACCCGCTGGTAGACCTCACCGGCCGCCGCCGCGTTGTACCGCTGACCGGTGTCGTTGAAGAACGCGTGATCGACGCCCGGCACGGTGACCAGCTCGTGAGGCAGCCCGCGGGCGGTCAGGGCGGCCTCCAGCGCGTCGCGGCCGGCGTTGACCCGGTTGTCCTTCTCAGCGAACACCCCCAGCACGGCGGCCCGCGTGTTCGCGAACGTCGGATCGGACGGCGCCGGGCCGTAGAACGGCACCGCCGCGGCCAGCTCGGTCGGGGCGCCGTTGAGCAGGCGCCAGACCATCCCACCGCCGAAGCAGAACCCCATGGCCGCCTGCGGTACTCCCGGCAGCCGGCGGCCCAGCTCGACCAGGCCACTCTGCAGATCCGAGATGAGGTCCGCCTCGGCCAGACCCCCCAGCGCGGCCGTCGCGTCCGGGACGGCCGCGGTGCCGCCGAGCCGGGACAGGAGGTCCGGCGCGAGGGCCGCGTACCCGTCCCCGGCCAGGCGGCCGGCGACGGCCCGGATGTGGTCGGTCAGGCCCCGGTTCTCGTGCACCACCAGCACCGCGCCGCGCGGCGTGGCAGCGGGAGCGGCGAACGCACCGCTCAGCTCCCCCGCCGCCCCGGGGAAGGTCACTGCGGTGGCGCGGGCCAGCGCGGCGGGCACGTCGTAGTCGGGAGCCGCGGGCGGGACGCCGGCGGCCGGCGCGCCGGCGGCCGGGCCTCCGGACGGTGGTGGCGGTGCCGCCGGTGCGGGCGCCACCTCGCTGCTGCACGCCGCCAGCACCCCGGAGGCCGCCGCGGTCGAGAGGCCGAGCAGGCCCAGGCGGCGCAACGCCTCCCGCCTGCTCAGGTGCCCATCGGCGTGGTCCAGCGCGACCTCGGTGACCAGATACTCGTGTAGCGCCATGACGTGACCGTAGTGGTATTGGCGCGGTGCGCCGGTGACCGCGGGCTCAGGTGTGACGGACGGACAGCGAGCGGATCATGACCTGACCCTCGCCCGACTTGTCGCCCTTGCTCGGATTGCTGTTGGTGTAGACCCCGGCCTTGAAGTAGCTGGTGCTGGACGAGATCGGCAGGTCGGCCTTCTGCTGGCCGTTGTACCAGACCTTGACCCGGCCCTCGGCGGACTCGATCTTCACCGAGAACATGGTGCCGAGCTGGTAGTTCGGTTCCAGGTCGACGAACTTGCGGCCGTCGTCGTACTTGACGCGCAGGTTCTGACCGCTCAGGTGGATCTGCATCAGGTCGTCGCTCGTGCCGTGGATCTGGCCGGCGATGACGTCGGGCTTCTTATCCGGGGTCTGGGTGATCGCCTCGACGATCTCCATGGTGTGCCGCCCCTTGCGGCCGTCCCAGCTGGCCTTCTCCGAGCCGGCCATCTCCCGCAGCTCGGAGCGCGGGTACTCGCTGCCCGACGTCGTGGCCCCGCCGGTTCCGGCGGTGAACACGACCGCATTCTTGCTCTCGTTGAGCTGGTAGTACTGGCTGTGGTAGTTGGCCAGCGCGGAGCCCTCGACGAGGTCCGGGTCGCCCTCCTTGCCCGTGGGCAGGGTGAGGTACCAGTCCTTGGTGTCGAGCAGTTCCGACGGCAGGGCCTGCGCGACCCGGGCACCGGCGCCGGCCAGTGGCGCGGCAGCCGTCGACGCCGGGGCCGTCCGCGCGTCCACACCGGCGCTGCCACCGGATGCGGAGCTGCTGTCCGTCGTGGACCCGGAGTCGCTGGTACCGGAGCCGCTGGTGCCGGAGCTGCCGGTGCTGGAATCACTGCTGTCGGAGCGGGCGTCGGTGTCGCTGTCGGACTGCTCTTCGCTGCTCGAACCCTCGTCGTTGGTCGCGGACCCTCCGTCGGACGCCGAACCGCTGGAGTCGCCCGTTGCGTCCGGGTCGTCGTCGGAGCCGCTCGCCGGGTTCTCGGTGGCGCCGTCGTCGTCGCCGCTCGAGTCGTTCCCGTTCGACTCGCTGCCGTTCGACTCGCTGCCGTTCGACTCGCTGCCGCCGGAGTCGCCGCTGTCCGCGTCGTCGGCCCCAGATGCGGAGTCGTCGCCGGACCGCCCGGAGTCCGACGCGTCGGCGTCGCGGTCGGCGTCGCTCTCCCGCTGTCCACCGTCCTTCTCGGACGCGCGGGGCGCACTCGTCACCGGACCGGGCGCGGGGGGTGCGGTCGGGCGCCGCACGCTGGTCGGGAAGCGCGGGGCGACGGCCGCGGCCTGCGCGGCGCCGACCAGCGCACCCGCATCGACGGGAGCCGGCGCCGCGGCCGCCACGCTGCCGGCGTCCACCGGCGCGTCGGCGGCGAGCAGCGTGATGGTGCGCGCCGACGGTGCGTTCTCCGACTGCAGGGCGACCTGCAGCAGGTTCGGAATCTGGGTGACCGCCACCCAGCCGGCCGCGCCGGCACCGGCGAGCGAGAGCGCGCTACCGGCCGCCGTGACCGCCGTGCGGCGGCGTGTGACGACCGCGGCATCGACCGCGCGATGCGCACCGGAATCCGTCACGGCAGGCCGGTGTCCCGGCGTCTGACGGGTTTCGAGCGCGTGGCGACTGCGTGGGGAGCTGTGCCGAGCCACTTACCCTGCCTTCCGGGCCGCGGACGCCGGTTGGACATCCGGCTTCGGGGAGCCGGCGGGTGGGGAGTCCCGTGTCCATTTCGTGACCGGTCTGTTCTGGACCCGATGTGAACCTAGAGCCGGGTTGCCTCCTTGTCGTACCCGTACCGGTGAGATGAGAGTTCCGCGCGACGAAGTGCAACAGTTGCCCGCCGAGCGGGCGAGTGGCTCCGGGGCCCGGAAACCGACCGGTCGTCCCACCGCGACGAGCGGCCGAACGGAGTACAAAGGCCGGCAACGATCTTCCGACCGCCGTCTCCGTGACCATTGGGCGCCCGGCCGGGTCCAGCAGACCGGGCGCTCCCCTACCGCCCCGGCTCGCGCAGTGCCCGTTCCCCGAGCAGGCGCAGGGTCGCTTCCGGCGTCAGCGGGTGGAAGGGCCCACCGCGCACGTCCCGGTGGGCCCGCTCCAGCGGTGACGTGCGGAAGAAGGCGGCGCCGCCGGCCACCTCCAACGCGGTGTCGACCACCGCCCTGGCCTCCAGCACCGCGTGCCGCTTCGCCGCCATCAGGGTGGCGAGCGTCGCCTCGTCGGCGGCCGGGTCGTCACCGACCTCGTCGACCGCGCCCAGCAGCGCCCAGCTGGCCACCCGCAACCGGGCCTGCATCTCGCCCAGCTGGCGCACCACCGACGCCGCCGGGTCGTCCCGCCGGGCCGCCACCCGAGCCGCCTCCTGGTACGCGCCGCGGGCGACGCCGAGATAGGCCGCCGCCGCCACCGGGGCGAAGTGGATCGCGGCCACCAGGAGGGGCCCGGCGAGCGCGCCGTACGGCCGCCGACCCAGCACCTTCTCCGTGGGGACGAACACCCCCTCGAACACGACGTCGTGGCTGGCCGTGCCGCGCATGCCCAGGGTGTCCCAGGTCTCGACGATGCGGACGCCGGGCGCGCTCATCGGCACCCCGGCGTGCAGCACGACCGCGTCCGGACCCGGCTCGCCGAGCACTGCCGAGGTGGAGAGAACGCCCGCGACCGGGGCCTGCGTGCAGAACACCTTGCGGCCGTCCAGTCGGTAGCCGCCGTCGACCTCGGTGGCGGTGGTGGTCGGGCACA
>Ga0190265_10004140_pt1 | contig 10022 bp, 9 predicted proteins | sample Popmic124T_FD_133135 | JGI IMG/M metagenome (GOLD analysis project Ga0190265, IMG submission 133135) | Populus adjacent soil microbial communities from riparian zone of Indian Creek, Utah, USA - 124 T | ecosystem: Environmental > Terrestrial > Soil > Riparian zone | place: USA: Utah | collected...
AACCTTCTTCAGGTCCTTCGTGTAGCCGGGATCGACATCGACGTAGGCGTTGATCTTGGCGGTCTTGCACTGAAAGTCGTGGACGTTGGAAGTCCCATTGATGGTGAGCTCGCTGCCCGGCTCGAGGCGGAGGCGAATGGCGCTCGCGCTTTGCGCGCCGGCGGTGGTGGCCGCTGCCATTAGCGCTGAAACGATCAGTAGGGTCTTCATTCTTCGTATCCTCGGTTCGTGAGATGCAGCTGCTTCGGTATGCACTCAGGATACGATTCGCCGGCCCCCCTGACTGTCGGTTTTTCACCCGTGATTTCGCGGCAATGTGCTGAACTTTCGACGCGAAATCCCCACGCATCGATGAGGGAAACCCCTACAAGGGTTGTGTCAGTGCCCTCGCACGAGCGAGCGCGTCGTCGAGCGTCGCGCAGAGGTTGTTCTCGCCTATCTCGGCCAGCAACGGCGATCCGGTGAGCGCGACGAGCGGCTGCATGTGGACGTCGGCGAGGAGAACGGCGGTGCCCTCCTTCCTGCTCCGTTGCACGACATCCTTCAACGCGTGCATTGCCGTCGAGTCGAGGGCCAGGACATCACGCATCCGTATGATGAGAACCTTCGGCCTGTCAGCGATGCGTGAGAGTGTGTCCTTGAACATCTCCGCGGCGCCGAAGAAGAAAGGTCCGGTTATCTCGTAGACCTCTACGCCGGCCGGGATATCCAGCCTTCGCAGCGCGCCGGCATCAGCGGCATCCCGCTCCATCGAGGTCTCGTCGAGCTCGCGGTTGAGCGCGCGCACGTTGGTGACTTCAGCCATCCGGCGGATGAAGAGGAATGAGGCGAGCACCATCCCGACGCTGATCGCGACGGTCAGATCGACGAGCACCGTGAGCGCGAACGTCGTGAGCAGCACGGCCACGTCGCTCTTGGGCGAGCTCAGCTCGGCCCGGAACGTCCGCCACTGGCTCATGTGATAGCTCACGACCACGAGAATTGCAGCCAGCGTCGCCATCGGGATCAGTCCCGCCCAGCGCGCTCCGAACATCGTGATTACCAGGAGCGTCAGCGAGTGAATGATACCGGCCACCGGAGTCCGGCCCCCGTTCTTGATGTTGGTGGCCGTGCGGGCGATCGCGCCGGTGGCGGGCATGCCTCCGAACAACGGCGTCACGATGTTCGCGACTCCCTGCGCGATCAGCTCCATGTTGGAGCGATGGCGGCCACCGATCATCCCGTCAGCGACGACCGCCGAGAGAAGCGATTCGATCGCGGCCAGCAAGGCGATCGTGAACGCCGGTCCCACGAGCGCCGAGACCTGGGCGAAGGACAGATCGGGCGGCTGGATCCGCGGAAACGAGGTACTGATGGCGCCGAAGCGAGATCCGATCGTTTCGACGGGGAGGCCCAGCAGGCTGACCGCCACCGTCGTAACGATGAGCGCGACGAAAGTGCCGGGTATTCGCCTGGTTACCCTTGGCCAGATGGCGATGATTCCCAAAGCGAGCATTGAAACCAGGATTGCGCTCGGCGTAAACCCGGTAGCAGTTCTCGCGTAGACCATCCATTTGTCAATGAAGCCGGGAGGAATCTCTCCCATCCGGAGGCCGAGCAAGTCCTTGATGCCACCGGAGAAAATGATGACCGCAATCCCGCTGGTAAAACCGGTGATGACGGGATGAGGGATGAACTTGATCATCCCGCCGAGCTTTGCGAAGCCCATGATCACGAGGATCACGCCGGCCATGATCGTCGCGATCGCCAGGCCATCGAGGCCGTGCTTCTGCACGATGCCGTATACGATGACGACGAACGCGCCGGTCGGTCCGCCGATCTGCACGCGCGAGCCTCCGAGCGCGCTGATCAGGAACCCGGCGATCACCGCGGTCCAGAGACCCCGATCGGGCGGCACGCCGCTGGCGATCGCGAAGGCGATCGCAAGGGGCAGCGCCACGACGCCGACAATCATGCCGGCGACCAGGTCGCCAGCAAATTGCTTCCGGTCGTAATCTCTGAGCGCGGTTACGATCTTTGGAACGAACACGGCAAGTCTATTTCTCGAAGACTACGGCTGAAGGTGCCGGCATCTTCTGGCGAGTGGAGGCAACGGCGGTAAAGATGAGTCGAATGACCGCTTTCCGTTTGGGTATTCTTTGCCTCTGTTCAATGAGTCTCGCGTGTGACCGCGCCGCTCCCCCCGAGTCCGGCTCTACGCCCAGGGTGGGTGCCGAGTGCCGGGTCAGCCGATCTCCGCCCGCGTAGCTCAGCTCTCAGACATTGCCGAGAGCCGCATCAACCGCCTCGACGAATGGAGTCGCGGCCCGGAAGCTCGCGGAAGTCTCGGCAACGAAGCGCGGTGACGTCACGACCGTCCTGGGAAGCACGCGGCGATAGTAGAACTGCGTCGCACGAAGGAGCGGTGCCGCGGGATGCGTGGAGTCGTAACCGCGCGGCACGCGCTGCAGCTGATCGCCCTGAAGCGCACCGAACATCGACGTGAGCGGCTTTGCCTGCGTCATGGCCGTGAACGCCTTGTGATTCCTGTCGACGTACTTCCGAACGGCAGCGAGCTCGTCCGGTCCGGGCATGAACGATCCCGCGATCAGCTCGGCCCCTTCCGGATGGACGCGAATGAAGAATCCCGCGGACGCGTGTTTCTCGCGCCCGCGACAGGGAAACACCACCGAAATGTCCGTGCGGTAGGGTGACTTGTCCTTTGAGAACCGCGTGTCACGGTTGGGCCGGCTCAGTGGATTCTTCTTCTCCGTAACGTACGCCGGGGCGAACTTTGCCAGCTCCGCGTTGACCTGCTCGACCACCCGTAGCATCGGCTCCTGGACGAGCTCCCGATATTCCGCTTTGTGCGAATGAAACCAGTCGGTAGAGTTGTTCCGCTCGAGCTCCGACAGCAGCTTGAGCCCGGCCGGTGGAATCCCGGAGGCGGTCACGGAATTTCGATCTCGCGCAGCTCGATGCGTCCGCCGAATGCCAGGTGCGGGCAGTCCCTGGAGATGGCGATGGCCTCGTCGTAGTCCGCGGCGTTGACGATGAAGTAGCCGCCGATGACGTCCTTGGTTTCGGTGAACGGGCCGTCGCGCACTTCGACGCGGCCACCCGGGGAGCGTGCCTCGATGATGCGTCCTGCATCATCGCGCAGCTTGTTGCCGCCGGTCAGCTTGCCGGCGGCGCCGAGCTTGGTGCGCCACTCCACGTACTTTGCTATCACCCGCTCCATGTCGTCGGGTGTGACGTTGGCGAAAAGCTCGGGGCGCTCGTGCAGGAGAAGCATGTAGTCGGGCATGGCGAGATGGGTTGGGTCACCTAGAGACGATTGGCCACGGTGTTTTTCGACACCGGCTCCAGCCCCAGGCGCGCCGCGACGAAGCGATGCACCGGCAGGGACGTCGCCAGGGTCAGGGCGTGGGCGAACGCGGCCCGACTTTCCGCGTGCCGGCCCGCACGCACGAGCAGCTGGCCACGGGTCGTGTGAAAGAAAGGATAGGTCGCGAGGGACGGGACGGATTCCAGCGCCTCGAGCTCGGCCAACGCCGCGCCGACTCCGTCGCGTTGCGCGATAGCGACGGCCCGGTTGAGACTGATGATCGGTGAGGGATTGATCCGGATCAGAGAGTCGTACGCCCGTACGATCGAGTCCCAGTCCGTGGAATCGACCGATGCCGCGCGCGCGTGGTACGAGGCGATCTCCGCCTCGAGATGGTAGGTGCTCAGTGTGGTGCCGGTCCCCGCTTTCTCCAGATGCTCGAACGCAATGGCGATCAGCCGGTGGTCCCATCTGGTGCGATCCTGATCCGCCAGGGTCAACGGGTTGCCATCGCCGTCCATCCGGCCATTGAGTCGCGCGGCCTGGAAGAAGAACAGCGCGCCGAGCGCGTGGACCTGCGGCGCCGCCGTGAGGGGCGAATCGAGAAGGACGCCACACATTCGAATCGCCTCGTGACACAGCTCCGGCCGCACCAGTCGTTCGCCTTCGCTCGCGCTGTATCCCTCGTTGAACATGAGGTAGAGAGTCGACAGCGCGGCGTCGACGCGACCCTCGAGATCCGGCGCTCCCGCCAACGCGAGCTCGACCGATTCGTCTCGCAGCTTCCGCTTGGCCCGAACCAGCGTCTGTCGCGCCGCCGGTTCGGCTACCAGCAGCGCTCGGGCGATCTGCGGCGCCGAGAGTCCCGCGACGATGCTCAGAGCCAGTGCCACACGCGCTGTGGGAGGCAGGACCGGATGACAGCACATGAGCAGCATGCGCAGCTCGTTGTCACGGACGAGCGGCTCGGACAGGTCCTCGGACTGCGACGCGATCAGATGGTCGTCGAGCTCCGTGTGCCGGCGCTCGCGGCGCAGAATGTCGGTGGCGCGGTTGCGGGCCGCCCGGTACAACCACGAGGTGGGATCCGCCGGCGCATCCACGTGCGTCCACGCCTTGAGCGCGGAGACGAGCGCGTCCTGGACCGCGTCTTCGACCAGCTCCAGATGCTCGGCTCCGAACGTCGCGGCGAGAGACGCGACCACGCGGGATCGCGCGTGCCGGAGCACTTCGTCGCTCGCGAAGGCGAATGGGTTCCCGGATGGCTGCGCCATGGCGCAAACATACCGTTCCCCCGTTCGATCGGCGGAGAGCTGCTCCCGGTCGTAATTTCCGGGATGGGGAGAATTTCCACCCTCGGGATCACGGCTCTGTGCCTCGGCGCTCTGATCGTCGCGTGTGACTCCGGCCCGGAAAGCGAATCGGCCGGGACGGCCGAAGCGCCCGCCGACACCGCAGCCACCGCAGCCACCGCAGCCACCGCAGCCACCGCCGCCACCTCCCGCGGACCGCCGGCGCGTAACGATCAATCCGCCCCGCCATGCCCGCGCACCGGCCGCTGGGCGTTGTGCAGCGTCGAGAAGCGATTGGAGCAGTCCGGGTTCGTTCTGAGGAAGCAGGAGGAATCCTCCGGCCGCGCCGGGTTCAGCGTCCAACCGGCGGTGTACACACTTGGCCGCGCCCGTCTCGAGGTGTTCATTTATCCCGACGAGGTCGCGCTGGGCCGCGATGTCGCGAAGCTCGATACGGCGCTTGCGGCCCCGCGCGGTCAAGCCGGCGACTGGGACATTCCGCCGCGCTATTTCCGTTCGGCCAATCTTGCGGCCGTGCTGCTTACCAGGAATGAACAGCAGGCGGAGCGCGTCACTCTCGCGCTAACGGCAGGGCCACCGCAATCCGGCCCGTAGGACGTCGTAGTACGCGACGCTCGTCTAACTCGAGGAAATACCTGATGCTTCGTCGGACAATCAGCGCGATCATCGTGGCGGCTATCTTCGCCGAAGCCGCCTCGGCTCAAGCCCGCACGTCGGCGACTGACTCAGTGCTCGCGCGCTCGATCCTCACCGAGCTCGTCGGCATCCGCTCGGTGTCCGGTCAGCGCGAAACTGTGACGGCTTCACAGGCGCTGGTTCGCCGGCTGCGCGCGGCGGGCTTCAGTGAGGAGGATGCGTTCGTCACCGGCACGGTCGACAGCGTCGGCAACGTCGTGGCCCGCCTGCGCGGCAAAGGTCTGGCGCCGCCGGTCCTCCTGATGGCGCACCTCGATGTCGTCCCCGCACTCCGGGAGGACTGGTCCACCGATCCGTTCGTCCTGACCGAGCGCGACGGCTGGTGGTACGGGCGGGGCACCATCGACAACAAGGAAGGCGTCACCACCATCGTCGCGAATCTGATCCGGTGGAAGCGCGATGGATTCGTTCCGGACCGCGACATCGTCGCAGTGCTGACTGGTGACGAAGAAACGTTGTCCGATCAGATCGACTGGTTCGCGAACGGCGCCGGGCGCAAGCACATCGGCAACCCCGGGTTCGCCGTCAACTTCGACGCCGGCGGCGGAACGATCTACGACGGCCGCGAAGCGGTGCTGGACGTCCAGACCAGCGAGAAGATGTACGTGACCTACAGGATGACCGTTCGGAACTCCGGCGGGCATTCATCGCAGCCGCGCGCCGACAACGCGATCTACACGCTGGCGCGTGCGCTGTCGCGCCTGGCGTCGCATCGGTTTCCGATCGAGGTGAGCTCGACCGCTCGGCTCGCGCTCGAGCGGTCGGCGCCGTTCGAGGTCGACAGCATCGCCCGGTTGATGCGACTCGTCGCCAGGCAGCCGATGGACACGGCGGCGGCGGGGAGACTCACCGCTATCACGCGCTTCAACGCGCAGCTTCGAACGACCTGCGTGGCGACCCGGCTCGCCGGTGGCCACGCCGACAATGCCCTTCCCCAGCTCGCACAGGCGACGGTCAACTGCCGGGTCCTGCCTGGAGCCGACACGGCGGGCGTGGTGCGCGCACTGCGCGCGGCGGTCGCGGACACCTCGGTCGAAATCACTGAAGCGCAGCTGGGAACGGTCTCGCCGCCATCTCCGCTCAGCCCGGCGATTCTGAGCGGAGTCGAAGATGTTGCAAAGGGTTTCTGGCCGCGCGTCGTCGTCGTGCCCGTGATGTCGTCGGGAGCTACGGACGGGATGTACGTCCGGAACGCGGGAATTCCTGTCTATGGTATCGGAGGCATTTTCACGACACCTGACGAATCCAGGGCACACGGCCGCGACGAGCGCGTGGAGGTCCGGCGTTTTTACGAGGGGCTCGAATTCGGCAAAGCCGTGGTGGAGCGTCTGTCCAGGAAGTAGCGCGATACGGTGACCCCAAAGGAGGTCTCAAATGGATCCGAGCACGAACGACATCGTAACCCACCGTCGAAACCGGCTTCAGAGCTCGAAGGCCGTGATTTTCGGGCTCCTCGCCGTAATCGTGCTTTCGCTCGCGACCGACCAGGTGCTCCACATGCTCAACGTATATCCGCCCTGGGGTCAACCGATGTACGACCCGGCTCTGAATCTTCTCGCGCTCGCATACCGGATCGTCTACGGGATCATCGGAGGTTACATCGCCGCACGCTTCGCTCCGCACTCTCCCATGCGACACGCGCTGGTGCTGGGAATCATCGGCCTCGTGCTCGGCGCCCTCGGTGCGATCGGCGCGATCGCGAAGGGTGACATGGGACCCAGCTGGTATCCCATTCTCCTCGCTCTCACAGCCGTGCCCACCGCCTGGCTCGGCAGCTTGCTGTACACCAGGAAACAGCCGCCACAATGACGGGGAAACTCGCCGTCATTGCCGTGATTCTGCTCGCGGCTGCGGGATCCGGTTGTCGCGACAAGTCTGCTCCCGCACGCGCAACCGCGATGATCGACAGCATTGCGAGTCCCGCCGGAAACGGCAGCGCCGAGCCTAACCTCACGGCAGCGCCGGATGGCCGCGTCTACATGACGTGGCTCGAGCCCAGCGATTCGGGTCATACCCTGCGATTCGCCGTTCTCGATGGCGAGCAGTGGAGCCGGGCGCAAACGATTCGCGCGGGGCGCGATTTTTTCGTGAACTGGGCGGATTTTCCGTCGATCGAGGTGCTCGCCGATGGCCGGCTCGCCGCGCACTGGCTTCAACGCAACGGATCCGGGACCTACGCGTACGGAGTCAGGATCTCGCAATCCGCGGACGGGGGCAGAACCTGGTCGAGCGCTGTGACGCCGCACCGGGACAACTCTCAAACCGAGCACGGCTTTGTCGCCCTCTGGCCTGACGCCGGAACGCTGGGCGCGGTGTGGCTCGATGGCAGGAACTTCAAGCCGGGTGGACACGACGCGCCGAACGGGCACAACGCCGCGAACGAGATGATGCTTCTCACAACCGCGGTCAGGGCCGATGGAAGCCTTGCACCCGAGATACGTCTCGACGAGCGCGCCTGCGACTGCTGCCAGAACTCCGCGGCGGTGACCGCGGATGGACCGATCGTCGCCTACCGCGATCGCTCGCCCGACGAGATCCGGGACATCCATGTCACCCGCCGCGTTGCGGGAAAGTGGAGTGCCGGCGTCCCCGTCCATGCGGACAACTGGAAGATCGCGGCGTGTCCGGTGAACGGGCCGGCCATCGCGGCCGTTGGACGCCGCGTCGCGCTCGCGTGGTTCACTGCCGCCAACGACAGCGCCCGCGTGAAGGTAGCATTCTCCGACAACGCCGGATCGAGCTTCTCCGCTCCCGTTCGTGTCGATGGCGGGAACCCGGCCGGACGCGTCGATGTCGCGATGCTGGAGGATGGCGGCGCGCTGGTGACCTGGATCGAGCGCAGCGGCGGAGACACCGCCGCCGTGCAGACACGCCGCGTGCGCACGGACGGCACCATGGGTCCGTCAATGACGATTGCCTCGGCGTCGGCGGCGCGAGCGAGCGGGTTTCCGCGGCTGGCGATCACGGGATCGGACGTCGTCTTCGCGTGGACGGTCCCCGGACGGCCGTCATCCGTACGAGTGGCGCTGGCGCGACTCTCCGAATTCGAGTGAGCGGCACAGTGAGCTGGCGAGCTACGCTGAGTGTGATCACGCTTGCAAGCCTTGCCTGCAGTCCGGGCGACGGCTCGCGGAGAGTCGCGATGGGAGAGCCCGCGCCGCCGTATCAAACGGTCAATCTGGATGGCGATTCGGTTTCGCTCGCCGCACAACGGGGGAAAGTCGTGCTGTTCAACGTCTGGGCGACGTGGTGTCACCCGTGCCGCGATGAGATCCCGGAGCTGCTGGTTCTCTACGATAAATACAAGGGCCGGGGACTCGAGCTGATCGGCGTGAGCATCGACGCCGGAGGGTCCGACGACGCCATCCGCGCCTTCATGAAGGACTTCGGGATGAGCTATCAGATTTGGAGAGATCCCGACGAGCGCGTGTCGGCGCAGTTTCTCGTCGTCGGAGTGCCCGCGACGTTCCTGATCGATCGGGACGGAACTCTTCGCTGGAGGAAAACCGGCCCGGTTCAGCCCGGCGATTCGTCGCTTACGGCGGAGATCGAACGGGCGCTCGGCTCCTGATGGACGGACAGTCCCTCGGCGTCACGATCAGCTTCACCGCCGGTCTTCTCAGCTTCCTGTCTCCGTGCGTGCTGCCGCTGATCCCGAGCTACGTCAGCTTCATCACGGGGCTCAGCATCGACGACGTGCAGCGATCCCGCCGCGTGACGCTCGCGCACTCGCTGCTCTTCATCGCCGGGTTCACGACCATTTTTCTCGCACTCGGCGCGACCGCGACGGTGCTCGGACAGACGATCGTGCGCGATCGGGACTGGATCGGCCGGGTCGGAGGCGTCCTCGTCATACTGCTCGGCCTCTACCTCCTCGGCGCATTCAACATCGGCGCGCTCGCGAAAGAACGGCGGATTCACATCGCGAACAAGCCGATCGGCTATTTCGGGACGTTTCTCGTCGGCATGGCATTCGCCGCCGGGTGGACCCCGTGCATCGGCCCGATACTCGGCGGCGTCCTGACATACACGGCGAGCGAGGCCGACCTCAATCGGGGCCTCTGGCTGCTGCTCGCCTACTCTCTGGGTCTCGCGGTGCCGTTTCTACTCGCCGCACTCATGATCGATCATTTCATGAATCTCTTTCAGCGATACCGCGGTGCGCTGATCTGGATCTCGCGGGCGTCCGGCGTGCTGCTGATTCTCGTCGGGATCCTGATGATCACCGGCAGCATGACGGTTCTATCCGCCTGGCTTCAGGGCTTCACACCCGACGCGCTGCGCAGCCGACTCTAGCACTACCGCACGGTCGTTGGAGCAAAGACGCCAGCAATGCTACTTTTGCGAGGTCAGCACGACTTAGATGATCGATCGGGCCGCAGCTACCCTCGCTCAACCTCCGCCGTCTAATGCTCGAAGTCCAGCTGGATCTTCTACAGACACTCACACTCGCCGCCGTCGTCTACTTCATCGGGATACAGGTGAAGAAGCGAATCGGATGGGTTGATCGCCTGAACATTCCCGCCGCGGTCGTGGGCGGCCTCTTGTTCACCGCTCTCACCGCACTGGCCCACAACCGCTTCGCGACCATCCAGCTCGACACGACGGCGCAGCCGGTCCTCAGCGTTGCGTTCTTCACGTCGATCGGGATGGGGGCGAGCCTCGCGTTGCTGCGCCGCGGCGGAATTCAGGTCGCGATCTTCCTC
>Ga0190265_10004141_pt1 | contig 10022 bp, 8 predicted proteins | sample Popmic124T_FD_133135 | JGI IMG/M metagenome (GOLD analysis project Ga0190265, IMG submission 133135) | Populus adjacent soil microbial communities from riparian zone of Indian Creek, Utah, USA - 124 T | ecosystem: Environmental > Terrestrial > Soil > Riparian zone | place: USA: Utah | collected...
ACTTTTCGGTGAACCTGTACGGCGCGCCGGCGCTGACGCTGGAAGAGTTTCAAAACTACAAACCCGACTGGGTCATCGGCGCAAGCGTGCGGCTCGGTGTTCCGCTCGGCCAGTACGAGTCGGACAAGCTGGTGAACATTGGGGCGAATCGCTGGTCGGTGAAACCGGAGATCGGCATCTCGAAGACGTGGAATGATTGGACACTGGAGCTTTCGCCGGGCGTCATCTTTTTCACTGACAACGATGACTTCCTCGGCGGCAAGACGCGCGAACAGGATCCGATTTATGCTTTCCAGGCGCACCTCAGCTACACCTTCCGCCCGGGAATGTGGGCCGCGATTGACGGCACCTATTACGGTGGCGGACGCACGACTGTCGATGGCGTAGAGGGCAACGACCTTCAGTCGAACACGCGCATCGGCGCGACCTTCTCGATGCCGTTGAGCCAACAGCACTCGCTGAAATTGTACGCCAGCACCGGCGTGAGCACGCGCACTGGCACTGATTTCCAAGTCGTCGGCATTGCCTGGCAGATTCGATGGGGAGGGCGAACCAATTAATGGCAACCTCTCCCGGCACAACTCAGGCTCGTTGTTAGGAAGCGGGCGCAGGCCGCCACGGCCGCCTGTCAAAACTGACAGTTCAACGCCGCGTCGATTGTTGGAAGATCCCCGCATGAACAGCGACGGCTCAACTCAAATCTCACCCATGAATACCTTGACCTCGAACAACTCACGACAATCCAGGAATGGCGCCCTCGCGCGCGGAATGTTGGCGCTCGCTGGACTCCTCCTGGTGGCCATCGCGACCAGTGGTTGCAAAACCAAGGCGGCGCCCAACTCGGGCTTTCTCCAGGACTCCGGCCAGATGGGAGAGGACCGCAGCCGATTTCCGTTCCAGCGTGTCTGGGTAAAGCCGGGCGTCAAGAAAGAGAACTACGACTTCGTCAACGTGGCGCCGGTGAACACCAGCTATTTGATGAATGTCAGCGGATGGAAGGCGGCGAACCCGGGGAACGCGGACCTGGACTACGCGGTGCGCGATTTGGCGGAGTACACACGCGCGACCTTCGTTGAGGCGTTCAATCGACCGCAGAACAATCGCTTCCGCGTCACCCCGCAGCCGGCGCCGCGCTCGGTGGTGCTGGAATTGGCGATTACGGAACTGGTTCCGAGCAAGGCGGCATTAACGGCGGCAGGAATGATCGCGCCCGCGGCCGGACAGGCCGCGGTGGGTGTGGGCGCGAAGGTCGCCGCCGGTCAACCGAGTGTTGCGATCGAAGGCCGCGTGCGCGATGCCAGCACGGGCGAAGTGCTCTTCCAATTTGCCGATCGCCAGGAACCGCAGATGCGGGTGGTGAACGTGCAGGGACTCACCTGGTGGAGCCACGCCAAAGAGGCCATTCGCGATTGGGCTGCGCAATGCGTCCAACTCGCCAACACTCCGGCGGACCAGAAAGTCGAAGACCGCCTGCCGTTCACGCTTAAGCCGTGGAGCAACTAATTGTCAGCCCACGCTGCCATCCTGCAAATCGCGGGGAAGGGCGGCACTGCGTTTGATCAAATGTTGAGTTGAATTGCCCGCTGCAGATGTTCCTCCGCGGCGGAATGAAGCGCCCCTTTGCGGGAAACTGCGAAGGGGCGGTTCTACGTCTGGATGGATTCGTTGAAGGGACAAGTTCCGCAAGTCCCGATTGTGGGAAAACGCGGGCAGCCCTGCAATCACACGGCAAATCAAGATTTGGGGCCGGTCAGAACAACGAGTAAATAAACGGCGCGAGCGGTGAAGTGGGCGCAAACGCGAGGAAGAGGCCGAGCAACATCAGGATGACCACGAACGGAACGAGCCACCATTTTTTCTCCTGACGGAGAAACAGAAGAAATTCTTTGAAGATCGGCCACATGGTTTCGGTGTTTGTAGCCGATGGCGGATGCGCTGGCAACCATCCCGGTCACTCAGCGGTTCAATTGAAAAGCCGTGACGCTGTGAATGGATTACGCATCCTTGGGCCGTGACCGACCTCTTCACGCATCTGGCCCACGGCCACCGGGACCAGACCTCGATGGATACGGCGCACGCGGCGTTGATCGCTTCGGTAGTGCTGGCGTCGAAGCCAGCGCGGGTGCTCGAACTCGGTGTCGGCACTGGCTACGTCTCGAAAGCGATCCTGCTGGCATTGCGCTTCAACGGGCGTGGTTCACTCACTTGCGTGGATGACTGGCACGACTGGTCCGGGAGACGTCCCGTTCACATCGACGGCCTGGAAGCGATGGGCGCCGGGATTGTGCTCAGTTCTGAAGCAGCTTTTGTCCGTTCCTGTGCCGCCGGTCACTTCGATCTCGTTGTGTCAGATGCCGACCATTTCAATGCTCATCAGTGGTTCGAGGACACGTTGCGGCTGGTGGCCCCGAGTGGCGTCGCTTTCTTCCATGACACCAATCAGCCAGAGGTTTTTCCAGGGCTGGCAACTTTGCCCTCGCGAGCCACTGAATCAGGGCTGCCTTCCCGCCACTACATGGCGTCCAGCCGTGGCGACGAGCGGTGCGATCGCGGATTATTGATGGTGCTGAACCGCCCTGGACAGGCGTAGGCGCTCTGGCTGCTATCGTTTTGGATCCAACCTGTCCTCAGGCGCGCCGATGACCATGACGCCTTCCGCGCCGGAGTCTTCTTCGGGAATGCGCATTCCATAGAACGAGCGATAAACGAAAATCAGCGCGACAATAAAGAAGAACGCGCCGATGCCGGTCTTCAATCCCTGATCTTTCATGGTCACCGCGATTTCCACGGCGAGCAGACCGAAGAGCGTGGTGAATTTGATGACCGGGTTCAGCGCGACCGATGAAGTGTCTTTGAATGGATCGCCAACCGTATCACCCACCACAGTCGCCGCGTGCAGTTCAGTGCCCTTTTGTCGAAGATCGACTTCCACAATCTTCTTCGCGTTGTCCCACGCTCCGCCGGCGTTGGCCATGAAGATGGCCTGGAAAAGACCGAAGAATGCGATGCCAATCAGGTAGCCGATGAAGAAGTAGGCGTTAAAAAACGGCAGCCCGAGCGCGAAGCAAAACACCACAATGAAAATATTCCACATGCCCTTCTGTGCATACACGGTGCAGATGCGGACGACTTCCTTGCTGTCTTTCTCCGACGCGGTGGCAGCGCTGAGGTTCATGTTCTCCTTGATGTAAACCACCGCGCGATACGCGCCGGTGACGACGGCCTGACACGACGCGCCGGTGAACCAATAAATGACGGCGCCGCCCATGATGAGGCCGAGGATGATTTCCGGTTGCACGATGCTGAGAGCATCGACAACCGGTTTGAATGGACCAGCGATTCCTGAAGCGACCTGGGCCTCGTACATGGTTTGCAAGAGAATGATGATGCCGAACACCATGGTGGTCGCACCCACTACCGCGGTGCCGATGAGGACAGGCTTGGCGGTGGCTTTGAACGTGTTGCCGGCGCCGTCACCCTTTTCGAGCTGATGTTTGGCGTTCTCGAAATCCGGCTTGAAGCCAAAGTCCTTCTCGATCTCCTGGGCGATGCCTTTGCGCCCTTCGATCTGGCTCAACTCATAAACGGATTGTGCGTTGTCGGTCACCGGGCCGTAACTGTCCACGGCGATGGTCACGGGACCCATTCCGAGGAAACCGAAGGCCACGAGGCCAAACGCGAAGATAGGCGCGGCGAACAGAAACTTCTGCGGCATGATCGAGAGCAGCGCCGGGTTCTGGGAGAAGTAATACGACGTGGCCATCAGCACCATGATGCAAAGGCCCATCCAGAATGCGGAAAAGTTTCCAGCCACGAATCCCGACAGAATGTTCAGCGACGCGCCGCCATGCCGGGAGCAGTTCGTAACTTCCCGCACATGCCGCGAGGTGGTGCTGACAAACACTTTCGTGAACTCAGGAATCACTGCGCCCGCCACCGTCCCGCAACTGATGATGACCGAGAGCACCCACCACAGCGCTGGTTGTGCGGTGCCCGAGGCATCTTTGAAATCGCCGAGCAGCAATTTGCTGGCAACGAAGGTGACGACGATGGACACCACGGAGGTGAGCCACACGAGATGCGTGAGTGGTGCTTCGAAGTCAAAATCCTTTTTGCCTCCGAACTTGGCCTTGCTGATGCCTTCGTTCACGAAATAAGAAGCCAGCGAAGTCACAATCATCAGCGCGCGCATGACGAACAGCCAGATGATGAGAATCGCGACGATGGCCGGAGTCGCGGCGAGCGCGAGGGCGAGGAATGCAATCAGCGCCACGCCTGTCACGCCGTAGGTTTCGAAGCCGTCCGCCGTCGGGCCGACGGAGTCGCCGGCGTTGTCCCCGGTGCAGTCGGCAATCACGCCGGGGTTCTTCGGATCGTCTTCGGGCAATTTGAAAACGATCTTCATCAGGTCGGAGCCGATGTCGGCAATCTTGGTGAAGATGCCGCCGCAGATGCGGAGCACGCTTGCGCCGAGTGATTCGCCGATGGCGAACCCGATGAAGCACGGCCCGACCAGTTCGCGCGGCAGAAACATCAGGATGCAAATCATGAAGAACAGTTCCACCGCCACGAGCAGCAGTCCGACGCTCATGCCGGAGCGCAGCGGAATGCCCAGCGTGGCCAGCGGATTGCCTTTGAGCGCGGAGAACGCCGTGCGCGAATTGGACACCGTGTTGATGCGAATGCCGAACCACGCCACACCGTAGGAACCGAGAATGCCCAGGATCGACGCCATCAGAATCACGATGACGTTGAACACGATCTGGCCGGACGCGAGCGGCTGGCCGGCGGCGTCCTTGTGTTCCGTGAGGAAGCCGAAGTAATAAACCATGCACGCCGCGATCAGCAGCCAGAGGATGGCGAGAAACTTGCCCTGCGTGAACAGGTAGGTTTTGCACGTTTCCCAAATCGTGTGGGAAACTTTTGCCATCGACTCATGCACGGGCAGCGCCTTGGTCTGCTGGTACTGCACGAGACCAAACGCCGCGCCGACGGCGCAGATGCCAATGCCGATGTACATCAGCATGGCTCCACTCATGCCGCCGAGGCCGTCGAAGCGAACTTGCGACAAATCGGGAATTTTTATGTCGGCTTCACTGGCGAACAACTTCGGCGCAGCGAAAAAGATGAGAAACAACAGAAGCCCCCGAAACGGACGATTGATTTTGCCCATAGGTTGCAAATGAAAATGCAGAACCGTGTCCCCCTAAGCCAAGCCAATTCTTCCGATGCTTCGACCGCAACGCCCCGTCTTGTCCGTTACATGGTTCGTCGTGGTCGGTCGGTAGAGGAGACAACGGCGCTGGCCATTGGTCGTGCCCCTGGCAAATGAGGCCGATGTTGGTGACTGCCCCGGTCATGATGAACGCATCAGGGAAACGCAACGTTGCCTCTCGTTCCAGCAACGCCCAGTCGTTGGAGACGTTTGCGGTGTTGACAGTCTTCTTATACCGGCAGCGTAAAATAAAACTGCGCGCCCTGTCCGGCCCCGCTTTCGACCCAGACTTTGCCGCCGTGCGATTGCACGATGTGCTTCACGATGGCGAGGCCGAGGCCGGTGCCGCCGGCGTCGCGGGAGCGGGCTTTGTCCACGCGATAGAAACGCTCGAACACACGTTCGCGTGCCTCGGCGGGAATGCCCGGTCCATCGTCGGCGACGCAGAGTTCAACGTGTCCGTTTAGGGTGCGGCCTTTGATGGCCACGCGCCCTTTGGCGCGGCCATATTTGATCGCGTTCTCCACGAGATTCACAAACACCTGCTCCAGGCGGTCCGGGTCGGCGCGGCCGTGCAGTTGTTCGGGAATTTCATTCACAATGGTGGTGCCGCGTTCCTTGGCGCGGTTTTGCAGTTCTGCGATCAATGAAGCCGCGAACGGGCGCAGTGGAATCGCCCTCATCTGCAACGTGATTTGACCCGACTCCAGACGCGAAATGGTGAGCAGGTCTTCGATCAGATTCGTGAGCCGGTTCGAGTGGCGCTCGATCGTCTGGAGAAACTTGGCGGATAGTTCGGGGTCGCTGATCGCGCCATCGAGCAATGTCTCGACATAACCTTTAATCAGGGAAAGCGGGGTGCGCAGTTCATGGCTGACGTTGGCGACGAATTCGCGCCGGGTATGTTCCAGTTGCCGAATGCGGGTCAGGTCGTGAGAAACAAAAATCGCGCCCTGCGCCCGGCCTTCACGGTCGAAAACAGTGGCGGCGGTGACCTCGAAGTAACCAATCTGGGCGCCGCCCACTTCGATTTCGCAACTGAGAACGTTCCGTTCGGATTCGAGCCGCGCCAGCAACTGGGTCAGTTCCGGGCGGCGAAACGCTTCCGTCAACGTCTGTCCGCGCACATCGACGCTCAGCGCGAATTGTTTCTCCAGTGACTGGTTGACGAGTTGGATGCGGCCGGAACGATCGATCAGCACCACGCCTTCGATCATGCTGTTGAAGAGAGTCTGGCGCTCGGCCTTGGCCTGATCTTCCATTTCGCGCTGCCGTTGCGCCGTGGCGTCGCGCTCCGTGCGAAGCTGGTTGACCAGTCCCTGGGAGAGCGAAAGCCTCCGCTGAAAAAGAATGCCGAGCAGAACGACAGCGAGCGCCAGAACGAAGACGGCGGCCTGCCAGAAGAGGTTCGTCTGACCGAGGAAGGCATTCACGGCAATCCAACGCGCCGTCGGTTGGCCACCGGCGGAACCAGAGCCCTAACCGTTCCCCGCGGCCAAGGATTCGCGCGCTTGCTCGGCCGGTGGCAAACCGGCAGCACGTCGTGGACTGGCTTCATTTTTGATCGACAAAGCGGTAGCCGACGCCGCGCACGGTGTCGAGATAACGCGCCGCGTCGCCCAGCTTGTCACGCAGCCGACGCATATGCGTGTCCACGGTGCGAGTGTCAATAAAGTTGTCGTATTCCCAAACATCGCGCAGCAAGGCTTCTCGCGATTGCACGCGCCCCCGGCGTTCGGCCAGCACCGTCAGCAGCTTGAACTCGGTCGCGGTGAGGTCCACACGCTTGCCCTCGACGATCACTTCATGGCGCGGGATGTCGATACGCAGGCCGGTAAAGTCCATGTTCTCCGGCTCCGGTTCGGCGGGGGTGCGGCGGCGCAACAACGCCTTGACCCGCAGAACCAATTCGCGGGGGCTGAACGGCTTGGTCACGTAGTCGTCCGCGCCCAGTTCCAGGCCGAGCACACGATCGATTTCACCTGCTTTTGCCGTGAGCATAATAATCGGCACCGCCGCCGTGGCGGGTTCGCGGCGTAATCTTTTGCAGACTTCCAGCCCGTCCACTTCGGGCAGCATCACATCCAGGATGACCAGCGCCGGGTTGGTGGCGCGCGCTTTCTTCAGCGCTTCCTCGCCATCCGCGGCCGTGACCACATCGTAACCGCCTGCCTTCAAGTTGTATTGAATCAACTCCAGGGCATCCGGCTCATCATCGACCACCAGGATTTTGGGTTTCATCTTGTGTTGGGTTTGGAACAACGGCGGCGTTATAGCATACACGTCCACGTTCAACCATATCGGCCCTCGATATATTCCGCCGTTTTTGGGTTTTTGGGTGTGACGAACATGTCCGTGGTGCGGGTGTGCTCCACGAGTTCGCCCATGAGCATGAAAATGCATTCGTCGCTGGCGCGCCGCGCCTGGGCCATGTTGTGCGTGACGATGACAATGGTGTAACGGCCCTTGAGCTCGAACATCAACTCTTCGATCGCGCGCGTGCCTTCCACGTCGAGCGCCGAGCAAGGCTCATCCATCAGAATGATTTCGGGCTTCAGCGGCAGGAGCCGCGCGATGCAGAGCTTTTGCTGCTGTTCGAGCTGCAGCCCGGTCGCCCTGGTTTGCAGCCGGTCTTTCAAGTCTTTCCACAGCCCGGTTTCCGTCAGCGCCTTTTCCACGGCGTCGTCCAGCATCGATTTGCTCAATGCGCTCGATGGGTTGTGGATGCGCAGTCCGAACACCACGTTTTCGTAAACGGAAATGGGCAGCGGATTGGGCCGTTGGAAGACCATGCCAACGGATTTGCGCAACTCGATCAGGGAAACGTCTGCATCGTAGATGTTTTTGCCGTGGAGCTGAATCAAACCTTTCGTCGTCACGTAGCCATAGCGCTCGTTCACGCGATTGAAGCAGCGCAACAGCGTCGTCTTGCCGCAACCGCTCGGGCCGATCAGGGACGTAATGATGCCGCGCTTGATGTCCGTGCTCACGTTCATGAGCGCCTGAAACTTGACGTACCAGAGGCAGAGGTCGCGCGTCATAATCGCGTACTGCTGATCCGGGTCAGCCACGGAAGCGAGGGTTGCGGTCTTTGTCGCAGCGGCGTTCATCCGAAAATTCCGTTCACGTAATCGCGGGTTCGTTTGTCTTTGGTCCGTTCGCTGAACATGACTTCGTTCGTGTCGAGTTCTATGATCTCACCGTTCCACAAGAACATCGTGCGGGCCGCCAGGCGGCGCGCCTGCTGCACCAGATTCGTGACCAGGACGATCGTCATCTCCTTCTTGAGTTCCTTCAGCACATCCTCAATGCGCATGGTGGTCACGGGGTCGATGGCGATGGAGAATTCATCAAGGCAAAGAATTTCCGGCTGATGCGAGAGCGCTCGCGCAATCGTGAGCCGTTGCTGCTGGCCCCCGGAAAGTTTGGTGCCGAGGGAATCGAGGCGATCCTTCACCTCATCCCAGAGCGCGGATTGGCGCAGGCACTTCTCCACGTGGGCATCGAGGAACCCTTTGTCATTGACGCCGGAGGAGCGCGGGGCAAAGGCCACATTCTCGTAAATGGTCAGCGGCAGGCCGACCGGCAGCGGTGCGACCATGCCGATCTTGCGGCGCAGGCCGTACACGTCGCGCATCTTCTTTACGTCCTCGCCGTCCACTTTGATCGTGCCGGTCATCTTGCTGCCGGGCGTCAATTCCAGCGTGCGGTTAATGGCGCGCAGGAGTGTGGTCTTGCCAGACTGCGCCGGCCCAATGATGGCAAAGATTTCGTTCTTCTCGATATGGAACGAGATGCCGTGATGGACTTCCTTGCCGCTGTATGAGGTGCGGAGGTTTTCGACTTCGATTTTGTGGCTGTTGTTGCTGCTCATTGGTTACCACTTCTTGCGCGAGCGGAGCCAGGCGCGGAACGCAATGGCTGTCGTATTGACGAGCAGCACGCAGCCCAGCAACGCGAGAGCGACGGCATAGGGCAGCGCTTCGGGTGCGCCCGTGACCTGCGTGGACACGGTGAAGAGATGCATCGACAACGCCATGCACTGGTCCGTGATGTTGTAGGCGAACAGGTCACCCTCGGCGATGCGGCGATAGAAGACCGCGCCGGTAAACATGATGGGTGCCGTTTCGCCCGCGGCGCGGCTCACTTGCAGGATGACGCCCGTGAGGATGCCGCTGATCGAGTTGGGCAGCACCACGCGCCAAATGGTCTGCCAGCGCGTGGCCCCGACGTTCCAGCAGGCTTCACGAAATTGCATGGGCACACTGGCGAGAGACTCTCTGGTCGAGGCGATAATGACCGGCAGCGTCATGACGGCCAGCGTCAGCGAGGCCGCGAGAATGGAGCGTCCAATCCCCGCCGCGAGCACGAAGGCCCCGAGACCGAACAGGGCGTGAACGATGGATGGGACGCCCGCGAGATTCATGACCGCGAGATTCACGATACGGGTGAACCAGTTGTCGCGCGCATATTCGTTGATGTAGACCGCCGCTAAGATGCCAATGGGCGCGGCCACGGCGAGGGACACACCGACGAGCCAAAGTGTGCCGAGCAGCGCGCTCCAGATGCCGCCCTTCCTCATGCCGCCGATCGGATTGGTGGTGAGGAATTCCCAGGACATGAGCGGAGCGCCCTTGGTGACGAGGTATCCGAGAATGAGCGCCAGAGGAATAAGAATGCACACGACCATGAACGCGAAAATGCTCTGCGCGATGATCTCATGGCGGCGCTTGCGGCGGATGTTGTCCGTTTCGGCGAACGGATTGGATCCGGATTGATGAGAAGCGGGGGCGCTCATTTCTTCTTG
>Ga0190265_10004142_pt1 | contig 10022 bp, 9 predicted proteins | sample Popmic124T_FD_133135 | JGI IMG/M metagenome (GOLD analysis project Ga0190265, IMG submission 133135) | Populus adjacent soil microbial communities from riparian zone of Indian Creek, Utah, USA - 124 T | ecosystem: Environmental > Terrestrial > Soil > Riparian zone | place: USA: Utah | collected...
GGACTGGGGAAGCACTCCGGCTGCTCTGAGCCAGGCGTTGCGCGTCGCGGACGAATACGACGTCCAGGTGGCGATCCACACGGACAGCCTCAATGAGGCCGGTTTCGTCGAAGACACGATCTCCGCGATCGACGGTCGGACCATTCACACGTTCCACACCGAGGGTGCCGGTGGGGGGCACGCCCCCGACATCATCAAGATGGCCGGTCAGAGCAACGTGCTGCCCTCCTCGACGAACCCGACGCTGCCATACACCGTCAACTCGATCGACGAACTGCTCGACATGGTGATGGTGTGCCACCACCTGTCATACGACAGTCCCGAGGATGTCGCGTTCGCCGATTCCCGGGTGCGGGCGGAGACCATCTCGGCCGAAACGGTGCTGCACGACCTCGGGATCATCTCGATGTTCTCGTCGGATTCGCAGGCGATGGGCCGCATCGGAGAGTCGGTCACGCGAGCATTCCAGACCGCACACCACTGCAAGGACAAGCGCGGCAAGCTTCCGGAGGACGCAGAGGGCAATGACAACTTCCGCGTGCTTCGGTACCTGGCGAAGGTGACGATCAATCCGGCGATCGCGCACGGGATCTCGGACTACGTCGGTTCGCTCGAAGCGGGAAAGATGGCCGACATCGTGCTCTGGCCGATCGACACGTTCGGGGCGAAGCCCAAGATGGTGATCAAGGGCGGGTTGATCAACTGGGCGCTCATGGGCGACCCGAACGCCTCGCTGCCGACCCCGCAGCCGGTGTACTTCCGCCCCATGTTCGGCGCACTCGGCCAGGCGCGGGACTCGACCCGCGCGACCTTCGTCTCGAAGGTCTCGATCGAGAAGGGTGTTCCCAAGCAGCTGGGCCTCAAGAGCCGGATCCTTCCCGTCACCGGGACGCGGAGCATCGGCAAGGAGGACATGGTGCGCAACAGCGCGACGCCGGTCATCGACGTCGACCCTGAGACGTACAAGGTCACCATCGACGGCGAGGCCGCGCACATCGAGCCCGCGCAGACCCTGCCGCTGACCCAGCTCTTCTACCTGGTCTGACCTCGATGGAAGGAACGGGAGTCAACTCGTCGGTCGCACGCCTGCTCGTCAGCCTGCAGCTGAGCGACTCTGCGTTCCCGAGCGGCTTCTACACGATGTCCCACGGGCTCGAGGGGTTTCACCAGCAGGGACTCGTCGATCGCGACACGGTGGGCGATGTGCTGGAGGATCTGCTCGTCGCCACCGTGGGTCCGGGCGATGCGACCGCCCTGGCGAGGGCGCACGGGGCGGCGTCTCGCCGCGAGTGGGACGCCGTCGCGGAGATCGATCGGTTGCTCTTCGCGACGAAGCTCAATGCCGAGCTCCGGGTCGCGAGCACGCGAAGCGGAAGGCAGCTCGCCGATCTCGCGGGCGAGACGTTCGCCGGCACGCTCGGAGGCGATGAGATTGCGGAATGGGCCGCCCGGATCAAGGCGAAGCAGTCGCCGGGATGCCAGCCGGTAGTGACGGCGGTCTGCTATGCGGCGACGGGTGTCCCGGTCGAGGAGGCCGTGGCATCCGACCTGTTCGCATTCGCAGTCAGTTTCGCCGGAGCCGCCCTGCGTATGCGGCTCACCGATCATCGGGGGTGCCAGGTGCTGCTTCGGCGGGTGCAGCCGCTCATCGAGTCGGTTGCCGCCGACGCGGTGGTTCGCCCCGCCGCCGATATCGGCGGCTTCGCCCCGGTCGGCGACATCATGTCGGCGGCCCATGAACGTGCAGAGGCGCGCCTGTTCACCAGCTAGCTCGCTGCGCGGCGATCCGCGGGCGAGAAATCGAAAGGAAGGCATCGCGAGATGAGCGAGAACGTACTGCGAGTCGGGATCGGCGGCCCGGTGGGATCGGGGAAGACGGCACTCACCGAGGCCCTCGTTCCTATCTTCATCGCTGCGGGGCGGACCCCCGGCGTCATCACGAATGACATCTACACCCAGGAGGACGCCCACCACGTGCGCCGAGAGTTGGCGGGCGTCCTCGACCCCGAACGCGTCGTCGGCATCGAGACCGGCGCATGCCCGCACACCGCGGTGCGCGACGACCCGACCATGAACCTCGCCGCCGGGGATGAGATGCTCGAGCGCTTCCCAGACATCGACACCCTGCTGTACGAATCGGGTGGCGACAACCTGACGCTGACATTCTCGCCTGCGCTCGCCGACGTCTTCGTCTTCGTGCTCGACACCTCAGAAGGCGAGAAGATGCCGCGCAAGCGCGGCCCGGGGATCACCGAGAGCGACATCCTCGTCATCAACAAGATCGACATCGCGCAGTACGTCCGGACAGACCTGGGAGTGATGGAACGCGATTCGCACGCCGTCCGCGGAGGCAAGCCGGTGGTGCTCACGAATTCGCTGGACGGCACAGGCGTGGCGGAGCTCTTCGAGAACATCATGGCCGTTTGGCGAGCATCGAAGGGCGAGCTGGTCGGGTGACCGGCGAGGATGCGCCCGTGACGGACCGCGCTGTCGCCGAGCCTGCGGCGGCCGTGGGCGTGACGCTGCATGGCGGGCCGCGCCTGCAGCCCGAGCACTTCGAGGCCCCGCACGTCCCTGTCGAGGTCGCACGTTACGGGACCGACGCCCACACCTTGGCGGTCGGGAGTCCGGGCAAGGTCGGCATCCTCGAACTCGAATTCGCACTGCGGGGTGCCGGCGACGGCCGCCGGACGGAGCTGGTACACCACTTCCAGAAGTCGCCACTGCAGATCATGAAGCCGCTGTACTACAACCCATTGCGGCCGGACATGCCCTACACCTACGTGATGACGACGGGTGGCGGCATCCTGCACAACGATCGCCAGCGCACCGACCTCGTGTTCGGGCCGGGAACGTCAGCGCATGTGACCACCCAGGCGCACACCAAGATCTACCGAATGGAGTCGGGGTACGCGACCTCGCTGGTGAACGTCGACCTCGGCGAGGGAGCGTACGTCGAGTACCTTCCTGATCCGCTCATCCCCTACGTTGATTCACGCTACTACCAGCGCACGGCGGTGTCGCTGCATCCCGAGGCGACGCTCGTCATCGGCGAGACGATCTACGCGGGCCGGCTCACTCGAGGCGAGCACAATGCGTACGCCGCCCTCGCGAGTGACCTCGAGGTGCGCCGCCCGGGGTCCACCGTCGTGCCCGTGGCGTTCGATCGCATCCGTCTCGTGCCTCGTCACGGCCATGTCGGCGGAATCGCGGTGCTCGGCGGGCGCGACATCGTCTCGAGCCTGTATGTGCTCACGCAGGGCGTTCCTGCCCGGGATCTCGCGGATGCGCTCCACGAGACGACGGCCCGTGCACTAGACGGGTGCGAAGACGAGAGTGCTCGGTTCGGCGTGAGCGTGCTTCCGGGCGAAAGCGGGGCATGGCTGCGATTCGTGGGTGATGACACGATCATCTCCAGCGCGGTGCAGACCGCAGCCTCCGCCGCCGTGCACGAGCTGATCACCGGACTCCCGGCCCCCCAGATCCGCAAATGAGCATCACGGGCATGGTCGCGGCGCGGCCCTGGCTGCAGACGGGTCTCGGACTCGTGCGCGGCCCGTCGCAGATCTTCTTCCAGCAGAACGTCGTCACGGGGCTGCTCGTGCTGGCCGCGTTCTTCGTCGCCGACTGGCGCATGGGGGTTCTCGCGATCATCGGGGCGGTCGGAGGAATGCTCGGCGGACGCATCGTCGGCTTCACCGCAGCCGAGATCGCCACGGGAATGCAGTCCTTCTGCGGCACGCTCGTCGGCGCGGCGGTGTTCAGCGCGCTCGGCGGAGCGGCGTGGTGGTCGTACGCGCTCGCGTTCGCCGGCGGCGTCGTGACGGGGCCCGTCACCTGGCTCATCAACGCCCTCTTCACCCGATCGCCGCTGAAGAGGTACGACCTGCCGTACACGACCGCCCCGTTCGTGATCGTCGCGACGCTGATCGCCCTCTCCACGGTGCGGCTGGCCGTGTCGGCGCCGGCGGCCGACCTCCCCGACGAGCCCGCGGCCGCGTTCCTCATCTCCCTGCTCACGAACGTGTCGCAGGTCGTGCTGGTCGACAGCGCGTTGGCCGGCGCACTCATCCTCCTCGGGCTCGTCGTGGCGAGCTGGAAGGTGGGCGCGGCAGCCGTCCTGGGCAGCGCGCTCGGTTCGGGAACGGCCATCGTGTTGGGGGAGCCCTGGAGCGAGATCGCGAACGGGCTTGCGAACTACTCGGGCGTCCTCACGGCGATCGCGCTCGCGGTGACCTTTCTCAACAGCTCGGTCGCTTCCTGGTGGTACGCGTTGCCGTGGATCGTGGCCACTGCGGTGGTGACGCTGCTCATGCATCGAGCCGGGCTCGAGACCTACACGTGGCCGTACATCGTCACGACGTGGGCCGCGCTCATCGTGGCCCACTCCGTCAGGGGCCTCAAGCGGGCGACGTGACCCCGCCGCCCGCTTTCGGAGTGTGGGAGTGGGCGAGGCTGGAGGGCAGCGAATGCGTCGGCGTCCGAAACAGCAGCTGAAGCTGGCCGTCCTCCGCTCGCACCGTCTCGATGTGGATACCGTAGACCGGTTCGAGGACGGCGGGAACAAGCACCTCGTCGACGCGGCCCGACGCCACCACTCCGCCGCGGTGCAGCAGCACGAGGCTGTCGCAGTAGCGTGCGGCGAGGTTGAGGTCGTGCAGCACGATGATGGTGCTCACCCCCAGCGCGCGTACGAGTGCGAGCACTTCATGTTGGAAGTGGATGTCGAGGTGGTTGGTGGGCTCGTCCATGAGCAGGTGTGTGGCCTGCTGTGCGAGTGCGCGTGCGATGAGCACACGCTGCTTCTCGCCACCCGAGAGCTGGCTGACGTCGCGCTCGGCGAGGTGCTCGGCGCCGACTCGACGCAGCGCATCAGCCGCGATGTCGACGTCGCGTTCCGCCTGGCGCTGGAACGTTCCCAGGTGCGGGCCGCGTCCGAGCAGCACGGTGTCGGTCACGGACAGCGGCAGTTCGCCCTGCGGCTCCTGCACGACGACCGCGACGGCACGGGCGAGCTCTTGGGGCTTGTAACGTGCGATCGGCTCATCGTCGACGGTGATGGCGCCGTCATCCGGTGTGAGGGAGCGATACAGCGTGCGGAGCAGCGTCGTCTTCCCGCTCCCGTTGGGGCCGATCAACCCGACGACTTCGCCCGGGCGCGCCGACACCGTTGCGGCATGCAGCACCTCGGCGCCATCGAAGGCATGGCTGACTCGCTCGGCCGAGATCACGATCCGGTGCCGAACCGCTCGACGATGCGCTCCAGCCCGGTGATCGACAATGGCGTCGGCGGCTCGGTGAAATTGAACAGCTGAACCAGCACATCGTCGTTCTGCAGGGCTCGGAGAGCCTCGCTGCCTGGCAGGTTCGCCACCGCGTCGAGCACACCGGCTTCTGAGCCCTGGTAGAGCAACACGAGCACGTCGGGATCGCGGGCGATCAGCTCCTCGATGCTCACTTCGAACACGCGCTCGGCAGTGTCGGCGAACACGTTCTCGAAGCCCGAGGCCTCGAGCTGGGGCTGCGACATCGACGCTCGCCCATACGCATACAGCGGGCCGCCGCCGACCGAGGGGTACAGCACCGCCGCCGTGCGCGTCGGGGCGTCAGCGGTCGCCGCGACGACGGCGGCAGCCCGGCCGTGGAGCTCGGCGATGAGCGCGTCCGCTTCGTCATTGCGATCGAAGATCTTTCCGTACGTCACGATCTCCTCGTAGAGCGTCTCGAACGACGTGTCGCCCACTCCCGACGGGCAGTACACGGGCTGGACGAGTGTGTTCGTTCCGCTCTGCAGCAGTGCAGCCCTGGTGATGCCCTGCGGCAGGCCGAGTGCGAGATCGGGATCCTGCGCGAGCACCACCTCGATCGACATCGCCAGGTGGCCAGAGGCGTCGAGGTCATCGGAAAGCGTCTCGATCTGTGCGATGCGCTCCGTGAGGTCCGCCTCGTAGTAATCGGCCGGGAAGGTGCCGGCGCGGGCGACGACCCGATCGAGCACTCCCAGGCCGTCGAGGATCGTCACCGGCGCACTCTCGAGCAGGATGACCCGCTCCGGCGCCGTCTCGAATACGACCTCTTCGCCGCAGTTCGTGATGGTGAGTGGATAACTGGTCGCACTCCCGGAGGCGCTCGGAGCGTGCTCCGACGCTTCCGCTCCGGCGCACCCGGTGAGTGCGAGGACGAGCACGCCCACGGTGGCGGCCGAACGGCGGCGGGAACCGGGCATCGGTGGGGATCTCCTTCGTGGATCAGGACTGCCGCGCGTAGATGCGGCGTACCAGAATGAGCAGGAACGGCGCACCGACGATGGCGGTCAGGATGCCGATCGGCAATTCGCGTGGCTGCATGAGCGTTCGGGCGAGGGCATCGGCCCAGATGAGGAACATCGCACCGAGCAGCGCCGTCACCGGAAGCATCCGAGCGTGAACAGAGCCGACGAGCCGTCGTGCGAGGTGCGGGATGACGAGGCCGACGAAGCCGATGGCCCCGGCTGCCGAGACCGCGGCTCCGGTGCACAGCGCGACGATGACGAGGAGCGCGATTCGCGCGCGGTCGGGCGACACGCCGAGCGTCAGCGCAGTCTCGTCACCCGCGGCGATCGCGTCGAGCCGACGGGCGTTGAGCAGAAGCGCCGCGAGCGTCACGGCGACGACGGCGATCACGACCGCCAGCACCGCATCCCACTGCGCGAGGCCGAGCGAGCCGAGCAGCCAGAACATGACCGACCGTGAGCCCTCGGCAGAGTCGGACGAGAAGATCAGGAAGCTCGTCGCAGCGGCGAGTGCATAGCCCACGGCGACTCCCGATAGCAGCAGCCGGAGCGACGTCACCCTTCCGCCCGACCGCGCGATGAAGAACACGAGGAGCGATGCGGCGAGGGCGCCGAGGAACGCACTCGCCGACAACGCGTACTGGCCGACTCCGGCTCCGAACCCGAACAGGATGGCCCCTGCGGCGCCTGTCGAGGCACCGCCCGAGATGCCGATGATGTAGGGATCGGCGAGTACATTCCGAACCATCGCCTGCAGTGCGGCGCCGCACAGGGCGAGGCCGGCCCCCACGGCGATCCCGAGCATGACCCGCGGGATGCGCACGTTCCAGACGATCGCCTCGTCGGCCGGCGACCAGGATCCCTCGGCCGGCACGCCGACGAGGTTGTGAAGGATGATCTGCACGATCGTGCTCGGCGCGATCGGGACCGGTCCCACTCCGACCGTGATGAGCGCGGAGGCCATCAGCGCCACGGCGAGGCCGCCCGTCCACCATGCCGTGCGACGCCGCGAGCCGCGGACGGCCGCGCGAAGCGTGACTGAGGGGCGCGGTCTCGCTTCGTCGATCGTCGTCACGGCTGCTCCCCCCGATCGGCCGGTACCCCACCTGCGACCGTATTGCATCTGGCGTCGGGTTCGGGCTCGGTGCGAGCGCCTGTCACATCGCGGATGGAGAGCTGACACGATGAACCACATGCACGCCGATTCCGTCTCGTACGACCATGAGCACCTGCACGCGACGGCCACCGTCGACGCGGTGCGTGTCGCCGTGGCTCGGCTCCGGCTGCGCGGGCAACGTGTCACCGCTCCGCGCCGGGCGGTGCTCGAGGTCCTGTCGAGCAGGCCCGAGCATCTCACGGCAGACGAGGTGTCGGAGCTCCTCGATGGCACGGACGTACACAGGGCGACGGTGTATCGAACGCTCGACCTGCTCGCCGCGACGGGGGTGGTCTCGCATCGCCACACGGCCGGCGGGGCGACGAGGTATCACCTCGCCGCCACGGCCGAGGGGCACGAGCACCTGCACGGGCATTGCCGCTCATGCGGCACGGTGGCGGTGCTCCCTGCCGACGCACTCGATCACATCATCGCGCGCCTCCGGGCGGTGAGCGGCTTTCACCTCGAAGTCGAGCAGAGCAGCCTTGCTGGCCTGTGCGAGACCTGCGCAGCCGGCGCCGAAGGCGGCCAGGCGGGCAGGTGACCCGTGCAGCCGTCAAGGCCGCGCTCAGCTCGACTGGCGAAGCACGAGACTGGTCGGCAGCAGGGTCGTCGACTGCGCCTCCTCGCCCTCGATGAGGCGCACGAGCACACGCGCCATCTCGGCGCCCATCTCGACTGACGGCTGGTGCACCGTCGTGAGCGGCGGCATCGCGGTGGCCGCGTAGCGGTCGTCGTCGAAGCCGACCACGGCGATGTCGTCGGGCACCGACCGGCCAGTCTCGGCGATCGCCGAGTATGCGCCGATCGCCATCTGGTCGTTCGCGGCGAACACCGCGTCGATCGACGGGTCCCGCTCGAGCAGCCGCCGCATGGCGATGGCGCCCGACGCAGGGCTGAAGTCGCCGAACTCGACCGCGACGGCATCGGCGTCGCTCGCGAGGCCCGCCTCCACGAGCACCCCGCTGAACCCCCGCAGCCGGTCGACGCCGGGCGGCATGTCCTGCGGGCCCGCGATCGTCGCGATGCGTGATCGGCCCCGCTCGATGAGGTGCTGCGCCGCCAGCTCGGCACCGTGCCGGTTGTCGACGTCGACCGTGTAGTTGACGCTCTCGGTCGGATCGAGCGGCCGACCGCCGAAGACGACCGGCAACGAACGCGACACGTTCGCATACGAGTGGTCGCCGGTGTGGTGCGAGACGACCAGCGCGCCGTCGACGTTGCCGCCGAGGAGGTACCGCCGGGTCTTGTCACCGGCAGCCTCGGACTCGATCAGCATCGACAGCGTGTACTCGGTGTCGGCGAGGGCAAGCCCGACTCCCTGCACGAGCGTCGCGAAGAACGGGTCGTTGAAGACGCGTGCGGTCGACTCGGGCACGACGAGCGCGATCGCCTGGGTGCGCCGGCTCGCGAGCGAACGCGCGGCACGATTCGGCACGTAGTTGAGGGCGGCGATCGCGTCGTGCACGACCGCGGCGACATCGGGGCTCACCTTCGGCGAGCCGTTGACCACCCGCGACACGGTCGCACGCGACACGCCGGCGCGCGCAGCGACCATTTCGAGCGTGGGCGCCGTGCCCGACGCGATGCTCCCGCTCATCGCAGACCCCCTCACCGCGCCCAGTCTCACCCAACGATAGTCGCGGCGGTCGCCGACGTCGCCGCGTCGGCCGATGTCGCCGCGTCGGCCGATGTCTCCTCGATGCGCCCGGTGGTCGCACCGGTTGCCGCCGACTTGGCCTCGGCGATGAGCCTGGCGAATGCGAGCGCGCTGTCCTTGGGTGTGCGCACCATCGTGTCGTAGTCGACATGCACGATGCCGAACCGCTTCTCGTACCCCCAGGCCCACTCGAAGTTGTCGAGCAGCGACCACACGAAGTACCCGCGCACGTCGGCGCCGTCTTCGATCGCGCGCCCGACCGCGTCGATGTGCGCCAGCACGTACGCCGTGCGCTCGGGGTCGTGCACCGCGCCGTCGGCCGTCACATCGTCGCCGTCGTACGCTGCACCGTTCTCGGTCACGTAGAGCGGCGGGAGGTTCGGGTACTCGCGGCCCAGACGCACCAGCAGTGTGTGCAACCCCTCGGGGTGCACCTCCCAGTCCATGGCGGTGCGGGGCAGGCCGCGCGATGGCGTCGTCACGAACTCGCTGCCGACGAACGGCGAGCGCCCCGGCTTCGAGGTCGGGCGAACCGACGAGCGAGCACCCGCCGGCAGCGGATGCCCCGACACGTTGTCGTCGTGGTAGTGATTCACGCCGAGGAAGTCGATCGGCTGCGCGATCTGTTCCAGATCGCCATCGTGGATGCGCGCAGCGAGCCCGTGGTCGCGAACGTCTTCGAGCAGGTCGGCCGGGTAGGTGCCGAGCAGCAGCGGCTCCAGGTACATCCGGTTCCAGAGTGCGTCGATGCGGCGGGCTGCCTCGAGGTCGACGGGATCGGTCGGGTCGTTCGGCACGGCGTTGGTGAGGTTCAGGGTGATGCCGAGCCGGATGTCGCGGCCAGCGCCGGTTCCCGATGACGCGGTCGAGAGCGAACGCAGCCGTGAGACGGCCAGCCCGTGCGCCAGGTGCTGGTGATGCACAGCTGCGAGGCC
>Ga0190265_10004143_pt1 | contig 10021 bp, 6 predicted proteins | sample Popmic124T_FD_133135 | JGI IMG/M metagenome (GOLD analysis project Ga0190265, IMG submission 133135) | Populus adjacent soil microbial communities from riparian zone of Indian Creek, Utah, USA - 124 T | ecosystem: Environmental > Terrestrial > Soil > Riparian zone | place: USA: Utah | collected...
CATCCGATTTTCTGCGGGGCATGAAGGGCGAATCGCGGGCCATGGTCATCGCCTTCGCCGACCGCGCCGAAGTCGCTTGCGCCTTCACCAATGACGTGAAGCGCCTTGCCGACCGCATCGACGAAATCCGGCCGACCGACGGCTCCAGCCGCATCGCCGAGGCCCTCCAACTGGCCGTCGCCTATTCGACTCGCACCACTGCCTCGCCCGACAGCCCCGACGCCGCCGAGCTGCCGCCCGCCCATGACGCCCATCTCGAACTGTTCAGTGACGGCCGCATCGCCGACGCCGAGAATGAGATTCTCACCCGCGGCGAGCTGACCTTTCATCGCGTTGGCGCGGCCGCGGACAACGTCGGCATCGTGGCATTCGACGTGCGGCGGGACATCGAGCGGCCGGGCGTTCTGGCCGTCTTCGCCCAGGTTGAGAACTTCGGATCCGCGCCGATCACCACCGACGTGTCGCTGTCCGTCGACGGCGCCCTGCCGAAAGTGCAGGAAGTCTCGCTCGGTCCGGCGAAGGTCCCCGCCACCCAACCCGCCGCTTCCAATCAGCCGCCCGCGCTCGCATCGGCCCAGAACCTGATCTTCGAACTTGAAAGCCAGACGGCCGGCCTGATCGAAATCAAGGTTCATCGCGGCGACGCCCTCGAGATCGACAACGTCGTACAGGCGCCGATGGACCCGCCGCGCCGCCTCCGGGTGCTCTGCGTCTCCGACCGGCCGGAAATTCGCTACTACATGCAGCGAGCGTTCAAGGTGGCCTTTGAGATTGACGACTACGTGGAAATGTCCGCATCCGAATATGAAACATCTGCCGATGCCGATCTGGCGTCACAGGGCCGGTCGGCCTTCGACCTGGTCATCATCGACAAGCACGACACTGATCGCCTGTGGCCGGGCAATTATCTTTTCTTCGGCGGCATCCCGAAAATCGATTCCGTGTCGCGGGACGACGAAGAGGTCGACGAACAAGTGTTCGTAAATTGGCGCGACGGCCACCCGCTGCTGCGGCACGTTCCGCTCGACAAGGTGGTCGTTCTCAAGTGGCAGCGGCTGAACCTGCCCGAACATGCCTTGCCGCTCATCGAAGGCGAAAACACCACGGTCATGGCCTTCATCGTCGATCCGGGCCATCGCTATGTCATCTCGGCCTTCGACATACTGGAGTCAAACTTTCACAAGCGGCCGGCGATGATCATCTTCCTGCAGAACGCGATCTCGCATCTCGCTGCCGGCGGCCTCACCGAACCTGGCAGGCTCATCAATCCCGGAGACACCATCGCCCTGCAGGTGCCGCCCGGCGCCTCGGAAGCCACGCTCACGACGCCCGACGGCCGTGTGGACGTCATCGACGCAGCCGATCGACAGGTCGTGACCTACGCCCGCACCGAATCGCACGGCCTCTACCGCGCCCGCTTCAACGACCCGGCCGAAACGACCGAGCTCTACGCCGCCAACGTCCTTGATCCTCTCGAATCAATGATCCAGCCGGCCCCGGAAGTCCGCATCGGCAGCGCCAAAGTGCAGGCGACACCCGAAGATGCCGCCGTCAACCGCCCGCTGCTGCTTTACGCCATCGCTGTGGCACTGATGGTCCTGTTGATTGAATGGTGGGTCTACAACAAGCGCGTGATGATCTAAGAAAGAGCCGCGACCTATCGTCGGGGCGATGACTTTCAGCAATCAGCGCCGACAGGGCTGCTCGCGCGACGACATCAGGCGTTCTCCTCATGCTATTATAGCAATACCCTTATTTTGATGCCTGCCGAATCGACTCAATCAACCTTGCTACAACGGTGTCCGCTGACTCCTCTGCCGCCACATCCGCCCACTCCGCCATCGGAAACCTGCGATACCATGTCCGCTGATGCTTCGCCAGCCGCCGCGTGTTGATCTTGATCCGCTCCACCGCCTCCTCCAGCTTCCAACGCCCCCCCAGATATGCGATGATCTCCGCATAGCCCACCGCCTGCCGCGCCTGCGCGCTCATCCCTCGCGAATCCGCCAATAACCCGCGGACTTCCTCCACGAGTCCCGCTTCCATCATCTGATGCACCCGCGCGTTGATTCGCCGCGAGGCATCCTCTTTTTCCCGCCGAATTCCGACCACGATCGACGGGTAGCGCAACTGACCTGACACCCACTGCCCCTGCTGCTCCGACAACGGCCGCCCGGTCAGCCGATGCACCTCCAACGCCCGCTCGATCCGCTTGTAGTCGTTCGGATGAATCCGCGCTGCCGCTTCGGGATCGACCGCCGCCAGTTCCCCATGCAGCACTGCCACTCCATCGGCATCTGCCCGTTTCCGAAACTCATCCCGCACCGCCGCGTCCGCCGACGGCCCTTCGAACATCCCGAACATCAGCGACATCAAATACAGCGGCGTCCCGCCCACCACCAGCGGCGTTTGTCCCCGCGCGAAAATGTCGCGAATCGCCGCGTCCGCTGTCTCCGCAAACCGCGCCGCGCTGAACGACTCCCACGGCTCCACCACGTCGACCAAATGGTGCGGCACACGCTCCCGTTCCGCACGCGTCGGCTTGGCTGTGCCAATGTCCATCCGCCGGTAAACCTGCATCGAATCAACGCTGACGATCTCCGCCTTCAGCGCATCGGCCAACTCCATGGCCGCAGCACTCTTCCCGCTCCCCGTCACTCCCAACAGAAGCACCAGCGGTTTCGAAATCGATTCTGGCATGGGTCAACCGCAAATCGGTCCCGTTTAGCCGCGGCCCACAGTGCCCCGGCGATTTCAGAACGAGTCATTCGTGCACGCAAACCCTTGCAGGCGCAAAGGTTATTGGGAGTTCCAGCGCGCGTCATGAGCGTGCCTTACGCTGATATTTGGCTGCGTCGCCCCTGACGACATTAACCGATGAGGCGATCTCCTGTCCTCTTGGTATAATGCGGGGAACCATCGGCCTCCCGGCTTCGTTGTACTACTTGGTAACGCTGGACATGGAGCAAGCATATCCGCAAATCATGGTGCGGCGGTGCTGCTGACCCGCCGGTGGGATTTCAAGCGGATTCAAGATTTTCAACCCTTGGCACATGCATTTGCAGCTTGAATAAGTTGAAAAGCTCGACGGCCGCGTGGCCGTTGAACGCGGATAATTTCGGTTCCTCACCACATTTTCAGGAGATCAAACAATGCGAAAGATGATGTCGATTCTGGCCTGTCTGGCCGCGTGTAGTCTGGGCATTTCGACGGCCTTCGCCGGCGGTCCCGGATGCTCGGGTGAAAAGAAAGTCGCCGACGCCCGAAAGGGCTCCTGCGGAACCAAGACCGCCTCGACCTGCTCGGTCGGCGAATTCCCCCGCCTTGTCCGCCTCGTCGGCGACAGGGAAGTCGGATGCCCCATGACCGCCGCCAAGCTCGTCAAGGAACACAACGCCAAGGTCGTCTTCGCCGTCGCCGATCAGCGGTTCGACAACGAGGAAGCCGCCTGGAACGCCCTGGCCAACGAATCCGAGATGTTCGTCCGCAAGTACACCACCGTCTCCTTCGTGAAGGAAGGCAAGACCTACTTCGTCTGTGACGAAGGCGCCAAGGCCTGCGCCGCCAAGACCGCTTCGTGCAGCAAGAGCGCCGAAGCCAAATCCGCTTCCTGCAGTAAGGGTGGCGAGGCAAAAGTCGCCGCGATGGATCACGGTAACGGCGGCGGCTGCGGCAAGAGCGCTGCCTCCGCAAAGCTTGCCAAATCCGGAGACGGAGCCAAGGCTACCTGTTCCTCGGCCTGCTCTAAGGGCGACGGCAAGGGCGCCTGCTGCCAGGCCAAGATGGCCAGCACCAAGAGCGGCTGCTGCAAGTCCAAGGCACAGGCCGTCGCGGTCATCGACACCAAGACCTGCCAGGAAATCTGCAATACCGACAAGAACATCAAGTTCATGGTCGCCGGCCATACCTACGCCGCTTGGGATGACGCCGTGAAGGCACAGACCGAGCTCCGCGCCGCCGCTCACAAGGTCCAGATGGCCTACCTCGTCAACGGCGAGAAGGTCGGCTGCTCCACCAAGGTCTGCCCGAAGGCCAAGGCCGCCGGTCAGGTCAAGTACGTCGTCGGCGAGAAGCAGATCGAATGCGAGATCATGGCACGCGTCGAACTGGCCCGCGCCCAGTACGAAGCCGCCAAGGAAGTCAGCACCAAGACGCTGGCGAAGATCTGATTCAGATCAGACCTATTCCATAAATAAGAAGCCTGCCGGCAAACCCGTCGGCGGGCTTTTTTCGTTATAATCTCAGTGAGATTCACTCGGTCGAGACCTGAGCCATGTCGCTGGCGCAACCCATCGCCTGGGATTCGCAAAACGAGCCGGAACCGGCGCCTCCTGATATCGAAAGCTATGGCGTCATTCGACTTCTCGCCCGCGGCGGCCAAGGCAACCTCTGGCTGGCCTCAAGAGACGCCGACGACCAGGACTGCGTCATCAAGACGATCTTTCGCTTCGAGTCAGGAAAGGCCCCCACCCGCGAGCGCTTTCTCGAAAACTGCCGGCTCCTCGCCTCGCTCGATCACCCCGGCCTCGTCGGTCTGATCGATTACGGCGTTCTCCCCGACAGCACGCTCTGGCAGGCCATGGAATATGTCGCCGGCCGGCCGCTGCTCGACTTCATCAAAGCGATCGATTCGAAGCATACCGGGAACAAGGCGCGGCGCTCGCCGACCTCCGCGATTGCCCGCATCGTCGATCTCTTCATCGACGTCTGCGACGCCGTGCAGGCGGCCCATCGCGTCGGAATCATCCATCGCGACATCAAGCCCTCGAATATTCTCGTCGATGGCGCCGGCCGCCCCAGACTTCTCGATTTTGGAATTGCGAAACCAATTTCGACGGAGCCGGGACCGGCGCACACCCTTACCGGGCATTTCGTCGGTTCGCTCGCATGGTCGTCCCCGGAGCAGGTCGAGTGCATGCCCGGCAACACCGACGTGCGATCCGACGTCTATGCGATCGGCGTCGTCATGTACCAGGCGCTGACGAACGCATTTCCCTACGATGTCACCGGCCCGCTCTCCTATGTTTTCAATCAGATCCTTACCACCGAGCCGCGGCACATTCGCGAACATCTCCCGTCAATCGACCGAGACCTTGACGCCATCGTGACGAAGGCCCTGCGGAAAAACCCTTCCGACCGCTACCAGACTGTTGCAGACCTGCACGACGATCTGAAGCGATGGAAGCACGGCGGCGCCGTTCTGGCGCGCGGCGATCGCCTCGGCTATGTCCTGTCAAAGTGGATGCGCCGGAACCGCTGGACCGCGGCGGCCGTGGCGGCGATCGTCTGCCTGACAGTTGTCTATGCCAGCACGATGACGCTGATGTATCGCCGGGCCACGCTCTCGGAACACCGCGCCGCGACTGCCGCGGAGCAGGCCATCCGGAAGTCGCGCCTCGCCCAGGATTCGCTGAACTTCTTCATCGGCGAGGTCGATGGCAGGCTCTCCCGCGAAACGGGCACGCTGGAGCTGCGCAAATCGCTGCTTGTAAAGGCCTATGACAAACTGGCGGCGCTGCACAAAGAACGGCTTGACGATCCCGCCATGAGAGCGGACATCGCCCAGGCGCACTACAAAATGGGTGATATTTCCGAGCAGTTGGGCCATCATGACCGCGCCGTTGAGCACCTGCGCGCGGCGCTTGTGTTGCGCGAGCAACTGGCGATTGAATCCCCCTACGATCCGGCCGCGCAGGAAGCCCTTTCCATCGCGCTCGTGCGCGTTGGCGACACGTCAACCGACGTCCACGAGAAGAACACCCATTACGACCGGGCCCTGCAAATCGACGAAACGCTGGCGAGACGTTATCCGGTCACGGTTCGATACCACGACAACCTGGGCTGGAGTTATGAGCGCATCGGCTATCAGACCATGCAGCGGGGGAATTTCGCGGGGGCCGGCAAGCTGCTTGACAAGCGCCTTGCCATTGCACGGCGGCTCGTGGAAGCCCAGCCGAACAATGCGGTCCGGATCTTCGGCCTTCACAGCGCCGTCGGCCTCATGTCGCAGTTATGTGAAAAAACCGGACGCACCGCGGAGATGGTTTCATGGCAGCGGCAGGCGCCGGCCCTCGTGCATCGCATGGTCGAATTGGAGCCGATGAACCCCGAGTATCGCCTGCTGCTCGGGCGGGCTCACATGATCGAATATGAGGCCGCCCGAGATGCCGGAGATCTGACACGAGCTTGCAAGCTCGCCGATCAGATCGTCCTGGATCGCCAGTTCATGGTCGCCCAGGACCCGGGCAGCGTGAAATACCGGCAATGGCTCGAGGAGGCGCTTGCACTCTCCTCCCGGGCCGCCAAGGAGGCGGAGAATTCAACGATGGCGAAGGTTCCCGCAGGCGAGTAACCACGCAAGCCGCCGATCGAATGCCATCCGCACCTTTCACTCGCCAACGGCCGTCTCGTACTTCACCCCGTCCGGCACCGGGACGGGCACGTGCACCGTCGTTCCTGCCGTGCCGGCCGTCTGACTCAGTGAATCCACCGCGACGAACGACGTGAAGTCCGACATCAAGCCGTGAGCCAGCGCTAACTGCGTGATCTCCCCCGGCAGTTCGTTTGCCCCCTCGTGGGTCGCCCGATCCGACACCTCCGCGATCTTCATCCGCGCCCACACAGCGGCAAGACCCTCGTGCCTGCTCTCCGGCGTCGGCTCGGCATTGACATAGAACTCCTGAGTTCGCCCGCCGGCCCGCCCGGTCACGCGAATGGAAGGCGTGCCCTCGCCGCGATAACGCCCGGTCAGAATGATCGGCCGCCCAACGAAAAGGTCCAGCTCGCGCGAGGGATAGACGTCCTCGACCTGCATGGTGCCGAAGTCGAGCGCGACATCCGTGAGAGCCGGATGGCTGATCCGCGCGAAGAACCGGTCCATCACATCCGCGCCGTTGTCGTTGAGCGACAGATACGCCGCCGCGCCGCGGCCCATCACCGCCATGCGGTCCATCAGATATCGATTCGGCGCGCTGCCCACGCCGAAGCTGAAGATACGCGAGTCGCCCAGCTTCGCATGAATCTCGCCGAGAATCTCCGCTTCGTTGCCGATGAAGCCGTCGGTCAGGAACGAAACGAACCGCAGCCGCCGCGGATCGTGCGGAAAATCCAGGGCCGCGCGGATGCCGTTGATCATCTCGGTGCCGCCCTCGCCGTCGAGCTGCTGCACGTAGTTCAGAGCTTGCTGAATGTTCCGCGGCGTCACCGCCAGCGGCGCCGCGCCGAATTGCGACGCGGTATCGGAGAACTGCACGATCTGAAACGTGTCGTCCGGCCGCAGTTGCTGCAGCGCCGCCGCGACCGCCGCCTTGGCCTGGGCGATCGGCTGGCCATTCATGCTGCCGCTGCAATCGATGACGAAGATCATCTCCATGGGCGCGCGAGCAAGATTGGTCAGATCGTCCGGAGGATAGAGCATCAGGGAAAAATACCTGCCCTTGTCGCTTTCGTGGGTGAGCAGCGCGGTCTTGAGCCGGTCGCCCGCCACCTTGTATCGCAGCACGAAGTCCTTGTTTGGAATCGCATCCATCGCGCTGAGCCGAATGCTCGTGCGCGCCGGGTCCTCCTGTTTCGTCTCGATCACGTGATTGACGCTACGCACATCCTCCACCGCCACGCCCGCATCAATATCCAGCGTCAGGGCGATGTCATGGCCGCTGCGCTCGCCGGGCTTGAGATACTCGACGGCCGTCGGCTGCTTCGACGCCCCGGCCTGCCCGCGGGCAACGGCGTCGATGCCCGTCGTGGTGTGCGCCGGGTTGTAGCGCGGCCCCACCACCATCGGAAACACGTACTCATACCAGCCGTCGTCATACGCCAACGTGTGCAGATACTTGATGTTGATGTCGATGGTCTTGCCCGGCTCGATGTTCGCCACCTTCTGCGTGAAGACGTTGGCCCGCTCCTGCGTGAGCAGCGAGGCCATGTGCCCCTGGGCGCGGGCCTCGTGATACACCTGCTCGGCCTCCTTCCGCTCGCGGATGATCCCGCGAATGCGCCGCTCGCCGATGGTCATGATGAACTCGTTGATCGCCGCGTTCTCGGGCAGCGGAAAGACGTACACCGCCTCGATCTTGGCGTCGTAGGGATTCTCGTATTTCTGGGTGACATCGACTGTGGCGATGTAAGCGCTGATGTGGGCCTGCACGTCGGTGTGCTTCAGCGGCACGGAAACTTTTTTGGTTTCACCGGGAACCGTCGCCAGTAGGGCGCCGGTGCCGGGCGCATCTGGACCGGCCAGCGCAGTGGTTTCGGGCTTTTGTATGATCCATAATTCTTCTTTGTGAAAGGACACAGTTCGAATGCCCCGGGCTGATCCCCGGCGACCACCTTGATTGAATCGCGGTCCAACTACTCCTTCGCGCACCGGGAGTGGCGATCGAAGGTCATACCAAAGACGAGGTGCATTCTCATCTCCTTCGGCAAGAGAAAACCAAGCAGTGTCCCCTTTTTCCGAATCCTGGCCCCCGCCTCCGCCGAAGATGCCGCCCTGCTGGCCCGAAGAGTTGTCTGGGTTATAGGGAATACCCGCCTCACTCGGCGTCATCGAATAGCCAAGTGCAGCGAGTTTTTTTGAATCCTCCGGCGTCAGATTGGCAGGCGCTTTCTCCGGCTGGTTTTCGCCTTTCGCCTGCACAGTTACCTGTTTTTCACGCTCGGCGCGCGAAGTACAGGACATCGGCAGGAAAATAATCGCCGCGAGAATTCCGGCCAAAGAAGCTGCGACAGCCACGATTTTCGTTTTCATCTTCATTCCTCGTCTCTTCGCTTTCGCGTTCTTGACTCTTAGGCGTTTAGCTTTCACTAACCGCTCGCGCGACCGACGCACTTGCGTCTATCTGGTCCCCGTTCACATTTCCCGCCACCGTGAGTTGGACGGAAAACTCAGCAACGGGTTCCCCTTCCACCCGAAGATGCATCCGCGCCACGCGTGTTTTTCCGCTCGGCAACTCGTCGCCGGTATTGAACGCCCCGACAATAATCCGCCCCTGCATTAGCGCTTCGGGGTCGTAATACGGCGGCGACGTGAAGGCCGCCGACTCGCCGCCCTCGATGTCGACGATGCTCGCGCCGCCGCCCGGAGCCGAAAACTCGAACTGATACGCTGCCAGCGGAATCGTGCCCGAATCGACGAACACGTCCACAGCGATGAAACGCACGCTGCGCAAATAGTCGAAGGCCTCAGAGCTATTCGTCGGAAGAGGCGGAGGTGCACTTGCAGTGGCGTGACGGTGGGCCCAGATCCCGCCGCTCAGCACCGCCGCCGACAAAATACCCGCCGTCGTAATCCGCGCCATCACGCACCTCCCTTCAACCGAACCGCCGCCATCGCCACGGCATCGACATCGAAGCGATTCACCTGCCCGTCGCCGGTCAGATCAAACGACTCAGACACGCCCGCCCCCCCGTCGATCCGCCTGGCGAGCACGAACGCATCCAGAATGTCCACCCGGCCGCTGCCGTCCACGTCCTCCCGCAACGGCGCGCCCGGCGAGCTGGGTCGCTGCGGCCGACTCAACTCGCTGGAAATCTGAACCACCTGCGGCGCTCTCGACGGCTGAATGACGTGCTGCACCGCGAAGATGGCGAAGCAGGCCGCGACCGCTCCGCCCACCCAGGCCCACCGCCGCGTCCGCCGCGAATCCCCCAGCCGCTGATGGGCCGCGAACCGGATCGTCTCGTCCATTTCGGCTGGCATGGGCCGCGCAGGCGTGTAAAGCCGTTTCAGATCGTCGCGCAGCGACGCCGGCAGATCGACTTCGTCGCGTAGTTTGTCGGGCCTGGACATCTCGCATCGCCTCGCCTGAGTGCGTAAGGCCTGGACCACTTCCAGCGATTCTTACCAAGTGAAGCGCCCGGGCGAATGATTTGGTTCAATAAATCCGGAAAATTATTTCGCGGGCCGCCTTCGCTCCGAAGGAGCGGCGGAATTGTCGAATCTCTGCTAGACGTCCGAATTCTCTCCAAAATACCGCCGCGCCCGCGGATCAGCCCGCAGCGCCCCAACCGCATGGTGCAGCCG
>Ga0190265_10004144_pt1 | contig 10019 bp, 9 predicted proteins | sample Popmic124T_FD_133135 | JGI IMG/M metagenome (GOLD analysis project Ga0190265, IMG submission 133135) | Populus adjacent soil microbial communities from riparian zone of Indian Creek, Utah, USA - 124 T | ecosystem: Environmental > Terrestrial > Soil > Riparian zone | place: USA: Utah | collected...
ACCCCAACGCGGTCGGAACCTCCGAGTACGCCGACGCGATCATCGACAGACTGGGCCGTGATGAGTAAGGAGCGCAGCGGCCGCGGAGCGGACGCCTTCAGGGATCTTTGCGTGACCGAAATCCGCGCGAGCGGATTTCGGTCTTGCGCAGACCTGAAACTGGGAACCGACAGATGAGACACAAGGTCACCGTGGTCGGCGCGGGCCTCACTGGGCGCACGATCGCCCAGGAGCTTGCGCGCCGCGACTATGCGAACGTCGTTCTGGTCGACATCGTCGAGAACCTTCCGCAAGGCATCGCGCTCGACCTCGACGAGGCGGCAGCGGTGCTCGGCTACGAGCCTGCGGTCACCGGCTCCAACAGCTACGGGGACACTTCGGAATCAGACGTGGTAGTGGTCACGGCCGGCGTGCCGCGCAAGCCCGGAATGAGCCGGGACGACCTGGTGACGACGAACGAGAAGATCGTCGGCTCGGTCACGGGGCAGGCGCTGGCGCAGTCGCCCGACACGATCGTCATCGTCCTTTCGAATCCCCTGGATGCGATGTGCCACGTGGCGAAAAGCGCGTCCGGCCTTCCCAAGGAGCGGGTGATCGGTCAGGCGGGGATCCTCGACACCGCGCGGTTTCGAACCTTCATCGCCTGGGAGACCGGCGCGTCGGTCCGCGATGTGCACGCGCTCGTCCTCGGTGGCCATGGGGACCAGATGGTGCCCGTCGTCTCGGCGACGACGGTCGGGGGCGTGCCGCTGACGAAGCTCGTGTCCCGAGAGCGGATCGACGCGATGGTCGAGCGGACGCGCAAGGGTGGCGGCGAGGTCGTCGAGCTTCTCGGCACCTCGGCCTGGTACGCACCGGCGGCGGCGGTGACGGAGATGGTCGAGGCCGTCCTCCTCGATCAGAAGCGGGTCCTCCCGTGCACCGCGTACCTCGAAGGCGAGTACGGGGTCAGCGAGCTGTACATGGGCGTCCCCGTGAAGCTGGGCACGGCGGGGATCGAGGAGATCGTCGAGCTCGACCTCTCGGAGCAGGAGCAGGCGTGGTTCGAAGAGTCGGCCGCTGCCGTGCGCGACGTGGTCGGCGTTCTCGGGAAAGGGTAGGCGCGCTCCGCGCGTCACCATGGAGCTCAACCTCGCCGGCCGCACGGCCATCGTGTGCGGCGCTTCTGCCGGCATCGGCCTCGGCGTGGCCGAGTCGCTCTCGGCCGAAGGCGCGAATCTCGTCATGTTCGCGCGCCGCCCCGAGCCCCTTCGTAGGGAGGCCGACCGCCTGGGCGGCGTCGCCGTCCCTGGCGACGTCACGAGCGCGGACGACCTCGAGCGACTGGTGCAGACCACCCTGGACACGCACGGCGGCATCGACATCCTGGTGAACAACTCGGGCGGCCCGCCCCGGACGGCCGCTGTCGGGCTTACCGCCGAGCAGGTCGAAACGGCTGTGCGACTGTTGCTCGTCTCCGTTGTTCGCCTGACCGGGCTCTGCCTTCCCCATCTCGCGCGGAGCGAGGCCGGCCGCATCGTCAACATCACCTCCAGCACCGTGAAGGAGCCGACCGACAACCTCGCGCTCTCGAACGCGGTGCGACCGGGGGTCATCGGCTGGGCGAAGTCGCTCTCCCGCGAGCTCGGCCCCGGAGGGATCACCGTCAACTCGATCGCCCCCGGCCGGATCGACACCGAGCGCATTCGCGAGGTTTATCCGGACGGGCCGAACGAGGCAGACCTGGAGGCGATCCCGCTCCGCCGGCTCGGGACACCGCGCGAGATCGGAGACGTCGTGGCCTTCCTCTGCTCGGAGCGGGCCTCCTACGTCACGGGAACCGTGGTCCCCGTGGACGGCGGCCTCGTCCGCGGGCTTCTCTGAGCGTGTGACTCGACCGTGAAGCGGTTTGCGGGCATCCTCGTCGCGCTCGGCGTCGTCGGGTTGGCGGCGGCGTTCACGCTCTGGATCCTTCCCGCAGAGGAGTTCATCTTCACCCCGGGGAATGCCAAGCCACTCGCCGAGCGGGTCACGGTCGAGGGCGCGCGACCCGCCGAGGACGGCGACGTGTACTACGTCGACGTGTTCGTCCGCCGAACCACGCGGCTCGAAGACCTGCTTCCCTTCCTGCGGCCGGAGGGCTCGACAGTGGTCCCCGAGCAGGCGCTCCTGCCGCCAGGCACGTCCGAGAGCGAGCGTGACCGGCAGACGGCAGCCGAGATGACCCGCTCCGAGCTGGTCGCGTCCGCCGTCGCGCTTCGCGCGTTGGGGGAGGACGTCGTCGCGAAGCCGAAAGGCGCGCTCGTGATCGACGTCGCCTCAGACGTTCCGGCGGCGGGCGAGATCGACCCCGGCGACGTGATCGTCGCGGTGGATGGTGCCTCGGTGCGGACCCCCGACGAGCTGCGCCGCGAGATCGGGCGTCGCAAGCCGGGGGCCGAGGTCGAGCTCACCGTGCGGCGGGACGACGAGATCGAGAAGGTCACCGTCAAGACGGTCGCGAGCCCGGAGGATCCCAATCGCGCGATCGTCGGCATCAGGGTCGACCAGCAGGCCGACATCGAGATTCCGATCGACATCGACATCGATCTCGGCCGCGTCGGCGGCCCGTCTGCCGGACTGCCCTTCGCGCTGGAGATCGCGCGAACGCTCGGCCGCGACGTCACCCACGGCTGCAACGTCGCGGCCACCGGCGAGCTCGCGCTCGACGGAACCGTGCTCTCGGTCGGCGGGCTGCAGCAGAAGACGATCGCCGCGCGCAATGCGGATGTGGATGTCTTCGTAGTGCCGGCAGGTCCGAACACCGAGGAGGCACGACGGCATGCGGGAGATCTGGAGATCATCCCTGTGGAGCGTTTTCAACAGGCGTTGCAGATGCTGACAACATCCCCCATGAATTGCTGAATTTGCAGGTCTTTTTACCGTTCTGAGAACAGGCGCAAATTGCGGAGGATTTGTCCGCTCGGGGCTTGTCGGAACCGGATCCGCTCGACAGAATGCGGGCTGGTCGTTGAGGGGCGGCCTTCGAAGATGACGAAGACACGCTCACCCGCCACCTGCGAAGACTGTTACTTCCGACGCGAGAACCTCTGCGCGCTTCCCGGGAATCAGCCGTGCCCGACCTTCCGCGCAGCGCAAGCCGGGATTCTCTCGCCCCCGAGGCAGCCTCAGCTCGTGCCGCGCCCGCTCCCGCCCGTCGCGGTCGGTCACGCCGCATAGGATTCTCCTCGTGGAAGAGCCGGATTCGACCTCGACGCCGAAGAAGCGCGACACTCCGTGGACGCTGATCGTCCTCGGCGTGCTCGCCCTCTACGCCGTCGTGATCGCGCTGAAGAACAGCGAGCGGGTCAAGGTCGACTTCCTCTTCTTCTCGACCTCCACCCGCCTGCTCTTTCTCATCTTTCTCTGCCTCGCAATCGGCTTTGCCGGTGGATTTCTGTTCGAGCGCTCGCGTGCACGTCGTAGGACCGAGGGCGCGTAACGCTCGCTAGAGCAGCGTCGCGAGACGTTCGACGCCCTCTGCGATGCGCTCCGGTGTCTCGTAGCTGAAGGCGAGACGCGCCGACGAGCTGCCGGCACTCGAAGCGGGCGGGAAGAAGTCTCGTCCCGGCACGATGCCGACGCCGCGCTCGCCGCCGCGGACCGCAAGTGCGGAGGCGTCGCCGCCATCGCCGAGCTCGAGCCAGATGAAGTACCCGCCCTCGGGTTGGCTCCACGAGGCATCCTCGTGAAACGTGCGCTCGAGCGCGGCGATCATCGCATCGCGGCGCTCTCGCAGCTCCCGGCAAACGAGCTCGAGGTTCGGTTCGAAGCGCCCGCGCGCGACGAACTCGGCAATGGTGGCCTGGGTGAGAAACGGGGGTGAGATGTACGTCGAGACCGCTCGCTCCTCGAAGGCCTTGGCTTCGTCGGCCGGGAGCACGAAGTACCCCGTTCTGAGACCGGGCGCGACGATCTTCGAAAACGAGGAGGTGTGGGTGACGAGCTCGCCTTGCATCAGCTCGTGCAGCGTTGTCGCCGGTTCGCCTTCGTAACGAACGAGCCCGTACGGGTCGTCTTCGAGCACTGGGAGGCCGTGTCTCTCGGCGATCTCGGCGATGCGCAGCCGTCGCTCGGTCGAGAGCGTCCGTCCGCTGGGATTCTGGAAGGTCGGGATCGTGTACAGGAACGAGGGCCGGTCTCGCGTTCGCCGCAGCTCGCGCTCCAGGGCGTCCGGGTCGAGTCCCTCGTCGTCCATGTCGAGCGACACCACCTCGGCGGACTCGCCCGCGAGGATCTTCAGGGGGCGGTCGTAGGTCGGCCCCTCGACGAGGACCCGACCCGGCCGGCGTGCGAGCGCCTCCGCGACGTAGAGCACGAATCCGTGGAGCCCCCCGACGGTCAACACGACCCGGCCGGGCTCGACGCCGTGACGCCCGGCGACCCACTCCCGCAATGGTCCGTACCCGCCCCCGGGCCCGTACGCGAAGACGTGAGCACCATCCCGCAGCGCCACCGCATGAGCACAGTCGGCGAGCTCGGCGGCCGGAATCAGCTCCGGCGCGGGCGCTCCGCGGGCGAAGGAGATCTGAGACGTGGCCATCCGAGCGAGCCTAGCTGTGGAGAACTTGATTTTCACCCTTACAGGGACAGGCACTGTAAAGACCGCCGCCGCACGGCCGGCTCGCTCAGCCGAGAAACCGAGTGCCTACGCGCGAACCAGCTCGGCTACGAGCTCGGCGGTCTCGGTGGGAGTCGTCCCGACACGGATCCCTCGGGCCTCGAGCGCGTCCTTCTTCGCCTGAGCCGTTCCGGCCGAGCCCGAGATGATCGCACCCGCGTGTCCCATCGTCTTGCCGGGCGGCGCGGTAAAGCCGGCGATGTAGGCGACGACGGGCTTCGACATCTCCGCCTCGATGAACGCCGCGGCCTTCTCCTCCTCGTCGCCGCCGATCTCGCCGACCATCACGATCTGCTCCGTCTGCGAGTCGGCTTCGAAGAGCGAGAGCATGTCCACGAACGAGGAGCCGACCACCGGGTCCCCGCCGACGCCGACGATGGTCGAGTTGCCGAGACCGAGCTGCGTCAGCTCGTGCCCGATCTGATACGTGAGCGTCCCCGAGCGGGACACGAGCCCGACGGTGCCTTCGCGGAAGATCTCTGCCGGGATGATTCCCACGTTCGCCTTCCCGGGCGAGAGCGCACCCGGACAGTTCGGCCCGATCAGCCGAATGCCGCGCGAGTGAAAGAACGCATGGATCCGCAGCATCTCGTGGACGGGCACCCCTTCCGTGATGCAGACGATCGTCCCGATCCCGGCGTCGATCGCCTCGTACATCGCATCTGCGGCGAACGGCGCAGGCACGAAGACCATGGCCGTGTTCGCAGCGGTCTCGGCAACCGCAGCGGCCACGGTGTCGAAGATCGGTATCCCCTCGACGTCCTGCCCGCCCTTCCCGGGCGTCACTCCCGCGACCACCTGCGTGCCGTGATCCCGGTTGCGAAGGCCGTGAAAGCGACCCTCGGAGCCCGTCAGGCCCTGGACGACGAGCGTGGTCTCCGTATCGACGAGGATGGCCATCGCTACTCGGCCGCCAGCTCCACGGCGCGCCGGGCGCCGTCGAGCATCGTCGCCTCGGTGTGCACGTTCGACGCATCGGACTCACGGAGCAGGCGGCGTCCTTCCTCGGCATTCGTCCCGTCGAGCCGCACGACGATCGGGTGCTCGATTCCCATCTGCGCGAGCGCTTGCAGAATTCCGCGGGCGACCTCGTCGCAGCGGGTGATCCCCCCGAAGATGTTGAAGAAGATCGAGCGTACGTCCGGGTCCTTGGTGATGACCTCGAGCGCGTCCACGACGCCTTGGGCATCGCCGCCGCCGCCGAGATCGCAGAAGTCCGCCGGCCGCCCGCCGACGAACGTCACGACGTCGACGGTGGACATCGTCAACCCGGCCCCGTTGCCGAGCACCCCGACGTCACCGTCGAGCTTCACGTACGTGACGCCCTTCTCGCGGGCGAGCGCCTCCAGCGGATCGGCGGCGCCGACGTCGCGCATCTCGGCGAGGTCCGGGTGCCGGAAGAGCGCGTTGTCGTCGACGGTGAACTTCGAGTCGAGCGCTCGAACCTCGCCCTCCGGGGTCACGACGAGCGGGTTGATCTCGCATAGCGTCGCGTCACAGCCGACGAACGCCTCGTACAGCTTCCCGATGATCGCCACGATCTGCTTCTGCTCGGGCGGCTCCCGCACGCCGGCCTGGAAGACGAGTCGCCTCGCCTGCCAGGGGTGATAGCCCTCGAGCGGATCCACGTGCAGCCGGACAAGGGCGTCCGGGCTCGACGCCGCGACCTCCTCGATGTCCATCCCGCCCTGCGTCGTGAACATGAAGAGCGGTCGCTTGGCGCTGCGATCGAAGGCGATCGAGAGGTAGTACTCGCGCGCGATGTCCGACGCCCGTTCCACCCACACCTTCTCGACCGTGTGGCCTCGGATGTCCATGCCGAGAATCTCCGTTGCTCGCGCCTGAGCTTCGTCTGGCGTCTCTGCGACCTTGATGCCTCCGGCCTTGCCACGGCCGCCCGTGAGGACCTGTGCCTTGACGACGACCTGCCCACCGAGCTCGTCCGCAGCTGCGCGCGCCTCGTCGGGGGTAGTCGCAAGCCGCCCCTCGGACACCGGGATTCCGAAGCGCTGGAAGAGCTCCTTCCCCTGGAATTCGTGCAGGTCCAAAACGCGGGCGAGTCTACCCGGCCGGCTCGTCGACCGGAGGCGGTCAGCCGTGTGTGCGAGCATGGCGCGATGAGCCGGACGACGATTCTCGTACTGGTGGCGCTCGGGGCGGCCCTCGCGGGCTTCGTGTTCTCGACCGCCGCGAAACGTCTTCAGGACGAGGAGCCTGCCGCCGAGGCCAGCGTCGCAGCGCGCCCACAGAGCGCCTCGCTCGACTGGCACGAGACACACGGCACTCCCGGAGAGGAGCTCGTCTTCTCGGTCGACTCCCTCCAGGTGACGCCCAGTGGCTGGCGTGCCAGCGTAGCTCTCGAAAACCGATCCTCGGTCGCCTACGAGCTGGGCGATCCACGAGCGACCTTGAACCGCTCGTTCGGAGTCATGCTGTTCTCGACCGGGAGGATCGAGGAACTGAACGAGCTCAACGCCAACAACTCACTCCCGGCCGTACGCCCTGCGGTGCGCTTCGAGCCCAGCCTGCCTGCGATCCTGGAGCCCGACGCGAGCTGGAAAGGGACGATCTCGGCGCCGGGGTCACTCGCCGCCGGAAACTGGGTGCGCGTCGTCTTCGGCACGCTCGTCTCCGTCGGCAATCCTCCTGAGGAGCTCGGCGAGAACGTCGTCTGGATAACCGATCAGGCGTACCGGCTCCGCTCGTAGCGAGGTCGCCTTCAGAACATCAGCCGCGCAGCGAGAGCTCGTTGAGCCTCGGGCTCGGCGCCGCAGCTCGCCGGGACGACGGGTCCGGCGATCTCCTCGACCGTTGCCGCGTGCTCGCTCCCGTCGCGGCCGCGAAACCGTACGACCGGGCCGTCGACGTCGACCAGTCGGAGATCCTCGACATCGTCGAGCGCCAGCGCTCGCCGCACCACGTGCTCCGCCGCCTGCACCTGAGCGTCGTAGCATGTCCGCCCCCGGTAGTGGTCGAGGTCGATCCGTCCGGCGACGGCATGTGTCGTCACCGAAACGGCATTCGCCGGATCCAGGCGACCCAGCTGCAGGCCCGCGGGCAGGACGAGAACGTTCGCCGCGAAGCGGTGGCCGCCCTGGTGAGACGAGAGCCAGAGCTCGTCATCCGGGACATCCCCGGCGAGCGCGCGGTACACCGCGGTCCCGCGGAGCGCGCAGCATCCGTCGCGGCTCCCGTGGCCGCAGACGAGAACCAGTGAGCGCGGCACGGCCTCTCCCGCGACGTCGAGGTCCGTATCGGCGAGATCTTCGTGACGCGCGAGCTCGATCCGGCGCACGTCCGCCGCCGTCTCTTCTGCACGGACGACGAAGGCGACAGAGTGGCCCGCGGACGACCCAGGGCGACGGATCAAGAGCAACCGCGACCGTGGCGTTCGCGCGAGCCAGTACTTGACGGCTTCGTCGGCAGGCGCGGGCAGTGTGCCCGCGGTCGTCACGTCACGTCCCCACGCGCCGGGCACTTCGACGAGCAAGAGCTGGTCGCCGGTAGACGCGGTCGCCGCAAGCGGCTCGTCCGCAGCTCTCGAGTAATCGGAGCACCGCTCGCCTATGGAGCTCACGTCGACGCGGAGCCGGTCTCGATGATGCAGATCAGATCGCCGTGGGCAACCTGCTCGCCGGGGTGTACGCGCAGTCCTGCGACGACACCTGCGCCGTGAGCCACGATCTCGTTCTCCATCTTCATGGCTTCGACCACGCAGATCAGCTCGCCGGCAGCGATCTCGTCTCCGTCGGCCACTGCGACCTCGAGGATCGTCCCCTGCATGGGACTGACGATCGCGCCGCTTGCGCCGCCGCTCAGCCCCTTGCTTCGTTCCTTGTGCCGGCGCGCAGCTAAGGCCCACGCGGGCTCCGGCGCGTGGAAGCGCACCTCGTGTCGGCGACCGTCGAGCTCGACTTCGAGGACGCGTGTCCGCGTCGGCCGCCGAGCGCCATCCGATCCGCTCGCTACCGTTGTTTGCTCATGAGACAACGAAGAGTCGTTCAGCTCCTGCGCGCGCTTCGCAAGCTCCTCGGACTCCACGAGCCCGCGGCAGGTGTCGCCTTCGACGAAGCACCGGCTCGTCAGCAGCGCGCGGTGGAACGCGATGAGCGTGGTCGGGCCCACGACAACGAACTCCTCGAGCGCACGCAGCGCCCGTCGCCGCGCCTTCTCCCGGTCGACGTCGTGGACGACGAGCTTCGCAATCAGCGGGTCGTAGAGATCCGAGATCTCGTCTCCCGCCTGGACCCCCGAGTCGACGCGCACGCCGATCCCGCCCGGCTCGCGATACGCCTCGATGCGACCTGGTGTCGGCAGGAAGCGACGCGCGACGTCCTCGGCGTTGATACGGCATTCGATGGCGTGACCGCGCATGACGACCGCCTCCTGCGTGAAGGAGAGAGGCTCGCCGGCCGCGATCAGGACCTGCTCCCGGACGAGATCGATCCCGGTCACGGCTTCGGTCACGGTGTGCTCGACCTGGATCCGCGTGTTCATCTCCAAGAAGTAGTACGACCCGTCAGGGGTCAGAAGCCCTTCGATCGTCCCCGCCGACCGGTAGTCGACCGCGCGCGCAGCGTCCACTGCGATCGACCCGATCCGCGCTCGCAGAGCCGCATCGACGGCAGGGGAAGGCGTCTCCTCGACGAGCTTCTGATGGCGCCGCTGAATGGTGCATTCGCGCTCGCCGAGATGAACGACGGCACCGTGGCTGTCGGCGAGGATCTGCACTTCGACGTGCCGGGGATCGTCGAGGTAGCGTTCCACGTAGACCGCCGAGTCGGCGAAGTACGCACCGCCCTCTCGGCGAGCCGCCTCATACGCCCGCTCGACCTCCTCTGGAGCGTAGGCGATCCTGAGCCCCTTCCCTCCGCCTCCGGCCGACGCCTTGATCGCGATCGGGTACCCGATCTCGGCGGCGACGGCGAGAACCTCGCCCGAGCTCTCGGCCGGTTGTGTCGAGCCGGGGACGATCGGGATTCCGGCGACCTGCATCCGCTGTCGGGCCGCGATCTTCGATCCCATCGCCTCGATGGCCTGCGGCGGCGGGCCGATCCACACGAGGCCGGCCGCAGCTACCTGGCGTGCGAATGCGGCGTTCTCGGCGAGAAACCCATAGCCCGGATGGATCGCCGCCGCTCCCGCACGCTCCGCTGCGTCGATGATCCGATCGCCGCGCAGATAGCTCTCCGCGGCCGGGCCCGGTCCGATGAGAAAGGCCTCGTCCGCCGACGAGACGTGGAGCGCACCGCGGTCGGGCTCGGAGTAGACGGCGACGGTCGAGACCTCGAGCTCGCGCAGGGTCCGGAAGATGCGAACCGCGATCTCGCCGCGGTTCGCGACGAGAACCTTCGTGAATGGCGGCATAGGAGACGTATTC
>Ga0190265_10004145_pt1 | contig 10017 bp, 12 predicted proteins | sample Popmic124T_FD_133135 | JGI IMG/M metagenome (GOLD analysis project Ga0190265, IMG submission 133135) | Populus adjacent soil microbial communities from riparian zone of Indian Creek, Utah, USA - 124 T | ecosystem: Environmental > Terrestrial > Soil > Riparian zone | place: USA: Utah | collected...
GCGTTACAACGAATTCTACCCATCAGCAAATTCTCGACCAAGGACGACCGAATTGTTTCGAGAAGATGAATTGTCGGCGCGGGAGGTATCAGACCCGGCGGTAACCGGTGCTGTGGCCGGGCGGGGCGGCCTCGAGCCAGGACAGGAAACCGGTGAGCACGCCGGGCGCCATGGCGATCTCCACGTCGCTGCCGCCGGCCCGGCAGCGCAGCACCGAGTCGGCCTGCGGAAGGGCGTAGACCTCCGCCGCGCCCACCGAGCGCCGATCGAGGATCTCCAGGTCCATCCGGTCCAGCACCGTCGACGGCCCGGGCCGCAGGCTGGTCAGCCGGTACCAGGCCAGCTCGTTGCCCCGGTAGCGCCCGACGCCGAAATGCCATCCCGCCGATACGTCAGTGCCCCCGGAGGAGGGCCCGGACAGAGCAGGGGGGCGGCGGCGCAGACACACGTCCACGCCCCCGCCCCGCATCAGCCGTATCCGGCGGACGATCAGGTAACCCAGGAACACGACCAGCAGGCACACCAGCAGCAGCAGTCCGAGAACGAGCGCGGTGTCCCCCACCGTGGCCTGCAGCTCTCGCGGATCCGACTACTCGCCCGCCCCGGCCGCCCGGAGCCGGACCTGCGCCCTGGCCGCCGCGGCCGCGCCCTCGGGTTCCGACGTGTCCGCCCGGTCGAGTGCCGATCTGGCCCGCGACACGTCGATGTCGTCGGCGAGCTCGGCCGACTCCGCCAGCACCGTCACCCCCTCCGGCGTGATGTGCAGGAAGCCACCGTGCACCGCGACGGTGGTGGACGAGCCGTCGGTGCCGTCGATGCGCACGAGCCCGGCCTCTTCCAGCTGGGCCAGCGTGGGCTCGTGGCCGGGCAGAACACCGATCTCACCGACCGTGGTCCGCGCGAAAAGGAAGCTCGCCTTTCCGGACCAGAGCCGCTTCTCGACCGCGACCAACTCGACGGTCATCTCCGCCATTCGCACTCCTTCGTCGTGCTCGTGAGTGGTGCGCCGTGTTCTAGCACGGCGCACCACTCACAGGGCGTCAGCCCTGGAGCTTCTTGCGGTTCCGGTCGAGGTCCTCGAGCCCGCCGCACAGGAAGAACGCCTGCTCGGGGACGTCGTCGAAGTCGCCCTTGGAAATCTTGTCGAACGACTCGATGGTCTCCTTGAGCGGGACCGTCGAACCGGGCTGACCGGTGAACTGCTCGGCCACCAGCAGGTTCTGCGAGAGGAACCGCTCGATCCGCCGCGCCCGGCCGACCAGCTGCCGGTCCTCCTCGGAGAGCTCGTCGATACCGAGGATGGCGATGATGTCCTGCAGGTCCGAGTACTTCTGCAGGATCCGCTTGACCTCGTTGGCCACCCGGAAGTGCTCCTCACCGATGTACTGCGGGTCCAGGATGCGCGACGTCGAGGTCAGCGGGTCCACCGCCGGGTAGATCCCCTTCTGGGAGATCGGCCGGGAGAGCTCGGTGGTCGCGTCCAGGTGCGCGAACGTGGTGGCCGGGGCCGGGTCGGTGTAGTCGTCGGCCGGCACGTAGATGGCCTGCATCGAGGTGATCGACCGACCCCGGGTCGAGGTGATCCGCTCCTGCAGCTCGCCCATCTCGTCGGCCAGCGTGGGCTGGTATCCCACCGCCGAGGGCATGCGGCCGAGCAGGGTGGAGACCTCGGAGCCGGCCTGGGTGAACCGGAAGATGTTGTCGATGAACAGCAGCACGTCCTGGCTCTGCTCATCGCGGAAGTACTCCGCCATGGTCAGCGCGGACAGGGCCACCCGCATCCGGGTGCCGGGTGGCTCGTCCATCTGCCCGAACACCAGTGCGGTGTTCGCGATGACGCCGGACTCGGTCATCTCCGTGATCAGGTCGTTGCCCTCGCGGGTGCGCTCGCCGACGCCGGCGAACACCGAGGTACCACCGAAGTTCTGCGCGACCCGCTGAATCATCTCCTGGATCAGCACGGTCTTGCCGACACCCGCACCGCCGAACAGGCCGATCTTGCCGCCGACCACGTAGGGCGTGAGCAGGTCGAGCACCTTGATGCCGGTCTCCAGCATCTCGGTCTTGCCCTCGAGCTGGTCGAACGCCGGGGCCTTGCGGTGGATGCCCCACAGTTCGCCGGTGATCTCCAGGTCGGGGTCGTCCAGGCAGTCACCGAGGGCGTTGAACACGTGCCCCTTGACCTGGTCGCCGACCGGAACCGAGATCGGCCGCTGTAGGTCGGTGACCTCCTGACCACGGACCAGGCCGTCGGTGGGCTGCATCGAGATGGTGCGCACCAGGTTGTCGCCCAGGTGCTGGGCGACCTCCAGGGTCAGGGTCTTGGCCAGCTGCCCGAAGGTGACCTCGACGGTGAGCGCGTTGTAGAGCTCCGGCACGCTGTTGCGGGGGAACTCGATGTCGACGACCGGGCCGGTGACCCGCACGACCCGCCCGGTCGTGGACTCGGTCGAGGGGTTGCGGGTGTCGTGGTCGGCAGTGGCGGTCATCAGCTCTCACTTCCTGCAGTCACGAGAGCGTCGGCACCACCGACGATCTCACTGATCTCCTGGGTGATCTGGGCCTGACGAGCCTGGTTGGACTCCAGGGTCAGGTCACGGATCAATTCGTTCGCATTGTCGGTTGCCGCCTTCATCGCCCGCTGCCGGTTCGCGGACTCCGATGCCGCGGACTCCAGCAGCGCGGCGAACAACCGCGCCCCGACGTAGCGCGGCAGCAGCGCGTCGAACAGGGTCTCCGCGTCCGGCTCGAAGGTGTAGAGCGCCCGGATCTCGTTCCCGTCGGAGGACGACGTACTCGACGACGAGTCCTCGTCGGCGTACTCGACCTCCATCGGGGCCATCCGCCTGGCCTGCGGCGTCTGCGTGACCATGTTCTTGAACTGGGTGTACACCAGGTGCAGCTCGTCGACGGACTCGACGGCCTCGCTCGGCGCCCCCGCCGTCTCCGCGGCCTCCTCGGTGTCCCGCTCGCCGGCCCCGGCCATGAACGCGGCCACCAGCACCCTGGCCGCCTCGGCCGCGTGCTCGTAGGTCGGCTGCTCGGAGAACCCGGTCCAGGATGCGGCCACCTTGCGCCGCCGGAACCGGTAGTAGTTCACGCCCTTGCGGCCGATCACGTAGAGCACCGGCTCCTTGCCCTGCTCACGCAGCATCGTCTGCAACTGCTCGGCCTCGCGCAGGACGTTGGCGTTGTAGCCGCCGGCCTGGCCGCGGTCGCTGGTCACCACCAGCACCGCAGCCCGCTCCGGGTTCTCCCGCTCGACCAGCAGCGGGTGGTCCAGGGCCGAGTTGCTGGCCAGTTCCGTGAGCACCGCCGTCATCTGCTCGGCGTACGGCTTGGCCGCCTCGACCCGGGCCCGCGCCTTCGCGATCCGCGAGGTGGCGATGAGCTCCATCGCCCTGGTGATCTTCTTGATGGACTGCGTCGAGCGGATCCGCCGCCGCAGCACCCGGATCTGTGCCGCCATGTGATTGCCCGCCTAGTTCTTGCTGCTGCCCGAGGGAGCCGGCTTGTTGACCTTGACCTTCTCCTGGTCGACCTCGTCCTCGTCCAGCGCTTCTTCCTTCTTCTCCTTCGGCACCACCGAGGAGCCGTCGGACGCCTCGAAGCCCTGCTGGAACTCGCGCACCACGGTCTGCAGCCGCTCGACGTTCTCGTCATTCAGCTTGCCGCTGTCCCGGATATCGGCCAGCGCGCCCTCCTCGTTGCGGCGCACGTGGTCCAGGAACTCGGACTCGAAGCGGCGGATGTCGCCCACCGGCACCGCATCGAGTTGGCCGGTGGTGCCCAGCCACAGCGAGACGACCTGCTCCTCGACCGGCTGCGGCGCGCCCTGGCTCTGCTTGAGCAGCTCCACCAGCCGCCCGCCGCGGCCCAGCGCCCGGGCCGAGGCGTCGTCCAGGTCGGAGCCGAACGCGGCGAAGGCCTCCAGCTCGCGGTACTGCGACAGGTCCAGCCGCAGTGAGCCCGACACCGACTTCATGGCCTTGACCTGCGCGGCACCGCCGACCCGGGAGACCGAGATGCCGACGTTGATGGCCGGCCGGACGCCCTGGTTGAACAGGTCCGACTCCAGGAAGACCTGGCCGTCGGTGATCGAGATGACGTTGGTCGGGATGTAGGCCGACACGTCGTTGGCCTTGGTCTCGATGAGCGGCAGGCCGGTCATCGAGCCGCCGCCCCGCTCGTCGGAGAGCTTCGCGCAGCGCTCCAGCAGCCGGGAGTGCAGGTAGAACACGTCGCCCGGGTAGGCCTCGCGGCCCGGTGGGCGGCGCAGCAGCAGTGAGATCGCGCGGTAGGCGTCGGCGTGCTTGGACAGGTCGTCGAAGATGATCAGGACGTGGTTGCCCTGGTACATCCAGTGCTGGCCGATGGCCGAGCCGGTGTAGGGGGCGAGCCACTTGAAGCCGGCCGGGTCGGACGCCGGGGCGGCCACGATGGTGGTGTACTCCAGCGCACCCGTCTCCTCCAGCGACTGCCGGATGCCGGCGATCGTGGAGCCCTTCTGCCCGATGGCCACGTAGATGCAGCGCACCTGCTTCTTCGGGTCGCCGCTGGCCCAGTTGTCCCTCTGGTTGATGATCGTGTCGATGCAGACGGCGGTCTTGCCGGTCTTGCGGTCGCCGATGATCAGCTGGCGCTGGCCGCGGCCGATCGGCGTCATGGCGTCGACCGCCTTGATGCCGGTCTGCAGCGGCTCGCTGACGCTCTGCCGGTCGATCACGGACGCCGCCTGCAGCTCGAGGACGCGCTGCTCCTCGGCCTCGATGTCGCCGAGGCCGTCGATCGGGGCACCCAGCGGGTTGATCACTCGGCCGAGGAAGCCGTCACCGACCGGTACCGAGAGGATGTTGCCCGTCCGCTTGACCTGCTGGCCCTCCTCGATGCCGTCGTAGGGGCCGAGGATGACCGCGCCGATCTCGCGCTGGTCCAGGTTCAGTGCCACCCCGAGCACCCCACCGGGGAACTCGAGCAGCTCGTTGGTCATGGCCGAGGGCAGGCCCTCGACGTGGGCGATGCCGTCGCCGGTGTCGGAGACGACGCCCACCTCCTCGCGGGAGGTGTCCGTTTCCAGCGACGAGACGTAGCTGGAGATCGCACTCCGGATCTCCTCAGAGGAGATCGTCAGCTCGGTCATGGCTCGTCTTTCCTTCCGTGCGATCTTCGTCGCGGTTCGTGGGTGGGCCGGTCAGCCGGACAGCGTGCGGCGGGCGGCGGCGAGCTTGCTGGACACGCTGCCGTCGATCAGCTCCCCGCCGATCCGGACGACCAGGCCGCCGAGCAGGTCGGGATCCAGTTCGATCTGGAGCGAGATCGGCCGGCCGTAGAGCCGGTTCAGGGTGCCGGCCAGGCGGTGTTCCTGGTCGGGCGAGAGCCGCACCGCGGTGCGCACGTGGGCCACGTACCGGTCCCGGCGCGCCGCCGCCAGCTCGGACAGCTCCTCGGCCGCCCGCTCCAGGTTGCCGCTGCGCGGGGTGCGCACGGTCTGCTCGAGCAGCGTCTCCGTCACCGGGCTGACCCGGCCGCCGAGCACCTCGCGCAGCAGCCCGACCCGCTTGTCGGCCGGGGCGCTCTGGTCGGCGAGCAGCGAGCCCAACCGCGGCTCGCGGTCGAGGATGCGGCCGAACCGGAACAGCTCGTCCTCGACGTCGTCGAGGGTGCTGTCCGGCTGCAGGGCGGCGATCGGGATCGTTTGCCTGAGCTGCTGAACGAGACCGGTGCCGCCCTTCTCGGCCACCCCGAGCACGGCGCGGCGAGCCAGCTCCTCCAGCGCCGCCACCAGGTCCACCGACCGCGACCACCGGGCACCGACCAGCTCCGAGACCACGTCCAACGCGTCGCGGCCGATCTTGTCCCGCAGCAACTGTCCGGCCAGCCCGGTACGCGACGATTCTGCGATCGCCGGGTCGGCCAGGTGCCGGCGCAGCGATATCTCGTTGCTCAGCAGGCGCAGCACGGCGTACAGGTCGTCGCCGAGCTGGGCGAGGTCGGAGCCGGACGAGGCATCCACCAGCGCGTCGAGCCGGTCGGAGGCCGCCGCGAGCGACTCGCGGCTGGCCGCGGACAACATCAGCGCCATCAGCTCGCCCCTCCGCCGGAGACCGGCACCGCCCGGTCAGCGCTCTCCGCGCCGCTCCCGGTGGGCCCCCGGTCCAACCCTTCGAGATCGTCCAGGAACTGGTCGACGGTGGCGCTGCGGCGCCGGTCGTCACGCAGCTGCTCCACGACCAGCCGCTCCGCCAGCCGCATGGACTGCGCACCCAGCTCGGCGCGCAGCGCGCGGACCATGTGGTCCCGCTGCGCGACCAGCTGGTCCTGGCCCCGCTGCCGGATCCGCTCGACCTCCCGTTCGGCCTGCTCGCGCAGCTCCTCGGAGATCCGCACCGCGTCGGCCCGAGCGTCGTCCCGGATCCGGGCGACCTCCTTGCGGACCTCGGCCTCGGCGGACTCGTAGCGCCGGCGCGCATCGTCCAGCTTGCGGGTGGCCTCCTCGCTGGCGTCCACATGGCGCTGGATCTCGTCCTGCCGATCCCGCACCAGCTGCTGGACCATCGGCCGCACCCAGCGGTAGAGCACGAAGACGACGACGGCGAAGGCCAGCAGCTCCACGATCAGTTCGAGCATCAGCTCGCTCCTCCCCCGGACTGCTGCGAGCCGGTCTGCTGCGGCTCGGCCCGCTGGTGTTCCGCCTGCTGCGGCTCGGCCTGCTGCCGTTCGGCCTGCTGCGGCTCGGCCTGCTGCCGTTCGGCCTGCTGGTCGCGCCCCGACTGCTGGTCGGACTCGAGGTCGGCCAGGAACCGGTCGACGGTGTCGCGCTGCGCTCCGTCCTGCCCCACCGGGGTGCCGAGGATCCGGCCGGCGAGCTGGGTGGACAGGCCGCCGATGTCACTGCGCAGCGCGTTGATCACCTGCTGGCGCTGCTCGACCAGTTGCTGCTCGCCCTGCTCCCGGATGCGCTCCACTTCCTGGTCGGTCTCGGCCCGCATCTGGTCCCGCACGCGCTGGGCGTCGGCCCGCGCCTCGTCACGAATGGCCGAGGCCTCCTTGCGGGCGTCGGCCAGGGCGGCCTGGTAGCGCTCCTCGGCCTCCTGCAGCTTGCGGCCGGCCTCGTCACGGTCCTCGGCGGCCCGACGGATCATCTGCTGCCGCTCGGTCATGGCCCGCGACAGCGGCGGCACGATGAACCGGGCGAAGATGAACAAAATGATCAAGAACAGCAGGAGTTCGACGAAGAACGTGGCGTTGGGCACCAGGAAGTTGCTGTTCTCCTCGGCCGCCAACACTCTCGTCATGACCAGGCCCTCACGATCATCGCCCTCTCCATCCGTTCTCTTCTCCGTGCCGGGCGCGGGGCTTACTGGGCGCCGGTGACGAACACGAACAGCGCCATGAAGGCCAGGTTGATGAAGTACATGCCCTCACAGAGACCGATGATCAGGAACATCGTGGTGTTCAGCCGCCCCGCCGCCTCCGGCTGACGGGCCACACCCTGGATCATCGATGCACCGACCAGGCCGTCGCCGACCGCTGCGCCGAGCGCGCCGGCACCGATCGCGATGCCACCACCGACCATGGCCAGGCCGAGCAGCATCGAGTCGGGGCCCTCCGCAGCCGCCTGTGCCAGCAGGTATGCACTCATGTCTCTCCTCGTAACTTTCTCATTCGCCCGCGTGGTGCGGGTTCATGTGTCGTCGGGTTCAGGGAGCGGGCGACCCACCGGTCAGTGGGCCGCCGCTTCGTCGTGCCCACCCACGGCATCACTGAAGTAGATGATCGTGAGCAGGGTGAAGATCAGGGCCTGGATCAGGCCGACGAACATGTCGAACAGCTTCCAGATCCCGGTCGGCAACCAGGCGATGTAGAACGGCAGCAGCGCGATGATCGCGACCATGATCCCGCCGGCGAAAATGTTGCCCCACAGCCGGAGGGCGAGTGAGACCGGGCGCGAGAAGTACAGCGTGATGAACTCGATCGGAGCCAGCGCCACGTAGGGCTTGGTGAGGTGTCCGAAGTAGCCCTTCACCCCGTTGGCCCGGATCCCGGCCACGTTCACCCAGACCATGACCAGCAGCATCAGCGGATAGACCAGGTTGACGTCCGCGGTGGGCGGGGGCAGGTAGTGCTCGATGGGCAGCACGGCCATCCAGTTGCAGATCAGGATGAACGCGAACAGCGCGACGCACAGGGCGATCACACCGCGCGGGGTGCGCAGCCCCATCTGGTCCTTCAGCTGGGTCTGCACCCACCCGGTGAGGCCCTCGAAAGCGAGCTGCAGGAAGGTCGGGCGGCCCTTCGTGGCGCCGCGGGCCATGTAGATGCCCAGCCCGCAGACGAGGGCGCCGGCGATCACGGTGCCGATGATCGTGTCGAGGTGGAAGGTGAAGCCGCCGAGCTCGCCGGTCCAGTGCTCCCCGGGCCGGATCTCGCCGCCCTCCGCCGCGAGTACCAGAGCGCTCATTTCCTACGAATCTCCTTGATCAGCGGCAACATCGAGCTCGCCACGGCGAGGAACTGGAACACCGCGAGCCCGGCGAACACGCCCAGCCCCTCCGGGCGGAACAGCAGCGCGCAACCGAAGGCCAGCACTGTGATCAAGGCGAGCCGGCCGAGCACGGAGCGGGAGAACGCCGCCTTCGACGGCTGGGTGGCCGCGAAGTTGGCCACCGCCCGCATCACCAGCCACGAGTTCAGCACACCGAGCCCCAGGCCCACCGCACCGAACACGGCGTATAGTCCCAGCCCCATCGGGACCAGCACGACCAACGCAACGACGGCGATCACGGCCGCCGCGACGGCGGATCGCCGGAAGGTGGCGCGCGTGACCGGGGGGGTGTACGCCGGTGTACCGGTCACCACGACGATCTCACCTCATTCACGAACATCGACCTACCACACTCGACTCACGATCACGACTCACGAATATCTCTTGAACACCTTGTAGAAGTAGAACCCGGCCGCGACCATCCCGAGCGCCAAGCCGGCGAGCGCGAACCCGGGGAAGCTACCCACTGCGAGGTCGAGCAACCAGCCGAGACCGAAGCCGACGATCACACACGTTGCCAGAGTGAGCCCCATCGACAGCAGGTCACCCAGCTCCGGCCCGGTGCGGTTCACCCCGATCGACTCAGCGCGGCCAGGCGTCCGGACGACATGACCGGTCATGAGCGTTCACGGGCAACTCCTCGCCTCGCCGAGCGGGTCATACACGATCACTGGGGCCGGACATGGTGGACGGAACGGGCGTCCCCAGGGCGGCGCCGCGACGCTATCACAGCTGCAGGAACTTGCTCTTTCTGTCCTGACCTGCGACGGAGTCGTGTCCTCGGCGTTGCCCTCGGGTTGCTCGTCCGGCTATCCGCGATCATGATCCATCTACTACCGACTGTCGAATCTAGCTTCTCTGACGCGCCCTGGGAACCGCGGAGGCGAGTACCGCGAGCAGCAACCCGATCCCGACCGACCAGAGCACGATGAACGGGTCGTCGATCAGCGCGAGGGCAACCGCCCCGAAGGCCAGCACGCCGGCCCAGAGATAGATCAACAGCACCGCCCGCCGGTGGCTGTGGCCGATCTCCAGCAGCCGGTGGTGCAGGTGCATCTTGTCCGGGGTGAACGGGCTCAGCCCCTTCCGGGTGCGCCGCACCACGGCCATCAGCAGGTCCAGCAGCGGCACGAACACCACCGCGGCCAGCACCACGACCGGTGCGAACAGGGCGAGCAGGTCGGTCCCCGCGTCGGATCCGCTCTCGCCGCCGATGAAGATGCGCCCGGACTCGCTGGTCGTCGCCGCGGCCAGCATCAGCCCGATCAGCATCGAGCCGGAGTCGCCCATGAAGATCCGGGCCGGGTTGAAGTTGTGCGGCAGGAAGCCCAGGCAGGCACCGGCCAGCACGGCAGCCAGCAGCGCCGGCGAGTAGGCCGACGGGTCGTTGCCAACCCGCTGCACCAGCCCGATCGCGAACAGGCCGCTCGCGGTCGCCGCGATCAGGCCGATGCCGGCGGCCAGCCCGTCCA
>Ga0190265_10004146_pt1 | contig 10017 bp, 5 predicted proteins | sample Popmic124T_FD_133135 | JGI IMG/M metagenome (GOLD analysis project Ga0190265, IMG submission 133135) | Populus adjacent soil microbial communities from riparian zone of Indian Creek, Utah, USA - 124 T | ecosystem: Environmental > Terrestrial > Soil > Riparian zone | place: USA: Utah | collected...
CGCCATCCTCACCGGCCTCGCCACCCCGTCCCGAATCGACAGCGCGATACGCGCCCCCGAACGCCGCCTCCGAATCGCCTGCGCGATCCTCGCGCCAATCTCCCGGATCCGCCCCGCGCCAATCGCCCGCTTCGGCGTCACGCTCATCCCCGCCGCCATACGCCGCCGAATCCGCCCCCGGCGAAATCGCCGCGGCCGATCGCCCCGATGGCGAGCCGGACCAGCTCGCCATCATGTACACCCTCTGCCGCGACAGCGACAAGCACCCCGAGCGCCGCCGCCTGGCCGACGGCATCCACCTCGAGCTCCGCGACCTCGACGACGAAGGCCGCGTCGATTTCGACCTCGACGACGGCGACGAACGCATCCAGAAAATCCGCGGCATGCGCGCCGGCCAGTCCAAACTCTTCCGCGGCCGCTCCGGCAAGTGGTACCGCTTCCGCCTCCTCGACGTGAGCGTGCGCACCGAAGCCGTCCGCGTCGGCGTCATGCCCGGGTAGCGTCCGCGCCTCCGTGCCCGACGGGCCGCCATTTCCGTGCCCGACGGGCCGCCATTTCCGAGCCCGAAGCGCAAGCGAGAGAGAAGCCGCCTTCCAAGCCCGACGCGCGATTCCGAGCCCGAAGCGTACGCGAGGGATCATTGAGGATGCCTACATGGGAAAATGCTGAAAAACCCTGAAAATGGCTGAACGAGGCTGAACAGCGGCCGAGTGGGAGAAGCGACCCGCGACAGCGGACAAACTGCGCAGGAATGGCATGCGGGATGAACCGGTTCGTGGATTCATACCAGTGAAGTTTGCCCGCCGTTCCGCGCCGATGTCCAGCGGGCGTCTATGTTGACGCCGGTGCTTTGGCCAGTTCCTGCAGCCGGGCGATACATTTGATCCAGCGACCCAGCTCTCGGGCGGCGATCTGCTTGTCCGTCACTTCCGATTCCTGATGGGCGACGTGTTTGTTGCGAAAGTCATAGACGGCGTTCACCTCATCAAGAACCTTTCTACTGCCCTCGAATCGAAAGGCTTTTCCAATCGAATCGAACACGCCGCCCAGCTTCGATTTGTCGTTCAGGGCAAAGTCCATGCAGTCGCGCAGCAGGCCGATCGGCATCACCCCGCTGTCGTAGAGCATCGACTTGCGAAGATTCTGCGAAATTCGCCGGTAGTGTTCCCGCGGCTTCGCGCCGCCATCAGGGACATAAGGCTCGAAGTAAGGACGGTGATCGCCCGGCAGCGGCGGAACACCCGGTTGCAGCCGCTTGTGCAGCAATGCCTTCGCCGCGGCATCGACGGCGCCGAGCAGGGCGCTGAAGGCGATGCCGAGGTTGGCGCCGTCGCGCTTGGCGTGAAACTCGTAGGTCATGATCGCTTCGTTGGCCGCCTTCCGCGCCGCATCGGGCAGCGCGTCCATCGCGGCCTGATCGATGAACTCCGGCAGCTTCGCCTTTTCGTCCTCCACGATCTGCGCCGCAAAGAGCGGGGCCGCGTCGATGATCTCCTTCTCGTGAATCAGCCGCTGCAGCGACGGGGCGCAGGCCCGCACCAGGTCCCCGAAATTGCCGCCGGACATGGCCTCGCCCACGTTTTCAGGCACGAAGACATACTGCCACTTCGCCGCTGACGCCCTGGCCGCCTCGCACCATGCCACCGCGGCCTTGGCCTTGCGGGGCACGTCGCTGTCCTCGCGCCCCTTCGTTTCAACGAGCCAGTAGCCCCCATCCTCGCTGCGCACGAAAAAGTCCGGCGTATAGGTGCTGAGCTGGCCGTTCGCCCGCACGTAATCGATCCGCAGTGCTTGCGGCCCGGCATTCTTGGCGAAGGCGGCCACCCCGTTTTCCTTCAGGTCCAGGAAGGGGACCAGAGCGCCCTCGAAGCCGCCCCGGCAGGGCACCAGATTGAACATCGTCTTGGCGGCGGGCTTGCAGGGGTTGCGCTCGCTGTGCGTCGCCTTGTAGGTTTTCCAATCCTGAAGCGACATCGGCGGCAGTTCCGGGCGGCGCTTCTCGACCTGCGTGGTGCGCTCGCGGACCAGCGGCACAAAGACGTGCAGCACGTGCGTCACCACGTCGGCCTCGCCCAGGCGCGGCGTCAATCGCGGGTCGTACAAGCTAACCGGCTCGGCGAAGAGCACTTCCTCGATGAACGTCTGAATCAGGCCGCCGATGACCTGGTGGAGATGCTGCACCTTGCACGAGGCCTCGATGAGCCCGACGTAATGGCTGACCGCCTGCGCCCCCGTCGCCAGCTCCGGCAGCTCGATCTGCGTCTGGGTGAGAATTTCGCCCGTGATCAGCGAGCGGCCCTCGAAGTCGATGATGCGCTTCGCCTGCGTGTCCAGCGGCAGCTTGCTCAGGCCCGTGAAACCCTTCTTCACGTCCTCCATCGTCGGTGGATCCAGCGTCGGCCTCCGCGAGTAGCCGGCCGAAAGCTGCGGCAGCACGATGTCCAGCGCGTGGCCATCCTTCTTCAGATCAACGAAAATATCGACCGTGGTCTTGGGAGGGGGGCGATCGTCCAGCACCTCCGGAATCACGCCCTCCTGCTCCAGCTCCTTCTCATACAACTCCGCGAAGGCCGGGTGATCGATGACCGTGACCGTCTCCACCACGCCGTCGGGCGTGCCCGGGCCTGTAATCCGCCGTAGCCCGCGGCCCAGCGTCTGCTCCGCCAGGATGCCCGAGTCGGCGCTGAACTTCCGCAGCGGCACGATCGTGGTGACGTTCTTCACGTCCCACCCTTCGCGCAGCATCAGCACCGACACGATGCACAAATAAGGGCTGTCACCGCTGTCCAGTTCGCGGCTCAACTTGCGCAGGGCCTTCAAGTCCTCTTCGCTGATGTCGCCTTCTTTTTCTTCAAAAACCGGCTGCCGCTCTTTTCCCGTCCCGCGCAGAACGATCCGGCCTTTCAAGTTCGTGTGCAGGTTGATCGTCCGCCCCTTCAGCAACGGGAACACATCGGGATCGCTGTTTAACCGCTCGGTGATTTCATCGGCCGCCTGCGTGCTTTCGCACATCACGAACATCAGCGCTTTTTTCTCGACCTTGCTCCATTCCTCCCGCGTGGCCTTCCACCGGTCATAGCCCAGCCGCAGGTGCGTGTCGTATTTCCACCCCGCGTCCTTCGACGGCCCTTCCACCAGCTTGCTCGCCTTGCCGATGATCGGGAACTTCACGATCCCGCCGTCCACCGCCTCGCCCAGCGGCGTGTCGCAGACGATGTGCTTGAACAACCGGCCATCCTGGTCCTTCGGCGTCGCGGTGAAGTCCAACTGGTGAACGATGCCCGCGCCGCCGCGCGACTTGCAGCCGTGGTGCAGGGCGTCGATCGCCTCGTTCCACGCCGAGTCCGGGTCCCACACGTGATGGGCCTCGTCATTGAGCACCATGATGGACTTGTGCGAGGCGATCCGGTTGCGCAGTGCCTCGCCGACATCGAGGGCCGTCGCCCGGTTGACGCTCGGCCCCATGAAGCCGTGATACTCCGCGTCGCGCTTGCCCTTGCGTTTCGACGTGTCATAGAGGCGATGAATGTTGGTCAGATAGATGACGCCGCCGGTGGCCGCCCCGCCCGCCGCGTCCTGCTCCACCACGCTCATGTTCCAGTCGCCGCGCCACTCGGGCGGAATGATGGGATCGCCGGCCGGCGGCGGATCGAAGATGCGCGCCCCGGAAAAATCTTCCTTCAACCGCTCGTAAACCGTGAGGCCCGGCGCGATGATCACGAAGTGCCGCGCCATCGGCGAGTCGCTCTCGAACAGCGCGTGAAAATACGACCAGGCGATGCACAGCGCCATCGCCTTGGTTTTCCCCGAGCCGGTCGCCATCTTGAAGCACGCGTTCGCCCACGCATCCTCCGCGTCGGTCACACCCAGGGCCGCGGCTTCGAGGTTCGGCCCGCCGTAGGTGCCCAGCAACTGGCTGATGCGGTCGGTCTTGCGCGTCTCCTTCAGGAAGATGAGCGTCTCCACCGCCTCGCGCTGGCAGAAGTAGTAACGAAAATCGAAATCGCCGCCGGGGCCGTTGGTGCGATGCGTTCGTTTGAACCAGTAATTGAGCAGCGTCCGCGTCGTGTGGCTGACGTCGTAGTATTCGTTCTCCCGCCATTCGCGCACCAGCGAGCGCAGCTCGTTCACCACCGGCATGGCGCTGGACCGCCGCCGCGGCACCACCGGCGCCGGCGCGTGCCGCTCCGCCGGCCGCGTGCGATGCGCCGTCGGCTCCTCCCACGGCGGATACAGCGGCCGGATGGCGTCGAGGTTCAGCGGCTTCTCTGACATTCGATACCCTCTCCGCCCCAACGGGGTGTGGCACAGGCTAATAGCCTGTCCCCAGTGTGGCACAGACTAATAGCTCGGCCCCGTCTGGAACAGGCTAATAGCCTGTCCTTTGGGTGGCACAGGCTAATAGCAGCTAATAGCCTGTGCCACACGCCCGGCAGGGCGCATGATGGTTGCCAGGGGCATCGCCCCTGGAAGCCGATTTCTTTATTCAATTCCGCCCGGCGAGGGCGGACGAGCCTTTCGCTCGCCCTCACCGGGCGAAGAACAAAAAAGGCCATCAACCAGGGGCTTGCTCGCGAAGCTCGCCGCGCCCCTGGCAACGATCGCAAGCCCTCCGGGCCATAGGCGCGAGTGGACAGCCGATCAATTATTCTCTTCCGCCCCGATAGGGGCGGCGGGCTGTAGCCACGGGTGGAGGGACGCGGCCTCTTGCGTCCCGGAACCCGTGGACAGCCGATCCGATTATTCTCTTCCGCCCCAACGGGGCGGCGGAAGGCCTGAGCGCTTCGGAATTCCTCCGCCCCTCCGGGGCCGGTGACTTATTTATGACATCCTGTCCACGGGTTCTGCTGCGCTCCACCCGTGGCCACAATCCGTCGCTCCTTCGGAGCGAAGAGAACGCACGGCCTCACACCTTGATCGCCACCGTGATGCTCGTGTCGCTCCCGAACACGTCCACCACCTTCACGCACGCCGTGTAATTTCCCTTCTTCGCATAAACGTGCCCCGCGTCCGACACCGTCTTCAAACTCCGGTCCTTGCGCGTGCGATAGTCCTGCCAGTGGTGGTTGAACGGCTTGTCTTCGTGCCACTCGAAGTCGATCGCCCAGAAGTCGATGAAGTCGAACCCGCTGCGGATCGCCCGCTCCTTGATCTCCTCCAGCTCCCGGCTGTTGATCTCCGCCAGCGACGGCAGGAACTTGGTCAACTTGATGTCCACCTTCACGCCCTCTCCCTTGAAGGGAGAGGGTTGGGGTGAGGGGGATTTCCCGTGTGCCACTGCTCTGTGAGCAGTGCCCCCGCCGTGATACACCGCCTCCGCCTCCAGCACCGCCACCTCCAGCCACGGCGGCGGCCCCTTGCGGTTCTTCTCCATGATCTCCCGCGGGATCTTCACCGGGTGCAGCTTCACCCCCGTCGCCGCCGTGATCGCGCTCATCCGCTGGCGGATGTCCATCTCGAAGTCCCACGCCAGGCAGTACACCTCCTTCGCCCCCATTCCCGCCGCCGCCTTCGCCACCTCCCGCGCCTCGGCCGAGCTGAAGATCCCGTCAATGCCGTCAACATGGCACAGCGCCGCCCCCTTCCGCCCGTGGATCAGCGGGTGAGTTCCTGTGGCACGGGTTTTCACCCCTGTGGCACCGGTTTCCAACCGGTGATCCGTGGCACGGGTTTCCAACCTTGTGGCACCGGTTTTCACCCCTGTGGCACCGGTTCTCACCCCTGTGGCACCGGTTTTCAACCGGTGATCCGTGGCACCGGTTTCCAACCCTGTGGCACCGGTTTTCAACCGGTGATCCGTGGCACGGGTTTCCAACCCGTCTCCCAGCACCTCCGCCCGGAAAAACTCCAGCACCACCCGCCGGTGCTCCGCATCCGCCCCCTGCAGCGCCTCCTGCTGCCACCACTGCCGCTCGTAGCGGCCCAGGTTGTACACGTCGAAGGCGCGGTAGGGCCTGTCCTCCGCGTGCAGCGTGCGCTGGATGTCGATCAGCCGCTTGCGCGACGTGTGAATGGCGAACCGGCCCAGGTCGGCCATGATCCACTTGCGCCCCAGCTTCTCGGCCACCGCCCCGGTGGTGCCGGAGCCGCAGAAGAAGTCGGCGACGAGATCGCCGGGGTTGGAGGATGCCTCAATTACTCGCTTAAGCAAACCCTCGGGCTTTTGGGTGGCGTACCTTGTGTCCTCTAAAGACTGAGAGTTCACGGGGGGCATATCTGTCCAAAGACATTGGAGCGGCACTCCGGGCATTTCATCCAAATAATAAACCCGACGGGGTACACCGCTTTTTGTGTATTCAACCCTTCCACTTTCCTCGAGTCGCTTCATTTTTTCTTCGGTCAGGGTCCAAATCCGACCCGCCGGCGGAGCTTTTCCCTTCCAAAGATAATTTGCTGGCCGCCCATGCGAGGGTGCATCAAGAGTAACCAGTTGATAGAGTCGTTCGGTTTTTTCTTGTTTTCGGAAATGACTCTTTATGTACGACTCATCGTATGGTGAATAGGGTTGATTCCATGTATGTCGATCCGAAGACTTCGTATAAAAAAGCAGCGAATCACACGTGTTACCGTAGCGCCCAGGATCGTTATGTGCGTAAGTCCGACGCCAAATAATTTCATTTTGCATTGACTCCGAACCGAATATCTCGTCGAGTATGATTCGAATGTGACTGCTCACACCCGGCCCGACATGCACATAGATACTTCCTTCACCCGAAAGCAGTTCACGAAGTAAGACAAGCCTCTCGTGCATTACATTCAAATAGGAGTCCGAACCGCGTCCCCACATATCGCGGTACGCGACCATTTCTAGTGCAGACTGGTCTTTCTCTACGGTTTCCCGGCCTTCGCCCAGGGGGAGACTCATCGTAAAATCCGCCCCCACGTCAAACGGCGGATCGATGTAGATCAAATCAATCTTCCCCTTGAACTCCGCCAGCAGGCTGGCCATCACCAGCTTGTTGTCCCCCCAGATCAGCCGGTTGCGGAAGTCGTCCAGACGCGGCGTCTTCTTCTCGAACAGCTCCAGTTGACCGGCCGCCGCCGCCTCGCTCCGCGGCTGGTCGATGGTCTCGATCCGCTGCATGGGCATGGCGCAGCCGGCGATGTCCACCTCGCGCCGCTGGCCCCACGCGTCGTACTTGCCCTCCCACACCAGCTCGGTCTTCATCGTGGACAGCGGGTGCGGATGGTCCGGCCCCCAGCGCCGCGGCGCGGCGGCCGCGTTGGCGGAAGCCCGGGCCTGGGCCTCCAGAAGCGTGTAGGGAATGGCGGAGTCGCCATTGGATGGATCGGAGGGCGTTGACGCGCCGGGCGTGTTTGATTCACTGGCCCGCGAGGAAACTTCGTCACGGGCGCGACTTTGCTGGGCGCGCCGGGCGCTTCCGGACCTGGTGCGGCCGGCGGTCTTGCGCGTGATCTTTCGGGGCATGGGGTTTAGTGTAGCAAGAGTGCCAGCAGTGCGAAGCGCGGTTCTTCGAGCAGCAAAGCGCCGGCGGTGCGAATCGCGCCTCTCGTGCCCCAACGAGACAATTCATGCCGGCCCGGGGCATCGCCCCATGTTAGCGTTATCCGCTTCCGCCCCGAAAGGGGCCATCCACCCCAAGCCCAGGGCAACGCCCTGGGATTGACCCGCCCCCCGTCGTCCAAGCCCTGAAAGGGCGTTCCAGATTCTCGTAGCCCGGTCCGTTGACCCACTTTTCTGGTGATCAAGGCGGCGATGCGCGGAGCATTCCGAATCACGTGTGCCAAAGAAAGCCAACTCCGAAAATCGCCGCCGAGGGTGTAGGTCGGGTCCGCGGACCCGACACTTGTGGGAGGACCCCTGCGGAGCGCGGAGCCATGCTGATTCATATGTGTGAAAGTGCGCCAACCCAAAAACTTGCCCAGTTTACCCGCCTGTGGCGGGCCCGAGGCGCCGAATCGCCGAAGCGTTTCAGACAGATTCAGCCCAGTTCAACCCGGGAAAAGTTTTTTGGAGGGTTGAAAAGCTGAACAAGGCAGTTTCGCCCGCCGCCAAAGAAAAAAATGAAAAAAAATCTACCAAGAAGCAGGCATAAGCGATCAGGCATCAGGCATTTGGATCTACAGCGTGGATTGGCAGGTGCCCCTGTTCCCGACCCGCTTGTGCCTGTTGCCTGTTGCCTAATGCCTTCCCCCTACATATACATCCCCCCGTTCACCCCGATCACCTCCCCGGTGATGAACGACGCCGCCGGCGACGCCAGGAACACCACCGCCGCCGCCACCTCCTCCGGCTTGCCCAGGCGGCCCATGGGTGTCAGTGATCTGACATTGTCCAGCGCCGCATCCGGCACCTCGGCCGTCATGTCGGTCTCGATGAAGCCCGGGGCCACCGCGTTGACCGTCACGTTCTTGCGGGCGAACTCGCGGGCCAGCGTCTTGGTCAGTGCCGCCAGCCCGCCCTTCGCCGCCGCGTAGTTGGCCTGCCCGAAGTTGCCCATCTGCCCGACGATGCTGGAGATGTTGATGATGCGCCCCCAGCCCGTCTCCATCATGGGCTTGATGGTGCGGTAGATGATCATCGCCGGCCCGGTGAGGTTGGTGCGCAGGACGTCGTCCCACATGTCGCGGTCCATCTTCACGAAGGACTTGTCGCGGGTGATGCCGGCGTTGTTGACGATGACCTGCACCGTGCCGAAGTCCTTGAACAGCGCCTCCACCATGCGGTCGTTGTCCGCCGTCAGCGAGACGTCGGCCTGGTAGGTGACGGCGCGGCGGCCCATCTGGCGGATGGTATCGGCCACCTCGTCGGCGCGCTGCTTGTTGCTGGCATAGTTGATGGCGACGTCGGAGCCGGCCTCGGCCAGTGCAATGGAGATGGCACGCCCGATGCCGCGCGAGCCGCCGGTGACAAGACTGACCTTTCCGTCGAGAACGCCCATGTTTCACCTCAAGAATCTAAGGTTGATGTGATCGGCGCAGTGTACCGCGCGAGGAGCAAGTCTGTCCATAAAGGCAATTGAGAATTGAGAATTGAGAATTGAGAATGAAGAATGAAGAATAGTGGGAGCCGTCGGGAAGTGTGCGGGGCTGCTTGTTCGCGGCAATTCGGAGGCTTAAGATAAGGTGATGGTTGCGGATAACCTTCGTGAATTGCTCGAACGAGAACCCTTCTCGCCTTTCCGTCTCCGACTTTCAAGCGGCGATTCGTCCATCGTGCGACGCCCGGAACTGGTTGTGGTGATGAAGTCGGAATTGTTCATGGCGCAGCCGAATTCCGACAGCCATACGTTCGTGCCGCTGTCGCACATCGCCGCCCTGGAGAAGATGGAATCCACCAACGGAAACGGCCGCGGCGGACCGGGTCGGAAGCGCCGCCGGTGAGTGGCGCCATCGTCCGCCAATTCCATGTGGGCCCCACGACTACCGTGGTGGGTTCTGAACGTCAGGCGGCCGGGTGCCAGCCGGCGTCGACCCAGAGCGAGCCGCTGACGGCCGAGTTGCGGAGCATGAAGACGATGGCGTCGGCGATTTCCGATGGGCGGCAGAGGCGACGGAGCTGCGTGTGCGGCAGGATCTGGTCCTTCACGAAGTCTTCGCCCAGGGCGCGGACCATGGGCGTGTCGGTGTAGCCGGGGTGGATGATCGCGCAGCGGACGCCGAAGAAGATCGCTTCCTTCGCGAGGGTGGCCTGGGCGCCTTCGAGACCTGCCTTGGCGGTGGCATAGGAGATCTGGCCCTTGTTGCCGGTGGATGAGACGGAGCCGATGAGCACGATGGCGCCCTGGTTGCCTTCGGCGGGGCTCCATTGCTTGAGGCCGCGGCGGACGCGATCCTCCGCCAGGCTGGCGACGGTTTCGAGGGCCCAGTAAATCGGAGCGATGAGATTGATGTCGAGCAGCGCGCGCATGTCTTCGACCGGGTAGAGGTCGGCCTTGCCGGTGTCCTTGTTCATCTTGAGGCACAGGCGGTCGCGGACGATGCCGGCGGCGGGGACGCAGAGGTGCACGACGCCGAAGCGGGCGTGCATGTTGGCGAAGACGGTCGCGCCGCCCG
>Ga0190265_10004147_pt1 | contig 10016 bp, 8 predicted proteins | sample Popmic124T_FD_133135 | JGI IMG/M metagenome (GOLD analysis project Ga0190265, IMG submission 133135) | Populus adjacent soil microbial communities from riparian zone of Indian Creek, Utah, USA - 124 T | ecosystem: Environmental > Terrestrial > Soil > Riparian zone | place: USA: Utah | collected...
AGCTTCGCCAGCCGCATATCGTGCGTCTTGAAACCCGCCCGCCCAACATCGAGGGCAAGGGCCACGTCACGATTCGCGACCTGCTCATCAACTCGCTGCGCATGCGGCCAGACCGCATCGTCGTCGGCGAGTGCCGCGGTCCTGAAACGCTCGACATGTTGCAGGCCATGAACACCGGGCACGACGGGTCGCTCACGACGATTCACGCGAACAACGTGCGCGACGCGGTGCAGCGCGTGGAGACGATGGTCATGATGGCGGGCTATGACCTGCCGGTGAAGGCGATTCGGCAGCAGTTCGCGAGCGCCATTCATCTCCTCGTGAATGCCAACCGTCTGACAGGCGGCCCGCGAAAGGTCATGTGCATCGCCGAAGTGCAGGGCATGGAAGGCGACGCCGTGACGATCCAGGAAATCTTCAAGTTCGAGCAGATCGGCATCGATGGCGCCGGCAAGGCCTACGGGCAGTTCATCGCCACCGGATTGCGGCCGGGATTCCTCGAACGGTTGAAATCGTCCGGCGTGGAATTGGACCCGGCCATTTTTGAGCGCCGCGTGCTGTATCGCGACGTGCCGAGCCAGTAATTGCGACTTACGCCAGTGGGGGATATGACCTCATGATCTCGCAGCTCATGCTAGCCCAGTCGCCGGGGATGATGGACCAGGTAATGGTCATCGTTCTGCCGCTGATCGGGTCCATCATGCTGTCGTTCGCGATCTTCAGCCTGGTGCGCGACCTGCGCAAGCCGGATTCGCGCCGGGTGCAGGACCGCCTCCGTGAAAAGAGCGGTTTCGACGGCGGGACCGACGCAAGCACCGAAAAGTTGGTGAAGGCATCGATTCTTCGCACCAAGCGCGAAGCGGAAAGCCTCATTGGCCAGGCGCTCTCCAAGCTCAGCGTCATCGGCGCCCTTCAGCGGATGCTCGACCAGGCCAACTTGAATCTCGGGGCCAGCTCGGTGCTCATGTATCTCACCGGCCTCTCGGCCATCTCATACATCGCCGGCTACTTTCTGAAGCTCGAACTCTGGCTGACGATCAGCCTTGCCGTCGGCGCGTTTCTTTTGCCGCTGATCGTCGTGTTCATCATGCGGAAGATCCGCCTCAACAAGTTCCTGAATCAGTTGCCCGACGTCTTTGAATTGATGAGCCAGGCCCTTCGGGCCGGACACTCGCTGCCGAACGCAATCCTGGTCATTAGCCAGCAGCTTCATGACCCCGTTCGCTCCGAGTTTGCCCGCGTCTTTCATGAGCAGAACCTGGGCATCAAGATCGAAGACTCTCTCAAGAACATGGCCAAGCGCATCGGCATGATGGACGTGAACTTCTTCGTCACGGCCGTGTGCATTCAGCGCCAGACCGGCGGCGATCTGGCCGAGGTGCTCGACAACATCAGCGGCGTCATTCGCGAGCGCATCAAGCTCTTCGGCATGGTGAAGGCCCTGACGGCCGAGGGGCGCCTATCAGGCTGGGTGCTGCTCGCGTTGCCGATCGTCGTGTTTGTTCTCGAAATGGTGGTCAATCCGGCCTACGCCGACAAGCTGCTCGACACCCAGATCGGCAACTACATGCTGATCACCGGCGCCGTCATGCAGTTGCTTGGGCTGGCGATGATTCAGAAGATCGTCAACATCAAGGTGTAATATGGAAATCTACATACTCGGCGCCCTGGTGGTCGTGGCGGTCTCCATGGTCGCCTACGCCCTCATGCCCAATAAGCAGGAAGAAGGCGACGTCGTCCGCCGCCGCACCGCCGGCCTCAGCAAGGAGGACGACGTACGCTCCCTCCAAGCCAAGGCCCGCGAGCGAGCGCGCAGCAGTGTCTTCGAGAAGGCAGCACCATTGCTCTCTCGGCCGGTCATGCCCATGAAGGCCGAAGAGCAGACGAATCTGCGATCGAAGATGGCACAGGCCGGGTTCCGTCGCGAGTCGGCGGTTTCATTGTTTCTTGCCAGCAAATCCGCGGCATTCGTGGCGTGCGGGCTGGTCGGCGCCGTCATGGGCATTCAGTCCGAGAAAGAGCTGCTGGGCATCATCGGGCAGACGATTTTCGCCGCCGGCCTGGGCTTCATGCTGCCGAATCTGTGGTTGAACATGTCGATCCGCAAGCGCGCGGAACACATCCGCAACGGGCTTCCCGACGCACTGGACCTGATGGTCGTCGGCGTCGAGGCGGGACTGGGGCTTGATGCGGCCCTGCTTCGCGTGAGCGATGAGATGAAGACCGTCTATCCGCAGCTTGCGGAGGAATTTCAGATCTCCTGCGTCGAAACGCAAATGGGCGTTCAACGCTCCGAAGCGCTTGGCAAGATGGCCGAACGCAGCGCCGTGCTGGAAATGAAGGCGCTGACGGCCGTCATCGCCCAGGCGGAAAAGCTCGGCACGAGCATCGCCAAGGCCCTTCGCACGCAGGCTGAGTCGCTGCGCACCAAGCGCCGGCAAAGGGCCGAGGAGCGCGCGCAGAAGACGGCGGTCAAGCTGCTGCTGCCGCTGATTCTGTTTATTTTCCCGACGATTTTCATCGTGCTGGCCGGCCCCGCGGCGGTTCAGTTGATGGAGACCTTCGGCTCGGGCGGGGCGCTGAACAAGTAAGCGCGAGTCGGGGTCCAAGCGCACTTCCGCCCATTCTGAGCTTGGACAACACCCATCACGGTTCTTGTTTAATTCTTTTTGCCAGAATGGCTCCTGCGATGCGCCGCGCCGCAAGCAAGTTCCACCTCCAGTAGTCCGTTGATTTAGATCGCTCGCCGGCCGCCTTTTGATATACCCCGGCGAGCTGCGCGGCGCCAATGCCCGCGTCCATCTCGCGATGAATATAGCTCAGAGAAAACTGCCCGAGTCGATTCAGCCGTTGCGAATCCTTCATCAGCTCACCAAGCGCCTGTTGAATGGCGGCGGCCGGTGCGTTCCGTGCGCGGAAGTGCCTGCCGGAGAAATTGTAATAAGCGGCGTCTTCAATCGTGTCCTCGTCAATCACCTCGCATTCGCCGCGCTCTCCCAGATTGGCGACGGCCTTTCCACAGGCCATTGCCTCCAGGATGCCGCGCCCGCTTCCCGCGACCACGTCGGCATAGTTATAGAGCGATTTCAGGTCTTCGACGCCAAAAATGGCGCCGGGCAAGTGCACGATCTGGCCCCTCCTGCCGGAATTGATCCGGGCGGCCCACTGCTTCAGCTCTCGCAGAAGCGCCCCCTCGCCCGCAATCACAACCTGCGCCGGAACGCCGGAGAGGGCCTGTTGCTCCGCAAAGTCCATCATGCTTACCAGCCATGGCCGTTTGTTTTCCCACAGCCGGACCGCCATCACCAGCTTGCGGCCGGACGCCGGAAGTCCAAAGCGTGCCAGAAAATCGGCATCGACGGGGGCCGGGTGATAAGCGCTCGTGTCAATTCTCGCGCGGATCAGGTGCAGTCGATCAGGTGGAATGCGATACCAGTTGGGATAGAGATCGTCATACTGCTCGCGGCTGAAGACGATCGTATGGGTCTTGCGCGGCGGCTGATTGTGCCGGAACGCGCCGCCCGCCGCCGTGAACACGAAGGGCAGGCCCAGCCGCGCCGCGACCCAATAGCCCCGCGCGATGCTGGGGAAATCCTGGGCATGCACCAGCCCGATTCGCTCGGAACGCGCGATCTCCAACAGGCGCTTTGCTCCCGAACGCGAGGGGAGCCGCGAATACTGCTCCAGCTCCGGAATAAAGTGAACCGTCGCGCCGATGTCGCGGTAGGCGTTGACCATCTCGTCCACGCCGCCCGAGGCGGCCACCGCCACGCCGTGCCCCATGGAAATGAGATGGCGCGCCATCGCCAGCGCTGATCGCAGATGGCCGCCAATCCGCAGCAGACAGCCGAACACGAATAGGACGCGAATACTTTCAGTCACGCCGGCAAATCCTCATCCTTCATGCCCCGCACCGGAAATCCGCGAGATTTGTCCGGGCGCGGCCCACGTCTCCCGATTACGGCGCGCCACAATTTCGCATACGCTTGAAAATCGCTTTCACCGAGCAACAACACGTCCCGGTACGAACTCCCCGTCTCGCGGCAATACACCACCATGCGAACGCCGGTTTGAATCACGTTGATGATGCTGAACGCGATGCCGGCGCCCATGACGCCGTAGCGCGGAATCAGATACCAGCACGCCGCGAAGGCCGACGCCACGATCAACACGCTGGCCAGAAACACCACCCGCGGCTTTCCCGCGGCCGCCACGTGGATCGCCAGGAAATTGCCCGCGGGCCATACGATGGTGCCGATGATCATTGCACAATAGATTCGCGCCGAATCAACAAACTCTTGTCCGTAGAGCAGGACGATCAGCGGCTTGATGATCGGCAGCGTCACGACCGTCGTCACGGCCATCAGCCAGATTGAATTTCGGCAGAGCAGATTGGTCCGGCGCGTCGCGTCCTTCTGCTCGGCGGCGGCCGTGTAGGGAAAAAGCACCTGCGAGACCGGCACGGCCACGATCTTGGACTGCTGGCCCAGTGCGCGGGCGTTTCGAAACAGGCCGATGTCCGCGTTGCTGATTTTGAAGGTCTTGAGCAGCAGCAGCGGCAGCTCCTCCACGAAGAAGTTCACCAGGATCAGCAGGTAACTCCAGAACCCATATTGCCACATCCGCCAGAGCAGCCCGGACAACGCGAGCCTCTCCCGCGGGACTTCGGCCTCGCGCACGGGCAGCATGATGCATTGATGGCAGAGATAGCTCAACGCGCACACATCAGCCGCGATGACGGCCAGCAGCGATCCCGCGATGCCCCAATTCATCCAGACAACGAATACAAACAGAAAGAGCACGGTCCCGAGGGTGGTGATCGCGTCTGAGACGTTCATGGCGGTGATGCGCAGTTCGCCACTGAGGATGCGCTGGAGGAAGTTGTTGATGAGAAAAAGCGGCACCGTCAGCAGGGCGAGGTAAAAGAGCTTCGGCTCAATCTCGTTCCATGGGGTGAACGGCTTCCGCCAGATGGCCAAGATCATGAGAATAGTCAGCGCCGATACGAGCGCGCCCGCGGCCCACTGAATCCGGATGATACGCTGCGTGGACTCCAGCTTCTTTGCAACGAAGTAAGCGAACGCGCTCCCCAGACCGAGATTGCCGAAACGAAAGCACACTTCGCGGACGAGTAACAGGAGCGTAAGCGTGCCCAGCCCCGCCGGCCCGAGCGTGCGAGAGTTGATAATTCCTACTGTTAGGCCGATGAAAGTGAGCCCGACCCGAACGATAAACGTTTGAATGCTCGACCGGGCGAACGACACGCAGTTAGACCCTCGGCCCGACCAGTTTTGCCAGGGCGGGAGGATGAACCTCGAAAAATTGTCCGAGCCAGGGCAGGTCGATGAAGAGCAACGCGGTCCCCACGATGGCCACAGCGAAGCACGCGATCATCAGCCGGCGTTCGCGGTAAAGCTTCTCGGGTGCTTGAACCGGGCTGTTTCTTCGCAGGCTGATGTGCCAGTAGATGGTGATGACGGCAGCGACGAACGGAACCGTGAGAACAAGTTCGACGCGGTATTTTACGAGAAATATGCCGAGCAAGAGCGAGAACGAGCTGACGTAGAAAACCATGAGCGCCATGAGCCGCGTATCGTTGTACCAGCGAAATGATCGGCGATATTCCGATGCCGCCTGCTTGTCGCCGATGCGTCGATATTCGGCGTAACGCTTTGCCGTCATGAGAAAAGCGCCCAGACTCCAGTAGGCGCAGAGGAGGGAGAGTGGAGCAATGCGCGCTGCCCCGGCTGCATACCAACCCATGAGCAAGCGAATGGGATTGTTGACCGACTCGGTCAGCACGTCCGCGACGGCGACATCCTTGGCGCGAATCGGCGGCACGTTGTAGATGATGCCCATGACCCAGATGGAGGCATTGGTCACAAAAAAAGCGGGATTAACCATCCACCCCAGCGAAATGCCCCCGGCACCTAGAAGCAGCCACTCGATATATGCCCATTTGACCTTGACGCGCCCGGACGGAATTGGTCGATGTTGCTTGTCAGGATGGAAGCGATCGAAGGGCCCATCAATAACTTCGTTTATTACGTAGTTCGATGAACAGGTGATACAGACGGCCAACAGGCCGATCAACATCTTGACCACGCTTTGCGAGGTCACGGGAGCGCCATCCAGGGCAATCGCCATCGCGATGCCCGGAAGGCAGAAGACTTGTTTGAACCAATGATCGACCCGGGCGATCTCTATGTAGCCCTTGATCGAATCAATATGGCTGGGAGGTAGGGGCATTGGTCACCGCGTAAACCCAGGAATCAAAAAGATTCAACGGCACGACTCGACGATACAGGGAAGTTCCCTCCAGTCGTCGGCTCAAAAATCTTAATGGCGGAAAATATACGCCGAGGCGCTCCGCCAGATATCCGGTCTTGAAATACCATTTTGCTCGTTTCCGCGCGACGACAGCGAGACCAGCCTCCCGAAACGCCTGCTTGATGCTCTTGTCGTTGAAATATCCGACGTGTGCAAGCCGGAAATGCCACCATCTCCGGCCAAGGCAACGCGCGGCGATGCTGGATATATCAGGCGTGACGATAATTGAAATGCCCCTTGGCGTTAAATGCTCGCGCACCGCGCGCAGGAGTTGAAGCGGATTGGAGACGTGCTCAATCACGTCGACAATCGTAATGACGTCAAATCGGCGTTCGTTCGTGGCAGGATGTGGAAAGAAACCTTCGTGTAGTTTCGCACCGCGCCGTCGCCCCACTGAGACGGCCCATGTGCTGGGTTCAATTCCCTCCGCCTTCAAGCTGCGGCGTGAGGCTTCGTCCACCAGAAGCCCGATCCCGGCGCCGATATCGAGTAGAGTTTCCGCGTTTGGACGGAGCTTTTTGACCAAATCGAGCAGCTTGCTCATTTGAAGCGTGCGCTCCGCCGCCCCTGTTTCGTAGTCGGGGTCTTCCAATGCGGTGTAGAGCGATTCGATTGCCTGGATTTCCGCGGCGTCGCCGAATACGAATCCACACGACGAGCAGCGGTTCAGCCGGACGGTCAAGCCATATCGGCTGTCGGTGATGCGCATGTCTTCCGGCTTCAGCAGTCGGCCAACACCGGATTCGCGATACAGCTTGACATCCGCGGAGCCGCAAATCCAGCATTCCATCGATGACCGGGACGATTCTTCACGCATCGGGATATGCCAACTCGCGGAGATTTCGAATTGTCGGAAAGCGACTCGTCTCAGTCCGACCTGCGTGCGGCTGAACGAGGATGGCTTTCATTCCGGCCGCCGCCGCGCCGACGCCATCGATATCACGATCGCCGACGTAAATGGCCGATGTCGCGCAGGCATCCAGCTTTGCCATCGCGAATTCGAATCCTTTCTTGTTCGGCTTGAAACAACTCACCTCGGAATCATATGAACTGACAACAACGTCGAAATGATCCCGGACGTCCATCGCCATAAGCTTTTCTTCAGCGGGGTAGTCGGAATAGACGCCGAGCCGTAGGCCCCGGCGGCGGAGACCGGCGAGCACGCTCTGCAGCGATGGATCCGCGCATCGCGAAAGCAGCGCCAGGGGTCGCTCGAACATCCAATCTCGCACGACGCTGCGCACCGTCTCTAGCGGCAACTTGCATTTCTCAGCGGCCAACTCCAGTTGAGCTTGGTCGAGGCGCTCCGGCTGTATGTTTGCAGCGTCTCGCATGTGCTCCTGAGCTTGCCTGAACGCCCGGATGGCGCGCACCGTGAGTCGTGCCTGGCGAACATGGGAAGCGCAATGGGCGACGAGACGTATGGCCATCGCCTTTCGGAGGCGTCGCTGGTCGTACAATGTGCCATCGACGTCGAAAATGACCGTCGTGATCCCAGGCTCCAGATGGACGTTGGGTCGGGTTGTTTGAATATTGGATTTGATTATTGGGCTGCCTTACGCATGACTTTTCGACACTTTGACCATGGTACGACATGAATCGCGTAGATTCCAGTGCCGTATGAGTATCGGACCGCTCCCCCGTGTCGCGAACATTAGCTTACGGGGGGCTGACTCGGACGGCCGTCCACGGCCCGCGTCGAAACATCACCCGTTCCGTCGGCGGATCTTTTAGCACAAAGCCTCTCTGCCTGCCGCGCTCAATATGCGCCGAAGCGACGGGCAAGAGCCAGGGCTCGACGTAAGGAGGCGCGAATCGTTCAATATTCACGATAAATACGTTGACGCCATATTTAGCGTGCAGGTGATCAACTGCTGCCCAATCGCTCGCGTACAACGCGGCGAGGCAGTCTCGAATTCGTATCTCCATTTCGCGAAAAAACCCCATGTAGAAGGCGAGTGCAGTTTCGCGAGAGACAAGAACCGAGCGTTGGCACACGAGGGGAATGTCGTCGACATCTTCAGGGTAACCCGCCAGGAGCGTCTTTTTCGGAAGTGACTTTACGAATTCGTTAAGTTCGCGGATTTCGGCCGGGGCCGGCGCATTGGCGCGAATCTGGATGGAGCCCCAGCCGATTGAGTAAACAGCGGGAACGATGAGCGCGCCCGACCACGCGACTCTGGGCTTCATCAGCAGGCGGACAATACGCCCTCCCCACTCGGCTCGAGAGAACTTCTCCCATAACGGCGGCGCAATCGCGGCGGCGGCAAAGACAAAAAACCAGGCAACCTTCGGATGTCGTCCCGGCATGTAAAGCTTGAACAACAGGAGATGCGCGGCAGTCCAACTGATCACTGATGCCGCAAAAAAAGCCCAGAGGGCAAACGGAATACGCCGCAGACCAACGATGGCCAACAGGATGGATAGCACGATCATCGCCGCCACGAATTTCGGCAATGAGATGCGCAGGCCCGTTTCCGGCTGATCAAAGAAGTACGTAGTCGCGCCGGCGCCGAACATTTGCTGTCGGCCGCCGACTTGAAAGATCGGCATCTCGCGGGCTTCGCCGGCAGTTATCAATGCACCGAACTTTTCCGGCACATGACGAGCCGCCAGCACGCCGATCGATCCCGCGGCCAAGATTGCCGCGAGAAGCCAACCGCGCGGCAGCGTCCGCGTCCGTATGAGTCGCGTCCCTTCGACGATCAACGTGGACAACCCGATATTCGCGAGTGCGATGGGGTACACCAGCGCCGCGAGGAGCATGGTGAATCCGACAAGGATGACGCGCCCGCGGACGAGCCCGATCAGAGTCAGCATGGTCAGCACCGGCTCAAATGATCGCTGCAGCATGGCGGGAAGGAACGGGCGCATCACCTCCACTTTTGGAAAGGACAGCAAGAAGAACGTCAACAGTGCCACGACGCCGCCGATAGGCGAATTCGTCGCCGTCACGGTCTTGCCGGTTTTGTAAATCAAAGCGATGCCGATAAGCATGAGGCATGACGCGCCGATCTCAGCGCCGAGTTGCGCATCCATCATTTTTGCGATGGTCGAGTGCAGGAATTTATATCCGAGCGGCGCCATGGCGGAGGATGCATAGTGCTCGGTCACAAGATCATTCTTGAATAACTCCGGATCGCCTTCACGATACGCCCAAAAGACGTGCTGTCGCTGATCGTCCTCAAACCGATCAGATCGACTCATTAGGAATGCCAGGCGGATGGCTCCGCCCAGAATTACGAGCGCAAACGCCAGGAATATCCACGGCCTGGCCGCGGGCGTGCGCCAGATAGCGCCAGCGTCGTCCAACGCACGGAGTGAGGGCACTGGTTGATCCATGAGCGCTTCCAGGTTTCGAATTCAGCGGCACAGGCCATTGGCCTGTGCCACGCCGGCTGCATGCCTTACGCCGCATCTTGCCCAAAGGTCTCGTGTACTGGCAGGATCTTTCCCTTGGGCGAGACGTGCCTGACTTCGCAATCCATCCAGATGCCGGTGTGCCCATGCACGGCGTCGCGAATTTTTCGGATGAGCTGCATCATGTCGATCGATGACGCCTGGCCGACGTTCACGATGAAATTCGCATGACGCGGGCTGCACAGGGCGTCGCCGATGCGCGTGCCCTTGAAGCCCAGCGATTCGATCACTTTACCGGGCGGGCCGCACTTTTCATAGAGTTCGCC
>Ga0190265_10004148_pt1 | contig 10016 bp, 14 predicted proteins | sample Popmic124T_FD_133135 | JGI IMG/M metagenome (GOLD analysis project Ga0190265, IMG submission 133135) | Populus adjacent soil microbial communities from riparian zone of Indian Creek, Utah, USA - 124 T | ecosystem: Environmental > Terrestrial > Soil > Riparian zone | place: USA: Utah | collected...
GAGCGTCGTGATCCCGCCGCGGACGCCCCACGGGTTCAGCGCGGCGCCCGGCCCTGCGCAGCTGCTCGTCTCCGTGCGCCCGGCGCTCCGGCTCGACGACTACTTCCGCGCCTACCTGGGGCTGTCGCGCGACCGCCGGATCCGCCTGCCCGCGTCCGGTCTCCCGCACGGGCTGCTGCACATCGCGCTCGTCATGGACCGCTACGCGGAGGAGATCGCGGCGCCTCGCATCCCGCTCGGCCTGCAACGCGCGCTCTGGCGGGGCCTCGCGGCGCTCGGACGCCTGCGCGGCCGCTCGGCCTCCTTCCCCGAGTACGGCGCGCCCTAGCGGTTCTTCACGCGGCGCAGGAGCCGGTGCACCAGCGTGCGGACGATGGCGAACGGCGGCGTGATCGCGGCCATGACCTTCCCGGTCGTCGTCCGGGGATCCTGGAAGATGCCGAGCTGCTCGAGGATCTTCGCCTTGTCGTAGTACGTCCGCTCGAGCGCGAGCATCCCCTGGTCGTCGAAGCTGTAGAGGGCGCAGACCCGCGACTCCATCCGCCGCCCCATCGCGGGCAGGGCGCGCCAGTCGCCGAGGTGCGTTCCGGACACCGTCACCTCGAGGATCACGAAGCGGTCCGTGACGTGCCGGTCGTGCACCTCGATGTCGAGGTCGGGGAAGGCGGTCAGGAGCTCGTCGTAGTGCTCGCGGATCCCGTCCCGGCCCGAGAACTGCTCGTCCCACGGGACGTCGTCGAAGTCGGGGTTCTCGCCCCACGTGCGCATGATCTTGTCGAGATCGCGCTCGACCTCGGCCTGGACGTGCTCGTCCACCAGGCGGAGGCGGGCTTCGAGCGCGTCCTTGCTGATCTCGTCTGCCATGTGGAGGGAGGTGACTGCGGGCGCGGGGATCCTATCGCCTCGCCGTGGTAAGACTGTCGCACGCCAGGTATCGACGATTCCCTCGCGGCCCCACTGCGTGCCCGGCTCCTCGAGCTGCGGTCGGCGCTCGACGTCGTCGTGCCCCCGAAGCAGCTCGACCGGAACCTCCTCGTCGCCACCTGGAACCTGCGCGCCTTCGGCGGCCTGACGCCGAAGTGGCGCGCCGAGCCGGAGGACAGTCCGCGTCGCGACCTCTTCGACGTCCGCTGCATCGCCGAGGTGGTTTCGCGCTTCGACGTCGTCGGGATCCAGGAGGTGCGCGGGAACCTGACCGCGCTGCAGACGCTTATGGAGGTCCTCGGGCGCGACTGGGGAGCGATCATGACCGACGTGACGCGCGGCCGGGCGGGCAACGACGAGCGGATGGCGTTCGTCTTCGATCTGCGGCGCGTCAAGCCGTCCGGGCTGGCGGGCGAGCTCGTCGTCGCCATCGAGCAGGAGACGTCCGTCGGCGAGGGCGAGCTGGCGCGCCAGTTCGCTCGCACCCCGTACGCCGTGAGCTTCGCTGCCGGGCCGGCGGCCCTGACGCTCGTCACGCTCCACGTCCTCTACGGGGAGGAGGCGGAGCGCGCCGACGAGCTGCGCGAGATCGCCCGCTGGCTCACGGGCTGGGCTCGGCACGAGCAGCGCTGGCACCAGAATCTGATCGCGCTCGGCGACTTCAACATCGACCGTCGCGGCGACCCGCTCTTCGAGGCGTTCACGTCCACGGGGCTCGAGCCGGCCCCCGGCCTCGACGAGGTCCCGCGCACGATCTTCGGGAGCGGAGGCTCGGCGAAGTACTACGACCAGATCGCGTGGTTCGTCGACCGCACGAAGGGCCCGATGCTCGGTTTGGAGTGGCTCAGCTCGGGGAGCTTCGACTTCGTGCCGCTCCTTCAGGGCTCCCTGACGAAGACGGCGCTCTCCTGGAAGCTCTCCGACCACTACCCGCTCTGGGTCGAGTTCTCGGGCCGCTGACGTGGCCGCGCACGGACACGCTCAGCCCTCGCTCAACCGCCTCGCGGCGAGCGCGACGACCCACTGCCTCACAGGCTGCGCGATCGGCGAGGTGCTCGGTCTCGTCATCGGCACGGCATTCGGCTGGGGCAACCTCGCGACGATCGCGCTCGCGATCGCGCTCGCCTTCTTCTTCGGCTATCTGCTGACGAGCATCCCGCTCCTGCGCTCCGGCCTCGCCCTGCGCGAGATCGTGCCGATCGCGCTGGCCGCCGACACGGTCTCCATCGCGATCATGGAAACCGTCGACAACGCCGTCATCCTCGTGATCCCGGGCGCGATGGAGGCAGGCCTCGACTCGGCGCTCTTCTGGGGCAGCCTCGCCTTCGCCCTCGCCGTCGCGTGGGTGTTCGCCTATCCGGTGAACCGCTACATGATCGGCCGCGGACGAGGGCACGCGGTCGTCCACGAGCACCACGCGCACTAGCGACGGCTAGCTGCGCGGGTCGGTTTGGCGCGCGATCACGCCCTCGCCCGCGTGCTTGCGGACGAGGCTGAAGCGCTCGTTCGACGCGAGGATCTCCTCGACGTCCGGTATCTCGTGTCCGGGCAAGACGGCGAAGAGGAGGGGGTCCGACCGGACGCGGTCGTACTCCTCGTCCCGCAGGGCGACCGTCTCGGTGCAGTCGGCGTCACCGCACTCGCAGAGGAACTCGGTCATCTCGGTCGACCGCCCCGGGCTGACCTCCTCGAGGCGCTCGTTGACCTCGCGGAAGAGCGCCTCGTTCCTGGCGATCTGATGCTTTCGCTGCGCCTCGCGGTCGGCAGGGCTCACGCGGCGTCCTTTCGGACGACATGAAACGCGTCCCGCTCCTCCACCACGACTTCTCCGCGCGGCGCCGCGTGTCCCGGCGCGACCGCGAACGTATCGTCGCTGGCGCGCACCTGCCGGTAGTCGCCGAGCGTCATGTCGATGCGCTTCATGCAGACGTCGTCCGTGCACTCGCAGAGGAACGGCACAGCCTGATCGGGCGGGACTGCGTTCTCGATGTACTGCCGGAGCCGCTCGTTGGCTGTGCGGAAGCGCTCCTCATTCTCGCGCATGCAGTCGTTCCGTGGGGACATCACATAGGAATCCCCGTGCGGAAACGGCTCCAAACAGCCACGTGGCCGCTACGGTGCCGCGAATGGACGAAGGCCTGAACCTGAAGCCGCGCCTTCGCGGCGTCTTGCATCAGTGGGCGTGCGTCGTGTTCGTCGGGCTCGCGGCTCTTCTGATCGTGCTCGCCTCAGGGGCGAGGGAGCATGTCGGCGCGGCGACGTTCGCGGCCGCGCTCGTAGCGATGTTCGGGACGAGCGCCGTCTACCACCGGGTGAACTGGCGCAGCCTCGCCGCGCGGATGTGGTTGCGCCGGCTCGACCACGCGATGATCTTCGTGCTGATCGCGGGGACGTACACGCCGTTCGGGCTGCTGGCCCTGGAGGGAGCCTGGCGCTGGTCGATCCTCTCCGTCGTCTGGGCGGGCGCCCTCGCCGCGATCGTCGTGGCGCTCGCCTGGATCGAAGCGCCGCGGTGGGTGAGCGCGGCGCTCGGGATCCTGCTCGGCTGGGCCGGCATCGTCGTGGTACCGCAGCTCATGGATGCGATCGGGACGCTCGGGATGCTCCTGCTCGCCGTCGGCGGCGTTCTCTACACGTTCGGCGCGATCGTGTACGCGCGGCGCAGGCCGGATCCCGTGCCGGCGGTGTTCGGCTACCACGAGGTCTTCCACGCGTGCGTGATCGGCGCGGCGGCGTGCCAGTACGCGGTCGTCGTGATGCTCGTTGCGTCCTAGTGAAGCCTGCGGGATGATCCGCCGACGATCCGCGACGAAGGAGGCGAGATGGCGCCGATGGTGCACAGCGTCGAGATCGACCGAAGCCGCGAGGACGTCTTTGCCTACGTGACCGACCCGACGCGCTTCCACGAGTGGCAGGAGCCGGTCGTGCGCGCGAGCCGCCACGACGCCGGTCCCGTTCAGCAGGGCTCGAGGATCTCGCTGACGCGCCGGATGGGGAAGCGGGAGCAGACGATGACGAGCGAGCTGACGGAGTACAGCCCGCCGGAGAGCTACGCGTTCCGCGTCGTCGACGGCCCGGTCCGGGCGATGGGGAAGGGGAGGTTCGAGCCGCTCGGCGACGCGCGGACGCGCTTCACCTTCGAGCTCGACTTCGAGGGTCACGGGCTCGGCAAGCTGCTCGTCCCGTTCTTCGTCCGCAGACAGGCCGCCAAGGAGCTTCCCGAGAGCCACGCGAACCTGAAGAAGCAGCTCGAGAGTGGCGCTTAGGCCGGACGACGGCGGTCGGGATTCCTAGCGAAATCCGTTTCCTCTGCACAGCGGTACTGGCTGTCGAAAGGGCAACATCCAGCCGTCTAGCGGGGGAGGTCCCACATGCTCACCACGACTTCCGCGGGGCGACGTCGGGTCGTCGCGCTGGCGGCGTTGACCGGCGTCCTGGCGTTCTCGACGTCCGCGTCCGCAGAGAAATCGCTCTTCTTCGAGGAGACGGCCTCGGCCTTCTGGGCGGTGCCGCACGAGTGTGCCGACGGCTCGACGGTGCAGGGCACGCTGTTGGTGCTGAGCACGCGCGACTTCGAGTCACCCGAGACCGATGACGCGGACCCAACGGCCAGGGTGCAGTTCCAGGCCGTCTGCCCGGACGGCACCTCGTTCAGCTGGGCCGCCCCGACCGCGCCGGCGACGATCACGAGCACCGAGAACCTCAAGAGCGTCACGGCCGCGGGAGCGGGAATCGCCAGGGACAATCTCGGTGGGACCCACCAGGTTTCCTTCGACGTGGCCTGGACGGGCGTCGGACCCCTGGAGACGACCGTCAACGGGCCGGGGAGCAAGAGGCAGCAGCGCGAGGCGACGGCGACCGGTCAGGTGACCTTCGACGGCGAGATCCTCGTCGACGGCGCAGCTGACCACCCGACCCGACCGGCCCCGTTCATCCGCGTGGACACGGAGAAGTAGCAAGGCTCGGCAAGACTCGCGAGCGACACCCGGCGTGACCCCGGCGACCAGCGCATGAGTGCCTCCTAGCTCAGGTCGGCCAGAGCTGGGCTGCCTGCCGCCTTGCGCTATGCGTTCCTGTCCGCAGCGAGAATCGGCGCGGACTTGAATCCCCAGACGGTCGCGTAGTTGCCGAGCCCCAGAGCTTGTGGCGGCTCGGGTCGAGTAGATGCGGGAGGACGTACTGGAACTGACCGGCCTGGGCGGGGGCCACTACTCAGACGGTGCGCATGAAGAGAGGCACGCTCAAAGTCGGGGCCGGCCGCCTGTCCGTCGCCTTTGATCAGGCTTCGCGTACCTGTGTCGCCATGCACTCGCTCGAATGGTGGCGCTACCGCGACCAGTCCCGCTCTGCCTCTTGATTGCCGGTGCGAGCGCGCCTTCGGAGTCTCTTCACGAAGATCCTTCCGTATGGGTGGGACGGTCTTTACGCGGGCGAGCGCGGGTCGGTTTCAGCCATGAACTCGATCTCGACCATCTTCTCGACGATCAAGAATCGCTGCCGGTCCTCGACAATACGTTCGATCTCGGGCATCTCATGTCCGCGAGCGACCATGAAGCGTCTCGGTACGGAGCGCACAGCCTCGTACTCTCCCGGGGACACGAGCAACGTCTTCGTACAACCCTTATCGCTGCATTCGCAGACAAACTCGCTAAGGGTGATGCTCGATCGGTCGATCTCATTGAGCCGCTCATTCACTTCGCGGAACAGCACCTCGTTGCGAGCGAGTCGTTCGTCCGAGAATTCCATGATTTCTCTGCATTCCTTGCTGGCGCCAGGCCAAACCTGACCAAAAGTCAAGTTGCTCGTGCAACGTGCTGGGGTAGAAAAGCCAAGTCGGGGCGGAGCTCGATGCGGCGGGACTCCGCCCCGTTTTCTTGCAGAAGTACTTAACCCGCGTCCGGGTACGGATCGGCGGCGCTGTCTCCGCCCCTCACCGTTTCCCACTCGCCGTTGTTGCACGCGGGGCAGGGTGGAATGCTGCTCTGGGAATCCATCGTCATCTCGTTGCCGCAGTTCGTGCAGCGGTAGGTGCCGGCGGATACGTCGCTTCCAGCGGGGACTGGTTCGGCCATGGTCGTTGCCTCCCGATCGGTGACGCTTTGTGATGCTCGCGTCGGGCGAGCGTCAAACGTCGGGTGCTACCGACCGGCGCTGTGCTCCTTACCGTCAATCACGTAGGCCTCGATCCCCGGGTTGCTGACTTGCCACACAGTCAGGTAGATCTCGAGCTCGCGCCGAGCCTGTCGCTCGTTCGGCGCGCTCGGCACATACACATCAAGCTCGTGCGCGCGTGCCTGCTCCGCCACGCAGTCAGCTCGCCGCAGGAACTCCTGCAGGCCGCGAAGAGCCGCATGGTCGCTAAGGAAGACGTGCAAGCCGCAGGCGCGCCGTTTGTTGCCGCAGACGAACGCGCTAAGTCGCACTTTGGTAGCGAACGGGTGCTAAGTCAACGAGGGGGCTTGAGTTCTCGACCTTCAGACGCTATTCAGGTCGTCTCGGGTCGTCGGGGCCGCCAGGCCCCAAGAGCTCCTGACCCTCCGCGCCTCGCGCGATATCGCTTGGGGCCGCCTTCACAGCGGCTGCCGAGAGAAGCCATATGACCGCTGCGAGTCCAATCACCACAACGACCGCCGCGCCGATAAGACCGGCTCCCGGCAACAGGGCCGCTAGGAGGACAGCCAAGGCCACAGTGCCAACGACGACAAGAGCTACTGCACTCACAAGCTAGTCCGTTACCCGAGCCGGCTGGAAGGAAACCTGGCAGTGTGGCGCTACGCTTCACGCCTATGGTTCTAGCAGCGATCCTCGGGGGCGTCATCATTGTCCTGCTGTTCCTAGCGATGGCGGTGGCGCTCTCCAGGAAGCGCCGCCGTGGCCAGAAGCCCATCGGTTCACCGCCTCGCTAGCTCGCAATGCCGATTGAATGACGCGAGGGTTACTGCCGCTGTTCTCAGCGGACTATGCGGCTGACTTCGGCTTGCGACCTCTCCGAGCGACCGCCCGTGCCCCGACACTGCTTCTGAGGGATTCCGCTTCGGAGTCCGTTAGGTCTGCCTCATAGGAGCCGCGCCGCGCGTCCCGATAGGTAATGCGGATCGTTGCGCCCTTGCCGTCGTCAATGGCGGTTCCCGACTTGTCGGAAACGAGAACTGTTTTGCGAGCCATGATTTCCTCCCGGTTTGCTGACGGAGGGAATGAAAGCAGAAAGGCCAGTGGAGCGCCAGAACACGTAGAGTGGCCGTGTGATTCCTGACGAGAACTACCCGAGGTCGCCCGTTGGCTTAGCGAACGGAAGGGCGAGCCTGAGCGGTTCGAGAAGGTCGAGCCCGGTCACGAGGAAGTCCTAGAAGGTCGGGAGCGGCGCGAGTTAGACAGCCTGCAGACCCCGCTCGCTTCCCAGGACTAGTCTCGCTTCCAGCCAGGCATTCGTTTAGCCCTCGTTGCGGCGAGGGAAGTAGAAGCTGGGAGAGACGGTGGGTCCGCACGGCAAGTGAACGTCTTTCCTACTCCCCCTCCCCCAGGGAGACGAGCTCGGCGTTCTGCGGCCCTGACGCCGAGCTCTCCACTAATGGCACGTCTGGACTGACAATCGTTTACAGTCGTCCGATGCCGCGCACGGCCCCGTGGCACTTGCCCGATGGGGAGTACCACCACTCGAACGGCGAATGCGTCTACGCGACGCTTACGCCCAAGGGGTCGCGGCTTCCAGGGGAAGGCGGCAAGCCTGTCTGTCCCCTATGCGAGCGGCTGAACCGCGCCGAGAGCGAGCTCGAGGGATCTCAGTGAGGCGAGGCGCAGCGTCGTTGCGGCTACGAGGCTGTGCCCTCTAGCGACACTACACCGGTTCAGCGGCGAGGATCGCGGGGCCGGACCGATTCCTGTCTCGCGGGCCGCTTGACGCGACAGACCCCCTACCTGCCTCAGATCCGACCCCGCACTTCCATAGATGCCGGAGGCGGGCACTTCCTTGCGTTCATTGCCTACCCGGGCGACCAGCGCCTGAGTGCCGCTAGCTCGCTCAAAAACCGCGGCGCTGAATCAGATCGGCCAGAGCGGGGGCTGCCTGCCGCCTTACGCTATGCGTTCCTGTCCGCGGCGAGAATCGGCGAGGACTTGAATCCCCAGACGGTCGCGTAGATGCCGAGCCCCAACTCCCAGATGAACTCGGGGATGGTGGTGAGGCCTTGGCCCGTGCCGTGCTGGTCCCAGACGCCGAACATCACGAGGGTGCCCGAGAGGATGATCAGCGGGCCTCCGACGAGCCCGAACATCGCGAGCCGTCGTGGCACCAGCCCGGAGCGGTACATCAGATAGCCGAGCATGAGCCCGTTTCCCCAACCCACGACGAAACCAGGCCCCAGGATGAACGTCCAGTCCTTGAGCGCCGCGAGCGTGTAGGCGATCGCGCCTTCGTCCCCGCCCGCGTCCTGCTGCGACAGCGTCACGATGGACAGGACGGCGAGGATGCCGACGAGGATGAATGTGCACTCCACGATGCGGGCCGTGACGTAGCCGAGCGAGAGGATGTGGTTCTGCCGCTTGAGGATTGGATACACGACGACGGCCGTGCCGATGTTCGCGATGATCAGGAGCAGCTCCAGGAGCGCCCCGAAGAAGATCTGGTTGTCGGAGCCGCCGTTCGCGACGTAGCCGACGGGGTCGTCCAGGACCGGCTGGAAGAGGAGAAGGGCCGGGATCGACGTGGCGAAGGTGATGAGGAACAGCACCCCAAACGCGAACGAGATCCTTCTGGTCGGGCTCACGCAGACTCCTTGGGTCGGGTCCAAAGGGACGCGAAATCGTTTCTGGTTTGCCGCGTCGATTCAAGTCGAGCTCGCACGCAGCTGTGAGCGCGATGGCTGGGTTGCCTGTGTCGAGCGCCCGCCGAGGGCGTCCAAGCGCATGGCGCCAGCAGTTACTAGCGTGCATGCGGTACAGGGCCGGCAGGACTCGAACCTGCAACCCCCGGTTTTGGAGACCGGTGCTCTGCCAGTTGAGCTACGGCCCTACGCGTCTCGGCGGAAAGGCATTGTATCGGCGTGCGTCGGAGGCCTCTCGGAGCGCTCTTCCTCGTCCTTGCGGTGGGGTTCGCCGCCGTCGCCGTCTACGCGGCGCTCTCGGGTGGCGCCGCGTGGGTCATCGCCGTCGCGGCAGCCGCCCTCGCCGTCTGGATGGGGGAGTCGGCTCTTCGGGCGCTCCGGTAGGAAAAGCAGCGATTTCTGACGAAAGCCTTATCCTCCGTGGCGATGGTGGAGCGGGCCGACGACACGCAGGTCCTCTGGCGTGAGTTCAAGCGCACAGGAGACCGGACGCTGCGCGACCGGCTCATCCTGACCTACGCGCCGCTCGTGAAGTACGTCGCGGGCCGACTGGGGAGCGGTCTCCCGGCGCACGTCGAGGAAGGAGACCTCGTCTCCTACGGCCTGCTCGGACTGATCGGCGCCATCGAGCGCTTCGATCCCGACCGCGACATCAAGTTCGAGACGTACGCGATCGCGCGGATCAAGGGCTCCATCATCGACGAGCTCCGCTCCATGGACTGGGTGCCTCGCTCCGTGCGCGCCCGCGCGCGCGACATCGAGCGCACGATCGCCACGCTCGAGGCGAAGCACGCGCGCGCGCCCACCGACGAGGAGATCTCGCACTCCCTGGGGATCACCGAGGACGAGTTCCAGGACTCGCTGATGGAGATCTCGCGCACGTCCATTGCCGCGCTCGACGAGCTCTGGGCGAGCTCGAGCTCGGGCGGCGACCCCGTCGCGTTGATCGACACGATCGAGGACCCGCAGGCCGCCGAGCCGCAGTCCGCGATGGCCCAGACCGAGCTCCGCGAGGCGCTGGGCGAGGCGATCGCCCGCCTGCCAGAGCGGGAGAAGCTCGTCGTGACGCTCTACTACTACGAGGAGCTGACGCTCCGGGAGATCGGCGAGGTGCTCGGCGTCACCGAGTCGCGCGTCTCCCAGCTCCACACGAAGGCCGTCCTGCGGCTCAAGGCGCGCCTCTCCTCGACGCTCGTCCGCGCCACCCAGGAATAGCCCGCTCGACCTAGAGCGTCCCTGCTCGTAGCGGGTAAACTCGCCAGCCGTGCCGCC
>Ga0190265_10004149_pt1 | contig 10015 bp, 8 predicted proteins | sample Popmic124T_FD_133135 | JGI IMG/M metagenome (GOLD analysis project Ga0190265, IMG submission 133135) | Populus adjacent soil microbial communities from riparian zone of Indian Creek, Utah, USA - 124 T | ecosystem: Environmental > Terrestrial > Soil > Riparian zone | place: USA: Utah | collected...
ATTCCGCCCGGGCGTTGGCGACCTTGTCCTGGAAGACTTCCGCCTGGGTCAGGCAGCGGCGGGTGGAGCCGTCGCCGCCCTGCTCCTTGACCGCTTTCTGCCGGTACATGATGTCGGTCAGCAGCTTGCGCGATACGCCCATCCGGATCAGGAAGTCGTTGTCCTCGCTGGCGAGCAGGGCCGATTGCTGCTCGATTTCGCCGATCAGGCCGACCGTGCTTTCCTCGCCGCGCGCGACTTCGGAGCGAATCACCTCGCGGTCGCCGGTATGGGTGAACATGTGGACGATGAAGAGGCCGCCCGCGTCCACGTAGCGGACGCCGCCGCCCATGAACATGAAGTTGCAGGCCGAGAAGCAGGCCCAGCCGGCAGGGATCCGGGTCGTCATATTGTTGTCGCGGATGATGCGGCCGGCGCGGTTGCCGATCCGGGCGTTGCCGCCCGGCGAGCGCAGCCAGATCTCGTCGCCCCGGAAATCCCGGATCGCCGCCTCGAGCCTTGGAATGAGATTGTCGTCGATCATTCCCTCGGCGAGCAGCACGTGCTTGCCGTTCACGGTCTGTGGCGTCAGCCGCATCTCGCGATAGCTCGACCAGTTCGGATTGGCCGGGCAGGTCGGGTTGTTCGGATCGGTCTGGGCCTGGGCCGCCGGCGCCGCCAGCATCCCCGCCAGCGCGGCGAGCGTGCCGAACAGGCGGGCGCGGCGCCTAGACGCGGACATAGCGGTTGTTCGGAGGACGCCGGCACATCCGCTTGGGCGCGCTGGTTTCCTGGCCGTCGATGATCACCACGTCGGTGACGACCATGCATTCGCCGTCGGGCGCGCGCGCCTCGACCGCGGTTACGGTCGAGCTGCCGCGGACATTGTCGCGGGTTTCGCTGCGCCAGTTCGCGCTGGTGCCGACGCCGCGGCGTTCGGCGCGGTCGACCGCCTGCTCGGTCGCGGCGGCCGCCTGCTCCTGTTCCTCGCAATCGAGCAGGGTCATGATCGCGTCGCCCAGCATCGAGCCCATCGGCGCAAGAACGACGCTGGCGACGCCGCCGCCGCCGAACCTGCCGAGCACGTTGCGGCCGATGACGCCGGCGATCGCGCCGCCGCGCCGCCGGCCCTGGTTGCGCCGCTGACACTGTTCGCCAGTGCGAGACTGCGCCGCCGCCGAAGCGTCGAGAAGGGGAGCCGGCGCGGCGACCGGCGCGAGCAGAAGCGGCATTGCGATCAGGACTGCGCGAAACATAGGGTACTCCCCGCTTCGAAGGCGTGTGCCCTCTAATCGCCGCCCTTGGAAGGGTCAATCGCAGGGCCCGGCTTACAAAAGGGTGAACGGCCCCCGCATTGATGCGGCCCGCTTAAGCGCCCATATAGGCACCGAGCCGGTTTCACTTGGCCGGCCTGTGGAGTATCCATGAGCGAAACCTATCCCGTCCTGCCGCTGCGCGACATCGTCGTTTTCCCGCACATGATCGTGCCCCTGTTCGTCGGCCGCGACAAATCGGTGTCGGCGCTGGAAAGCGCGATGGCGGCGGACAAGAACATCTTCCTGGTTTCCCAGCTCGATCCCGCCGAGGACGATCCCGACCGCGACGCGCTCTACGACCTCGGCGTCGTCGCCACCGTGCTGCAGCTGCTCAAGCTCCCCGACGGCACCGTGCGCGTGCTGGTCGAGGGCAAATATCGGGCCACGCTCGCCGCCTTGCGCGCCGAGCCGGCGCATCTGGTCGCCGACGTCGACCCGGTGGAAAGCAACGAGCCCGAGGGCGCGGAAGTGAAGGCCCTGGTCCGCTCGGTGATCGAGCAGTTCGAGAATTACTCGAAGGTGAACCGCAAGCTCCCCGCCGAAACCGCAGTCCAATTGGGCCAGATCGAGGAGCCGTCGAAGCTCGCCGACGCGGTCGCCGCCAACGTCAACATCAAGGTTTCGGACAAGCAGGCCCTGCTTGCCGAGCTCGATCCCGTCCGCCGTCTCGAAATGGCCTATGCCTTCATGGAGGGCGAGCTTGGCGTGATGCAGGTCGAGAAGAAGATCCGAAGCCGCGTCAAGCGCCAGATGGAGAAGACCCAGCGCGAATATTATCTCAACGAGCAATTGAAGGCGATCCAGCGCGAGCTCGGCAACGCCGCCGAGGAGGGCGAGGGCGACGAGCTCGCCGACCTCGCCCGCAAGATCGAGCGGACCAAGCTCTCGAAGGAAGCGCGCGGCAAGGCCAATTCGGAGATCAAGAAGCTGCGCGCGATGGCGCCGATGTCCGCCGAGGCGACGGTCAGCCGCAATTATCTCGACGTGCTGCTCGGCCTGCCCTGGGGCAAGAAATCGAAGCTGAAGCACGACATCGCCGAGGCCGAGCGAATCCTCGACGAGGACCATTATGGGCTCGAGAAGGTGAAGGAGCGGATCGTCGAATATCTCGCCGTCCAGGCCCGCACCAACAAGCTCAAGGGACCGATCCTGTGCCTGGTCGGCCCGCCGGGCGTCGGCAAGACGTCGCTCGGCCGCTCGATCGCTCGCGCGACGGGGCGCGAATTCGCCCGCCAGTCGCTTGGCGGAGTCCGCGACGAGGCCGAGATCAGAGGCCACCGCCGCACCTATATCGGCTCGCTGCCGGGCAAGATCGTCACCAACCTCAAGAAGGCGGGCACCTCCAATCCGCTCTTTCTGCTCGACGAGATCGACAAGCTCGGCCAGGATTTCCGCGGCGATCCCGCATCGGCCCTCCTCGAAGTGCTCGATCCCGAGCAGAACAGCCGCTTCCAGGACCATTATCTTGAGGTCGATTACGACCTTTCGGACGTCATGTTCGTCACCACCGCCAATTCGATGGACATGCCGCAGCCTTTGCTCGACCGGATGGAGATCATCCGCCTCGAAGGCTATACCGAGGACGAGAAGGTCGAGATCGCCACCCGCCACCTGATCCCCAAGCAAATCGAATCGCACGGGCTGAAGGACGGCGAGCTGACCCTGACCGAGGCGGGCCTTCGCGCCCTCATCCGCTATCACACCCGCGAGGCCGGCGTCCGCACGCTCGAGCGCGAGATCGCCAAGGTCGCGCGCAAGGCACTGCGCCGAATCCTCGAGGGCAAGGCCGAGGCGATCGAAGTCGACGCCGCCAATGTCGGCGAATTCGTCGGCGTGCGCCGATTCCGTCACGGCATGGGCGAGGAAGAGGACCAGATCGGCGCCGTCACCGGCCTCGCCTGGACCGAGGTCGGCGGCGAATTGCTGACCATCGAGGCGGTCACCGTCCCCGGCAAGGGCCAGATCAAGACCACCGGCAAGCTTGGCGACGTCATGCAGGAGTCGATCCAGGCCGCTTTCTCGTTCGTGAAAGCGCGCTCGCCCAGCTACGGGGTCAAACCGAGCGTCTTCTCGCGCAAGGACATCCACGTCCACCTTCCCGAGGGGGCCGTGCCCAAGGACGGCCCGTCGGCGGGCATCGGCATGGTCACCGCCATCATCTCGACCTTGACCGGAATCCCGGTCCGCCGCGACGTCGCGATGACCGGCGAGGTCACCCTGCGAGGCCGGGTGCTGCCGATCGGGGGGCTGAAGGAGAAATTGCTCGCGGCTTTGCGCGGGGGCATCACCAAGGTGCTGATCCCGGCCGAGAACGAGAAGGATCTCGCCGAAATTCCCAAGGTCATCACCGAGGGGCTGGAGATCATGGTCGTCTCCCATGTCGACGAGGTGCTGGCCCAGGCGCTTGCGACTCCGGTCGTGCCGATCGAATGGACCGATGCGGACGAGCTCGCCGCCCTGCCGCCATCGGAGCTGGCTCCGACGCCCGACGATCCCGCCGGACTTTCGGTCCGCCACTGATTCGCCCCGAAAAGAGGCGCTTGTTCGTGCGACTGGCGCCTCTTTCCTTTTGACTCGCGCGGGCGTGTCGGCGTTTAATCCGCCGCTCGCGGGGTCACGCCCGCGAGTCTATTCGTGGACACAGGGATTCGGGACAGATGAACAAGCAGGAGCTCATCGGCCAAGTCGCGGACGCGACCGGCCTCAGCCGGGGCGAGGCCTCGCGCGCGGTCGAAACCGTGTTCGATACGATCAGCAACGCGCTCAAGCGCGGGGACGAAGTCAGGCTGGTCGGCTTCGGCACCTTCTCCTGCTCGCGCCGCAAGGCATCGACGGGGCGCAACCCGCGCACCGGCGAACCGATGCAGATCAAGGAATCGACCCAGCCCAAGTTCAAGGCCGGCAAGGGCCTGAAGGATTCGGTCAACGGCTGATCCGGGCCGCGCTGGACAGGCATTTCGGTGCCCGCTATGGGCCGCCTTCCGGCGCTTCAGGCGCGGGCGCGTAGCTCAGTGGTAGAGCACACCCTTCACACGGGTGGGGTCGCAAGTTCAATCCTTGCCGCGCCCACCACGCCTACCCTCCAAGAAAAGACTGGTTCTGCAAAAAGATAGAGACGCGAAAATGCCGGACCGTTCCGGCAACCCGCCGAACGCGCGGCCGCTTTCGCCCCATTGCGGACCTCCCGCTTCGCCGGCAACCCAGCTTGCCACAGGCCCGACCCCAACCTATCCCTCGGTTCCACAGCCTCGAGTTCTTGGCCCCGCGGACGGAGTCACCGAAGACCCATTGATTCAGCAGAGGCCAGTTCCAGCCACCCCTTTCGTCGAGCGGGTCCGTACCGGAGCAGGCCGCCGCGCGCTGGGCTTTGGTCTGGCCATATTGATCGAGGCTTTATTGCTACTCGTACTGCTCACGCTGGGTTCGGAGAGGCAATCCGGGGCCGAGAAGGAGCGCCCTACTGTGGTCAGCCTCAGCGTCCCCGATGTTTCGGACGAAGCGCCCGAGGCACGCAGGCCCAAGCCCGAACAGCGAGCTGAAACCCGGTCCGAGACGCAGCGGCCGCAACCGGAGGAACCCCGCCCCCCGCAACCCGCTCAACCCGCGGCTCCACCAGCCGCGCGGACGGCGCCCGCCATCCTGCCGATGCCCTGGAGCCTTTCGCCGCCGAACCCTCGTCGGAGCATCGATCGGCCGGCGGTGCCGGCCAGGCCGCTTTATGGGCCACCGGATAATCGCAGCGCCGCCATGCGCGACACGGAGCGCGTGGGCACGGCTCCCAACGGCGAGCCGCTTTATGCGGCGGAGTGGTATCGCGAGCCGGACGACGATATGCTGCGCGCTTACCTCTCCACCGCACGCGGGCCAGGCTGGGGGCTGATCGCCTGCCGCACGGCGCCGGACTATCGCGTCGAGGATTGCGTCGCGCTCGACGAATATCCGGAAGGATCGCAGATCAATCGCTCGGTGCTCGCCGCAGCGTGGGAATTCAGGGTGCGACCTCCGCGACGGGGAGGACGGCCACTGGTGGGCTCCTGGGTCAGGATCAGAATCGACTATGGCCTTCGGCGGCGCTAGCGTTGCGGGTCCGGGTGCTGCGTTGTCCGCTATCCATTGCGGACATTCGCGTAGGCGGCGTATCGCCGCGTAAGATGACCGCCTTCCTCGATATTGCCGGCCTCACCAAGCGCCATGGCGGGCGCGCCGCGCTGGACGCGGTCGGGCTGTCGGTCGCGGCGGGGGAGTTCGTGGCCCTGGTGGGGCCGTCCGGGTCCGGCAAGACCACTTTGCTCAAGTCGATCAACCGCCTCGTCGAGCCGGACGAGGGCAGCGTGCGTCTCGGCGGCCTCGACGTGCGCGATGTGCCGCTCGCCGCGCATCGCCACGGTATCGGCTACGTCATCCAGTCGATCGGCCTGTTCCCGCACATGACCGTCGCCGAGAATATCGGCATCGTGCCGATGCTGATGGGGCAGGAGGCCGCGGACCGCACCGCCGAGCTGCTCGAACTCGTCGCGCTGCCGGCGGAGATGGCCGCCCGTTTCCCGTGCGAACTTTCGGGCGGCCAGGCGCAGCGCGTCGGCGTGGCGCGAGCGCTGGCGGCGCGGCCGAAGCTGATGCTGATGGACGAGCCGTTCGGAGCGCTCGATCCGGTCACCCGCGATACGCTTGGCCGCGCCTATCGCGATCTGCACGAAAGGCTCGGCCTGACCACCTTGATGGTCACCCACGATATTGCCGAGGCGCTGCTGCTCGCCGACCGCGTCGTGGCGCTGATCGACGGACGCATCCGCGCCGACGCCGCACCCGCGGAATTGCTCAGCAGCGACGATGCCGACGTGCGCGCGATGGTCGACGTGCCGCGGCGCCAAGCGCAGCGTCTGGCGGCGCTGTGAGACCGGCGCTGGCCGAGGCCCTCGACGCGCTGCCCGCGCTCGCTCAGTCGCATTTGCTGCTGAGCGGCAGCGCGGTCGCCATCGGCGTTATCCTCGGCCTGCCGCTGGCGATCTGGTCGGCGCGAAGCCGGCGAGTCCGCGGGCCCGTGCTCGGCCTCGCCGGGCTGATCCAGACCGTGCCCGCGTTGGCGCTGCTTGCGCTCTTCTATCCGGCGCTGCTGATCCTGGGGCGGGCGAGCGGCCTCGCCATCCCGGCGCTTGGCTTCCTGCCCGCCTTGATCGCGCTCAGCCTCTATGCGTTGCTGCCGATCCTCCGCAACGGCGTCGCCGCCTTGCAGGGGATCGACGCCGCCGTGCTCGAAGCCGCCGACGGCGTCGGGATGACCCGTCGCCAGCGCCTGACGATGATCGAGCTGCCGCTGGGGGCACCGGTCATCCTCGCCGGCATCCGCACCGCCGCGGTCTGGACGATCGGCGCCGCCACGCTCGCCACCACTGTCGGCCAGCCGAGCCTCGGCGACCTCATCTTCTCCGGCCTGCAGACGGAGAATTGGGTCCGAGTCCTCACCGGTTGCGCCGCGGCGGCAGGCTTGGCGATCGCCGTCGACGGCCTGCTCGCTCTCGTCGAATCGGGCCTCAAGCGGAGATCGCGGCGGCGGATCCGCCTCGGCCTGACCGCGCTTCTCGCCGCCTTGGCGCTGGCGGCAATGCCGCTGTCGCGCGGCGGCGGCGACGGCGAAGCGATCGTCATCGGCGCCAAGAATTTTTCCGAGCAATATATCCTCGCAAGCGCGATCGAGCGTCGCCTCCGGCGCGCCGGCTACCGCACCGAGCGCCGCGACAATCTCGGCTCGACGGTCGCCTATCAGGCGCTCGCGGCGGGCGATATCCATGTCTATGTCGATTATAGCGGGACCTTGTGGACCAACGTCCTGCAGCGCGGCGATACGCTCGCGCCCGGGGCGATGCGCGCGGAACTCGCGGCCGACTTGCGCGAACGCGACGGCGTCCTCCTGCTCGGCGCGCTGGGTTTCGAAAATGCCTATGCGCTCGCCATGCGTCGCGAGCGCGCCGAGGCGCTCGGCATCCGCACGCTCGACGATCTGCGCCGCGCCGCGCCGCGCCTCAGCCTCGGCGCCGACCTCGAATTCCTCACCCGTCCCGAATGGCGCTCGGTCCAGGCCCGCTATCGCCTGCGCTTCGCCGACCAGCGCTCCTACAGCCCGACCTTCATGTACCGCGCCGTCGCCGGCGGCGGGGCCGACGTCATCACCGCTTTCTCCTCGGACGGCCGAATCGCCTCGCTCGACCTGGTCACCCTCGCCGATCCGCGCCGCGCGCTGCCGAGCTACGACGCGGTGCTGCTCGCCGCGCCGGGGACGGACGCGCGCATCATCGCCGCACTGCGGCCGCTGATCGGCGCGATTTCGGTCGAACGGATGCGCCAAGCCAACCTGATGGTCGACCGCGATACCGACAAGCGCACGCCGGCCGAGGCGGCGCGCTGGCTCGATCCCTAACTGGCCCGGATCATCTCCCCCACGATCTCGAACGAGCGCAATCGTGCGTCGCGCTCGAAGATCTGGGCGGTGATCATCAATTCGTCGGCCCCGGTCCGCGCGACGAACGCCTCGGTCTGGCGGCGCACCGTGTCCGGGCCGCCGATTGCCGAGCAGGACAGGATCTGGTCCAATGTCGCGCGATAGGCCGGCGGCAATTGCTCCCGATAACCGCGCGCCGGCGGCGGCAGCGGCGCGGGCGCGCCCGAGCGCAGGGCGACGAAGGCCTGCATCAGCGAGGTGGCGAGCAGCTCCGCCTCCCCATCCGAGTCGGCGGCGAAGGCGTTGAAGCCGAGCATGACATAAGGCCGCGCGAGCTGCGCCGAGGGCTGGAAGGTGGCGCGATAGACCCGGATCGCGTCCATCATCTGGGCCGGCGCGAAATGGGAGGCGAAGGCGTAAGGGAGGCCGAGCCGCGCGGCGAGCTGCGCGCCGAACAGGCTCGAGCCCAGGATCCAGATCGGGATGTCGAGCCCTTCGCCGGGAATGGCGCGGACGCGGCGGCCGGGCTCGGCGGGCTTCAGATAGTCCATCAACTCCGCGACGTCGCGCGGGAATTGGGTCACGTCGGACTGGAGGTTGCGGCGGAGCGCGAAGGCGGCCGCCTGGTCCGTGCCCGGCGCCCGTCCGAGGCCGAGGTCGACACGGCCGGGAAACAGCAATTCAAGCGTGCCGAACTGCTCGGCGATCTGAAGCGGCGCATGGTTGGGCAGCATGATGCCGCCCGCGCCGATCCGGATCCTCTCGGTGCCCCCGCCGACATAAGCCAGCGCCACCGCCGTCGCGGCGCTGGCGATGCCGGGCATCGAGTGGTGCTCGGCCATCCAGAAGCGGCGATAGCCGAGCCGCTCGGCATGACGCGCGAGCTCGCGCGACTGCGAAAGGGACTGGGCGGCGGTGCCGCCCTCGACGATCGGGGCGAGGTCCAGGACTGAAAGGGGGATCATCGCCGCAATATGGGGCGCCGCGTGCCTGCCGCCAGTCCTTGACGCTGGGCCGTGCCCGCCCCTATGTGCCCTCCGCATCTCTCAAGACGCGTGGCGACCATAGCTCAGCTGGTTAGAGCATCGGTTTGTGGTACCGAGGGTCGCGGGTTCAAGTCCCGTTGGTCGCCCCATTATTTTGACGCCGGTACAGGACCCCTTGATGGACTCGCTCTGGGATTTTCCCGATTTCGACGAGCATGAGCTCGTGCACTTCGTCACCGACCGGGAGTCCGGCCTCAAGGCGGTCATCGCCGTCCATTCCACCCATCTCGGGCCCGGCGCGGGCGGCACGCGCCTGTGGCATTATGCCCAGCCGAGCGACGCCATCGCCGACGCGCTGCGGCTGTCGCGCGGAATGAGCTACAAGAACGCCATGGCGGGCCTTCCGCTCGGCGGCGGCAAGGCGGTGATCCTCGCCGACGATGCGTCGAGGGCCAAGACGCCGGCGATGCTCGCCGCCTTCGGCCAGGCGGTGGCGGGCCTTTGCGGCCGCTACGTCACCGCCGAGGATGTCGGCATGAGCGTCGCCGACATGGTCGCCATCTCGAAGGAGACGAGCTTCGTCGCCGGCCTGCCGGTGGCCGAAGGGGCGGTCGGCGGCGATCCGGGGCCCCACACCAGCTACGGCGTCTATCTGGGGGTCAAGGCGGCCGTGAAGCGCGCCTTGGGCAAGGACAGCCTCGAAGGGCTCCACATCGCTTTGCAGGGCGCGGGCAGCGTCGCCGGCGGCTTCGCCCGCCGTGCCGCGGCGGAGGGCGCCCGCCTCAGCATCGCGGACATCGACCAGAACCGCGCCCGGGCGCTCGCGGCGGAAATCGGCGGAACGGTCGTCGGCACCGACGCCATCATGACCCTGGAGGCCGACGTGTTCAGCCCGAACGCGCTCGGCGCCATCCTCAACGCGGAATCGATCGCGGCGCTCAACGCGCCGATCGTCGCCGGCGGCGCCAACAATCAGATGGCGACCAGCAGCGACGGCGACCGGGTCCAGGCGCGCGGAATCCTCTACGCCCCCGATTATGTGATCAACGCCGGCGGCATCATCAACGTTTCGACCGAATATCTGAAGGACGGCGATCAGGACACCGTCCGCGCTCGGATCGAGGCGATTCCGGGCCGGCTCGACGAAATCTGGGACGAGAGCGCCGCCACCGGCCGCAATCCGGCGCGGGTCGCCGGCGACATGGCGCGGCGGCTGATCGGGCGGAGCTGAAGCGCTAGAGCGGCTCCGGCCTGACCTTCTCGCGACCCAATTTATGCTCGCGGTAGATGGTGTAGAG
>Ga0190265_10004150_pt1 | contig 10014 bp, 5 predicted proteins | sample Popmic124T_FD_133135 | JGI IMG/M metagenome (GOLD analysis project Ga0190265, IMG submission 133135) | Populus adjacent soil microbial communities from riparian zone of Indian Creek, Utah, USA - 124 T | ecosystem: Environmental > Terrestrial > Soil > Riparian zone | place: USA: Utah | collected...
AGCAAACTTTATTTCGCCGTCCGAAGCAAACTTGACGTTGACCAACACATCACGCTTAACGACACTTTGGTGTCGAACGTGCTTTCGCATAGAATACGCTTCGCGCAATCTTGATGATCCAGATTTTCAAATTCATCCGAATACTCCCCGCCGCTTTCATAATCTTAATCGCGGCGGTTTTTGGTGCTGCCCAACAACCAAACAAACACAACACGCGCCCTGAAGTGCCGGTGGTGTCTTCCACCGTGCAACCAAAAGAACACGTCAAAGATTCCACCCGCTATTCATACGAGTTTACGCAGCCGGAATTCTTCATCAGACACATCCTGATCGAACACGATTCAACCGGACAGGGACAAATCCAGTTCGTACAAAGAACTGAAGAGATGAAGGTTGAGGAGCCGTTGCAACTTTCGCTCGAAGCGCTGAGTCGCATTTCCTCATTGTGGCGGCAGCTCAACTTCCTCGACTCGAATGAAGACTATCAAGCGGACCGAAAGTACCCACATCTGGGGACGATGCGTTTGAAGATGGAGAAGGATACGCTGCAGCGCACAGCAGAGTTTAACTGGACCAACCATCCACAGGCGTCTTCTCTGATTAACGAATACAGGCGCGTGGCCGACCAGGCAATTCTGGTTTTTGATTTGTCGGTCGCACGCCAGAGCCTGCCGCTGAACACTCCAAAGCTGATGGACCAGATGGAATTGCTGTTGAAGCGCAATGGCCTATCCGATCCAAAGCAGTTGCTCCCGCTGTTGAAAGAACTCAGCACGGACGAACACATCCCGCTCATGGCCCGCAACCACGCCCTGCGCTTGATAAAGAAGATTGAAAAGTAAACGGCTTGCCTCATTAGCTAAGACTAACGTTCATTCACGAGGCAAACTGTATTTTGCCCGGCGGAATTACCAGAGAACGCTGTCATTACGGTCAAGCCACGCCGCGTTTGACCTGCCTATCACTTTCAAGCTAGATTACGCGTCTTCTCAGGTTCTGTCGTTCATGTGCGTCTCTCACCCTTGCGTTCGAGTCAGCCTCGTCAACGACTTCTCAATCTAATCAGGCCGGTTTTTTTTCGGCATTAACAACGCTGCATCGCCCACTTGAGCGGTCGCGCAAGTTCTTCTTCAGCGACTGAAAATTTCCTAATGTCGCTCGGCCGTGAGCAAATCGTCACCGTATATCCTTCCAGAAAGGCATTCAACCCATGACTCTCGATTCAAAACTCCGTGTCCAACCGATAAGGTATTTAACGCGCATTGCCGCCGGCGTTTTGCTGACTGCGGTGCTGGTGGGCTGCTATGCAAGTCAGGCGACGGCCCAATGGACCACAAATGGTAACAATATCAACAACACCAATTCCGGCAATGTAGGCATCGGAACGAGCACGCCGGAGCATGGACTTCATGTCGATGGAGACGTGGTGCTTTCTACCGGCACAATATCAGGGTTCAAATTTCGGGATCGCGGGAACGTGGCGACGGACAACTGGGTATGGTATTCGACTGGTAATGTTGCACGTTTGTATCGCCAGGGACCTGGAGACTTGCTGGGAATAACTCAGACCGGCAACTTTGGTGTCGGGACGATGACCCCAGGTGGAAGGTTAGAGGTTAAGGCAGCAGCAGGCACTCACAACAGTCTCATCTTGAACACTAGCTCTACCGGTTATGCCGACTCACTCGTGTTTCAAGAGGCTGGCGCAGCCAAAGCTTCGATCCAGCACAATCCCGGCGTTTTAGCTGGTGGACTACTCTTCAATACGAATGGGCTTGCGTCACCAGCAAATACGCGGATGGTCATCGATATTACGGGCAATGTCGGCATCGGAACGACCAGTCCTACGGCCAAACTGAATGTCAACGGAAACACGAAAGTCATAGGAAACATCGATGTCACCGGAACAGGAAACATAACTGCCGCCGGCACGATCGAAGCCGGTAACATCAAGGCAAAGTACCAGGACGTGGCCGAGTGGGTTCCTTCAACTCACGCACTGCCCGCCGGCACAGTCGTCACACTCGATCCGACTAAGTCCAATCACGTCGAAGCGTCCTCAAGATCTTATGACACGCGGGTGGCTGGAGTTATCTCGGCGCAACCTGGCATCGCACTGGGTGAGGAGGGCGACAACAAAGTCCTGGTGGCGACGACTGGACGAGTAAAAATCAAGGTTGATGCCGCACATGGTCCAATCCAGGTCGGCGACTTGCTGGTCACCAGCAGCGTTCCCGGTGTTGCCATGAAGTCTCAGCCTATTGATGTTGGCGGCGTGCAAATTCACCGGCCCGTCACACTCATCGGTAAGGCCCTCGAACCACTCGCCAAAGGGCAGGGCGAGATTCTGGTGCTACTCAGTTTGCAATAACAGATCTCAGAACAGCGCAGGGGATCCGACGGTAATAGTTTCTGCTTGAAGATGTTGCGGAGAAAGAGGCTTTATGGGCAAAAAGAAAATGCCATCAAAACACAGGTCAGCGTCTCACTCTAAACGCAGGACCAGGTACATCAGTGCTGGTGTAGTGACGCTGGTAAGTACGCTCGTCCTGGGGACCATAGTCGGTCCGTTGAGCAACACGCTCGGAGCCCGAAGGTTTCGGGGGCTGTTTGTGACTGCGCCACCTCCGCCACTTCCGCCGCCCACCAATCCGTCAAAAGAATACATCTACGCGGGAGGCCGCCTGGTTGCGACAGAGGAACCGGGAGTAACTCTCCTGGCGCCGGCCAGTTTGGTGGCCACCACAATGTCAAACTTACAGCCGTCGCAAGTACAGATTAGCTGGAGTGCGACCGCAGGCGCCGATCACTATGAAGTGGAACGGACCACGAACGTTAACACTGCCTACACACAAGTATCTTCAAACGTAAGTGGGACGAGCTTCACCGACACTACGGTCAGCAGCGTTACCGCTTACCTTTATCGAGTGCGCGCTGTCAGTGCCGGAGGCAGTGTCTCACCCTTCAGCAACATCGACCTGGCCACCGCAATTAGTTTCACTGACGACACGCTCCAAGTCGGCACAACACTGGTCAAAGCAGAACATTTCACTCAGTTACGACAAGCCGTTAACGCTGCCCGCGCGACCACGTCAAACCTGGCGCAAGCAACCTGGGCGGAGACCATTACCGCTAACTCGACGACCATAAAAGCGTCTCACGTCACGGAATTGCGCAACAAGCTCGACGAAGCCCGCAGCTCGCTGGTTCTGACACCCTGTTCATATACGGCGGTATCCATTGGAGCTCTTATTCAGAAGGCCCATGTCGACGAACTCAGAGTCTGCGTCAAGTAACGAAATCGGAACGTCCCCAAGTGGACCGATACTTAGCTAAGAGATAAGGCAAACTCAAATGGCCCATCAAAGCACCGGTGCTGCTCATCTTCATTCCGCTTCAGAACTCAACATCAATCGACTTCCGCGGATAGCGTTCATCCTGCTGCTGGCCGTATCCAGCCTCGGGATCTTTTTCACCCGCGCAAGCGCTCAGAATATCCAGTTCACGCAAGGCAATGTCGGCTCAGGGCTCGACAACACAATCCAGATACCAATAATGAATTATCCTGGGCGCGGCTCCAGTTTGGCTGTGACGCTCTACTATTCATCCAGGGTTTGGAGGCTTGGGCACCTCGGCACCGTCAACGATCTCTCTTACTTCACGAGCATCACCGAAGCAATCTATTCAGAACACGCAGCGGCAGGCTGGAGAACCAGTCTCGATCTGCCGATTGTCGAATGGCCGAAAGAAGAGGATCAATATTACTACACTGGCAAGCAATTCTGCTTCGTGTGCAGCTCAGGCTTTCGCCGCTTCAGAGTGGCCCGGGTTTACATCATCATGCCTGACGGCTCGAAGCACGAGCTGCGAGAGAGCGACCAGCCGTATGAAGGGACGCTCAGAGTGAGCGGTGTGTTCTATGCGGTTGACGGTTCGCGTTTACGTTACGACAGTATCAACGCCACGACCGGTACGCTCTACATGCCGGACGGCTCGCGATACGAGCTCGACGCAGATCCTCGATTCATAGATCGCAACGGCAACACGCTTAACTACAATCGCGCGAACCGCACGTGGTCTGACACGATGGACCGAACCATCGGCATGCCTTTTCCCGCCTCGCCGCAAGCGACAGATTATTCATACACGCCGCCAGGAGTCCGGCTGGATAAACCCTACATTTTCCGCTGGAGAAATCTTTCTACGGCTGGCGTGATCACAAACGGGGCTTCGAGAAAGCCGGTCGGCAGTCACTATCTTCCAAATCCCAGTCAGCCGCCAACCAATTATCAAGGCAACAATTATCCGCAGGGTTGGTTGGATGGCCTGTTCGTTAGTGCTGAGCCCGAGGTGGATTCCAATTACACCTACGTCGTCGGAAAGAACCAGAATGGATCGGAATTATTCAACCCGGTAGTCCTTACGGAGGTTGAATTGCCAAACGGACTGAAATACAAGTTCAGCTACAACATCTACGGCGAGATCGATAAGATCATTTACCCAACCGGAGCCTACGCCCAGAATCAAATCTCAGCTATTCCGCCCGTCGGAGATCTCAAGCAGCCTTATTCGCAGGCAAATCGCGCGATTACGCAACGTCAAGTTAGTCCGAAAGGAGACGGGAGTGATCTCGTCACGTGGTTGCACACGGTCTCGCCAGGCTCAATCTCGACGACTGCGCCCGATGGAACCTACAGTGAGACTCTGAAGCACAACTTCCAGGCTCCGTTACAGAGTGGTCAGGGCAATCCGCATTATTGGCCATTTGGGTGGGAAGACGCGCGACAGGGAATGGTTTACGAAGAACGGGTTTACGATAAGGCGCCATCACAAGGTGGCGTTGTGCTTCGCCGTTCCTTGTCTGATTTTGCCTGGACCGACAATCCCATCCCGCCGCGGATCGGTTTGCCGGGCGAACAGACAGTGCATGCATTCCGCAATGTGCGTCCTACGAAGAGTGTTAGTCTCATTCTCGACACAGGCAACAATGCGTTGGCGAAACTGGTGACATACGGGTACAACTCGAATCCGGTCTACACATTCACCACCGGTCTCGATCGCACCGACATGGCCGAGACTCATTTCGCCAGTGTGGATCAGGCAACCGCGCAAAGCGGTACGATTGCGACCATCTCGACTTCTTATTCATTTCCTCTCGCGAGCAGCTCCGTCACAACGTTTCTTGACGACGCTGATTATCAGTATCGTCACTTACTCGGCTTACCTACGTCGGTAGTTTTGAAGGACGCTGACGACCAGATCGTTTCGAGGAGCGAATCGTTTTACGACGAGGCATTTTATCCGTTGCTTACCTACGGCGATCTTGATATCGAGCACTACGATGATCCGGATACTATTGTGCGCGGAAATGTCACCACGTCCCGCCGCTACTCAGACATCGCCGCGGGTCTTTATCTCGAAACACACGCGAAGTTCGATCAGTGTGGAAATATCCGCCACACCTGGAACGAGCGCGGCATCCAGTCATCGGTCGAATATTCTTCAACGTATAAACACGCTTATCCCACCCTGGCAACGTCAGCCATTCCAGACCCTTCGGGAGTCCACGGCTCCAACACCACGTTCACTTCAAGCAGCACGTTTGATCCCGACACCGGCCTGATACTTATGACGACTGACAACAATGGACAAGAAACTAATTTCAGTTATCAGGACGATCAAAGCGCGAAAGACCCTTTGAACCGGTTGCGAAAGGTGACACGGCCGGATGGCAGTTGGACCAAGTACACATTTGGAGAGACGCTCGGCAATCTGTTTACGTTGATGGAGTCTCAGCAGGATGCGACGCGCACAGTAAAGACTTATCAGTATCTCGATCCGCTCGGACGAACCAGTCGAACTTTCGCGAGTGAAGGCGGCGCCAATCACATCGCCTCCGATACCATTTACGATCAGATGGGCCGCGTTTGGAAGGTTTCGAATCCCTATCGCACGACAACATTGAACGGCGTTGCCGATTTGTCGCACACCAGCGATTGGACGGTTTCGCATTACGACGCGCTTTCTCGCGTGGATTACGTGACGTTGCCGGACGCGTCGCAAGTTTTGACCAGCTATCAGGGCATTTACACGACCGTCACCGACCAGGCAGGCAAGCAAAGACGGCAGAAGACGGATGCGCTGGGCCGGATTGAGCGGGTGGATGAGCCGAACTTGAGTGGTAGTCTTGGCACCGTTGACGCGCCGACACAGCCAACATATTACGAGTACAACCCCCAAGGCAGTTTGGTGCATGTGACGCAAGGCTCGGGCAGCGGCACCGTTCAGCACCGGTATTTTAGGTACGATGCGCTCGGCCGGCTCACTCACGAGCGGCAGGTTGAACAAGCGGGCACGCACACGCTTTCTGATTCTTTAACCGGCAACAGCACATGGTCGCGCAAGCTGGTTTATGACGAAACGATCGCTGGCGTGGCATATCCGGGCATGCTCACCAGCGCCTACGACGCGCGCAATATCCGCACCGAGTTTCGTTACGACAATTTGGACCGCATCTGGCAGGTGAGTTACTCAGACAGCACCCCCGCCATCAGCAATTACTACGATCAACCGAACCCAGGTTCCTTCAACAAAGGTCATCTAACGCAAGCTTCGACGGCGGCCGTGGGGTCGGTTCCAGCGACCTCGCAGACTTACAACTTCGATCTGATGGGCCGGGTAGCAAATAACACCCAGACGGTTGGCAGTCACAGCTACGCAATGAACTACACCTACAACCTGGGTGGTGCGCTGACCAGCCAGGAGTATCCCTCCGGAAGAATTGTTAGTTACGCGTTCGATGACGCAGCGCGGCTGTTACAGGTTTCCAGCGGCACGAAGGTTTACGCAAACCAATTTGACCACAGCACTACCCAGGGACTGTTGAAGTCGTTTGCTCTCGGTAGCGGCGCAGTTGAAAGCTACACCTACAACTCGCGTCTGCAAGTAAAGAGCATCGACCTGACTCGAAGCGGCACCCAGCTTCAGCACTACGACTACAAATACGGCGTTTACAACTCGGCGACCAACACAGTTGACGAGTCAAAGAATAACGGTCAGCTCGCGCGCATTGAAGGCTTCATCGCTACGCAGAAGCAGTGGCAACAAAACTACACCTATGATTCGCTTGCCCGTTTGTCTTCAGCGCGCGAGTTTCGCGGCGACAATAGCCAGCAGAGTTGGCTCGTGAATTACGAGTACGACGTCTTCGGAAGCAGGTACCAGAAACAGGCGCAGAATGGCGGGAACCCATTTGCCCAAGTGTGGGTCGAATCAGTCCAGATAGACAAATCAAGCAATCGATTCAACTCCGGCGTCACTTATGACAACGCCGGCAACATCACCGTCGATTCCAAGTTTCGCAACCTCCAGTTCCAATACGACGCCAACAATCGCCAGAAACAAAGCGCGAATGCCGACGGCTCGAATGCCGTCGCGAGCATTTACGATGCCGGTGGCCAGCGCGTTGCGACGCAGGTGAATGACTCGTTGACGAGCGTGCTGGTCTATGACGCACTTGCTAAGCTGGTTGCAGAGTACGACACACTCCCACTCACTTCCGGTGGCACTCAATTCGTCTTAACCGATCGTCAAGGATCCCCGCGTTTAGTCACGAATAGCGATGGCGTCGTTTTCTCTCGGCATGATTATCTCCCGTTTGGCGAGGACATGGCTGCAGGCATCGGCATGCGCTCACCAACTCAAGGTTATTCGCAACCCGAGTTGCTTAGGCAGAAGTACGCCGGAATGGAAAATAATAATGCGACTGGAATGTCGCACACCCTATGGCGGCAGTACGACAACTTATCAGCCAGGTGGACCGCACCCGATCCTTACGGCGGCAGTATGAGTATCGCGACTCCGCAGTCGTTCAATCGTTACAGCTATGTTGAAAACGATCCTGTGAATCGCGTCGATCCATTGGGCTTGGCGCTATCGGATATGGGCATTCTGCAGACGGATGATCCTGAGTTGGCGCGCACTACGGAGCGCAAGAGCCTGGCGGACCTTCAGCGGTCAGTCAACTCGGATCATGCGGCGAGACGTGGTGGAACTGTCGATTACGACAGCACTGGGCGCGCAACCTTCGTCTCACACGCCAGCCGGATGGTGGCTGCTGCCGTGGCCGGGGCAACGGCCGCGTTGTCTAATTTAAGCCCTGAAGGTCCCAAGTATGGAAGATTAGTTTGGGCGGAGCGCAAGAGTAATGCGATAACGTGTCAAGAGTGGTATCGATATGGGGGGTGGAAATGGTTTCCCAAAGGCTTACCGTTCGGCGGCGGAGTGGAGTATGACTATATTGAAGCCGAAATAGTCTACAGCCAAGAGAAAGTGGGGGAGGATGCTTACGGCGACATGAATCCCAAGTTTGGTGTTTTTAAGCCTGACGACCGGGGACACCTCGTCAGCGCCGGGCTTGGAGGATCTTTCACTCCTGGAAATTCGACCAGCCAGAGGCCGGGTATCAACCGAGGAAGGATCGCGCAATTTGAAAAAAACATTCGTGAAACACTTACCGACAATCGCGACTGGACCGCGCATCTGCGGATCAACATCATATATAATCCGACAGACTGTAATCGGCGTTCCCAAAGGTATTATTACAGGCCTGTGGAGTTTCATTACTCTGTCTTCTATACCAACTCCTCACGCGAGATTATGAGGAGAGGGCATGTTGACAGGGCCACATACTACAATGATCCAAACTAAGCTCCGTTTCTCATTAGTTCGCGAAAAGAATTATGAGTCTGTTCAATAACAGATTTAGACTACTTTGTCTGGGGTTGACGCTGTCGACCTCTGGCTATCTGTCCCTGGCGCCGGCGTTCAACGGACTAGCTAGGCACAGTTTTTCCGGAAGCAAGACTATGACTCACACGCATGCAGATAGAGCCCGAGCGTCCAACAATCGTCGCCAATCCTTATTTATCAACAAGCGTGGAGAGATAGCCATTGACGTAAGCAAGTACCAGGGTGTCAGAAGTTTTTCTGAAGGTCTGGCTGCCGTGTGGCTTCCAGACGATAATTGGGGTTTCATAGACAAAACCGGAAGTATGGTGATCCCGCCGCGGTACCAAGAGGTCCTCAGTTTTTCTGAAGGCCTGGCCGCTGTTCAGATAAAAGGACTATGGGGTTTCATAAACAGAGAGGGGCATCTCGTTATTCCCCCCCAATACGAAGTGGCTAACTCCTTTCATGAAGGCATTGCCGTAGTTAGGAAATCACGGGTGGTCGAGGCACCTGCTCCGCCAGGAAAAAGTCCCCTTGGTTTCATTCAAGTTAAGACTCTCAGGACAAGTCAAACGACACGATCAGATCTAATGATACGCACTGAGATCACCCCGAACATGGATGTGTTGCTGATCGATATGAATGGCCAAACGGTTCTCTCAAAAAACACAAACGATATTCAATTCGAAGTTGAGGGGCACCCGCGGTTTTCTGACGGACTGATTCTCGTTTGGAACCCCAAGATCAAGAAATATGGCTACATTGACAGGACAGGCAAGGTTGCCATCGAGCCGAAGTATTCCAACGCCGCGCCCTTTTCCGAGGGTCTGGCGAGAATCGCTGTGTTTCAAGGGGGTGATGAGAAATTAGGGTTTATTAGTCGCAACGGGCAATTTGTGATCCCCCCTCGATTCAATACGGATGGAAACTTTGCTAGAAACTCGACCGACTTCTCGGAAGGCTTGGCTGCCTTGACCGAAGACCTCAATCCCACGCTCACGGAGAAAGGACGATTCGCCTACATTGACAAGCAAGGAAATGTAGTCCTGTTGACGGAGTTTTCCGCAGCTGGTCCTTTTCGCGAGGGGTTGGCTGAAGTCTTTGATGAGAACGGCGGAAAATGGGGTTACATTGACAAGTCGGGGAAGCTGGTAATACCGACGCTATATGAGTTCGCGGATCCGTTTTCGGAAGGCTTAGCGCTCGTTGTAAAGATGGAGAGATGACACGGACATATGAAAACGTCCGACGCCCGCGATCCCAGTATGAAGTAGCCGCTGAAAT
>Ga0190265_10004151_pt1 | contig 10013 bp, 10 predicted proteins | sample Popmic124T_FD_133135 | JGI IMG/M metagenome (GOLD analysis project Ga0190265, IMG submission 133135) | Populus adjacent soil microbial communities from riparian zone of Indian Creek, Utah, USA - 124 T | ecosystem: Environmental > Terrestrial > Soil > Riparian zone | place: USA: Utah | collected...
CCGGCAACCTGTATTCCCATTCGTCCGCACCATCTGTGCGCGGTCGCTGGCGCGCGCCCGCTGCGGCGCGACCCTTGCGGGCGACGGTCACCGTGCCCGGGTCGAAATCGCTCACGAATCGTGAACTCATCCTCGCCGCGCTGGCCGATGGTCCGAGCCGGCTTTCGGCGCCGCTCTACTCTGACGATTCGGCGCGGATGATCGATGCACTGCGCAGTCTCGGGGTAGGTGTCGCCCGCGCACCAGGAACCGGCAGGTTCGGCGACGACCTCGTGGTGACGCCCGTGTGGCCGTTGCAAGGCACGACAACGGTCGACTGCGGCCAAGCCGGCACGGTGATGAGGTTCATCGCCGGTCTGGCAGGGTTTGCCCGTGGTGATGTCACCCTCACCGCTCATGAGAGCGCATTGCGCCGGCCGATGGGCACGATGATCAAGGCGCTGCGCGACGTCGGCGTCGACATCGACGACGGCGGGCACTGGGCACTCCCGTTCATCGTGCGCGGCCACGGTCACGTGCGCGGCGGCGAAGTCGTCGTCGACGCAAGCGCATCGAGTCAGTTCGTCTCCGGGCTGCTCCTGGCGGCGCCGCGTTTCGACGTGGGCCTGCACCTGGTCCATCGCGGCGAGCGGCTGCCGAGCATGCCCCACATCGATATGACGATCGAGGCTCTCGGGCACCGCGGTGTACACGTCGAACGGCCCGCCCCCGGTGAGTGGGTGGTGCCGTCAGGTGCGATTCGCGCGAAGGACGTTGCGATCGAACCGGACCTCTCCAACGCTGCACCCTTCTTGGCAGCTGCGATGATCGCCGGCGGCTCCGTGTCGGTGACGGGCTGGCCCGCGCATTCGACGCAGCCTGGAGCGATGCTCACCGAGATCCTCGCGCTCATGGGCGCACGCGCGGTGCGGCGTGCCGGCGCCCTCACCGTCACCGCCGGCACCGGCATCGCGGGCGTCGATCTCGACCTGTCGGCGGCGGGCGAGCTGACTCCGACACTGGTCGCACTGGCTGCATTCGCGGATTCGCCGAGCACCTTCTACGGAATCGGCCACATCCGCGGTCACGAGACCGACCGCATCGCCGCTCTGGTCAGTGAACTGCGAGCGCTCGGGGGCGAGGCGCACGAACTCCCGGATGGCATCCGCATAGTGCCCCGCCCCTTGGCCGGAGGCCCGTGGCGCGCGCACCACGATCACAGACTCGCAACGACCGGCGCCCTGATCGGACTCGCCGTCGATGGCGTCGATGTCGACGACATCGGAACGACCGCCAAGACGATGCCGGAGTTCCCGCAGCTCTGGCACGAGATGCTCGCCGGGTCACCCGACGACGCTCACTCCGAATCGCTTCACGACGTGGCATCCTGAGTGGTCGCGCAGTGAGCTGGCTCGACGACGACGAAGACGACGAGCCGGAGTTCGACGAGACGAGCCTGCGATCGCGGCCCAACCCGAAGGCGAACCGGCCGCGCACCAAGCGCCGGCCCGCCCACGCCGACGCGATCATCGCGCGCGTGCTCGGGGTCGATCGCGGTCGGTACACCGTGCTCGTCGACGAGGACGGACCCGATGAGCGACGCGTGCTGGTCACCCGGGCCCGGGAGCTGCGACGGATGGCCATCGTGACCGGTGATCGTGTGCGGATCGTCGGCGACACCTCCGGGTCTCAGGGCACCCTGGCCCGCATCATCGGCATCGAGGAGCGCACATCACTCCTGCGCCGATCGGCCGACGACACCGACCAGGTCGAGCGCGTGATCGTGGCCAACGCCGACCAGATGCTGATCGTCGTCGCCGCGGCCGATCCCGAGCCGCGCGAGCGGCTCGTCGACCGCTATCTGGTGGCGGCGCTGGATGCCGGCATCCGCCCCCTCCTCGTGGTGACCAAGACCGATCTCGCCGACCCGTCCGAGTTCCTCGCCCACTTCGATGGGCTCGATCTGGAGGTCTTCACGAGCGCACAGGACGAGATGCCCCTGGACCGGATCGGAGCGCAGCTGGTCGGGCACTCCACGGTTTTCGTGGGCCACTCGGGTGTCGGCAAGTCGACGCTCGTGAATGCCCTCGTACCCAGCGCCATGCGTGCGATAGGGCACGTCAACGTCGTCACCGGGCGCGGCCGGCACACGTCCTCATCGACGGTTTCGCTGCGCTACGAGGGTGCGGATGGCAACGGCTGGGTCATCGACACCCCCGGGGTTCGCTCGTTCGGACTCGGCCATATCGACCCGGCGAACATCCTGGGCGCGTTCACGGAGCTCGCCCAGATCGCGAAGGACTGCCCACGCGGGTGCACGCACCTTCCGGACGCTCCGGACTGCGCGATCATCGAGGCGGCCGCGGAGGACCGGCTCGGGCCCAACGGCGCGGCGCGGCTGGACTCGCTGCAGCGGTTGCTGCTGACCTTCGGCGACCGGCCCTGACTCGCACCGAAAAATCTTACGTACCCTGGAGCAATGAGCTCAGTCGTCTTGGAACCCGGATCCGTCGCCCCCGATTTCACCCTGCTCGATCAGGATGAGAAGCCCGTCGCGCTGCGCGACCTGCGTGGCCACGGTGTAGTGCTGTTCTTCTACCCGGAGGCGATGACCCCGGGCTGCACGACGGAGGCGTGCGATTTTCGCGACAGCCTCGCTCCGCTGCAGGCCGCGGGGTACACGATCCTCGGGATCTCGCCCGATCTGCCCGAGAAGCTCCGCCGATTCCGCGAACGGGATTCGCTGACCTACGACCTGCTCAGCGATCCCGACCACACCGTCCTCGAGGCGTACGGCACGTGGGGTGAGAAGAAGAACTACGGAAAGACCTACCAGGGGGTGATCCGTTCGACGTTCGTGATCGATCCCGAGGGACGAGTGCAGGAAGCGCTCTACAACGTGAAGGCGACCGGACACGTCGCGCGGGTTCGCAAGCTCGTCGGCATCGACGCTGCCTGATCGGGCCACCGGCGCGCGCCGCTCGTCACCCGGACTGCTGTTCCCGCGTGACCCGACCGGCGGAGCGCACGGCGATCACGAGCACGACGAGCGTGACGACAGCCGGCACGGCCAGCACGAGCCCCGTCGTCGCATCCGCATATGCGCCGGTGACCGCCCCCAGTGCGACGGCGAGGATGAGCAGCTGCGTGACGATTCCGCCCGAGCGACCCCACGACTGGTGCCGCCAGGTCGCGACGGCGAAGGCGAGCACGGCGAACGCACCGGTCGCGGTGAGGACGAGGAGTGCGATCGCGCTCTCCATCGAAGCTGTGTCGCCGATCGTGAGCGCTCGGATCTGCCACACCACGAGCGCGATGATGGCGAGCCCCTCGAGTCCGAGCGGGATCGACGCGATCCGGTCGGCGGTCTGTGTACGCATCACCGAAATTCCTTGTCACGTGGGCGGGCATTGTCGGAACCCTCTAGGCCGTAGGGCGAACGCTCAGCAATACCGAACTAAACGTGCCGGTGAACCCTTGATTCACACTCACCCCTATGCGACGATTGTCAGAGCAGTGTGCTCCCACAGCGCGGTGGGGCGAGCATCGCTCGCACCCCCATAGGGTATCGAACCCGAATCAAGGTTCTGAAACCCGTTCATCGTCATCAAGGAGCATCACCATGGACTGGCGCGATAAGGCTGCCTGCCTGACCGTCGACCCCGAGCTGTTCTTCCCCGTGGGGAACACCGGGCCCGCCGTCGATCAGATCGAAAAGGCCAAGTCGGTCTGCGCACGATGCACCGTGACGGAGATCTGTCTGCAGTACGCTCTCGAATCCGGTCAGGACTCCGGCGTGTGGGGCGGGTTGTCCGAAGACGAGCGCCGCGCGCTCAAACGCCGCGCCGCGCGCGCCCGTCGCGCCTCCTAGGCCTGTTCGCGTTCGATGTAGCGCATCGGAATGTCGATCGTCACCTCCGTGCCGCTGCCGACGAGAGTGTGCCAGTCGATCGTGCCGCCGAGTTCACCCTGAATCAGGGTGCGCACGATCTGCGTGCCGAGACCGCGCCCGACCTGACCTTCGGGCAGCCCCGAACCGGTGTCGCGCACGCGAACGGCCAGACTCTCCTCACCGCGCTCGGCGATGATCTCGACGTCGCCCTCCTGGCCGGCCAGGCCATGCTCGACCGCGTTGGTGACGAGTTCGGTGAGCGCAAGCGCGAGCGGGGTCGCGTACTCACTGGGGAGCGTGCCGAACTGGCCGACTGACCTCGTACGCGCACGGGTGTTGGGCGCAGCGGCCACCTCCGCCACGAGTTTGAGCACACGGTCGAACACCGTGTCGAAGTCCACCGTCTGGGTGAGCCCTTCGGAGAGGGTGTCGTGCACGACAGCGATCGCGGCCACACGCCGCATCGCCTGGGTCAGCGCCTCGCGGGCCTCCTCCGAGTGCGAGCGTCGCGCCTGGATGCGAAGCAGGGATGCCACGGTCTGGAGATTGTTCTTGACGCGATGGTGGATCTCGCGGATCGTCGCGTCCTTCGTGATCAGCTCCTGCTCCTGGTGGCGGATCTCGGTGACATCGCGACACAGCACGATCGCGCCGATGCGGGTGCCGCGATCACGCAGCGGGATCGCCCGCAGCGAGACCGTGACCCCCTGTGCCTCGATATCGGCGCGCCACGGCGCCCGCCCCGCCACCACCACCGGAAGCGACTCGTCGATCTGCCGCTTGCCGGGAAGGATCCCCGTCACGACCTGGATCAAGGACTCCCCCTCGAGCTCGTCGTCGAAACCCAGGCGGTTGAACGCCGAAAGGGCATTCGGGCTCGCGAAGGTGGTGACTCCGTCGACATCGAGCCGAATGAGACCGTCCGATGCGCGGGGTGCACCACGCCGAGGGGCGGTCGGGGCGGTGAGGTCGGGGAAGTCGCCGGACGCGATCATCGCGAAGAGATCGTCCGCGCAGTCGTTGAAGGTGATCTGCTGCCTGGAGGGTGTGCGTGTCTCCCCGAGGTTCGTGTGCCGCGTGAGCACACCGAGCGTCAGGGTCGGCTCGGTGCCTTCCGCGCGGACGATCGGTACGGCGCGCACACGTGTGGGTGTCTCTTCGAACCAGTCAGGGGATGCGGAATCGATGATCCGTGCGCTCTGGAACGCCTCTTTGACCTGAGTGCGCCACTGTGGGCGCACCCGGTCGCCGACGATGTCGCGGTAGAAGAGGGTCGCGGCCCCACTCGGGCGGGTGTGCGCGACGGCGACGAACGAGTCGTCTTGGGTGGGCACCCAGATCACGATGTCGGCGAACGCGAGGTCGGCGAGCTGCTGACCGTCCCCGGCGAGGCGATGGAGCCACTCGACGTCGGCTTCGCTCGACCGACCCTGGGCGTAGACGAGATCACTGAGCGTCGACACCCGTCAAGGCTATCTGTCCAGCCGGGCACCTCCGGCTACGGCAGCACCGGTTCCGGCACGCGGCGGCGGCCGCGCCTGGCGACCCGCTTCTGCGTGGAGACCGGCGCGACCGCCTCGCCGACGAACCGACGCAGCCCTGAGGTGATCGGCGACCGCGGCGCGACATCCGCGATCGGGCGAGCCGCCAGGAGGGCGGCATCGGCGGCACGGGGATCTGTGGGCACGAACCACACATCGGCGATCCCTCCGAACCGATCCAGGGTACGGCGCACCTGGCCACGCGCGTCGATGCCGAGAGCGGCGGGTCGAAGCCGGTTGGCGACGACCGCGACGGGGGTCGCGCCGATCGTCGCCCGCAGATCGGGGTAGGCGCGCAGGAAACGTGAGATGCCCAGCGGATCGGCCGCCGCGACCGCGACGACGAGATCTGCACTGCGCAGGGCTGCCAGAGTGGCGGCGTTGCGGCGCGGTCCGTCGAGGTCGCTCACGATCTCCTCGTCGCGCTCCAGCGATGCCGCGACATCCACCACCGTGTAGTCCGCCCAGTCCCGGCAGGCATTCAGCGCGCCGGCGACGCGCGACTCACTGAGCTCCGGCCAGCGCGAGGGCCGGTTCACTCCCGTCAGGACCTCCACCCCGGTGCGCCCCATGGGTGCGGCGATGCGGGTGAGCTCCCGAGCGTCCAACCCGCCGAGCTCGGACTGTCGGCACGCCGCCGCGAAGCCCGGTGCCTCGTCCGCCAGTCCGAGTGCCAGCGCGATCGACGGCGCGTGCGAGTCGGCGTCGACCAGTCCGACGTGCCTGCCACCGCGCGCGAGCTCCACCGACAGCTCGATCGCGATCGTGGAGCGGCCCGGTGCGCCCGCAGGCCCCCACACGGCGATGACCCGCGGCGTTCGCGGCGCGACGTCCTGTTCGGCCGGGCGGGCGTGCGGCCGGTCGGCGGGCGGCGACGAGAGGACGTCCGCCAGCTGCCACGCCGGCGTGTCCAGCGGCAGCGCCGCCTCCAGACCGAAGGCCGCCGACACCCGGTCGTCGGCAGGGCCGCCGGTGAGCGGCACGATCCGCACCGCGCGTCGGTCGCAGAGAGCGACGACCGAGGCATTCAGCGTCGCACGGCTGGTCTGCAGCACGACGACGTCGGACTCGGCCAGCGCCCGCGCAGCGCGTTCGCCGTCGGAACCCAGCGCAGCATCGTCAGCCAGGAGCGCGAGAGCGGATGCTGCGACCGCGGCCACGACCGTGACCCCCTCCCGCTCCAGCCCGTCGACCAGAGCCGAACCGGGCGGTCCATCCACCGCGATCAGCGCTCTCATCGGGATGCACCCGACGTCGGCACGACCGAAAGCGCGGACTCGTCGGCCATCGCGGCGAGCGTGGCCGCGACGTCCGAGCGGGGGATGACGATCTCGAGCGCCGCCGAGCCTCCGCCGATCATCGATTCGTCTCTGGCCACCGAGACGACAGTGGCATCGGCCACCAGGATGCGGGGCACGTCATAGCTGCCGCGTTCCAGGAGGGGCGCGGCCCACACCTCGACCACCGAGCCCGTGTCGATCGAGCCAGGAACGTCGACGGCGCTGCGCAGCACCACGCTCGTGGTGCGCAACGCGGCCGCATCACCCACGGCTGCGCGCGGCACCAATTCGCCGGACTCGATCGTGCGTGTCGCGACGAGTCCGTCTCCGAGGGCGTCGGGTTCGAGATACGCCCCACCGACCTGGCCGAGTGCCACATCAACCAGACGCACGTCGTCGCCCGAGATGGCTTGACCGGCCACGATCGTGCGGCTCGCGGCGAAGGCCGGAACTGTCTGCCGCGAGGCCGACACCACGAACCAGACGCCCGCGACCGAGGCGACCACGAGCAGGATGCCCAGGACGAAGCGGGCATCACCCCAGAAAGCGCGAGGTCGGGCGCGTGTCTCGTGTGCGGTCATGACACCATCGTGACGCAGACCGCCGAATCGGCGTCCGGGTTATCCACAGCGGGTGCGTCAGCAGGCTGCCTTCGAGGGTCGGCGCCCATAATGGTGGCATGCCCGAGAACCCGCCAGCCGAGGTGCGCCTGCTCGCTCCTGCCCAGGTGGCGGAAGTGCTCGGCGTGTCGGTCGACGAGGTCATGGCACTCGTGCACGTACGCCGGCTCCGCGGCCTGCAGGTGGGCTCGCCGGCTCGCTGGCGCATCGAAGAGTCGAGCGTCGCGGAGTATCTCGACGAGCAGACCGAGGAGGCCCGGCGCATGGCGCTGTGGCGCCAGTCGAACGAAGCGAGCTTCCCGGAGCTGTGGGGTGCCGGCGTCGTCAGCAATCCCGACTGACGGCCCTTCTCGATGCGCTCCAGCGGAGCGGCACTCAGGTGACAGTCGCACCGGAGTCCAGGCGGATCCATGCCACTGCTGCGAACGGCACGATCCGGTGGCCGGTGACCGCCGTCGCGCGCCGAGGTGTTCCGGGCTCATGCAGCGCGATGTCGAGGTGATCGGCGCCCGCCCGATCGATCGTCCCGCCGAGCACCCGGCCGTTCGCGAGGTGCACCGTCACGGCGACCCGCCGACGCACCAGGTCGCGCACGACGAATCCGAGGGTCATCCGGTCGGCCAGCGCGGAGCGGGCAGAGACCGGGCGTGCGCTGCGAAGCACGTCGGCGTGCGGCATCCCGATCGCTGCGATCGAGGCGAACGGCACGACGAGCGCACCGTATCGCCCGCCATCCAGAGCCACCCAGTCAGCGCCGACGCCGGTCACCCCCGCCGCCAACACCGTTCCGTCGACCACCTCGATCGACGGCTGCTGCGCGGCTTCGCTGTCGACGAGAGCGGTGAGGCGCTCACGCAGCGCCACCCGCGAGAGCCGGAGTCGCTCGGCCTCCGTGTCGAGCGCGGCGCGCTCCGCCTCCCACTCGGAGGCAAGCTGACCTTCGAGGTCGTCGAAGAACCGATCCCAGCGCACCCAGCGAGGTTAGGGCATTGGTCACGACTCGATGAGAAGTTCTCCACAGGTTCGTCGCCGGCTGTTTCTGTGAAGTTGCCGTGTGTTCTACTCGTTCGCAGGACATCCCCCCGTCGAGATTGGCTTCCATGGCATCGTCGCCTTCGCGTACGGCCCGCGCATTCGCAGCGCCCGCCGACGCGCGTGAGCTCTCCGAGTTCTTCGCACCGCAGCACACCCCCTCTGATGCACTGCCCGATCCGGCGCAGTTCCTCCACAACCTCACGGTCGGTGTACTGGAGGTCTTCGCCGGCGTGCGCGAGGTCGACCAGCTCGCGCGCTGGCTGACCGAGGACGCGTACCGCAAACTCCTGATCCGTGCCAATCTCGCGGCGCGCGCCCGCAGCGCCCGTGGGGTGCCTGCGAAGCGTCCCGTTCACGCGGTGCTCTCGGTGCGCCACTCCTCGCCGGCAGACGGCGTGGTCGAAGCGGTCGTGATCGTCCAGGGGCCGGCGAGGACGCGCGCCGTCGCTCTTCGCCTGGAGGGCATGGACCGCCGCTGGCGCGCGACCTCACTCGCACTCCTCTGACCGACGAGCGGGCCGCACCCCAGCGTTGTGGGCGGTCCGGTCGTCTCCTACTGGCGGTAGGACGACAGGAAGTTGCCGAACCGTTCGACCGCTTCGGTCAGCACACGTGCCTCGGGGAGGGTGACGATTCGCACGTGATCGGGCGTCGGCCAGTTGAACCCGGTGCCCTGCACAAGCAGAACGTGCTCGGCGACGAGGAAGTCGTAGACCAGCTTCGCGTCGTCGTGGATCTCATGCACCTCGGGGTCGAGTCGCGGAAACGCGTACAAAGCCCCCTCGGGCTTGACGCAGCTGACCCCCGGGATCGACTCGAGGCCCTGCCACGCGGCATCGCGCTGATCGTGCAGGCGCCCGGACGGCGCGATCAGCGCGTCGATCGACTGGACGCCCGAGAGCGCCGCCTGCACGGCGTGCTGGGCCGGGACGTTCGGACAGAGCCTGGTGGAGGCGAGGAGGTTGATGCCCTCGAGGAAGCCGGCGGCGTGCTCTTTCGGCCCGGTGATGACCAGCCATCCCGAGCGGAAGCCCGCCACCCGGTACGTCTTCGAGAGCCCGTTGAACGTGAGGCACAGCAGGTCGGGAGCGACGGTGGCCAGCGGGATGTGCACAGCGCCGTCGAAGATGATCCGATCGTAGATCTCGTCCGACAGGAGCAGCAGCGAGTTCTCCCGGGCGATCTCGACGATGCCTTCGAGTACCTCACGGGTGTAGACGGCGCCGGTCGGATTGTTGGGGTTGATCACGACGATCGCCTTCGTCCGCGGCGTGATCTTCGCGCGGATGTCGTCGAGGTCGGGCTGCCAGCTGTTCAGCTCGTCACAGCGGTAGTGCACCGGCGTTCCGCCGCCGAGGCTCGTCATCGCCGTCCACAGCGGATAGTCCGGCGCCGGGATCAGCACCTCATCGCCCTCATCGAGCAGCGCCTGCATCGTCATCGTGATGAGCTCGGAGACGCCGTTGCCCAGAAACACGTCGTCCGGGTCGAACGCGGGGAATCCGTCGATGCCCTCGTAGCGGTAGACGACCGCGTTGCGAGCGGAGATGATGCCGCGGCTGTCGCTGTAGCCGTGCGCGTGCGGCATCGCCTCGATCATGTCGCGGACGATCTGGAACGGGGCGTCGAAGCCGAAGGCGGCGGGGTTTCCGGTGTTGAGCTTGAG
>Ga0190265_10004152_pt1 | contig 10011 bp, 8 predicted proteins | sample Popmic124T_FD_133135 | JGI IMG/M metagenome (GOLD analysis project Ga0190265, IMG submission 133135) | Populus adjacent soil microbial communities from riparian zone of Indian Creek, Utah, USA - 124 T | ecosystem: Environmental > Terrestrial > Soil > Riparian zone | place: USA: Utah | collected...
CAGTCCGACATTTACATCGGTCTGAAGGACCCGCGCAGCTGGCGCGTCGGCCTCAGCAAAGAAGCGTTGGCCAAAGAAATCTCCGATCTCGTCGAAGCGAAGGTGCCAGAGATCGCCGGCGCGGTCTCGCAGCCGATTCAGATGCGAACGAATGAGCTCATCGCCGGAGTTCGTTCCGACGTGGCCGTCCTCCTCTACGGCCCGAACCTCGATCAGCTCAAGTCGCTCGGAGAGAGAGTCTCTGAGCTTGTGGAAAAGATTCGGGGCGCGGTTGACGTACGAGTCGAGCAGGTAGCGGGCCTACGCTACCTGAGAATCACCCCCGATCGCGCAAAGCTCGCGCGATACGGACTGACCGTAGAAGACGTCAATCGGATCACGGAGACGATTGCCGTCGGCCACTCGGTCGGCGAGGTCCTCGAAGGAGAGCGCCGCTTCGGCATCTTCATCAAGACTGCCCACGGGTTCACCGGCGATCTCGCGCCGCTGCGCTCCATGCCGCTCCGATCCGTCAGCGGTCAGATCGTTCCCCTCGGCGATGTGGCGGAGCTCGCCTTCGTCACCGGTCCCGCTCAGGTGAGCCGAGCGGATCAATCCCGCCGGCTTGCTGTCGAGTTCAACGTCCGCGACCGTGATCTCCTCTCCGTCGTCGAGGAAGCGCAGAGCACCCTGGCACATAGCTTGACCTTGCCCACCGGATATCGCTTGGAATGGGGTGGTCAGTTCGAGCACTATACGGAAGCGAAGCAGCGCCTGACGGTGGTCGTTCCACTCGCGCTCGCCCTGATCATGTTCCTGCTCTGGCTGGCATTTCGGTCCGTGCGCGCAGCGTTGCTCATCTTTCTGAACGTTCCATTCGCGGTCGTCGGAGGCGTGGTAGCGCTCTGGCTCCGCGACATCCCGTTCTCAATTTCAGCCGGCGTGGGCTTCATTGCTCTCTTCGGGGTCGCCGTGTTGAACGGGCTCGTTCTCGTGTCGTTCGCCAGGCATTTGGAAGAGCGCGGGACGTCCCATGTCGAAGCGATCCGGCAAGCTTCCGAGCTTCGCCTTCGGCCCGTCCTGATGACGGCACTGGTTGCCTCGTTCGGATTCCTTCCGATGGCGCTCTCGACGGCACCGGGCAGCGAGGTACAGCGCCCGCTCGCCACTGTCGTCATCGGCGGTTTGATGACCGCAACCGCGTTGACCCTGTTCGTTCTTCCGGTGGTGTACGCCTACTTCGGCGGGCGACCATCTTCTCGATGAGCGCGATCGAGATGAGCAGCCGACTTCGACGGAGCATAGGGCCGAACCCGTAAAGAGCCGCGATCAGGGCGCCTGGGGTCGTCCGCTCACGGTGGCGAATCGTAGTTGCGTCTTACGAAGCAGAGCCCGTCGGCATTGAGGTGCCCCTGGGTGCTCTGATTGTACGTCGCAAAATCGTAGTAGTCCCTGAGCCCCGTCCTGGGATCATTGCCCGTTGCGTGCGGTACGCTCTGCGGGTCGAATGCCATGGGCCCGGTGAGCTTCGGGTGCGTATCGGTCGGCGGCTCGGCGCAATATCTCCATTGAATGGCGCCGCCGAGAGCGTCCTTGTATGCCGTGTAGTCGACACCTTGGGTGTGCTCGAGCGTCACCGTGGGGACGCCGCCCTCCTGTCCAACGACGCGCGCCGCGAACTGATCGAAATGGGCAGGCGAACCGTGAAGCACGCTGTCCCAGAATGGGTGATCGGTGTGGAAGGTCGCCTGCGCCATCACCGCCGCGTGGGCGTCGAACGCGATGCCGCGCTGGCTTTCTTCGTTGGGAAACGGCGTCCCCTTGTTGTCCGGATTCTGGCAATTGACGTAGGTGGTCGGGGTCTTGAAACAGAGCCGGAAATTGACGCTCATCGGCCAGCCCTGGTGAGCGGTGTTGCAGGCGGCAGCTCCTTTGAACGTCGCCGTACCGACGTACAACACGGCGCACGTGTTTTCGACCATGTCGGCATAGTCGGCGAGCCCCGCCGCATCGAGGTTGACGTTCATCGCCAGCGGGGTGGCGGCCACGGTGTCGAATCCGAACGCATAGCGCGTGCCATCGGTCGCGAACGGGCTGCCGTTCGAGAGTGCCGTGAGCGCCGCGATCGGTACGGCGCGCTCCCCCACGCTCTTGCCGTTGATGTTGGTCGGCTCGTCGCGATGTAGATCGATTGCCCACGGACCGTCGACCCTCGCCACCACGGCATCGGTCTTGGCTTGGTCACCGCTATCCTTGTCCGGGTTGGCGGAAAGCACGATGTGGTCGAGCGTGACGAGGAGGCGATCGAATTCGATTTGCCAGCCGTCGTAGATTTGCGCGTCATCTGCGCTCACCGCGGGGAAAGGATACCCAGTCAGGGCCAGCGACTCGCCCGACGCGCTGAAGAGAACGCCGCCTTTACCTGGAGCAGAAGGACGGGTAAACGGCCGCAGTGTGATCCCGCCGTCGGGGTCGCCGCTGGTTCCACCCGTCCCGCCGCTCCCACCCGTCCCACCGCTGCCGCCCGTGGCGCCGGTGGTGTTGCCGCCGGCAGACGGCGAAGTTTCATTCTCATCGGCGCAAGCCGAAAGGGTGGCCAAGAGTACGCCCACCACCGGCCCATACTTGCGTAGAGATTTCATGTCCTTGATCCTCGGAAAACGCCTCAGGGCACCCATTCGAACCTGTAAAGGCCGCCGGCAGCGCGCAGGTTGTTGTAGAGATTCACGCTCGGTTGGTCCCGGAGGGCGACGTCGTCGGTGAAGGCAAAACCGTCACCCGAAGTCCGAAGGGCCGAGAAATCGACGTTGACGAAAAGAAGCCGCGGATCGATGCGCAGACGCAGCGATCCCGTCTTCTGCAAGGTGATGAAAACCGGAATGGGCGAGACGATGCGCTGCTTGCAAATAGGGGCGGCGCCGGCAAGCGTTGCGTCGGTGCTCGTCTGAAGGCGATTCGATCCAATGGTGATGGTTCCGGTAAATGGCTTCGCATCGCCGTCCTTTTCGGCCACCCCGTCCACCTGGAGAATGGGCGTCGTGTCGTCTTGGCGATCGATGCGGGTGCCGGTGAGCCAAACCTGCGCCACGATGGCGGGCTGCGCCGTGGCTCCCTCGCCCAGCGTCGGGAACGGCTGGGGTTCGGGCGAAAGCAGATCGACGTCGCGCCCGGTGGTGATCTGGCCCACGTACGTATCGGGCAAGATGCAGCTCGTGTTCTGTACGCCCGACACGGGCATGCTGCGGTTCAAGTAAACGGCTCCCACGTGTAATTTCGCCGTCCTCAGGCTCACGTTCCAGCCGAGATCGGTCACGAACTCGAGGGGCAGACCGACCTTCGCGTCGTCGGGACCCGACGCGGCCGCATCGAAGGCGATCACCTCCCCCCCCGTCGTTCCGACGCAAGAAACCACGAACGATGCCGCCCAGAGCGCCCAGATCTCGCTTCTCATGACGCACCTCCGAAGGTCACCGAAAAGGTCGCGAAGATGGCGCGGGGCGCGCCCGCTGTGAAGTGGCGCACCGGTACCAGCGTGGGCTGCGGTTCGCTGCGAAAGTCCGAGACGAAGTTGTACTCCCCCAGCCGGTAACGCCGGTCGAGCAGGTTCGTGACGACGAGGCCGAGCTCGAAGTTTCTCCATCCGAGCGTCGCTGAAGCATCGATGGTGAAGATGATCTGGCTTCGCTCGCCGAGCGGGAGGGGGCGGCGGCCGACGTAGGTGATTCCCGCGCAGAGCGCGCCGCGCGTTTTGCTATCCCCTATCGTGAAGGGGAGATCGCTGAAGGTCGCGGTATCCGACCGAAAGACGACGTCGGGCGAATACGCGACCAGCAAATGCGTGTCGTCGTAGATCGACTTGACGAGCGTGACATGGGCCGCTTGGTCGAACCACGATCCGGTGATCCGTGTCGCGCCCACCCAGCCCGTACGGGTCGTACCCATGCCGAGAACGTTTCGTCCGGCGGTCTCGCTGAAAATGAGATCGCGATCCACATGGGTCTGGAAGAAAATCGAACGTGCGACCAGGGCGACGTTTTTCATCTGCCCGGCGTACGAAACGCCTCCTTCGTATGCGCGAACGCTGGCAAAGGGCGTGTCGATGTCCTGCGTGATGTAACTGGGATCGATCGATCGCACTCCTTGTCCGTAGCTGGCGGTAAATGTGAAGTTCTCGATGGGACCGAGAATGAGCGACGCCCGGGGCAAGACTGCGGTGCTGGCGGTCGACGATCGCTGGTTCGTTTCGCGATGCAGGCCGAACTGCTGTTGATCGAGACAGCTCGCGTCGCCGGGTGGATTCGTTCGCGACGGTCGTGAAACCTCCTGCACGGCGCACAGATTGTCGACATTGAACATGAACAAGTCGGACCGGACGCCGCCGCGAAGGCCGAGCCACGATGTGAGACGAAGGTTGGCGTCGACATAGAGGCCGATGTCGCCGAGCTTGGAGGCGAGGTTCGTCTCCGTCGCGTAGGGAACGCCGTCGCTCGCTTGCAAGCGCTGTTGCGACGCCGTCACCTTGTCGCCGCGTGCAAAGTAGCCGAACTCGAGCTCTTGCCTTTGTCCGAAGGCGCTGCCCTGGAATTTTCCGAAGCCGCGCGCTCCGAGCGTGAGCGCCTCCTGATCCAGATCGAGCATATCCCCGCGCTGCTCGTGGATGCGCTGCACAGGCTTCTGGACATCGAGAAGAAAGCCGGTGAAGTTCTTGCGCGAGCGCATTCCGCTCGAAATCACGAAGAGCTGTTGCCCGATCTGCATGTCGCCGACTTTGGTGTCGAGATCGCTGGAGAGCGAGAAGCGCGCCGAATCACCCCCCTGGCGCGTTTGCTGGCGCGCAAACGAAGTCACGTCATAGCTGTCGTAAAAGCCGATGCGCTGGGAGCGATAGTCGTCCTCGCGAATGACCCCGGCCGAATGGTAATGGGTCGCATAAGCCATACCGGTGATGCGATAAGAACCCTTGTCGCCGAGGCGCCCCTCGTACTGACCGGATGCCGTGGCGCGCTCGGCGTCGCGGTTCTGGCCGAAGCCGTCGGTCTTGTAGATCTCCGCGGCGCCGAAGGTGTGAACGCTCGCTTCTTTGGGGCCGTAGAGCAGGAGAAGCCGCTCCGTCGCGAAGCTGCCCCGCGTGTATTTGGCAGAGAGGCCGCGTTTCTCCAGGCCAAGCTCGTAGTTGGCGCTTCCCGCGACTGCGAAGTTACCTTGTCGCGGATCGAACGGTCCCTCGACGACGCGAAGCGATTCCACCGTTTCGGGAATGAGGAAATGGGTGTCGGCATACCCGTTCCCGTGCAGATTGCCGGCTTGGTTGATGGGCACGCCTCCCACCGAAAACTCGATGTCCTGCCCCTCGCGCGCATCGAAGCCGCGCAAGAACACCTGCTCGGCGTGGCCCTCGCCCCCTTCGTTGGTGAGGAGGATCCCGGGAGCGAGCTTGAGCATCTCGGTGGCGTTTCCTCGGGGAACGCGCGCCAGCTCTCCGAGGCGGAGATTGAAGTCGCTGGCGCCGCGGCTAGGCGGAACGGGTCGCCCTTGAACCGTCACTTCGGTCGGGGAGTGACCATGTCCATGTCCCGGCTGTTCGTCGCCGCCGCCCGCGGGCCCCGGCACCGCCGGTTGCGCGGGAAGCTCGTGCTCCGCGGTCGGCTTCTGCTCCACGATCTCGGGCGGCGCCGCGGGCGGCGCAAAGTGGAAAGGAATCCGGATCCGGCTCGATACGGGGGTGCCGTTGCGCTTCGCTGGGACGAACGTCCATTGGCGGACCGCGATGATCGCCGCCTGGTCGAGATCGTCGCCACCCGATGATGCGACATCGACTGCCGACACATGCCCGTCGGCGTCGATCGTGACGGTGAGCACCACGTCGGCATGGCGTTGTTCGGCCAGCGCCGCCGGCGGGTACACGGCCTCGACGTGCGTCAGCACCGAGGGGGGCACGATCGTTGGCGCGGGACCTCCGGGTGCTTGGCCGAAGGAGCTCGCGGGCGATAGCGAAATGATCAGGGCAGCGATCGAGCACGGGAAGCCGAGGCTTCCGAGTGCTCGTGAAAAGAGACGAGGGGACATGGTCCATTCCCTGACTGCGCGGACATGCGATGCGAGAGCTTGGGAGTGAATCCGGGTCGTTCGCGAGCCAAGCGTGCCGAGCCATACGCTGTGAAGCGTGGGCGACTCACCCCCGGTTGCGAGAGGAGCTCCGGTCTCGTACGTGCCGACGTCGATGCGACGGCGACCCGTCCTAGCGTTGCGCGACCAACTCCGACGCGCGAATTCTCTGCGCGCCGAGCGCCGGCCCGACTGAGCACCGACCAGGATCGGATCAGCGAAAAATATTAACTCGCTTCGTGCGGTGGCGATGTCTTCGGCGCGCTGAGAAGAATGGTGCGTACGTAAGCGAATTCGCAATGATGCAGGTTGCCGAAAGCAACCTCCGACAGCGCCGTGACGACCTCGGTAGAAGGAACGAGGCCGACGTTGGTCTTGGCGAGTGTCCCCACCGAACAGTGGCTATGGCCGTGCGACGCCGAATCCGATTCGGGACCAATCGCCGTCTTCGGCGCACCCTGAGTGTCGCGCGCGGCCCCGCCCTGCAAGCCGAGCTCGTTGAGCGAGAAGCCGGCATGGCCCGATTCGACGAGCTCACCGTGTTCGCATACTGCGTGGCGAGCCGAAATCTGGTGGAAAATCGTCAGGAGCGGCGTGACGGCGAGCACCGCAATGGTCAATGCCGCAAGCCATGCAGATCCGCCGGCGCGACGCCTGCGCATCGCGATCACCCTGCGCGGTCGAGATCGGCCCACTCGCATTACCCGGTCTATTGGGTCCCTATTCGGCAAACGACGTCATGTCAAGGGACTCGAACGATAACACCGTGAGCTTTCCCTTGCGCGTTGCGGCAATCACCGCCGGCGCAAGATGCTCCAGCAGAAACGTTGCTCGGCACCGGAAGGGGTACGGTGAACCTCGCGCTCCTCGACAACCAGCTCGAACTCGGCCCCCAGCAAGGCGGCGACGCTTGGACCGTCATGACGGCTGACCGGCAGCCCGCTGCACCGTTCGGGACCATCGGGCGCGAAGGTCGCCACGATGAGGTGTCCGCCGCTGCGTACCGTCTGCGCGGCGAGGCGGGCATACGCTTTTTGGTCGGCCGCGTCGGTAAGAAAGTGGCAGACCGCCCGATCGTGCCAAAGATCGACAGAAGGCAACGCGAGATCCTGCGTGACGTCGCCTACCACCCACTCGACGAGAGCGGCGCGAGGCCCGAGCCGTGCCTTCGCGTGATCCAACGCCGCAGCGGAGAGGTCGAGCGCGACGGGCTGCGGATACCCAGCATCGAGGAGCGCGTCCACGAGCCGAGAGGCACCCGCCCCCACGTCCACGATGCGAGCCTTGGACCCGCCGAAGCGACCGAGGAGCCGTAGCGAGCGCTCCGGACTTGCCTGAAACCAGCTCACTTCGCTCGGGTTCTTGCTGCGATAAACCTGGTCCCAGTGCGTTCGGGCGTCCATCCAGACATGATGGCTCGGCTCGGCGCCCGGCGCATGGGGGACCGGCGCCCGATTTTGTAGCGCGACCTTAAAGGAAATCGGCAGTTCGTTGAAGAGTAGGGTTGGAGGAATCATGAGCAAACCGATCATTGGACTGCTTCTGGGGGGCGCGCTGGGGATCTTGGATGGCTTGACCGCCTATTTTACGCCGGAGGTCCGGGATCAGCTGCTCGGCATCGTGATTGGCTCCACAGGCAAGGGATTGCTAGCGGGCATCGCCATCGGGTTTTTTGCCAAGAAGGTCGACTCGCTGCCGTTGGACATCTTGTTCGGTCTCGGCGTCGGCTTGGTCCTCGCCTTCATCGTCGCCGCAATGCCTCAGCCCAGCGGCCAGCACTACTATTTCGAGATCATGCTCCCGGGTGCGATCGTCGGTGCCATCGTCGGGTACGCGACGCAGCGCTACGGAGCGCCCCGCATCGCCAATCGGTGAGCTCGGGACGCGGTTGCGGAGTGTCTCGTCGCAGGAGCTTGACGAGCGCATTCGTTAGTGGCAGCTTACGTAAGCTATGACTTACGAAGATCGCGTTCTGGATGCGCTCGGCGATCGGACCAGGCGGAAGGTGTTCCAGCGGCTGCGTGGCGGGGCTCGATCGGTGGGAGAGATCGCGCACGGGATGGACGTGAGTCGGCCTGCAGTCTCCCAGCACCTCCGGGTTCTAAAAGGCGCGCGTCTGGTGAAGTACCGCCGAGAGGGTACGCGCCGTCTCTATGCCGTGGACAACAAGGGGATCGAGACCCTGCGCGATTGGCTCGATGGATTCTGGGACCAGACGCTCGCCGCGTTCAAAGAGGCGGCCGAACGAGAAGCAACCAAAGAGAGGAAACCATGACGACCGAGCAGCAGATGAAGGACGAAATCGATCCCAACGCCGTGCGCAAAGTCATGAACGTCAAGGCGCCGCCGCCAGTGGCGTGGCGGGTGTTCACCGAGAAGATGAGCACTTGGTGGCCGCTCGAGAACTACAAGATCGGAAAGGCCAAGGCCGTCGAGGCGGTGATCGAACCCCGCGTCGGAGGCCGCTGGTACGAGCGTGGGGACGATGGGAGCACCTGTGACTGGGGTCGCGTCCTCGTGTGGGAACCGAATTCGCGGCTGGTTCTCACATGGGACATCAGCGCCGACTGGCAATACGACCCCAAGCTCAACACGGAAATCGAGGTGCGGTTCATTCCCGAAGGAAAGGATGAAACGCGTGTCGAGCTCGAGCATCGCCGTCTCGATCGCTATGGAGCACGTCGCGACGAGATGCGCCGCATCTTCGACACCGAAGGCGACTGGGGCCAGCTCCTCGGGATGTTCGCCCGCGCCGCCGCGGCATGAAAAGAGGGAGCACGGCCGTACCCGTGAGGGTCACCAGCGCATCTACCGGGAGGGCGCCGAAGCGGGAAGCATGTCCGCGCCGCCGCCCTTCGCCCGGACCGCGACGAGCTCGCCCTGCCGTGCGTAGTCGATCGCTTCCCCGAGAATGCGCGCCGTCTCCTGTGGCGCATGAAACCCCATCGAGTTTTCCGCTGCGACGAAGTCGAGGCGCCACTGCGCCTTGCGCTGTAGCTCGAGCGCGGGCGAGAGCTCCTCCAGCGACGCGCCTTTCGATTTGGCCGTTTTGAAGGCGTCGATGAGGGCGACGACCGCCGTGCCCGCGCGCTGCATGAGACCGAGGTTGCGCTGCTGGATCGTGTCGACACGGGCCAGAATCTCCGTCTCGGGATAGTGGTGGCATGTCTGGCAGGCGCGAGAGACGTTGAGCAGCGGGCTGCGCACCCAGTGGTCGGAGACCTTCATGGCGCCTTCCCGCATGTAAGGCATGTGGCAGTCGGCGCAAGCAACGCCCGAGCGCGCGTGGATCCCCTGGCTCCAGGTTTCGAATTCGGGGTGCTGGGCTTTCAACACTTCGGCGCCGGTGTCGGCGTGTTGCCAGTCGTAGAACCTGTGACCGTCCGGAAATTTGTAACTATCGTAATAGAGCTCGATCTCCTCGGCGCGAAGCCCGTTGCTCCACGGATAAAAGAGCGTGACCTTGGGTCCGCAATAATATTCGACATGGCATTGGCCACAGACGAAAGAGCGCAGCTCCTGCCGCGATCCGTCGCGGTTCGGATCGTAGGGCTGTTTTCGATCGCCGCCGCGCCAGCGCTCGATCGACGCGAGGTGCGGGACAGAGGAATTCGACGCCGCGAGCTCGCGAATACCGTTGATGAAGCCGGGCCGCGTGACCTGGAGCTCCATGGTGTCCGGGGCATGACAATCAGGACACGACACGGGGTGAGCACCGGCGACGTGTTTCATCTCTTGCACCGCACCGTTCCACACCGGATCGAGCGAACCCGTTTTGGTGACCTCATCGAGCGCATCGTGGTACCGCATGGCGTTCAGTTTGACGAAGCCGGCGTTCACGTCTCCCTCGCCGAGACGACGATAGGTGGGGACGACAGAGGCATGGCAATGCAGGCATGCGCCGGGCTGCGGTCGCTCCGTCACGCG
>Ga0190265_10004153_pt1 | contig 10010 bp, 9 predicted proteins | sample Popmic124T_FD_133135 | JGI IMG/M metagenome (GOLD analysis project Ga0190265, IMG submission 133135) | Populus adjacent soil microbial communities from riparian zone of Indian Creek, Utah, USA - 124 T | ecosystem: Environmental > Terrestrial > Soil > Riparian zone | place: USA: Utah | collected...
GTGGGAGAGGCGCTCCCGCACGCGGCGGGCACGTGGCCGTGGGCGACCTTCTCGGTCAACGTGCTCGGCGCGCTGCTGCTCGCTTGGCTGACGACGCGACTTACCGAGATCGCGGCGCCGACGCGCTACTGGCGGCCTCTGCTGGGCACCGGGGTCTGCGGCGCCCTCACGACCTTCTCCACCTTCCAGGTCGAGACGATCTCCCTGGCGAACGACGGCCATGCGGCGATCGCGGTCGGCTACGCCGCGGCGAGTCTCGCGGCCGGGATGGCCGTCGTCGTGGGCGCCACCGTGCTGGCGCGGAGACGCAGGTACGGATGAGCGACGCGCTGGCGTGGATCGGCGTCGGGGTGCTCGGAGCGGTCGGGAGCTGGGCGCGGTTCGGGGTCGGAGGCCTCGTCGCCGCGCGCCGCCCGAGCGCCTTCCCGCTCGGCACGTTCGTCGTCAACCTGACGGGCGGGTTCCTGCTCGGGCTGCTCACCGGTCTGTCGGTCACCGGCGACCCGCTGCTGGTCTTCGGGACCGGGCTGCTCGGCGGCTACACGACGTTCTCGACGTGGATGGTCGAGGCGCAGCGCCTCGGCGAGGATGGCGAGTGGCGGCTCATGTGGCTGTACCTGCTGGGGTCGATGCTCGCCGGCCTTGCCGCCACGGGCCTCGGATGGCTGATCGGCGGGGCGATCTCATGAAGGCCGACGCCCTCAAGCTCTCCGTCTACTTCGGCGACTCGGTCACCGCCGGGCCGGCGCTCTCGAGCGATGCCCTGATGGCATGCTTCGCCGACCACGGCCTCGCGAGTGCGACGCTGCTGCGAGGCATCGAGGGGTTCGGAATCAACCGGCGCATCCAGGCCGAGCGCTTCCCAGACGTCTCGACGGACCTCCCGCTGCTCGCCGTCGCCGTCGACGGGCGAGAGCGGATCCGGGCCGTGCTGGACGACGTCGATCTGGCCGTGCCGCGAGGGCTGGTGACGCTCGAGGAGGCGCGCCTGGCGACCGGAAAGGACGTCCGGGACGCCGAGCTCCCCCATGGCGCCGGCAGGGCGGCGAAGCTGACGATCTACTGCGACTCCGGCGAGCGGCTGGCCGGGCGGCCGTCCTACCGCGAGGCCGTGGCGTTGCTCCGCCGCCGCGGGGTGGTGGGGGCGACCGTGCTGACGGGCGCCGACGGTCTCGCCCAGGGCAAGCGCCGGCGGGTGCGCCTCTTCTCCGCCGGGGCGAGCGCCCAGGCGCTGGTCGTCTCCGTCGGTCCCGTGGACGCTCTGCGCCGGTCCCTCCAGGGCCTCACGGAGATCTTCGAGGAGCCCGTCGTGACGCTGGAGTCGATCGCGCTGCTCAAGCACGACGGAGAGCCGCTGGAGCCGCCGCCGACGGCCGCGACCGCCGGCGTCGGCGAGCGGGAGGCCTGGCAGGCGATCGGCCTGTACACGCGCCGCAGTGCCCAGGTGAACGGACGCGCGCTGCACAGCGAGGTCGTGCTGCGCCTGCGCGAGGCCGGCGCGGCCGGGGCGACGACGATCATGGGCGACTGGGGATTCTCCGGCGACGAGCGACCGTACGGCGATCGCCTCGGCCGCGTGACGAGCCACCGCCCGACCTACACCGTGTACGTCGACCGCCCCGGAAAGGTCGCCGAGCTGTGGCCGCTGATCGACGAGCTGACGGCCGAGCACGGGATCGTGACCTCGCTGTTCGTGCCCGGCTATCGCGAGCGCGCCGACCGTCGCTAAGGCCACCGGCAGACGAGAGGGCAAGGCTGACCGCCAGGTCAGTCCGAAGGTTGGGCGCCCATTGGCCTACAGCCGGTGGCGACGGCTGTCGGCAAGCCCGCTTCAGCTGGGCCTGGTCTGCCATTGCCCGATGATGGCAAGCGGGGCCGCCGGTGGGCAACAAAAGGGCAACAGCCCCCACAGATTCCCAACTACGGAACCGAAGGTCAGAGGCTTCGCAGCCTAGGTGGGCGGAGTGTACGCTCCGTCGGCGAACGAGTCGAGGAGCTGAGCATGACGGAGACGACGAGATCGACGGGTGTGGCCGACGCTAACGCCGAGGCAATCGAGGCATGGGACGGTCCGCTCTTCGAGCGCTGGCTCCGCTACCGCCACATCTACACGGAGGGCCTTGGCGCCCACGGCGAGGAGGCGCTCCGGATCTGCCAGCCCAAGACGGGCGAGCGGGTGCTCGACATCGGCTGTGGTCTCGGGGACACCACCCAGCGGATCGCGCAGCTGGTCGGTCCTGACGGCGAGGCCGTGGGCGTCGACGCCGCTCCGCGAATGATCGAGATCGCTGAGCGCGAGACCCGCGAGGCGAGCATCCCGAACGCGCGATTCGCCGTCGTCGACGTCCAGTCGGGTGACCTCGGCGGTCCCTACGACATGGCGTTCTCGCGCATGGGCACGATGTTCTTCGCAAATCCCGTCGTGGCGATGCGCAACGTCCGCTCCTCGCTCCGGCCAGACGGCCGTCTGGCGATGGTGGTCTGGCGTCGGCGGGAGGACAACGAGTGGGCCCACCGCCCGCAGCGGATCGTCGAGCAGCTCGTCAGCCGTCCGGAGGAGTACGACGAGCCGACCTGCGGCCCCGGGCCGTTCTCGATGGCAGGCGCCGACACGACCAGCGACATCCTCACCCACGCCGGGTTCGCCGAGATCGCGCTGCACCGGTGTGACCTTCCGATCAGGTCGGGCAACGACATCGAGGAGGCGGTGGACGTGGCGATGGCGGTCGGTCCAGGGGCGGAGATCATTCGCCTCCAGGGCGAGCGCGCCGTTCATCTCCACGACGAGATCCGCCAGGCGCTGCGCGACGGCATGACTGAGTTCCAGCGTCCCGACGGCGTCTGGGCGCCGGCCTCGACTTGGATCGTGACGGCGGCGGCGCCCGCCGACTAGCGGCCCACCGCGGCCCGGCGATTACTCCCCGGGCCGCGTCAGATGAGCCGTTCAATCGTCGCCGCGATGGCGCCGATGATCGTCTCCATCGTGGTGCTTGTAATCATGGTCATCGCCATGGTGCCTGTGGCGATGGCCGTGGCGCCCGTGGCGGCGCTCGCATAGGCCGTCGGGCACGCTCGTGCGGCACAGGTTGCGCCTGAAGACGTTGTCCTCGCCCGAGCCGTCCCAGAAGACGTCCGGCTCGTTGCCGAGGATCAGGTTGCCCTTGACCACGTTGCCGGACGGTAGGTCCGCACCGGGGCTGCCGGCGTCGACCACGACCACGCCACCCGAGAACGGAACGTCGCCGCTCGGGTTGTTGTCACGGATGACGTTGCCGAACAGCCGGTTGTCGGAGCCGTTGGCGAGCGCGATGCCGATGCCCGACAGCGGCGGGGTGCCCTCCTCGGCGTTGCCGGCGCAGAAGCGGTCGTTGTCGTGGATCCTGTTGCCCACGAAGCGCCAGTCGCCGGCCATGTTGGCGCCGGTGTTGAGCACGATGGCGCCCACGCAGTTGCCGTGCGAGCGGTTCGCTACGACGCTGCCGTTCGCCGCATCGCGCAGGAAGAATCCGAACAGGTGGTTGTCGAACGCACGGTTGGCGGCGATCAGGACGTCCGCGTCGGGCGAGTCGCCGACGTAGATCCCGGCCTCCTCGCTTCCGCTGGCGCTGTTGCGGACGATCTTGCCGCCGGTGGAGATGAAGCGGGCGATGCCGTACTCGGCGTTGTCCTTGGTGCGAGTGTGCTTCACCACCGGATCCTCGGCGCCCAGGAAGAGGATCCCGGTTCCCGGGAAGCCCTTGACCTTGAAGCCGCTGATCCTCACGTTGCTGACCGGATCGGACACGGTCGGCGGCCCGTCGTCGGGAAAGTCGACCTGACCGATTGCGCAGATCCCGTCCACCGCCGGCTCACCGAACGAGCAGGCATTGGGGGTGGGCGTCTCGGGAGGCATGAGCTTGGCGCCACGCGTCTTCAGCCGGATGTCGTCGGTGGTGATGACGACGTTCTCGGCGTACCGGCCCCGCTTGACGAAGATCGTCGTTCCCGGCTCCGCGGCATCGACGGCGGCTTGGATCGGCTCGCCGGGCCTGACGATCGTGACGTCGTGGGCCGCGGCGGGCGTTGCCAGAGCGGACACGAGTGTCGCTGTGGCGAGAAACACCGCCGCGGCGGCATTCAGCGGTTTGCGCTTCATCAGTGGCCCTCCAGTGATCGGGGCTTATACAGCCAGTCCGGTGCATGCCCGGGTCAGGCGAGTTACACGCCTCGACCGAGATTCGTCAGCTCACGGCTGCGGCGACGGCACGACCCGCCGTGCGCCCGGAGAACAGGCAGCCGCCCAGGAACGTTCCCTCCAGCGCGCGGTAGCCGTGCATGCCCCCGCCGCCGAACCCGGCCACCTCACCGGCCGCGTAGAGGCCGTCTAGTGGCTCGCCGTTGGGCTGCAGAGCCCGTGCATCGAGGTCGGTCTGCAGCCCGCCAAGCGACTTGCGGGTAAGTATCGACAGCCGCACGGCGATCAGCGGCCCGGCCTTCGGGTCGAGGATCCGGTGCGCCGCCGCCACCCGCGTCACCTTGTCGGCCCAGTAGGCGCGCGCGCCGTGGATCGCGGTGATCTGGCCGTCCTTGGCGTACGGGTTCTCGATCTCACGGTCGCGGGCGACGATCTGGGCCTCGAGGTCCGCCAGGTCGATCAGGCCGTCCCCGGTCAGCTCGTTCATCCGGCGCACCAGGTCGGGCAGGTTGCGCTCGACGATGAAGTCCTCGCCGTGGTCCATGAACGCCTGTACCGGGCTCGGCGGGCCGCTGCCAAGGCGCTCCTTGAGCACCGCGCGCCAGCTCTTGGAGGTGGTGTCGGGGTTCTGCTCCGAGCCCGAGAGCGCGAACTCCTTTTCGATGATCTTCTGGGTCAGGACGAACCACGTGTAGTCGTGGCCGGTGTGCTGGATGTGGGCGAGCGTGCCGAGAGTGTCGAAGCCGGGGTAGAGCGGGCCGGGCAGTCGCCGACCGCGCGCGTCGAACCAGAGCGGCGAGGGGCCGGGAATGATCCGGATTGCGTGCTTGGGCCAGATCGAGCTCCAGTTGTGGATGCCCTCGACGTAGTGCCACATTCGGTCGCCGTTGATCTCGTTGGCGCCGGCCGTCTTGGCGATCTCGAGCATCCGCCCGTCGACGTGGGCGGGAACGCCGGAGAGCATCCGCGCGGGCGGCTCGCCGAGGCGCGCGGGCCACTTCGCGCGCACGAGGTCGTGGTTGCCGCCGATCCCGCCGGTGGTCACCACAACCGCCTGAGCGTGCAGCTCGAAGTCGCCGACCTCGGTGCGGTTCGACTGCTGGCCGCGACCGGTAGCGCAGTTCTCCAGGACCTTGCCCCGGACCCCGTCGACCGCGCCGCCGGTCAGCGACAGCTCGTCGACGCGGTGGCGGAAGCGCAGCTCGACCAGTCCCTTGGCGACCGCCTCGCGCACCCGCCGCTCGAATGGCGCCACCACGCCTGGCCCGGTGCCCCAGGTGATGTGGAAGCGGGGGACGGAGTTCCCGTGCCCGTCGGCGTGGTAGCCGCCGCGCTCGGGCCAGCCGGGGTTGGGCAGCCAGCGCATGCCCTGCGCGTGCAGCCACGACCGCTTCTCGCCGGCGCAAAAGCCCACGTAGGCCTCGGCCCACTTGCGCGGCCACTCGTCCTCGGGACGGTCGAAGGCCGCGGTCCCGAGCCAGTCCTGCAGCGCGAGCTCGTAGGAGTCCTTGACGCGCAGGCGCCGCTGCTCTGGGCTGTCGACGAACATCAGGCCGCCGAGCGACCAGAACGCCTGACCGCCGAGGCATGCCTCGGGCTCCTGGTCGAGCAGGATCACCCTGCGCCCGGCGTCGGCCAGCTCCGCGGTGGCGACGAGGCCCGCCAGCCCACCGCCCACCACGATCACGTCCGCGTCGATAGTCATGGCGGCGAACGCTATGTCGTCGGTGACACGGCGCGTCGGGTGGTCAGTGCTTCGTCTTCGGCGCGAACGTCTCGGCGCGACCGCCCATAGCGCGTCGTACGAGACCTGGAGCGACCACACGCAGCGCGGCGGCGAGCCCGTAGGCGCGCGGGACGTAGCGCTCTGCCTTGCCGTTCAGGCCGGCGTCGAGCACCGCCTCCGCCACCTTCTCCGGAGTGCTGACGATCCAGCGCGTCGCGGCGCGGTCGACCAGCTCGCGTTGGGGGAAGCCCTCGGTGGCGGCGAAGCCCGGCAGCACGAGACCGACGTGGACGCCGTTGGTCCGCTCCTCGAGGTGGAGTGAGTCGCTCCAGCCGGCGAGCGCGAACTTGCTCGCGGAATAGGAGCCCGAGCCCGCGCGGCCGACGCGACCCGCCGTGCTCGAGACGTTGACGATCGCGCTCGGCGCCGATGAGCGCAGCAGCGGCAACAGCGCCTCGGTGAGCCGAACGACGGCGTCGAAGTTGATCTCCATGTGGCGTTTGACGTTGTCCCAGCCACTCTCTTCGAAGGTCCCGCGCCAGGCAGCTCCGGCGTTGTTGACGAGCAGGTCGAGCCGCCCGTGCTCGTGCTTCACGGCCTCCGCCACGCGGGCCGGCGCATCCGCGTCGGTCAGGTCGGCGGCCACCACGGTCGCGCCACCGAGCTCGTCGGCCAGCGCCCGCAGGCGCTCCTCGCGGCGGGCGACCAGCACCAGCCGGGCGCCGTGGTCGCGCGCGAGCAGACGCGCCGTCGCCTCGCCGATCCCGCTCGACGCGCCGGTGACCAGCGCGACCAGGCCGTCGTCACCTGTCGATGTCCTTGTGTCGCTCATCGTGCGAGCTAGTCGATCGGGATGTCCTCGACCTTGCGCTCCGGCGCGGGGTTGTCGAGTCGCTCGAGATAGTGGTCGATCAGTGCGCGCAGCGTCAGCAACGCCTCGCGGATCAGCGCAGTGAGGCGGTCCTGCAGGTCGGCGGGGGTGGCGAGCCGCAGGGCGTCGAGCAGGATGAACAGCGCGGCGGGATCCGGGGCGGGCGGTGGGGGAGCCCCGTCCGAGGACGACCCACCAGCGCCGTTGTGCTCGTAGAGGTCGTCGACTTCAGGTGGTGTGGTCCGCCGGTTCTCCATCGGAGGCCCTTTCGAAGACGACTTCCAGCGCGCCGTCCTTGAACCGCGCGCCGCTGGTCTCGTAGCCCGCCAAAGCGGGGGGCAGGATGATAGTCCGCTTCTGGCCGCCGACACGGACGATCACCTCGAGCCCCACCTTCTTGAGGTCGATGTCGCTGCGCTCGGCGAAGGGAAGCGGCAGCCGCAGGGTCGCCCGCCCGTCCTCGGAGGTGAGCTCGCGCGACAGCTCGTCGTGCAGGAGCTCGTGGGCGGGTTGGTCGCCGAAGAGCTCGTCGCCGAGCAGGTCGAGCGTCTCGGCGCCCATGACCTCGTGCGGCAGGTGGCGTGCGGTCAGCACCGGCACCGGCGCGAACCCCGACCGGACGAGCTCGATGTGCTCCTGCTGGGCGCGGTGCCAGTCGGCGAAGTAACCATCTGCGGCCTCGTCCGGAAGCACGCGGTTCAGCACTACGGCATCGGTCAGGTAGCCGTACAGGTTCAGGTACGTGAAGGTCCGCATCGCCTCCTTGACCACCATCCGGTCCGGATTCACCACCAGCCGCACCGACGTATGCGCGCGGTCGCGGAGGATCGCATTCATCGCCACGAGGTTGTTCGCCAGGCGCTCGACGTCCTCGAAGACCGCCTCGCTCGGCAGCGGCATGTCGAGCACGGTGCGCGCGATCGGGCGCGCGGCGGCGACGAGCCGACTGCGGAACGGGAAGACCTTCTCCAGCCACCACGTGCAGACGTCGGGGAACGACAGCAGCCGCAGCGTCTCGCCGGTGGGCGCGCAGTCGACGATCACGACGTCGAACCGCTCCGAGTCGTGGTGGCGCTTGATCTGCAGCAGTGAGAAGAGCTCGTCCATGCCAGGCGGCACGGTCAGCTCCTCGGCGGAGATGCGGTCGACGCCGCGCTCGGCGAGCAGCTCTCCGAGCCAGTCCGACACTGCCTCCCAATGGCGCTCCATCTCCTCCTGGGCCTGGACCTCCTGGCCGAAGAGCCCTGGCGCGATCTTGGTCGGCTCGCTGCCCAGCTCCTCACCGAGCGAGTCGGAGAGGCTGTGGGCCGGGTCGGTCGACATCACGACCGTGCGCAGCCCCGCCGCGGCGCAGCGGCGCGCCGTGGCGGCGGCGACGCTCGTCTTGCCGACACCGCCCTTGCCCGTGTAGAGAATCGTCCGCGGCGCCATTTAACGGCGCATCGTACGGCCGGCCTACGGCTGCTGCGACTCGGCCGGTGCCGACTCGACCTCGCCGAACACATTGGTGCGCAGCCCGCGCCCGGTGCGCAGCTCCTTCGCCGCGACGCGGATCCGATACGTGCCGACGGCGCCGGGCTTCCACGTGAACGAGCCGTTGCCACGCCTGAACGTGCCCAGCTTGTCGAGCGCCGTCTTGCCGTCGCGGGTGATCGTCACCTGCACCGCCGACAGCTTCGATACGGAGAAGCGCACGTTGGTTGGGACGCCCTTTGTCGCGGCGGCGGGTCCGAGCAGCTCGAGCTTGGCCGGGTCGGTCATGTAGTTCAGGAAGTCGCGTGCCGCGACGCAGTAGACGCGCTTGCGCTCGACCTGCTGATGCAGACGGCTGCACATGCTGGCGGCGAACTCGCGCAGCAGCTCGTGGTACTCGCGCGTCGACTCGGCGCCGTGGTAGGAGTACGTCGACCAGTCGCCTGTGTCGTTGGCCGGCAGCTCCTTCCGCGCCTCTGGCTCAGCCCTGGCGAACAGGTTGCGCGCCGCGGTGTCGCCGGTGATCTCCGCGTAGTCGTAGAGGCCGATCAGCGATTGCAGGAAGGCGTTGATGATGTAGAGCCGCGGCGCGAAGGAGTACTGCAAATAGTGGGTGCCACCGAACGGCCCGATCGTGCGGACACCGGTCGGCGCCGCCTTGCGGAAGGCGCCGAACGCGGAGCGGGCCTGCTCGAGGTAGCGCTCGTCGCCGAGCAACTGCCAGGCACGGGCAAGCGCCTGAATCGCGGTCGCCTGTGCCATGCCGCTGATCCACGGCGGCCGGCCACCGCCGAACCAGAAGTAGTACTCCCAGGTCTTGAAGCCGCCGCGCTGGGAGGAGGTCCGCGCCAACTCGGCGAGCAGTTTGCGCAGGCCGCGGCGATCGCACGGCACGCCGGTGTCCTTGACGCAAGCCCCGTGCATCAGGTTCGCCTGCTTGAAGTTGACGAGCGGCTGGAGCTGCAAGCCGTTCCCGACGTAGTACTCGAACAGCAGCTCGCTGCCGCGGAACGTCACACGGTCGCGATCGCGCGGAAACGGCTTGCGCGGCCAGTATTGGGTGTTGCGCTGGAGGATCAGGAATAGCGCCGGCATTCGTGATGCTGTCAGCCGCCGGCGCAGCGCTATGCCGTCGACGAGTGCAATCACATTGCCAAGCTCCGCTCGGCGAGCTCCGCGGAGCCTGCGCTGGACCTTGCGCGCGCGTGTGACGATGCGGCGGTAGCGGAGGTAGTTGCGGCGTGAGATCGCCTTGCGTGCCCGCGCTTTCGTGAGCGCCCTGCTCGTCGCCTTGCGTGCCCGCTTCGAGCTGACGCGCGCGAGCGGACGGGTCGAGCCACGCGCTTGCGGCCCCGCCGCCACCGTTGCGTGTGGAGCGGCCGCTCGTCGCGCGGCCGCTGGCCCCAGGTCCGAGCCCGCCCGCGCGGGAACGACCGGATCCTCGACGCGGGTCACACGCTGGCCGTCTACCACGAGCACCTCGCCCGCTTGCGCCTGCGGTGCCGCCAGGAGGGCGAGGCAGGCGACGACGCCCGCGCAAAGCCTGCTGCGGTGCGTAGTCATCTCCGGTTCCAACGTAGCGGCACCCTCGAAGTTGCGTAGCGGGCGAGATCCCTCGCTAGGCTGCGCCCTTCCCCTTCCAGGCTGCAGCCAGTGACCATTCCGACAGCACTTCGACGGCGACGCGCAACCGTCCTCCTAGCCGCCTTGCTGGCTGCGCTTCCACTCGCCCTCGCTGCCTGTGGCGCTAGCGGTGATGAGCAGGA
>Ga0190265_10004154_pt1 | contig 10007 bp, 5 predicted proteins | sample Popmic124T_FD_133135 | JGI IMG/M metagenome (GOLD analysis project Ga0190265, IMG submission 133135) | Populus adjacent soil microbial communities from riparian zone of Indian Creek, Utah, USA - 124 T | ecosystem: Environmental > Terrestrial > Soil > Riparian zone | place: USA: Utah | collected...
CTTATCGAGCAGAACACGACGGTGCCGACCTCGAAGTCGCACGTCTTCACGACGGTCAAGGACAACCAGACCTCGGTCAAGATCCTGGTGCTGCAGGGGGAGAGCGACCGGGCCGAGGAGAACGAGCTGCTCGGCGAGTTCATCCTGACCGGGCTGCGGCGGGCGGTGCGCGGCGAGGTGGAGGTGGAGGTGACCTTCACCATCAGCGCCGACGGCATCGTGAGCGTGAAGGCGAAGGACCTGGAGACCGGCCTCGAGCAGTCGATCACGGTGACCGCGACCAGCGGCCTCACCGAGGACGAGATCCGCGACATGATCGACGCCAACAAGGACTACATGGTCGAGGTCCGCTCGAGCCAGGAGTTCGAGAAGCACCGGCACGGGGCGGAGCGCATGCTGGAGGAGATCGAGGGGCTGTTCGCCCAGGTGTCGGAGATCATCAGCGGGTCCGACTTCGGACAGGACGCGATCAAGAAGGCGCGCAGCGTGTGCGACCGCGCGCGCCAGGCGATCGCCACCAAGGACCTCAGGCAGCTGCAGGACTCGAGCGAGTCGCTGACGCGGACCCTGAACATGTTCCGCGGGGTCGTGTCCAAGACCAGAGTGGGCTAGTCCCGCAGTAGAAGTACGAGAGCAGAAGCGTGGCAGACGGCGGCAAGAACCCGACCCCGGGCGGCGGGGGTGGTCAGGGGCAGGGCCCGGGGCAGGGCCCGGGCGGCTCCGCGGCGAACGTGCGGCTGCGCGCCGAGGAGGTGGTGGAGCGCGGGCTGCGGCTCTACGCGCACGGCGATCTGGTCGGGGCGCTGGCCGAGTGGCGGCGGGCGCTCGAGATCGATCGCGGCAACCGGCGCGGGCGCGACTACGTCAGCTACGTGGAGGACCACTTCGAGGTCCTGAACGAGAAGTTCCGCGCCGCGCGGGAGCGGCGCGGCGGCGGGGCCGGACCCGCCATCGAGATCGAGGCGGACGATCCGGAGGAGATCGATCCCTACGAGTCGATCGAGCTCGAGGGGGAGGCCACCGCGGCCAGCGCGGAGCAGCCGGACTTCGACGGCGACGAGAACGGCGGGCCGGCGCCTGGGGCCCCGAACCTGCGCGGCCGCGCCGCCGGCGGCAAGCAGGGCGCCGGCCGCAGGCCGTGGGGCGGGCGGCGCGGGCTGTCGCGCGAGCTGGACGAGCACTGGCCGATGGACGATTCGTGGCCGTCGGCGTCCAGCAACGACACGCTCGAGATGGCGGTCGACCCGAGCGTCCTCGACGATCTGGAGGACCTGGGTGGGCACGGTCTGACCGGGCGCGCCGACAGCGAGGGCGGAGCCGAGGTCCAGACCGACGAGGACGGGGCCGAGCCGAGCGCGATCCTGCTCGCGCGCGAGACGCTGGACGACGCGCTCGGGGCCGCGGCGGAAGAGGCCGAGCAGGAGGGCGAGCCCGGGACCGGCGAGATCACGCTGCCGGCGCGCAGCCCCGGCTTCGGCCAGCGGCTCGGGGTGCCGAGCGCCGAGGGGAGCGGACCGCTCGATCCGGGGATCGTGCCCCCCGATCTGGCGCGCAGGGCGCGGGCGGCGGAGGAGGAGGCCTGGGCCGACGGAACCCCGCCGGTCGACCTGGACGGCGCCTCGCTGGCGGAGCTGCGCGAGCTGCGCGAGGAAGAGCTGCGCGAGGTGCGGGTCACCTTCCGGCGGCCGACGCGGGCGGGCGACACGGTCGAGCCGGCGCCGGCGCCGGTCGAGGCCGAGCGCGACGACGACGACGGGCCGGCGCTCGAGGTCGAGGTCGAGGAAGAGTCGGCCGACGACGAGCGGCGCGACGACGATGACGACGACGAGATCCGGGACGACGCCGCCGAGGCAGACGACGACGTCGACGAGGAGGAGCTGACCCTCGAGCGCGGCAGCGTGGCCACTCGCTCGACCCACCAGGTGCGCAACCGCCGCTCGTCGACTCGCGAGCTGGACGTCATCACCTCGGCCCGCGACAGGCTGGTCAATCCGCGGCTGGCGCGCGATGACGACCGGCCGGCGCCGGTGCGCGAGCCGTCGGGTCGATCGAAGGCGCAGACCGACGATCGACTGGCCTCGGCCGCGAGCGCGGCCGGCGAGGCGCTGATGTCGTTCCCGGACGACGACCAGGAGCCGCTGCTCCTGCGCCCCAAGGCGCGCCCGCCCGACACCGACCGGCTCGAGGCGCGCACCCCGCGCAGGCGCCCGGCCAGCTCGGCGGTGAAGAGCCCGCCGCCCTCCGATTCGGTGGAGCGCGCCATCACCGAGACCAGCCAGCGCCGGCTGCCGGTCGGGCACAGCTCGATCTCGATCGAGCTGGTGTCGGCGGAGCTCCTGGCCGAGCTCGACCGCGCCACGGCGAGGCACGGGGCCGGCGAGGACAAGCTGCGCGACCGGGTCGGCTGGCTCATCGATCGCGCGCGGCGCGAGAACCAGGCCGGCCACTACCCGATCGCGGTGGTCGCGGCCGATCTGGCGCTGGACGAGAATCCGGAGAGCGCCGTCACGCAGAAGCTCATCCACTCCAACCGCGAGCTCCTGTACGAGATCTACGGCAACTACCTGGGCGACATGGACGCGGTGCCGGGCCTGGCGCTGCCGATGAGCGCCATCCCGATGAACGAGCTCGATCACCGCGCCGCGTTCCTCCTGTCGCGGGTGGACGGCGTGCTGTCGCTCGAGGACGTGCTCGACGTGGCCGGAATGGCGCGGCTGGAAGCGTTCCGGCACCTCAGCCGGCTGATGTTGCGCGGTATCCTCGAGATCCGGCAATGACCCGATCGCGCGCAGGCTCGCCGCCCCAGGGCGACGAGCCAGGAGATCCGGTCTCACCGGACGGTGCGGGCCCCTGGATCGGTGTCCCGCGCTACCGGGAGGTGCGCGTGATCGCCGACGGGGGCACCTCTCACATCATCGAGTGCGAGGACACCGAGCTGGGCCGGCGCATCGCGATCAAGACGGCGCGGCGCGACGCCGACGCGTCGCCACGGGTCCAGGAGATGCTGCGCCGCGAGGCCCGGCTGACCGGCCAGCTCGAGCATCCCAACATCGTGCCGATCTACGACGCCGGGGTGGACGCGCGCGGCGGCCGCTACTACGTGATGCGGCTGCTCAGCCAGCCGACCCTGGAGACCGTGCTCGGCAAGCTGGCGGCCGGCGAGCCGGACATCCTGGCCGACTACTCGATCGGTCGGCTCCTGACCGATTTCCTCCAGGTCTGCCGCGCCGTCGACTATGCCAACAGCTGCGGCGTGATCCACTGCGACCTGAAGCCGGCCAACATCCTGCTCGGCCGCTACGGCGAGGTGCTCGTGGTCGACTGGGGCCTTGCCTTCGACCAGCGCGACCAGACCGGCCTGCGCGGCGGAACTCCCGGTTACATGGCTCCGGAGCAGCTCGATCCGCGCGCCCGCCTCGACGCGCGCACCGACGTCTTCGCGCTCGGCGTCATGCTGTACGAGATTCTGTCGCTGCACTCGCCGTTCGACGCCGACAGCGACGCGGACGTCCAGGCCCTGCTGCGCGACTACGCCGCCGGCGAGTGGGGCCCGCCGCCTCCGGGCCGGCTGCGCACCATCGCCGTCCCGCGCGAGATCGAGGAGATCTGCATGTGCGCGCTGGATCCGGATCCGGCCGGCCGCTTCGCCACCGCGGGCGAGATGGCCCGCGGCATCGAGGCCGCCTTCTTCGGCCACGCCCGCCTGCCCTGATCTGTCATCCGCTGTCTGCCACCTGCGCCGACAACGGTGCGCCGGATTCTTGCCCGCCTACATCGGTTTCCGGGATAGTCGCGGTGCGGCGCCCCCCGGCGGCCGCACCAGAAAGGCAGGCACCGATGAAGAGAGACCGCACGTGCTGTGGAGCTCGAGCGTGCGCTGTACTGGCAGCGCTTCTCGTCATGGTCAGCGGAAACGCCTGGGCGCAGAACGCTCCACCGGCTGCTCCGCCGGCTCAGGATCCCGACCCGGCGGCGGAGGCACAGACACCCGAGGACGAGAGCATCAGCGAGGACGGTACGACCGAGGCCGAGGGCGAGGTCATCATGGTGACCGGCTCGCGCATCCGCACCGATCCTCTCGACAAGCAGGCCCCGGTCCGGCAGCTCGGCCGCGAGGAGCTGGAGCGCACAGGCCTGATCTCGGTGGGTGACATCCTGCAGCAGCTGCCCAACTCGGGCGGCGCCATCAACGGCAAGTTCAACTCCAGCGGTAACGCGGGGTTCCCGCCCGACGGCGGCGGCATCGGCGCCGGCGCCATCGAGGCCGACCTGCGCTACCTGGGCTCCAAGCGGGTCCTGGTGCTGGTGGACGGCGTGCGCTGGGTCAACGGCTCCTCCGCCTCCGGCGTGTCGGCCGCGACCGATCTCAACACCATCCCGCTCGCCATCATCGAGCGCATCGAGGTGCTCGAAGACGGCGCCTCGCCGATCTACGGCTCGGACGCCATCGGCGGCGTCATCAACATCATCACGCGCAAGGACTACGACGGCGTGGTGGCCAACGCCTACACCGGCGGCTACCACCACGGCGACGGCATCACGCAGAATTTTGTTTTGAATGGGGGCAACACCACCGAGAAGATGTCGATGGTGATCGGTGCGTCGTTCCTGGATCAGAACGACATCAAGTCGATCGATCGCGACATCTCCGACACGGCCGTCCCGAACGTGGAGGGCTTCGGCGGCTCCTCGGCCACGCCTCAGGGGCGCGTCAACTTCGTCGATCCGGTCACCGGCGAGACCCGCGACCTCGCGCTCAACGACGGCGTGGGCGGGCTGCCGAACCCGGACGGCGACTACCACACCTGGGCCGGAGATCCGGATCGCTTCAACTTCGCCCCCTACAACCTGGTCCTGACCCCGTCGCGGCGCATGGGCGTGTTCAGCTCGGTCACCTACAAACTCATGCCCAAGGTGAGCTTCCTGGGCCGGGCGTCGTACACCAACCGCCAGTCGGTCAACCAGGCCGCGCCGGAGCCGCTGTTCGTCGGGCCGGAGGGGGGCAACGGCAACCGCGTCGATCGGATCGCCGTCGACGCCACCAACCCGTACAACCCGTTCGGCTTCACCTTCGATCCGGCGACCAACCCGTTCGTCATCACCCGCCGCCCGATCGAGGCCGGGCCGCGCCGCTTCGAGCAGAACGTGAACACCTTCTATGCGGCTGGAGGTCTCGGCGGCAACTTCGACGTCGGCAAGCAGAAGTTCTTCTGGGACACGACGGTCGCCTACGGGCTCAACCGCGCCGATCAGCGCCGCAACAACTCGTTCAACTCGGCCAAGCTGCAGCAGGCGCTCGGCCCCGCCTACAACGACAACGGCGTCTTCCGCTGCGGAAGCGCGGAGGCGCCCGGGGATCCCGAGTGCGTTCCGTTCAACATCTTCGGCGGCCAGGGGGCCAGCGGCGACGGCACCATCACCCAGGAGATGCTGGACTACGTCACCTACACCCAGCACGACGTCTCCGAGCAGCAGCTGGTCGACGTGGTCGGCAACCTGTCCGGTGAGATCGTCCAGCTCCCGGCCGGGGCGCTGGCCATGGCCGTCGGTGTCGAGCACCGCCGGCTGGAGGGCTTCTTCCAGCCGGACGCGGTGGTCACCGCCGGCGACACGGCCGACGTGCCGGCGCAGCCGACGGCGGGCGACTACTCGGTCAACGAGGCGTACGCCGAGGTGCGTCTGCCCCTGGTCAAGGAGCTGCCTGGCGTGGAGCTTCTCGACCTGAACGGCGCGGCGCGTGTCTCCGACTACTCGATCCTGGAGCCGGAGTTCACCGGCAAGCTGGGCGTGCGCTGGAAGCCGATCAAGGACCTCATCCTGCGCGGCAGCTACGGGCGCGGCTTCCGCGCGCCCGGCATCGGCGAGCTGTACGGCAGCGAATCGCGCTTCGACGCCACCCTCACCGACCCGTGCAGCAACTTCAACCGACCCGAGGTGCCGCAGGCGGTGCGCGACCGCTGCATCGAGCTCGGCGTCCCGGCCGACGGCACCTACAATGCGCTCAACCCGCAGATCTCGGTGACCACCGGCGGCAACCGCGACCTCGAGCCGGAGACCTCCGACAGCATCAACGTCAGCCTGGCCTACAGCCCGGAGTGGCTGGTGAGCCGCGAGTGGGTGGACCGCTTCGACATCGAGATGGCGTACTACGACATCCGGATCGACGGCGCCATCGCGCCGTTCGACGCGCAGCTGCAGATCGACAACTGCGTCATCGAGGGTGACGACACCGCCTGCGCCGGCATCTCGCGCACGGGACAGGGCAGCATCAACGGCTTCCGCAACACCCTCATCAACCTGGGCGGCATCGAGACGCGGGGCGTGGACCTCGCGGTGACCTACGCCATGCCGGCGGCCGATTTCGGCCGCTTCCGCTTCTCCTCGGCGTCGAATCTGCTCATCGACTTCTGGGAGAAGATCCCGACCGTCGACGGCGAGGCGGTCAACGCGCTCGAGGGCACCGTCGCCGGCGAGCCGGAGCGCGCCTTCCCGCGCTTCAAGTCGGCGCTGGTGATCGACTGGTTCCTGCAGCAGTTCGGCGCATCGGTGACCACGCGCTACGTGCACAAGGCGGTCGAGCCGTGCCGCGATCTGCTCGACTTCCCGGGCACCTGCTCGGATCCGAACCCGGACGACGACTCTCGCTCCACCAACGAGCTCAAGCCGAAGGTCTACAACGACATCCAGCTGGTCTGGATCCCGACCTTCTTCGACAGCGCGCTCAACATCACCGCCGGCGTGAACAACCTGCTCAACGTCGAGCCGCCGGTCTGCTACAGCTGCTCGCTCAACGGGTTCAACACCACCGCCTACGACGTGCCCGGCATCTTCGGCTACCTGACGGCCAGCGTCCGGATGTTCTAGGGCTGGCCTTCATATACGGGGCTCTGCTGGCCCCCGTGACCTTCTCGGTCGCGGGGGCCTTTTTTTCGTGCCGACCGGGAGGCCCGGTCGTGCGTAGGACCCAGGATGGGATCGTGGGTCTCGTGGCGCTCGCTCGTCCTCTCGATGGCTGTCGCGGCGTGTCAAGGGAGGGAGGCGCAGCGCCCTGCTGCGGTTGCGCCGCGAGCCCCCCTCGCGCCCGCGTATGCGCCGCGGGTGAACCACCCGGCGCCGGAGGTCGCTCACGAGGAGGTCGCCGGGGAATTGCTGGAGCGGTTCGCCGATGCGCTGGTCGAGCACCGGATCAGCGAGCTCTCCCTCGACGCCAACCCGGAGGGGGCGTGCGCCCCGCAGCCGCAGGCCACCATCTGGGTGGTGTCCGGTGTCACCGAGAACGGCAGCGATGCCAGCTGTCTCCTCGCCGACACCGGTGTCACATGCGTGGCAGGCGCGAGTCGTGATCTCGAGCGCGCGATGCGCCGCATCTGTGGCCAGGAGAGGCCGAAGATCCCCGCGCCCGGCTGGTTGAACAGCCTGGCGGCCATCGTTCGATCGAAGCCGGACCTGTTCTGGAAGGTCACGCCGGTGGCGGCTCCGGCCGGGCTGCCCTCGCTCAGCGTGCGCAACGACCTGGACGACCAGTTCCTGCTTGTGAGAGTGAGCGGCCGCTGGTGGCGATGGCCGGAACCGCTGGCATGGGGACGCGGCCGCGGCTTCGTCCGGGTGCTGGACGCATCGTCCCTCGGCCCGGATGCGGTGTTCCTGGTGGTCGCCGACTCGTATGACGGGGGCAGCGAGCTGGGCTCGGGCGAGACCACGGTGCATGTCTTCTGCAACTCGCCCGCCGGGCTCGCCGGTTGCGCAGAGAAACGGATCGGACTGTTCCGGTGGCATCTGGATGCCGGCGATCGCCACAAGTATCCCAGGGGCGCCCACAGCCTGCGCGAGCGACCACACATCGAGGCCGAGCTCGAGGCCTCCCTGACCCGGCGTGGTCTCCTGCGGCTGTCGCTGGTCTACAGCAAGCTGCCGCGCGATCGATCGGAGTGGGAGCCGGATCCGGACTGCGAAGGTGACGCGGAACCAGACGAGGACTGCCATCCGGTATCGGTGATCGAGGGCCTCATCAACGACGTCGGCCCGTGGCGGCTCGAGGGCGGACGCTTCATCCCGGCCCTGGGGACTGAGCGACGCTGACCGGATAGTATCGGGGAGGTGGGTACGCCCGACCTTTCCCGGCGGCTGGGGCTGTTCGACGCGACCATGCTGGTCATGGGCGGGATCGTCGGGGCCGGGATCTTCATCAACCCGTACGTGGTCGCGCGGCAGCTCGGCGATGCGGGGCTGATCCTGCTCGCCTGGCTGCTGGGCGGATTGATCGCGCTCCTGGGCGCCTTCATCTGGGCCGAGCTGGCGGCGCGGCGTCCTGCCGCGGGCGGGCAGTACGCGTTCATCCGGGAGGCGTTCCACCCGCTGGCCGCGTTCCTCTACGGCTGGGTGCTGCTCCTGGTCATCCAGAGCGGCGGGATGGCGGCGGTGGCGATGGTCTTCGCCCACTACTTCGCCGAGCTCACGCGGCTGCCCCTGCCCGAGGGCGCGGTGGCGGCGCTGGTGCTGGCCACGCTGACCGCGATCAACTGCCTGGGCGTGCGCTGGGGCAGCAACGTGCAGAGCGCGCTCATGGTCACCAAGGTCCTGGCCATCGTCGCGCTGGTCGTCTTCGGCCTCCTGGCCGCGCCCGCGCAGTCGGCCGCGCCGGAGCCGGCCGCTGTCGCGTCGAGCAACGTGGTGACGGCGATGGCGGCCGCGCTGGTGCCGGTCCTCTTCGCCTTCGGCGGCTGGCAGACGTCCACCTTCGTCGCCGCCGAGCTGCGCCGGCCGGAGCGCGATCTGCCCCGCGGCCTCCTGCTCGGCGTCATCGGCGTGGTGCTGCTCTACCTGGGCGTCAACTACGTATGCGTGCGCGTGCTGGGTCCGGCCGGTCTGGCCGCCACCACCACCCCGGCCACCGAAGTGATGCGCCGCGCCGCGGGCCAGACCGGGGCCACCCTGATCGCCGTCGGCATCGCGGTCTCCACCCTCGGCTTCCTCAGCCAGGGGATCCTCACCGCGCCGCGCGTCTACTACGCCATGGCCCGCGACGGCGTCTTCCTCCGCAGCGTGGGCCGCCTGCACCCGCGCTCCCAGGTGCCGATCGTGGCCATCGTGCTGCAGGGCGTCGTCGCCACCGCGATCGCGCTGTCCGGCCGCTACGAGCAGATCCTCAACTACGTCGTCTCGGTCGACTTCATCTTCTTCGGCTTCACCGCGGCCGCCCTCTTCGTCTTCCGCCGCCGCGACGCGACAGCGCCTGGCTACCGCGTCCCGGGCCACCCGTGGACCACCGGCCTCTTCGTCCTGATCTGCCTCCTCGTCGTCCTCGCCACCGTCGCCCGCTACCCGGCCAACACCGCCATCGGCCTCGCCATCCTGCTGAGCGGCGTCCCGGTCTACTTCCTCTGGCGCCGTCGCGCCCAGCCTCCGCTGCATCCATGAAAGTGTGGCGCGGTCGCGAGGGGTCTCGTCGACTGGCGAGTTTTGCGCGGGGGGTGCCTGCACGGGGACGCTCCCTTACCCGTGCCCTTCGGGCCCGGACTGGTCGCTCGGTGCTACGTTGGCGTCCGCCGCTTACGCGCCGCTTCGCGGCGCTGCGGCGGAGCACTTCGCAACGCCCCGCGCAGACACCCCCCGCGCAAACCTCACCCCTGCTGCGTCACCCCGCCGGGATTCAAATGCGATCGGACGCGGCCGTCCACCTGAAGGGCGTCGCGTCGCGGAGGTGGTCTTCGACTGGCGAGCGTGTCACGTGATGCCTGCGCGGGGACGCTCCCTCCCCTCCCGATTTCCGATCGCGGTATTGCCCCTCCTCGACGAGAATGAGTTCTCGCAGCTTCTCCTCCGAGATGGTCAGAGCGCCGTCCGCTGTTGACTGGTCATGCTGACTTTCCGACTGGTCATGCTGACTTCCCGTCGTCACCAGCGTAGGTGCTATTCACAAGGGTCCCAAGCTCGTCGATAGCAAGCGCGCGCAGCCGCTCATCTTGGGAACCCCGGATCGCGCCTGGCCAACGGAAGGAACGTCGACC
>Ga0190265_10004155_pt1 | contig 10007 bp, 12 predicted proteins | sample Popmic124T_FD_133135 | JGI IMG/M metagenome (GOLD analysis project Ga0190265, IMG submission 133135) | Populus adjacent soil microbial communities from riparian zone of Indian Creek, Utah, USA - 124 T | ecosystem: Environmental > Terrestrial > Soil > Riparian zone | place: USA: Utah | collected...
CGATGGTCCACGGCGATCGCTCGGTCGACGTCTTCGTGCGCAAGCTGCGCCAGAAGCTCGAGCGCGTGTCGCCGCGGTGGCGCTACATCCACACGCACTTCGGGATCGGGTACCGGTTCGCGGCCGAGGCGATCGACGCGGTCGAGGAGCAGGTCACCGTGCCGGTGACGGTCGGGCCGGTGAGCGGCGACGTGCCGGCCGAGGCGGCCATCGTGCCCGCCGAAGCGCACGTCGGCGTCTAGGTATCGTTTCGGGCCGTGGGCCCGGACCGCAACACGCACATCCGCAACTTCGGGATCCTGATCCTGATCGCGGTCGCCGCCTGGCAGCTGCCCGGGGGCGGGACCGCCACGGCGACGATCAACAACGTCCTCGGGCTGATCTTCGCGGGCGGCATCGTGTTCTTCGGCTACCGGATGTACATGGAGCACCGCTCCACGCTGTTCATGCTCGAGGACAAGGTGCGCGCGATGCTCTACGGCTCGCTCGTGCTGATCGCGCTGGCGCTGATCGGGACCGCCCGGCTGTGGGACGAGGGCGGCCTCGCGGTGCTCGTGTGGCTCGCGCTGATCGGCGCGGGCGTCTACGGGTGCGTCACCGTCTGGCGCACGTCGCGCGAGTACTGAGCCCGCGCGCTCCTCGCACACTCCCGGCACACTTCCGCAACACCGCCGTCTAGTTCCGTTCACCGGTTCCCCCGAACCTCCGCTCCATGCCTCCCCGGCCCCGGAGCGACCGAACGGAATCGCCGCTTGCGCCGGGCCGCGCCGGCGGCGCGCGCGGCGACGACGGTCAGGCGGCGGTCGAGCTCGTGGCACTGCTCCCGCTCGCGGCACTGCTGCTGGCGGGAACGTGGCAGCTCGCGATCGCGGGGCATGCGACGTGGGCGGCGGGCGCCGCGGCGCGGGCGGCCGCCCGCGCGACGGCGGTCGGCGAGGACGCACGCGCCGCCGCTCGCCGGCAGCTCCCGGGCGCGCTCTCCCACGACGTGCGCGTCGAGGACCGCGGCGACGGCACCGTCGCCGTGCGCGTCCGCATCCCACCGGTCCTCGGCCTGCCGGTGCTGGGGCACACGACGGCGACCGCCCACTTCCGCCCGCAGCGATGACCCGGCCGGGCCGATCCACGAGCAGTGCGCGGCGCCTGCGCGACGAGCGCGGTCAGTCGTCGGTCGAGCTGGTGGCGCTCCTGCCGCTCACGCTGCTCGTGGGGCTGGCGATCATGGCGCTGCTCGCGGCGCGTGCCGCCTCCGGGCAGGCGGCCGCCGCGGCGCAGGCGGGCGCGATGGCGATCATCCAGGACGCGGACGCTCGCGCAGCCGCCGGCGCCGCGCTCCCGCGCGGCGCTCGCGACCGCGCGACGATCCGCGTCGAGGGCCGCGAGATCACCGTCACGGTCCGCCCGGACACGACCGTGGGCTTCCTCGCCGACGCGCTCTCGGCGACGGCGATCGCGGCGGCCGGCCCGGAGCCGCGATGAGCTCGCTCTTCACCCGCCTCGGCGCCTACTTCGTCGACCCGCCGCCGGCGCCCCGGCCGGACGCGGCGCCGCCGCCCGTCGCGTTCGCCCCGCCCCGTCCCGCCGCGTCCGGCGAGGCCGCGGCGGACGAGCGATCCGGTCCGTCGCGCGTGCCGTCGTTCATGCCGCCGCGTCGCGACGCGCGGGCGCTCGCTGGGGTGGTGCAAGAGCGGTCCCGCCCCGCGGGCGGCCCGTCGCCGGAGGAGCGCGCTGTCCCGTCGGCGCCGGACCGGTCGCCCGTCGAGGACGGCGCGCGGATCGCGGTGCTCGGCGCGCCCGCGGTTGCCGTCCCGGTGGCGGCGGCGTGCGCCGGCGAGCTGCGGGCGCGGGCCCGGGCGACGGCCGCCGTGCTCGCCGTCTGGCGCGCAGGAGCGACCGTGGCGGGGGAGGAGGGCGAGCGCGCGTCGCCGGGCGCCGCGACCACGCCGGCGGCCCGGCGGCTCGCCGCGCGCCTGGCCGCACACGGGCTCCCCGCCACGGCGTGCGGCCGGCTGGCGTGGCTGGCGCTCGACCCGGCGCCCGGGCCCGCCGCCGCGCAAGCCCAACGGTGCATCGAGCTCGCCGACGCGCCGTTCGTGCTCGCGCTCGCTGGTCCGCGCCCGCCGGCGTTCGAGCCGCTCCTCGCGGCGCTCGCGGTCGCCGTCGCGGTGCTCCCGGGCGACGCCGACCCGGCGCTGCACGAGCTCGCGCGCGCCGGGCTCCCGGCGCGCACGGGCCTTGTCGTCGCGCCGCTGCCGCCGGGCCCGCCGCGCTGGGCGGCGATGGCCGGACTGGCGCGGCTCCGGTCGCTGCCGAAGGAGCTGCCGTGAGGGCGGGTCGAGGGCGCGGAGACGCCCCGTCCGTCCGCTCCGCGTGGGCCGCGCCCATGCACGCGGTGCGCGGCCAGGTCACGGTGCTCGTCGTCGGCGGCCTGCTGGCCGTCGGGCTCGGCGCGCTCGTCCTCGGCGCCGTCGCGAAGGGCCTGGGCGCGCGCGACGCCGCCCAGCGCGCCGCCGATCTCGCCGCCCTCGGCGGCGCGAAGGCCATGCACGGCGCGTACGACCGGCTGTTCGAGCCGGCACGCGTCGGCGGGCGCCCCAACCCGCGCCACCTCGAGCGGGACGCCTACCTCGCGCTCGGACGCGCCGCGGCCCGGCGCGTCGCCGCGGCGAACGGCGCGCCCGCGCCACGCGTGCTGTTTCCCGACGGCGCGACGATCGGCCCGGTGCGGATCCACGTCGCGGTCGCGCGTACGCTGGGCATCGCCGGGCGCGAGCTCCGCATGGAGGCGGAGGCGGAGGCTGAGCTCGCGCCACCGGCCGGGGCCGGGCCGGCGGCGTTCGCGAGCGGCGGCGGCTACGACGGACCGCTCGCCCACCGCCAGGGAAAGCCGATGCGCCCCGACGTCGCGGCGGCCTTCGACCGCCTGGCGGCGGCGGCGCGCCGCGACGGCGTGCAGCTCGTGATCGCGAGCGCGTTTCGCAGCGACGCGGAGCAGGCCGTGCTGTTCGCCCGCAACCCCGACCCGAAGTGGGTCGCCCCGCCGGGCGAGTCGCTGCACCGCAACGGCACCGAGCTCGACCTCGGCCCGCCGGCCGCGTACGCATGGCTGGCGGCGAACGCGCCCCGGTTCCACTTCGCGCGCAGGTACGCGTGGGAACCGTGGCACTTCGGCTTCACGCTCAACCCGCGCTCGTCGCCGCGTGCCACGGGTGCGGCGGCCGCGCCCGGCGACGGCGAGCGCGGTGCGATGCCCGACTTCGTCCCGGCGCGCTTCGCGCCCGCGATCAGCCGGGCGGCGCAGCGCTGGAGCGTCTCGGCGACGCTGCTCGCCGCCCAGTTGTATGCCGAGAGCGGCTTCAACCCGTTCGCGGTCAGCCCGGCCGGCGCCCAGGGCATCGCGCAGTTCATGCCCGGCACGGCGCGCGGGATGGGCCTCGACGACCCGTTCGACCCCGGAGCGGCGATCGACGCGCAAGCGCATCTGATGCGCGATCTGCTGCGCCAGTTCGGCGCGGTCCCGCTCGCGCTCGCCGCCTACAACGCGGGACCGGCTCCGGTCGCCGCCTGCGGCTGCGTGCCCGCATTCCCCGAGACGCGCGGCTACGTCGCGCGCATCCTCGGCCTCATGGACGGCGCCGGCGAGCCCGTCACCCCGGAGGGCGCCGGGCTCGCCGTGCGGCTGGTGCGATGAGCCGAGGTCGCCGAGGGACCGCGAAGCGCCAGCCGGCCCCCTCGGGACGGTCGGCGATCCGCTACGCCCCGGGCAGCAGTCCGCCGGTGGCCGGCTCGGCGCCGCGGCGCGCCGTGCGGCCCTCCCCGATCGGGGCATCGCGGGGGCAGAACGCGTCGGCGCTCAGGGTCCCCGTCAGGAGGAACCGCTCCACGCGGCCGTCGGCGCAGACGTTCTTGCCGGTGAACGAGATGAAGTGCCCGCCGGTCTCGACGCTGAGCAGGCTCGACCGGGCGCCGAGCGCGGCGCGCATCGCCGCGGCGCCGTCGTACGGCGTCGCCGGGTCGCGGATGCTCTGTACGAGCAGCGCCTTGCCCGGACCGCGCAGCGCGCCGATCGTCGGCGCGGGCTCGCGCGGCTCGAACGCCCAGAACGCACACGGCCAGATGTTCGCGGCCGCCCGCCCGTGGATCGGGAACAGCCGGTCGTAGGCGCGCACGTCCGCCTGGTAGGTGAACGGGTCAGACGGCCAGTCGGCATCGCCGCACACGATCGCCCACGGTGCGGAGAATGCGTTGTCGTCCGGGATCGTCGGGAACGCCGCCTGCCGTCCCGCCGTCGAGCGTCGCGTGGACGCCGGTGCGAGCGGGCTGGTCGCCCGCTTGCCCGATGCGACGAGCGCCCGCGCCGCCCGCGAGGGCACGGCCCGGCGGTCGCGCGCGTCGATGATCTGAGAGATCGCGGCCAGGTCCGGGATCGAGCGCTCCCAGCGCAGGCCGTTGCGGATCAGCTCGCGGAAGAACTCGCCCGTTATCAGGGTCCCGTCCTCCCACACGAACGGCTCCGCCTCGAGCTCCGCGATCAGCTCGAGCGTCTTCGCGTACACCGCCTCCGGGGTGGCGCCCAAGCCGTAGGTCTCGTGGTGCGCTGCGGCGTAGCGCGTGTACTCGGTGAACGCGAGCTCGACCGCGTAGCCCCACGACGCGAACATCTCGCGCCAGATCCGGTCCGGATGGACGACCGAGTCGAGGATGAACCGATCCGTCCGCTCGGGGAACATCTGCGCGTAGACGGCGCCGAGGTACGTCCCGTACGAGGTGCCGAGATAGGAGATCGCCGGCTCGCCGAGCGCCGCGCGGATGCGATCCATGTCGCGCGCGGTGTTCGCGGTGGTGATGTGCGGGAGCAGGTTCCCCGACGTCGCGGCGCATCCGGCTGCGGCCCGCTTGGCGTAGTCGACGTTCTCACCGATGTCGAGGTCGCGATCGGGATACGGGATGAACTTGTGGACGTCGAGGTCCTCCGGGGCCAGCGAGCACGACGCCGGGCTGCTGTACGCCACGCCGCGCGGATCGAACGAGACCAGGTCGTAGCGCTCCTGGACCGACTTCGGCAGCGCGGAGGCCATCCAGGTCGGCGCGTCGAGCCCGGACTCGCCCGGGCCGCCCGGGTTGTAGAGGAGCACTCCGCGGCGCGACGCCGGATCCGCCGTGCGGATCCGCGAGACCGCGATCTCGATCGTCGGCCCGGAGGGCGCGCGGTAGTCCCGCGGCACCGTCAGGAGCGCGCACTCCTGGCGTGGATCGAGCCCGTCGATGGGACACTCGCCCCAGTCGACGGCCGCCGCTCCCGCTCCGGGTGGCGCCCACAGCAGCGCCGCCGCGATCGCGACCAGGACTACACCGCACCGTCTCATTGCCCATCCTCCCGCCGGCCGGTCTTCCGGCCTCCCGCCTGATTGACGGGGGGCAGGCTATCCCTGGCGCCGCGCCGTTCGCCGCGGCCCCCCGGACGCACTGATCGGCGCGCGGCGATACGGTGCGGCGAGCGTCAACGGTGGGAGGCGGTGATGGACGGGGCAGTTGCGGTGATCTTCGTGATCGCGATCCTGATCGCGGTGTGGCTCGCGATCAGGACGACGATGCGGAGGTGAGGCCGGGATGAGCGATGCAGATTCACCGTCGGCGGTCGCCACCGCGATCGTCGACGCGAGCCGGTACATGACGCTGGCGACCGCAGACGAGGGCGGGACGCCGTGGGCGACGCCGGTGTGGTTCGCGCACGTGGGGTATCGCGAGCTGTTCTGGGTCTCCGCCCACGACGCCGGTCACTCGGCGAGCATCCGGGTCCGCCCCGAGGTCGGCATCGTGCTGTTCGACACCGGCGCGCTTCCCGGCACCGGCCAGGGGGTGTACCTCGCCGCCCGCGCGGCGGAGGTCGCGGAGCGCGAGCTCGACCGCGGGATCGACGTCTTCTCCCACACCTCGGTTGCGCAAGGGATGCGCGCATGGACCCGCGCTGACGTCGTCGCTCCTGCGCGCCGCCGCCTCTATCGCGCCGTCGTCCTCGAGGCGTTCCTCAACAACCACCGGGACGTCCGCACCCCGGTTGCCTTACCCTGAAGTCGAGCGTGAGGGTATGCGCTATGCGCGGCGGGCCGGTCGCGCAGGCGGCCGTGTACTGCGGCATTGAGGGGAGCGGGATCGAGGCCCGCGGTCACGCGGGGCGCTTTATCGGTCTATGTGACCCCTAAGGCGCCCCGCATGCTCGGCGGGGCGACGTGGGGCGGAATAACCGCGCATATCGCGGTCAACCCGCCCCGCGTGCGGTGCGGGGCGGATTACGGGCGGGTGGCGCCCCACATCCGCCCCACATGAGCGCCGCGGCATTCCGCGCTCCCCCTCAAGGCCGCCGTTCCCGGCGCCGATCATGCCCCGGCGCGTCGAACTGGGCGCCGCGACGAAACGGGCGCCCCCGCCGTCACGCGGCGAGCGCCGCGGCCGCCGGCGCGGCCCGGAGCTTGCGCAGCGCCAGCTCCTCGAGCCGCCGCACCTCACCGGCGCGCAGGCCGAGCTTCCGCGCGGCCTCGGTGACCGTCACGGGGTCGTCGTCGAGCCCGTAGCGCGCGGCGACGACGGCCCGCTCGCGCTCGTTCAACAGCGCGAGGGCGGCGCGCACGTCGGCCCGGAGCCCGGCCGCCTCCGCGCGCGCGTCGGGTGCGTCGGCGGCGTCCTCGGCGATCAGCTCGCCGAGCTCGACGCCGCCGTCCCCGACGCGCTGGTGCAGCGACACGGTCGTGCGGCGCAGCTCGCCGGCCTCCAGCACCTCCTCCGGCAGCCAGCCCACCGCGCCCGCGAGCTCGACCGCGGTCGGCTCGCGCCCGTGCTCGGCACGCAGGCGGCGCTCGGCGTGCTCGAGCGAGCGCAGCTTGCGGCGCGTGTGCGCGGGCAACCGGATCGTGCGGCCCTTCTCGCCGATCGCGCGCCCGATCGACTGGCGGATCCAGATCACGGCGTACGTCGAGAAGCGGTAGCCGCGCCGGTGGTCGAACTTCTCGACCGCGCGCAGCAGCCCGAGCGTCCCCTCCTGGACCAGGTCGGGCAGCGTCAGCCCGTGCTCCTCGCCCTGGTAGCGCTTCGCGACGTGCACGACGAGGCGGAGGTTGGCCTCCACCATGCGCTGCTTGGCGTCGAGGTCGCCGCGCTCGATCCCGCGGGCGAGCCGGAGCTCCTCCGCGGGCGAGAGGAGCGGCGTGCGGGCGATCCGCGCGAGGAACAGCGTGAAGCCGTCGGACGTCATGGGCGCCACCTTGGCCGGCAAGGCTAAGCGCCACCCCGGCCCCCGCCTCAACGCCGGATCAATCCGGACGGCGTCCTTATCCACGCCTGACGAGCGCCGTCGCGGGCTTATCCGGAGCTGACGCGCCGCGCCGCAGCCTCGAGGGCATGACCGACCCGCTCCTCTGGCTGCACGGCGACCCGACCGAGGGGCGCCGCGTCCGCGTGCCGGAGCCGGGCGCGGATCCGGTGGCGCCGCCGCCTGCCGATCCGCCGCCGGCCCCGACCCCGCCCACGACCCCCCGCCGCTCCGGGCGCTTCGGCGCCGCGGTCGCGGGCGGCCTCGTCTCCGCCTCCCTCGTCACGGCCGGCGCCCTCGGGCTCGGGCTCGTCGACGCGTCCGGCGACGAGCCGCCCGCCTCGATCGCCGCCGCCCAGCAGGCGCCGTCCGATCCCACGCTCTCCGCGCGCCAGCGCGGCGACGTCGCGGCGATCTACCGCGCGGCCAGCCCCGCCGTCGTGTCGATCCGCGCCGGCAGCGGCTCCGGCACGGGCTTCGTCGTCGACACCGACGGCACGATCGTCACGAACGCCCACGTGGTCGGCGGCAGCGACCGCGTCGAGGTCCAGTTCGCCGACGACCGCACCGTCCGCGCGGACGTGCGCGGCGTCGACACGTCGTCTGACCTGGCGGTGCTGCACGTCGACCCGGGCGCCGCCGGCTCGCTCACGGCGCTCGAGCTCGCCGACTCCGACGGCGTCCGCACCGGCCAGCTCGCGGTCGCGATCGGCTCGCCGTTCGGGCTGCCGCAGACGGCGACGTCCGGGATCGTGTCGGGCACGGGCCGCCACATCCAGGCGCCCGACGGGTTCCAGATCGACCGCGTGATCCAGACCGACGCGCCGATCAACCCAGGCAACTCCGGCGGCCCGCTGCTGAACGCGAACGGGCAGGTGATCGGCGTCAACTCGCAGATCCAGACCGGGGGGACGAGCCAGGGCAACGTCGGCATCGGCTTCGCGGTCCCGGCGAACACGGTGCGCGACGTGATCCCGCGGCTCGAGCGCGGCGAGACGATCCGCCGCGCGTACCTGGGCGTCTCGACCGCTGAGGCGAACGGCGGCGCCGCGGTGCGTGAGGCGACCGCCGGCGGGCCCGCAGCGCGCGCCGGCCTGCGCACCGGCGACGTCATCGTCAGCGTCGACGGCGACCGCATCGCGAGCCCCGACGACGTCGCCGCGGCGATCGCGGACCGCGCGCCCGGCGATGCCGTCGAGCTCGAGGTCCGCCGCGACGGCGACCTGCGCACGCTCGACGTCGAGCTGACGGCGCGGCCGGAGCAAGCGCCGTGACGTTCGTCTCGCCCTGGCTCCTGCTCGGCCTCGCGCTGCTGCCGCTGCTCGCGCTCGCCTACGGTGCCACCGAGCGCCGGCGGCGGCGGGCGGCCGCGGCGTTCGCGGCGCCCGCGACGCGGGTCTCGGTCGTCCCGCGCAGCCCCGGCTGGCGCCGGCACGCGCCGCTCCTGCTCGCCGGCCTCGCGATCGCCGGCCTGATCGTCGCGCTCGCGCGCCCGCAGGTGAGCGTCGCGGTGCCCGCCGAGCAGGCGTCGATCGTGCTCGCGATGGATCGCTCCGGCTCGATGCAGGCGACCGACGTCGCCCCGTCGCGGCTCGTCGCGGCCCGCGCGGCCGGGGAGGCGTTCCTCGCGCAGGTCCCGGCGAAGGTGCGGGTCGGCGGCATCGTGTTCGACCATCGCACCGAGGTCGTCCAGGACCCGACGACGGATCGCGCCGCGCTCCGCGCGGCGTTCCGCGACGCGATGCGCCCACAGGGCGGGACCGCGACCGGCGACGCGCTCGCCGCCGCGCTGTCGATGCTCGACGCCCAGCAGGGCGCGGGCGCCAAGCGCCCGCCCGGCGCGATCGTGCTGCTGTCCGACGGCGAGTCGACGCACGGGGAGGACCCGCTCGCCGTCGCGCAGCAGGCGGCCGACCGCGGCATCCCGGTCTACACCGTGGCGCTGGGCACGCCGGACGGGACGATGCCCGACGGCCAGCGCGTGCCGCCCGACACCGAGGCGCTCCAGGCGATCGCCGACCGGTCCGGCGGCGCGTCCTTCGCCGCGCAGGACGCGCGCGGCCTCAGTGCCGTGTACGAGCGGCTCGGCTCACAGGTCGCGATGCGCGACGAGCCGCGCGAGATCACCGGCGCGTTCGCGGGCGGCGCGATCGTGCTGCTGCTCGCCGGCGGGGCGCTGTCGCTCCGCTGGTTCCGGCGGCTGATTTGAGCTGGGCTTCAGGGCGCGCGGCTTGACTTGGCAGGCATGCGCGCCCTCCTGCTCCGCCGCACGGCGTTCCTCGCCGTCCTCGTGACCGGCCTCGGGCTCACGGCCTCGGGCGTCCACGGCCTCTCGAGCATGAGCACCTCACTCGAGCTCGCCGCGGCTCCGGTCGAGCGCTCGGTGCCCGTCTCGGACCCCTGGGACTGCGATCACCGGCCGGAGCCGCCGCGGCGCCTCGTCTGAGCCCTACGCGCGCGGCAGGACGACGTCGACCGCGAGCCCGCCGCCGGCGCGCGGTGCGAGCGCGACGCGCCCGCCGTGCGCCTCGGCGACCGCGCGGACGATCGAGAGGCCGAGCCCGGCGCCCCGGTCGTCGCGGCCGCGGCCGCCGCGCTCGAACGGCTCGAGCAGCCGCGCCGCCGTGGCCCGCTCCACGACCGGCCCGCTGTTGACCACGCGCAGCAGCGCGCCCGTGTCGCGCTGCCGCGTCTGCACCGC
>Ga0190265_10004156_pt1 | contig 10007 bp, 5 predicted proteins | sample Popmic124T_FD_133135 | JGI IMG/M metagenome (GOLD analysis project Ga0190265, IMG submission 133135) | Populus adjacent soil microbial communities from riparian zone of Indian Creek, Utah, USA - 124 T | ecosystem: Environmental > Terrestrial > Soil > Riparian zone | place: USA: Utah | collected...
AGTATTTAGCACCGCGCCAGCAGTCGTCCGCCCACCGCTTCCTGACGGGCGCGGCTCCGCTTGCGCCGCTGCGCGGCTCGTCATCAGTATGAGCACCGAATACAAATACACCACCACAAAAAGTGCCAGCACCGTGTCCGAAAAACTGCTCGCGCAATAATAAATCGAAAGCGGAAAAAACACCGCCGGCGACAGCATCCAGAAACTCACCCGTCGCTCCATCAGCTGCGTCGCCAGCAGATACAACACTACGCACGTCGTCGCCGACGCAACGCAGTTCACGACCATCACCGCCGTCCCGGCATCCCGACAGATCGCATACGCCCCAGCGAGCAGGGCCGGATAAGCCGGCGCCCGATAGGTCGTCGGCGCGGCATCCGGGGCAAATGCATACGTCCCATGCTCGACGATGTTCATCGCAATGTTCACATACCCGTCGGTTGACGTGAAAAACTCCCGCTGCGAAGGCCCGGTCTTCAATCCCATCAACGGAACCGCAACAAAGCAGAACAGCAGCCTCACCGCCAGCGCCGCCCCGAAAACAATGCCCGCAGTTTGCCGACGGTTCGAGCGACCCATCGCAGGCGTCAAATCTGGCGGGATCGGTGATCGACCTCGAACGCTCGTTTCGCCCTGCTTGAATGCTCCGAAGGTGGCAGGGGGGAGAATCGCATTCCAGCGCCGCGCAACCGCCTCGACACTCGCAAAATCGCAAACCGCCGCCCGCGCCGATTCCGCCATTTTCACCCGCGCCGGTCCATCCCTTAGCAATTCCGCAATCCGCACAGCCGCCTTACCGGGCGCGGCCGGATCGATGAGAATCCCCTCAACGCCGTCCCGCACCACGCTTTTCAACTCGCCGATGTCCGGCACGATCGCCGGCAGCCCGGCCGCCATCGCCTCCATCATCGCGATGGACAACCCCTCGTTTTCGGATGTCAAAATAAAGGCACGGCTCTCCCGCAGAATCGGCACGACGTCATCGCGTCGCCCCAGCAGTTCAACATTCAGTTCCAGTCCCTTCCTGCGTATCTGCCCCTCAATCTCGGCACGCAGCGGCCCATCGCCGACAATCGCATGCCGCACATCCGGCTTCAGCCGCCGAATCTCCGACACGATCCGCAACAGGCGGTCATATCGTTTCACCGCGACCAGCCGCCCGACCGCGATCAGATCGTACAATTTCTCCGGCGTCCCCCGCGCATCGCCCGCCGTCGGCGCGAATCGTTCCGTATCGATGCCGCCCGGAACAACGTGACACCGGCCCCCGGCGCCAATCTGCTCGACGTACCGGGCCGCCTCCGGTCCGCGAACAATCACCTCATCAAATTGCCGAACCAGATGGATCATCAACCATTCGCGCAACCGCGACGGCTTTCGCTGCCGCCGCAGCAGCACATTCTCGCTGCCCACGCCGCCTCCAATGATCTGCACCGGGCCGCCCGTCATCTGATACGCCGCCTGCAAGCCGTACCACCGCGCCGCCACCAGACACATCAGCGCGTTGGGCATGATGTGATATCCCATCAGCACCGCCGCCCGCTCGCGCCGGCACAGCTTCATCAGCGTCAGAAACCGCGCAATCGTTCGCCCGAGCAATCGCGACGCAAACTCGGAAGGCGATACAAACCTCACTTTGTCCGATGCATCGATTCCGCGCGGTGTCTCCATATTGGCATCCGATTGACCCTGATCAATCGGACGTCGCCCCAACACAAAGATTCGACCCACCGCCTCGCATCGGCGCAACGGGTCGAGGTGCGAACGTAGCCATCCATCGTTGTAAAACGTGCCGACCAGCACGACATCGCGCCGCGCCGGTGCATCGTCATCCCCGGGAAGGGCGGGTCGAAATCGAAGACCGCCCACGATGCGGGCAATGCCACACGCGGCCGCGGTCGCCGACAGGATCAACAGCACCGCCGCCCGCGCCAGAATGGATTCAATCCAAATCCGCATGAACTCTTGATACCTGACTTGCCGTTTGGCCGATCGCGTCAAACGTGCAGCAGCACATCCGAAATCGTAAACAAATGCTTCCCGCTCGCCCGCCGCGGAATCTCCTCCACAATGTTCAGCCGCAGATCAAATTGATTCGGATAATCGCGATGAACGCTCTGCACGATCGAATCGAGATACCGCCGCCGGTCCTCGCTCAAAGCCCCGTCCGGCGCGACGTAAATCTGAATCGTCCGCACGTCCGTCTGATGAAACTGAAACGCCCGGAATCCCTCCTGATGATAAAAATACCGCGAGAAATAACCCCCGTTGATCAATCGACCGTCCGACGTCACGAAATTATTCGCGATCCGCCCCCGGCAACCCGTCATCAGCGGCAGGCCTCGCCCGCACGCGCACGACCCTGCCACCGGTGCCGCCTCATCTCCGCCTCGATACCGAAACAGCGGCATCGCCTCGTTGTCCAGCGGCGTCACAATAATGGCATTCATCTCGTCATCGGCGTTTTCCAGCGGCGCGAATTCGACCACGTTCAAATCGGAAAAAACATGATGCCCGCCGGCCGAACACTCCATGCTGATCGAATTCACCTCCCGGCTACCATATCGATCGTAAACCGGCGCTCCGTACGTCTCGCCAAGAAGCTCCCGGTCATGGTCGAGCAGCCGCTCCGCCGTCGTGCTCACCGCCCGAACGCTGCCCCAATCCAGCCGCAGCTCGCGCGCGATCCGCGCAATCGCCACCATCGGCGTCGTGTAGCCGAGAATATGAACCGGCTTTCGTTTCGCCGCGGCGAATAGAGCGCTGCGCGCAGTCGGCGGATCAATCTGAAGTCCATCGATGATATTCCCGCGCTCGATCGCCATCCGAATCGAACGGAGCAGCCGTTTCTTTCCCTTGATGTACGTTCCATCTGCCTGAATCGCCAGGAGCGGTTCTCCCGGCGCTATGCCCATCCAGGCCCGGGCTCGATATTCATTCGCCGCATGCAGCTCGCGATACGTTCGACTCTGAAAGAGATTCACCTGCATCCCGGTCGATCCTCCGGATGATTCGACCACCACCTCCGAATCCCTAAGATGCCCGGATCGCATCAGCCGCCAATTCGCGCGAACCTCATCCTTCGTCAAAACCGGAAGCTTCGCCAATTCCGCCAGCGGGTCGCCGCTATTCACCCGCACGCTGAACTCTTCAAATTTCGCCCGCCAATACGGATTGTGATCCTGGCACATCTGAAACAACTGCGAAACCCGCCGCGCCTGATGTGCAAGAAGTTGCTCACGGCTCCAGCCGTCCCGCTCTAGCAGTTGTTCGACCAGCGCAAACCGCCGGTCTCCCAGCAGCCGATACGCCGCGGGCATCAGCACGCGGCCATGCACCTTGCTTCGCCACCCGCCGCTCATGCATCGCTCCCCGCCGGAGTGCCCAGCACCGGCATTTGCGTGCCGCGCTTCTGACGCAGTACGCTGAAATACACCGCGGCCGTGCGCCGCGCCAGCGCCTGCGTCGAAAACTCACTCACCGCCCGCGATCGACCCTCCACGCCCATGGCGCGGCGAAGCGGCTCATCCCGGATCAGCAACTCCATCCGATTAGCCAGCGCGTCAACATCGCTGGGAGGCACGAGAAACCCGCTCTGCCCGTCAAGCACGATCCGTCGATTGTCGCTCACGTCGGTAGTGACCACGGGCAGGCCCGACGCCATCGCTTCAAGAATGACATTCGGGGTGCCCTCAAACCGCGTGCTCAACACCTTGATGTCGATCATGTTGTACAGTCGGGCGGCGTCATCCCGACGTCCCGTGAACAGAATCCGATCCGCGACCTGCGGAGCTTCTGCGGCAATCGCCCGGCATTGGCCAAACAGTGACAAGGGGCCGTCGCCGTCCGAAGCGCCCACCAGCACCAGATATGCCGACGGATTCCGTTCAAGAATGACGACCGCGGCCTTGAGCAGCGTGACGGGGTCCTTGTTGCCGCGAAAATGTGCGAACATGCCAAACACGACGGCGTCCTCGGGAATGCCCAATTCGCGTCTGCTGCCAGCGCGTTCTCGCGGCGCGAATCGGCTCGTGTCCACTCCGTTTGGCACCACGCACAACCGGGCCGGGTCCATGCCCTGAGTGTCCCGCTCAAACTCCAGCCCAGCCCACGAGTTCGCGATGATCACGTCGAAGCACGATTCCGTCGCCCGCGACAGCCAGAGTTTGAACTTCGAACGCCCCAGGTGCGGACACCGATTCGAGCAGATCACCGCCGGAACCCGGGCCAGCCGCCCCGCAAGCCGTCCCACCATCTCCGCGTCAAACATGAACGAATGCACCACGGAGGCGTTGATCCGCCGCAGCGTCCGCGCCACTCTGAGCACCAGAGCCAAATCGAATTTGCGTCGCTTTCGCAAAACGATCAAACGATTGTTCGCATCATGCAGTTCGTGCGCGAGCGGATTCTCATCTGACAATGAAATCACGACGACGCGGAAAATCGACGGATCAAGCGCATTGGCCAGTTCCACGACCTGCCGCTCGGCCCCGCCGCGCTCAAGGCTGCTCGTTAGCAACGCAACGACAATGCGTGGGTCCAGCTTCGATTGTTCCGCTGCAACATTCATCCCGATTCCGCGCGACGCCCGGCAGAGTGCCTCACGCAAGGCGACCCTTCCGGCGATTCTCAGGACTGACCCATTTCCGAACGGGACCCGTCACCAGGCGCGTCGCCCGCTGAATCGCCTCTTTGGCCAGCTTGAACATGAACACCGTGTTCGTGTCCAGATATCGCGCCCCCAGCCGCCGAGGTTCCTGCGCCGCCCGGTAGGCCCATTCCAATCCCAGTCGTTGAATCATCTCGGGCGCCCGCCGCACGCAACCGGCGAACACGTCAAAAGCCCCGCCAACCCCGTGGCACACCGGCACGTTCATTGTCTCCGACCACGCCGCGATGAATTTCTCCTTCCGTGGAGACGACATTGCCACGAACAGAATCTCCGGCGCCGCCGCCACAATCTCCGCCGCCACGCCGGCTTCTTCATCCTTGGTGAAATACCCGTTGCGCGCACCCACGATCACCGCATTCGAAAACTGCCGCTCAATTCGGCTCCGCACTCGAGCCAGTACCTCCTCGGTCGCCCCCAATAAGTAAACACGGTGCTGCCTGCGGTCCGCCCGGTGCAGTATCCGCGTCATCAGGTCAATCCCGGTGACGCGCTCCGGAAGGGGAGTCCCCAGCAGCCTGCACGCCCACACGATCGACATCCCGTCCGCCAGAATCAGATCCGCGCCCAGCACGGCGCGCCGCAGCCCGCGATCACGATCGATCTGCACCATCTTCGCCGCGTTGACGACGGTAATAAGCAGCCGCCGCCGCTCGGCGATCGCGCGATCCACCGCGTCGAGCACCTGCTTCGTCGTCACCGCATCGATCCGAACGTCAAACAGATGACGCGACGGCCACGCCGCCGGGGCGACCTTCATGCTTCTCTCCCTCCCATCGAGATGAAAACTGTCGCACGCGATGCTCTGGCCACGCGTGCAGAATCCAACCCATGTGATACGGCCGAGACTCGAAGTCGACGAGCGTGGGCCGAAAGATCGCCTCCAGTCCCGGCATTTTCCAACCCAGGTGCAATGCGGAACATGCGGCGTGAATGCCGCGCGACATCTTGTTCGGTTCGCGCCGCGCCACCTTCCGCCAGATCGTGTCGGCCTTGCGATCGATCAGCGATCCGCCGATCTCCGGCGCGTGATCGAGCCATTCCAGCCCCCGGCGAATCGGGCCGCCAAAGTCCGCTCCGCAGCATTCCTCGGCCGCAAAGAGCGCCATCGGCGCCATCGCATCCTGATGAACCGCATACACGGGATAGCGCTCAACAATCTCGCCGCTCCGATTGTCAAAGTGCCACCACCACTGCCCATCGGCACCCTGCCCTTCGCACATCGCCGACGCGCACTGTTCCGCGATGTCGAGGCAATCTGCACGTTTTGCACGAACGCCATATCGCGACAGTGCGATGACCGGATAGACCAAATCGGCAAAGCACGAGACATGCCGCCGCATTCTGGACTGCCGTGCTTCCGGCAACGAATGAAGAAAAGCGCCGCTGCCGGGTCGAAACGTCGCAATCAACTGGTTTGCCAGAGACGTGGCGAGCTCTGGCCTCATCAATTCCGCGTTGTTTGCGCACAGCGCCGTCAGCGCCCACGCGCGTTCGACCGTCGAGTGCTCGGAACTGAGCGGATCGAGTTCGATCAGGCGCTGGAATGCCGGAATTGCGGAAGGGCGCTCGAGTAGGGCGGCCGCCCAGAGTGTCGCTGCCACGTCGCCCAAGTCGCGGACACCGCTCAGCCGTGCGACAAGCTGGTCGCAAAGTTCCTCAGATGACTCGCCGCGAAGAACGTGACGGGCGACGTCGGCCGGCTCGTTGGCCAGACCGATGAGCGCCATGGCGGAATAGCGGACGCTCGCGCCCTCGAGAACGTCCTCGCCGCCTCTGCGCCGCAGTCGAAACGCGAAAAGCCGCTCATCCGGCCGGTACATGCGGCGGAGACTGCGCAGAGCGATGGCACGCAATTCATTGAGCAGGCCGGACATGCCCAATGATATGCCGATTCGAATAGCGGCAACGTCCGCTTGCCGGAACGACGGCATCAGTGGCGATAATCTCGGTTACCCCCAACGCGACAGCGGCGGGCTTAATCCGTCCCGCGCCGCCTCAGTTCGCCAAAAACCCCAGCGGATCCACCGAGTTCTGAATCGTCCCGCCGCCTGACGTCTGTCTGCCCTGCAAGTTGTGCCGGTTCAGGAACTCGATGCCCGTGACGTTATACGTCACCGTCATGCCCGCTCTCAGGAAGAACGTCCGATTCACGAAATCCATGATCCGCGTGCCGTGCGTCTCGGGCACCCACAGGATGTCGCCTGCCGCGAGCACCACGTTCGGATCTTCGCCGCAACGCGTCTTGTTCAGATCGAGCCGCACGAACAGGTCCTCGCCGGTCGGCATCCGGCGAATCAGCGTGGCTTCAGATGGGAACAGATTCTCGATGACGCCGCCGCCCGCCGCCAGCGCCTGAAGGGCGTTGATCCTCGTGCCGGGAGGAAATTCCTTCGGTCCCGGAGTCGTCACCAGCCCGCCGACGAAAACCGTGTTCGGCTGAGCCGCGACAACCGTCACGACGTCTCCCGACTCGAGCGGCTCCAGCGCCATCGCTGTCTTGAGATGGTGCGTATTTCGGATGTTCAGCTCCAGCTTTTCCCGCGGCGACCGAACCCGCTGCAACACGATCTGGCCCGAAGCGAGGTCCGACATGCCGCCCGCCAGCACCACCGCATGAAGCACGTCGCGCTGCTCACGGTTGAGTTTGATCAGACCCGGAAGCAGGGCGGCGCCCACCACCACCACGTCCGTCGACTTGTATTCGTGAACCTCGACGCTCAGCCCAAGCGAGCTGACAAACTTGGGAACGTATGCCTCGTAAATGGCCTGCTCGACGTCTTCAATCTCGCGATCGACCACCTTCACCGGCCCGACCATCGGGAGGGTGATCTCGCCGCGCCGATTCACCCGGGCCAGAACCTCCGTCGGCTCCATCAGCATTTCAATTCCGGTCAGTCCCGTCAGCGACACCCGCAGCACGTCGCCCGCGCCGATGCGATACGGCCGGTGAAACTGGGCGTAAATTTCCTTCAGAACATTGTCCCGATCCAGGTCGTCGGCTGATTCGCTCTCAAACGGCGCAAGGGCCGCTGACTCGCTTTCCTCGCTCGAACGATCCTCAGACGCTTCCGTCGTCTCGCCGGACGTTTCCGGCGCGGAGTCATCCGGAGGCCGCTGATGACTCGCGAGAATTACCGGCTGCCCGTTCTTTCGAACTTGTTCGTAAGACCACATCCCCGTCGACTTATTGAAAACCCACTTGCCGACGTAGGTAACTGGACCGGCGGGAGGCTTCGGCGCGGACGGCGTCGGTGCAACCGTCCTGTGAGCGCGTCCACCGGCGGATTTTGCTTTCGCGGTCGCCCGACGATGAGATGTCTTCCCAGCGGCACTTACAAAGGAACCGTTCTCCTCCGTCCCGCCGTTTTCATACTCGTCAGCCTCCTCTTGAAGCTCAATGAACTCATACACATCGAGCCGGCTATCCTTGCATCCGGCCAGCACGGTCAGTGCGAAGGCGATGAAAGCGTATGAAAAAGTCGTGGCGTAATGCCGGTGAAATGACGACGACGCAGTCCGTTGCATGGTGTCCATCGCGAATCCCTTGCGCGTTCAAATACCTCGGAAAACGTCCTAACATCGACCGGCCGGCCGCCCAACTTCGCGATAAAAACGGCACCCCGATGTTTATCCCCGATCCATTACCAAATGACCGATAAGATCGGAAATCCCCGCCGCGTGGCGGTATCCAGTTCCCGATAAAGCAACGCTGCATTTCTGCGCCCCGAAGGGGCGACGCGTTGTAGCCACTGCCTGCCGACGCGGCGCGGTGAAGCGAAGCGGAACCCGTGGATTCAAGTCGTGCCTATGACGGTCCGCTCCGAAGGAGCGGCGGAAGCGTCCGCTTGCGCAGAAGCGCTATGTGTGTTTGCTGACGAAACCACAGATTTGGGCTCGCCGCTTGGCGGGCATTTCTTTGGCATGATCTTTCAGACCGACCGAACCGGCTGAAACTGCGTCTCAGTGCCGAACGCCGCTGCTTGCGGCATGCTGCGTGAAACCCCCGGCATGATTGAGCGGTGCGTCTTGCTCGCCTGCTTTCTCTCCGGCTCCGCGCGGAGCAGCCACGGCAAAGGCACTTCCTTGCCCGTGACCAGCGCGTAGATCGTGGCCGCCAGAATCTTCACGTCGAGCCACGGCGACATGTGTCGCACGTACGTCATATCGAAGTGAATCCACTGCTGGAAATCCCCCTCGTGCCGGCCGGTGCGGCAGATTTGCCACAGCCCCGTCACCCCGGGCCGAACCGACAGCCGCGCCCGCCGCCACGGAACGCAATACTGGTTCTCCCGGAACGGCGACGGTCGCGGGCCCACCAGGCTCATGTGCCCGGCCAGCACGTTGAACAACTGCGGCAGCTCGTCGATGTTGTACTTGCGAAGAATCCGGCCAACCCGCGTCACCCGCGGATCGTTGCTGATCTTGAAATGCGGTCCGTCGAGCATGTTTCGATCGTAAAGCCGACGCTGCTGATCGTGAGCATCGGCGATCATCGTCCTGAATTTGAAGCACGGAAACTGTCCGCCTCGGCGCCCTTCGCGGTGGTGAATGAACAGCAGGGGGCCGCGAGACTCCAGCTTGACCAGGATGGCCGCCACAATCAGCACGGGCAGCGAAATGCATAGCGCCAGCACGGTGATGACGACGTCAAATGCACGTTTGAGCCCAACGTTAAGTATCGCGGTAGCGCCGGGGGGTTCCAGAACGCTGCTTGCACCGAACGGCTTCTCCCCATGGCCGTCTGAATAAGCTGAGCCTGGAAAGGTCGCCTCGGTGGCATCTTCCATCACGATCCCCTGCGAAATTGAAGCTGTGCCCAATGATCGAAAACAGCTCGAATGCGCCGCTATTTCACGGCCGCGTCCCACGATCGATTGCGCCACCACGGCGCCGGCTCCGACGATCGCCTTCTCCCCGATCACGCACGGCCCCACAATGGATGCATTTTCCCGAATGACCGCCCCGGGCTGTATCACAACCTGGCCCCGTATCCACGCGGATTCGTGCACCAGCCCACCGCACCCCAATAGAACCCCGTCATGTAGTTTCGAATAGCGCGCAGGCGCCGGACCCGCGACCGTCTGCCTCACGACGCGTTCTGAATACGCAAACAGATCCGACGGTGAAGTGAGATCGAACACGCGCGTGTTGATCGGAAAATCTCGAGACAAGACGTCGGCCCCCAAAAATGCGTTGGGTAGAGCGTCCGATCCAATCCTTCCCCTCAAGTGCTCCATCGCCGCGACCGGCGCGAGAGAGTGAGTCCGCGCGGCATGAGCCCGCCCCGACTGCGTGACCCCATCATAAAACCGCTGAATTCGCTCGATCCGCCCAT
>Ga0190265_10004157_pt1 | contig 10007 bp, 10 predicted proteins | sample Popmic124T_FD_133135 | JGI IMG/M metagenome (GOLD analysis project Ga0190265, IMG submission 133135) | Populus adjacent soil microbial communities from riparian zone of Indian Creek, Utah, USA - 124 T | ecosystem: Environmental > Terrestrial > Soil > Riparian zone | place: USA: Utah | collected...
CGGGTCACCCTGTCCCACAAGTCCGACGGCCGCACCGTCGCCACCGACCCCACCGCCGGCATGTTCGCTCTCATCAAGGGTGACGTCCTCACCGACAAGGACGCCCACCTCGCCCCCACCCGCTACGCCGACTGGCTCTCCAGCTAGCCGCTGGGGCAGTTGAACCCTTTGTCCTTTCCGCATGTCCTACCACTGAGCTACCACTTCTCGGCTACCGGCCGAAGTCCTCGTGCAGGCCCTGCACTTGGGCGTAGCCGGGCACCGGCGAGGGGCGCGCCTCGTGCGGTGCGGCGATCGACCAGGCGAGGTCGACGGCGTGCTGGAGCGCCGCTCGGAAGAGCAGCGAGCCAAGGCTGATGCGGCTCACGCCTGCTTCCGCCAGCTGCGCGTACGTGTGGTGGCCGGGGGAGTGCAGCACGTTCAGCGGCAGCTCCAACTCCCTTACGAGCGCGGCGATATCGTCCTGGGCCACGAGCCCGGGAACGAAGGCCCCGTCCGCGCCCGCGGCCGCATACGCCGCGCAGCGGCGCAACGTCCCCGCCTGCGTCGCGTCCACGCCGAGCCAGTGCGTGTCCGTACGGGCGTTGACGAACAGCTCCGGTGCGGCCTCCTTCACCGCCGTGATCTTCGCCGCGTGGAGTCGCAGATCGGTGAGGGTGCCGTCTGGCAGCCCGTCTTCGATGTTGACGCCCGCCACTCCCGCCTGCGCCAACTCTCCAGCCAGCGCGGCGACTTGAGCCGGGTCGTCGCTGAAGCCGCCCTCGATGTCGACGCTGACCGGCACGGGCAGCCGGGCCAGGCCCCGCCCGAGCGCGAGTGTCTCCGTACGAGCCGCGCCGCTGCCGTCCGGCAGACCCGCAGCCGCGGCGACACCCAGACTCGTCGTGCCGACGGCAGGGAAACCGCGCCGGTGCAGCGCCGCGGCCGAGGCGTGGTCCCAGGCGTTGGGCAGGAGCAGGGGCTGCTCACCGTGGTGCAGCTCCCTGAAGGTCTCGTAGGCGCTCACGCGGCCACCGCCCCCTCGCCCATCCCGATCCCGGCCCCGAACCCTGCCCCGATCCCGGTCCCGAGCAGCTCCGCCATCGTCTCCCGCCCCTTGCCGGTGATCCTCAACGCCCGCTGGCTGCCTATGCGTTCGCACCAGCCTTGCTCAAGCGCGTATGTGCACAGTGCCGCCCCGGCCCTGCCCGCCAGATGGGGCCGGCGTTCGGTCCAGTCCAGGCAGGAGCGTGCCATGGGACGGCGGCTGCCGGGCCGTACCGCCGCCAGGTCGATCCCGAGCGCGTCGAACCACTCCAGCCCCGCGTCCGTCACGGAGAAGCCCGTCGACTGCTGGAGGAGGCCACGCTCCAGCAGCGCATCTGTGACGGCCACGCCCAGGGCGCCCGCCAGGTGGTCGTAACAGGTCCTCGCCCGCGCCATCGCCGCTCCTGCCGAGGCGGCGCGCAGGCTGCGCGGTGCGGGCGGGGGCCCGGCGTGCACCGACAGGTCCTCGACGAGCTGCGCGACCTGCGGTCCGGCGAGGCGTACGTACCGGTGCCGCCCCTGCCGTACCTGCGCCAGCAGATCTCCCGCCACCAGCTTGTCCAGGTGCGCGCTCACCGTCGGCGCTGTCACTCCCGTGGCGCGGGCCAGCTCACCGGCGGTCCAGGCACGTCCGTCCAGCAGTGCCAGACAGATGGAGGCGCGCGTCCCGTCGGCGAGCAGCCCGGCCAGCGCCGCGAGCGGCTGTCCGGTCTGTCCGGGCGGCTGCTGGGGTCTCTCCACTCGTTCCATACGGCCATGATGCGCCGCCGGTACTTCGGCACCGGCCGAAGTGTCTGCGGGCCCGGACCGGACCCGGAAAGGGAGGGGAGGGGAGGGAGCAGGCGTCAGGCGTGCGGCCCGACGGTCACTGTCCCCACGGTGAGTTCCGGCTCGGCTTCGAGCACTGCCCCGACCCGCTCCACCTCCGCCTCCAGCGCGCCGCGCTGTGCAGTGGTCAGTGGCGCGAGAGGTTCGACGGTGACGTGAAGCCGGCGTCCAGACCTGCGCTGGTGCCAGACGCCCGCGACGACGCCGTCGACCAGCAGCACCGGGAAGTTGCCCGCCTGGCCGCTGGGGGAGAGGGCACGTTGCCCGGCCGGGCCCGGGTAGAGACGCTCACGCGGCCGGGAAGCGATCACGTACGCGTCGAAGTACGGCAGCAGCCGCACCCCGCGAGGCGGCGACGGGGGCACCTCGGCGTCGCCTGCCGTCACCCACCCCGGCTCGCCCTCGACGGCGACGCGCTGGAGCTGCCCCTCCAGGGAACGGAACACCTCCTCGGCCCAGGCCCGCGGGGCGCCCAGCCAACGCGCGAAGTCCTGCGCCGTGGCGGGCCCGTAGGCGTACAGGTAGCGCTCGACGAGCTGCGCCTGGGCCGTCCGCCCCGGGAGAGGAGCCTGGCCGTCCAGAAAGCGCCGCGGATTGGTGTAGGTCACCTTTCGGCCCCGGTTCGGGCCGTAACACAACAAGCCCCGATGGGAGGCGAGTGCGAGGGCCTGCCGCCAGCGGGGCCACATCCCCTGGAACGCCGGCATGACGAGATCACCGGCCCACGGCCCCGTCGCTTCGATGACGGCTTCGCTCAGCTCGTCGATGGTCAGCTCCGCGCCGTCCAGAACCCGGCCGACGGCTGCGACGACCTGCTCCGTCTGCTCCCCGGTCAGCCGCACCCCCTCGGGGAAGGGGCTTGTGCCCACGGGAAGCGACCCCAATGCGCCGATCCACATGGGCAGTTCGGAGGTGGGCAGCAGATGGACGGTGCCGCGCGGGCCGTGCGTCTTGATCAGGCTGTGCCGCTCCCACAGGGCGTCGCGTACATCGGTCCGGGTGGCGGTCTCGCTCCTCATGCCGAGGGAGAGTTCCGCTGCGGAGAGCACCTGGGCGTGCGCGCCGCAGAGGAGGCCCGCGATCCTCTCGGGACCGGCCGAAGCCGAGGGCGACGCGAGGGCGCTGCGGTCGAGCCGCCTCGCGGAGACCTCGTTCCACGACAACTGCGGGACGGCGGAATCCATGGTCTGCCAGCCTCCTACAGTTCGCCTGCCTACCGCGCGGCCGGCTGTTCAGCGGCAGCCGTCACCAGTATCAGCGGGATGTCCCCGCACGGCCGCAGCCGCAGCCCTTCGTACGAGGCGCCCTCGCCGTTCCCGGCCAGTACGGCCCCGAAGTCGGGACCCTTGAGCAGTGAACCCGCAAGATGGCGTGCGTCCGTCGAAACAGCCACGCGGCCACGTGAGTTGACCAGGCACGCCGGCCCCGGCAGCCGTTGCAGCACCGGCATGACCGCCGCTTCGAAGGCCGGCAGATACACATCGGCCGCGGCGACGCCCGTGAAGCGGCCCTCGACCGTCACCGGTGCGGACAGAGTGAGGCTGTACTCGTCCGAGCAGAGGTAGTCCACATACGGTCCGGCGACCGCGCGCTGCCCGGTGTCGCGCGCCAGCGCGAACCATTCCCAGTGGGTGTAGTCCGAGTACGCGGAGTGCTCGGGGTCCAGATCCAGCAGCAGCGGACGCACCTCGCCGCCCGCGCCGCTCTGCCACCACTCCAGCCACACCGGCGCGTCGGCGAGCAGCCCCGGCGCCGCCACGAAGCCCACCCCGGAGACGGGACCGGGCCGGGAGAGCCGCTCGTGCAGGCCGGGGCGGAGCGCGGCGAGGTCGGCGGTCGTGGGCTGTCTGCCTTCGGCGGTGAGCGGCGCGAGGAGTGCCGCGGTGTCCGTACGGGTCTCGGCGACGGTGTCGAAGACGCTCTCCAGCGTGTCGCGGACGCCGGCCGCCACATCGGCGGCTGCCACATCGGCGGACGCCGCTTCGTCAAGGACGTCCGGTCCGCCTGCGGGACGGGGGCTGCTTCCCACGGGTGCCCTCCTTGGTGTGCGGGCCAGGTGGCCCGCCGGCGAGGCCGGGGGCGCCGAGGCGGAGTTCGACCAGGCGTCCCATGGAGACCTCGACACACTGCTCGGCACGGGCTCTTGCCTGCTCCTGCGCACCATCCTGCACCGCACAGATCACGGCGCGGTGACGATCGCAGAGGTCTTTGAGATGCTTTTCCTCGCTGAGCACGAGGCACAGCAGCGCCCCGATCTCCGCGTGGATGCCGATCTCTTCGCGTGTCAGCCGCGCGGACTGAGCGGCTGCGGCCAGCTCCACGTGGAAGCGGCCGTGTACGCGGCTGCGGGCTGCCGCGTCCCGGGCGTCCGCCAACTCCTCCAGCGACCGGTGCAGTTGCCGCAGGTCGTCCGGTTCGGTGCGCTGAGCTGCGAGTCTGGCGGCGGCGCCGGAGACGGCGGTCCAGTGGTCACCCACGTCGCGCAGCTCCTCGGTGCTCCAGCTGCCCAGATGGGCCAGCAGCCGTTCCTCCACGGGACCTTCGGGGACGGTGACGAAGCTGCCGCCGCCGCGCCCCCTGCGGGTGGTGACCAGGCCGCGCTGCCGCAGCGCCATCAGCGCCTCCCGCAACGTGACGGTGGAGACGCCGAGTTGAGCGGCGAGTTCGGGCTCGCCCGGCAACTGCTCGCCGTCGGCGAGCAGTCCGAGCTCGATGGCGTCACCCAGCCGCCGCACCACGGCGTCGACGCGGGCCTGTGTGCCGATCGGGGTGAAGACGGTTCTTCGGGCGCCGTCCTGATCTCTCTCCACGGCTACCACCTTGTCAGTTGGCTGAGTCTTTACCTGAAGAGGGTCTCGGGCGGTCTTGAAGATTGAACTATGACTTCATATATTTACCGGCCAACGACCACAGCACCAGAGAGGTTCCCGCCCATGGAGGGGAAGGCCATCCGGCTGCGGAGTCTGCGCAAGGTCTTCGGCAGTACAGAGGCTGTCGCAGGCATCGACCTGGGCATCTCGGACGGTGAGTTCTTCTCCATGCTGGGCCCGTCGGGCTCGGGCAAGACCACGGTGCTCCGCATGATCGCCGGCTTCGAGCCGCCCACCGGCGGCACCATCGAGCTGGCGGGCAAGGACGTCACGCGGCTCGCGCCCTTCGAGCGGGACGTCCACACCGTTTTCCAGGACTACGCGCTCTTCCCGCACATGACCGTCGAGCAGAACGTCGCCTACGGCCTGAAGATCCAGAAGACACCCAAGGCCGAGCGTCTGCGCCGGGCCGGAGAAGCACTTGCGAGCGTCCGTCTCGAAGGCTTCGGCAAGCGCCGCCCGTCCCAGCTCTCAGGCGGTCAGCGGCAGCGGGTGGCGCTGGCACGTGCCCTGGTCGGCCGCCCGGGAGTGCTGCTGCTGGACGAGCCCCTCGGCGCCCTCGACCTCAAGCTGCGCGAGCAGATGCAGATCGAACTCAAGGAACTGCAGCGCGAGGTGGGCATCACCTTCGTCTTCGTCACCCACGACCAGGACGAAGCGCTGACCATGAGCGACCGGATAGCGGTCTTCAACGAGGGCCGCATAGAACAGACCGGCACCCCCGCCGAGATATACGAACGCCCCGCCACCCCCTTCGTTGCGGGCTTCGTCGGCACCTCCAACCTGCTCAGCGGCGAGACGGCCGAACAAGTCGTGGGCAGGGCAGGGACGTTCAGCGTCCGCCCGGAGAAGATCCGGGTGCTCAAGGACCTGCCTGGCGGTGACGAGCCGGACGAGCCGGACCACTCCGCCGCCACAGGCACCGTCGCCGAGGTCGTCTACCTGGGGGACGCGACCCGCTTCCTCGTGGACCTCGACGCCGGCGGACGGCTCACAGCCGTCCAGCAGAACCTGGAGACCTCCTCCGAGGACGTCGCCGCCTACCGCGGCACACGGGTCAGGCTCCAGTGGCACCACCGGCACAACTTCCCCATCAGTCAAGCCCGTTGACCCGCACGTCCAACCCCCCCCCCACGACTCCCACGACCACCCTCGCCTCTACACCGTGGAGATCTCCGTGCGTAATTCCCGTTCCCTCAAGGCTGTTGCCGCGGCAGGCGCCCTGCTGCTGGCGACCGCCTGCGGTTCGTCCGGTTCCTCTTCCTCCTCACCCGGCGCTGTCGACCCACCCGACCTCAAGGCACAGAAGAAGCTCGGCAAGACGGAGAACTCGGTCAACCTCGTCGCCTGGGCCGGCTACGCCGAGGACGGCAGCAACGACCCCAAGGTCGACTGGGTCACCCCGTTCGAGAAGAAGACAGGCTGCAAGGTCAACACCAAGACGGCGGCCTCCTCCGACGAGATGGTCAGCCTGATGAAGACCGGGCAGTACGACGCCGTCTCGGCATCCGGCGACGCGTCGCTGCGTCTGATCGCCTCCGGCGACGCAGAGCCCGTCAACACCGAACTGGTGCCCAACTACAAGGACATCTTCAAGGGGTTGAAGAGTAAGGACTGGAACTCGGTCGACGGCAAGCCCTACGGCATCCCGCACGGCCGCGGCGCCAACCTCCTGATGTACAACACCGAGAAGGTCAAGCCCGCCCCCGACTCCTGGTCAGCGGTCTTCGACAAGTCCTCGAAGTACAAGGGCAAAGTCACGGCGTACGACTCCCCGATCTACATCGCCGACGCCGCGCTCTACCTGATGAAGCACAAGCCGTCACTGGGCATCAAGAACCCCTACTCCCTGGACCAGAAGCAGTTCGACGCCTCCGTCGACCTGCTGAAGAAGCAGAACGCCAACATCGGCGAGTACTGGAGCGACTACCTCAAGGAGATCTCCGCCTTCAAGAGCGGCGACTCCGTCGTCGGCACCTCCTGGCAGGTCATCCTCAACACCGCGCAGAGCGAGGGCGCGAAGGTCAAGGCGGTGCTGCCCAAGGAGGGTTCCACCGGATGGTCCGACACCTGGATGGTCGGTTCCAAGGCCAAGCACCCCAACTGCGCCTACAAGTGGCTCGATCACATCGTCTCGCCCGAGGCGAACGCCCAGGTCGCCGAGTACTTCGGTGAAGCACCGTCCAACGAGAAGGCGTGCAAGCTGACCGCGGACAAGAACCACTGCAAGACGTACCACGCCTCCGACGAGCCGTACTGGAAGAAGGTCCACTACTGGACCACACCCACCCAGCAGTGCCTCGACGGCCGCAAGGACGCCAAGTGCGTGCCGTACGCCAAGTGGGTCCAGGCCTGGACAGAGATCAAGGACTAGGCACACATGACGAAGACCGCGCCGGCCGCCGGATTCGTCCGGCGGCTCGCCGGGACCCTCCACCGCCGTCCCCGGCTGCAGCTGTCCCTGCTGCTGTCCGCGCCGCTGACCTGGCTCGTCCTGGCCTATCTCGGCTCACTCGTCGCGCTGTTCATGTCCGCGTTCTGGACCACGGACACCTTCACCTCGAACGTCGTGAAGATCTGGTCCACGGACAACTTCAAGACCCTGCTCACCGCCGGGGTCTACCGCGAAGTCGCCCTGCGCAGCGTCGGCGTGGCCCTGGCCGTCACGGTCATCTGCGCCGTGATCGCCTTCCCGGTCGCCTTCTTCACCGCACGGATCGCCGCACCCCGCTGGCGCCCTCTGCTCGTGGTCGCCATCCTCACGCCGCTGTGGGCCAGTTACCTGGTCAAGGCGTACGCATGGCGCATCATCCTCGCCGAGGGCGGCCTGCTGGAGTGGCTGCTCTCCCCGCTCGGCCTGGACGGGCCCGGCTACGGACTGACCGCCACCATCCTGGTGCTGACCTACCTGTGGCTGCCGTACATGATCCTGCCCATGCACACGGGACTCGAGCAGATCCCCGACAGCGTCCTGGACGCCTCCGCCGACCTCGGCGCCCGCACGGGCCGTACGTTCCGCTCCGTGGTGCTGCCGATTCTGCTGCCCTCCATCGCGGCCGGCTCGGTCTTCACCTTCTCCCTCAGCCTCGGCGACTACATCTCCGTGCAGATCGTCGGCGGCAAGACCCAGCTGATCGGCAACCTCATCTACTCGAACATCACCCTGGACCTGCCGTTGGCCGCGGCACTCGGCACGGTGCCCGTGGTGATCATCGTGTTCTACCTGCTCGCGGTGCGCCGCACCGGAGCGCTGAGCAGCCTCTGACGGCGCGCAGGACGCAACTGAAGCCGGCGGAAGCCAACTGGACGCACTGCCAACGGAAGCCAACTGGACGCACTGGACGAAAAGCGAAGGCCAGACGATGAATCTCTCCCGTCCCGCACGCATCGCACTGCGCACAGCAGCCGGGCTCGGCTTCGCGGTCATCTACATCCCGCTGTTCCTCGTCCTCATCAACTCGCTCAACCCCGACCGCAGTTCGGGCTGGCCGCCGCCCGGCATCACGTTCCACTGGTGGGCGGACGCCTGGGGGAACGCCGGCGCCCGGCACGCCCTGGTCACCTCGCTCAAAGCCGGCCTCGGGGCGACAGCCGCCGCCCTCGTACTGGGCACGCTCATCGCCTTCGCGATCCAGCGCTTCAAGTTCTTCGGCCGTGAAGCGCTCTCGTTCGTGGTCGTACTGCCGATCGCGCTGCCCGGCATCGTCACGGGCGTCGCGCTCAACACCGCCTTCCGCACCGTGCTCGAACCCTTCGGCGTCGGGCTGGGGTTGTTCACCGTCGTCGTCGGTCACGCGACCTTCTGCGTCGTGGTCGTCTACAACAACGTGATCGCCCGGCTGCGCAGAATGCCCGGCAGCTACGAGGAAGCGGCCATGGACCTGGGCGCGAGCACCTTCCGCGCCTTCGTCGACATCACGTTCCCGCTGGTGCGCTCCGCGCTGGTGGCGGGCGGACTGCTCGCCTTCGCCCTCTCCTTCGACGAGATCATCGTGACCACCTTCACGGCAGGCCCGAACACCCAGACCCTCCCCATCTGGATCTTCTCCAACATGGCCAGGCCGCAGCAGGCACCCGTGGTCAACGTCGTCGCGGCCGTCCTCGTACTGCTCTCGGTCATCCCGATCTATCTGGCGCAGCGGCTGTCGTCCGACACGGCCTCGGGCAGCCGGATCTGAGGGACGGGCACCTCACAGCACCGGTGCCGCGCTCGGCGCCGTCTCGCCGAGGGCGTCGCGCCTGTCCGGCATCGCGAGGCTCGCCATCCGGCGCCAGCCGCCGAGCCGTTCGTACGCGTACATGGCGTGGATGCCTGCGGCGAGCGGCGCCGTCTTGACCGCGGGCCAGTCCAGGAGCCGCCCCATGTGGGACATCACCGAGAGGGAGACGTCTCGGTGGACGGCGATCTCGGCCAGGACACAGCGGCGCAGATTGCGCTGGATCGTCGCCTCGTGGCCCTGCGAGGCGAGCCGCAGCAACTCCTCGTGGCAGTACGCCAGATGGCTGTCCTCGTCGTTGCTGATCATCCTGATGGCCTTGCCGATCCCGGGATCGTGGCCGCAGCTGGCGAGCAGCATCGCCATCTGGTCGGAGGCCCGCTGCTCGGTGACCCGGCTGTGCGTCAGGTAGACGATGATGTCGTACTCGGTGAGCGGCTCGTCGCGGCGGAGCTTCTCGTGCATGAGGCCGATGCCGCGCCGCTCCAGCAGCATCGTGTAGTCGGTCTCGAGCGGCACGGCGACAGGCTTGAGGCCCCGCTTCTTCAGCATCGCGCTGAAGATCCGGCCGTGCTTCTCCTCGTCTGTGCCATGTCTGGTGATCTTGGGGGCGAGATCCCGCATGCTCTCCGGCACCAGGGCCGCGATCCGGGCGTTCTCCCAGCCTCCCTGCGCCTCGCCGCTGGCGGCGATGGAGCAGAAGAGCTGAAACGAGCGGTCGTTGTCCAGAATCTCTCTGAACAGGCTTCGGGACGAGAGCATCGATGCCACCTCCGGTACGGGTGTCCGCAGAACCGAGTCAAAGGGGGCGGAAGGGAACCGGCAACAGCAGCGCCGGTTCCCTGTGCCAAACGAAGGACATTCACGCCCCCGCGGCGGCAGGGCAGGGCTGTGCCCCGACTCGGAAGCGGTGTCGGACGTCCGGCTCAGACGTCCGGCTCGGACGTCCGGGTCAGAAGCCCGATTCAGAAGCCCGGCTCAGAAGCCTCCGCCGCCGAAGTCGCCGCCTCCTCCGAAGCCGCCGCCGCCGAAGTCGCCGCCTCCTCCGAAGTCCCCACCGCCGAAG
>Ga0190265_10004158_pt1 | contig 10003 bp, 12 predicted proteins | sample Popmic124T_FD_133135 | JGI IMG/M metagenome (GOLD analysis project Ga0190265, IMG submission 133135) | Populus adjacent soil microbial communities from riparian zone of Indian Creek, Utah, USA - 124 T | ecosystem: Environmental > Terrestrial > Soil > Riparian zone | place: USA: Utah | collected...
GCCTTTGCCCAGACCGCCCAGGATCGCCATGATCTCGGGCTGGAGGATGTAGCGGCCGACCACGCCCAGCGTCGATGGCGCCTCGTCGGGCGACGGCTTTTCGACGAGGCCCTTCACTTCGGTGAGGCGGCCGTCCCGCGCGCCCGGCGTGACGATGCCGTAGCTCGCCGTGCGCTCGCGCGGCACGTCCTGCGCGCAGACGATATTGCCGCCGACCCGGCCATAGGCCTCGACCATCTGGGCAAGGCAGCCGGGCGAGCCGATCATCAGATCGTCGGGGAGCAGCACCGCGAACGGTTCGTCGCCGACCAGGTCGCGCGCGCACCAGATCGCGTGGCCGAGGCCGAGCGGCTCCTGCTGGCGGACCGAGACGATCGCGCCGGGGGGAAAGCGCGTGCCGGCGAGCGCGTCGAGCGATTTTCCGCGCGCCTTCATGGTCGTTTCGAGCTCGTAGGCGATGTCGAAATGGTCCTCGAGCGCGTCCTTGCCGCGGCCGGTGACGAGGATCATCTGCTCGATTCCGGCCGCGCGCGCCTCCTCGACCGCATATTGGATCAGCGGCCGATCGACGATCGTCAGCATCTCCTTGGGAATCGCCTTGGTCGCGGGCAGGAAACGGGTGCCGAGCCCGGCCACCGGGAAAACCGCTTTGCGGACGGGCTTCATTCGGGTTCCGCGCTCGAATTGGAATCGGCATCGACCGGAATGTCGCCGGGCGGCAAATCGAACCGATCGTTATCGCGCTCTTCGGACCGGCGGAGCAGTTCGTCCACCCGGCCGGGGCGGGCAACGGGCGGCGGCGCCAGGAGCTCGTCGGTGGTCATCGGCCGGCTGGCCATGGCGGGCGCGGGCGGCATCGTCTCGCCGGGCGCGGGCCTCAGCGGCTCGCGCAGGCCGCAGCCGGAAAGCGCGAGGGCGAAGAGCAAAGCCGCGCGCCTCATTCCTTCATCCCCAACATCTTCCTGGCCGCCTCGATCCGCTTCTTCACCTGGGCCGGCGCGGTGCCGCCGAAGCTCGTCCGGCTCTTAACCGAAGCATCCGGCGAAAGCACAGTGAAAACACCCGCTTCGATCCGCGCGTCGATCTCTTTCAAGGCTTCGAGCGGAAGCTCCCAGAGGCGCGCGCCGCGCTCGTCGGCGAGGCGCACCGCACGGCCGGTGATGCGATGCGCCTCGCGGAACGGCACGCCCGCTTCGCGCACCAGCCAGTCGGCAAGGTCGGTCGCGGTGGCGTGTCCGGCGGCGGCGGCGGCACGCATCCGCTCCGCATCGAAATCGGCGGTCTCGACCATCCCCGCCATCGCCGCGATCGACAGGCTCAACAAATCGTGCGCCTCGAACACCGGCGCCTTGTCGTCCTGCATGTCCTTCGAATAAGCGAGCGGCAGGCCCTTCATCACTGTGACCAGCGCCACCATCGCGCCGGCGATGCGCCCCGAATGGCCGCGGACCAGCTCGGCGGCGTCGGGATTTCGCTTTTGCGGCATGATCGACGAGCCGGTCGAAAAGGCGTCCGACAGGATGACGAAGCCGAACATCGGGCTCGCCCAGAGCACGAGCTCCTCGGCGAGGCGCGACAGATGCAGCGCGCATTGCGTCGCCGCCATCAGATAATCGAGCGCAAAATCGCGGTCCGAGACCGCGTCCAGCGAATTGGCCACCGGCCGATCGAATTCGAGCGCCAGCGCCGCCGCCTCGCGGTCGATCGGAAAGCTGGTGCCGGCCAGGGCCGCGGCGCCGAGCGGACATTCGTTGAGCCGCGCCCGCGCGTCGGCGAAGCGCGAGCGATCGCGGCGCAGCATCTCGTAATAGGCCATCAGATGGTGGCCCAGGGTCACGGGCTGCGCCGCCTGGAGGTGGGTGAAGCCGGGCATCAGCGTCGCTACATGCTCGGCGGCGCGCGTCACCAGCGCGCGCTGGAGCGCGGCGAGGCCCGTGTCGGCCGCGTCGATCGCGTCGCGCACCCACAGCTTGAAATCGGTCGCGACCTGGTCGTTGCGCGAACGCGCGGTGTGGAGACGCCCCGCCGCCTCGCCGATCAGCTCGGCGAGGCGATGCTCGACATGCATGTGGATGTCCTCGAGCGCGATATCCTCGATGACGCCGCCCGTCTCATATTCGTCCTCGATCCGGTCGAGCCCCTCCTCGATCGCGTCGGCATCCTCCTGGGCGACGATGCCCTGCGCCGCGAGCATGGCGATGTGGACGCGCGATGCGGCGATGTCGTGCCGCCACAATCGCTTGTCGAAGCCGATCGAGGCATTTATCTCGCGCATCAGCTCGGAAGGTCCTTCCGAGAACCGCCCGCCCCACATGGCGTTGGAGTCATTATCCTTGCGGCTTGTGATCGCCCTTCTCCCCGGCCTCCTTATCGGCCTCGCGCTGGCCGGATGCGATAGGCAAAAGGCGTCCGCCCCGCAAGGCGAAGCGCCGCAAGCCGCCAATGCATCGGGCAATGCGGCCGCGGGCGCGCCGGCCTATCCGACCGGGCGGCTCGACCGCAGCCACGCCGGCACGCCCGCCCCCGACGTGACCTTCGAGGACGGCGAGGGACGGCCGGTCAGGCTCTCCGTATTCCGCGGCCGGCCGGTGCTGGTCAATCTCTGGGCGACCTGGTGCGGGCCGTGCGTGGTCGAAATGCCGTCGCTGGACGCGCTGGCCGCGCGCGCGGGCGCGGGCATCCAGATCCTCGCTGTCAGCCAGGATCTGGACGGGCGGCAGAAGGTCACCGACTTCTTTGCGAGCCGCAATTTCACCCGCCTCCAACCCTATCTCGATCCGCAAATGGGTTTGATGGGCGCGCTCCGGCTCGAGGAGCTGCCGACCACCATCCTCTACGATTCGAACGGGGAGGAAGTGTGGCGGATGACCGGCATGGCCGACTGGCACGGCGAACGCGCGGCCAGGCTGCTCAGGGAAGCCGACGCCGGCTGAAGATTCTCCCGTCGATCGCGGCGAGGCCCAGGCCGATCAGCGCCATACCGGCGAAATGGCGCGGTTCGAGCCGCTCGCCGAGGAAAAACGCGCCGAGCAGGATCGCGGTGATCGGGATCAGGAAGGTGACGAGCAGCGAATTGGTCGCGCCCGCCGAAGCGAGCAGGCGGAAATAGAGGATATAGGCGAGGCTTGTGCAGAACAGCGCCAGCGCGGCGAGCGCCGCCCAGGCCTCGAGCGACGGCGCCGCCGCCAGCCATGGCGGCTCGAAGACGAGCACCAAGGGCAGCATCACGATCGCGGCGACGGTGAGCTGTCCGGTCGAAACCGCGACCGGATCGATCCCCATCCCCCGGAAGCGCCGCGCATGGACGCCGGCAAGCGCGTAGCAGAGCGTCGCCGCGAGGCAGCCGAGCTGGGCGAGGACGGCAACACCCACGCGGCTGAGGAAATCCGCGCCGATCATCACCGCGACGCCGGTGAAACCGAGCAGCACACCGCCGATCTTGCCGGGCGTCGCTTTCTCGTCGGCGGTCAGGATATGGGCGACGATCACGCCCCAGATCGGCGTGGTCGCGTTGAGGATCGAGGCGAGGCCGCCGTTGATCTCCTCCTGCGCCCAGGCGAACAGCACGAACGGGATCACGTTGTTGAGCAAAGCGAGGATCAGGAAGGCGGGCGCGGCGCCCGGCGGCATCGCCAGGCGCTGGCGCTTCACGGCCAGGAACGCCCACAGCATCGCCGCTGCGAGAACGAGGCGGATCAGCACCAGGGTGAACGGCGCGACCGTATCGAGCGCGATCTCGATGAAGAAGAAGGAGCCGCCCCACAGGACGGAGAGGAAGAGCAGGATCGCCCAGTCCTGCCGGTTCATCGCCCGATTGATCATCGGCGAGCGCTAGCCGCGCGAGGCCGGGCGGACATCCCGTTGCTTGCCGCCAATGTCAGTCCCGCAGCAGTTCGTTGATGCCGGTCTTGGAGCGGGTCCTGGCGTCGACGCGCTTGACGATCACCGCGCAGGCGAGGCTCGGGCCGCCGTCCTTGGCGGGCAGCGTTCCGGGCACGACCACCGAATAGGCCGGCACGCGGCCGTACAGGATCTCGCCCGAGGCGCGATCGACGATCTTGGTCGAGGCGCCGATGAAGACGCCCATCGAGATCACCGCGCCTTGCTCCACCACCACCCCTTCGGCGACTTCCGAGCGCGCGCCGATGAAGCAATCGTCCTCGACGATCACGGGGGCGGCCTGGAGCGGCTCGAGCACGCCGCCGATGCCGGTGCCGCCGGAAATGTGCACATTCTTGCCGATCTGCGCGCAGCTGCCGACGGTTGCCCAGGTGTCGATCATCGTCCCCTCGCCGACATAGGCGCCGATGTTGACGAAGCTCGGCATGAGGACGGCGTTCCGGCCGATATAGGCGCCGCGGCGTACGATCGCGCCCGGCACGGCGCGGAAGCCGGCGGCGCGGAAACGATCCTCGCCCCAGCCCTCGAACTTCGAGGGGACCTTGTCGTACCAGGCCGTGCCGCCCGGCCCCGGCATCACCGCATTGTCGTTGAGGCGGAACGAGAGCAGCACCGCCTTCTTCAGCCATTGGTTGACGCTCCAGCCGTCGTCGCCTTTCTCGGCCACACGCGCCGCGCCGTCGTCGAGCAGCCGAAGCGCCGCCTCGACCGCGTCGCGGACTTCGCCGCGCGTCGATGACCCGAAGCTCTCCCGCGCGTCCCAGGCGGCATCGAGGACGCGCTCCAGCTCCGTCGTCATGCCACTTCCTCCCCCAGAACCTCACCAAGCCAGCCGGCGATGTCATCTGCCCTGTAGTCGATGAAATCCGCCGCGGCGACGGCATTGGCCTGCTCCGAGCCATTGTCCACCCAGAGCGTCGTCATCCCCAGCGTCTTGGCCGGCGCGAGGTTTCGCGCCATGTCGTCGGCGAAGAGGGCGCGGGCGGGGTCGATGCCGTGCCGCGCGCAGATCGCGGCGTAGGCCGATGGATCGGGCTTGGGCACATAGGCCATGGCATGGATGTCGTGCATGCCATCGAAGGCGTTGGCGAGGCCGAGCCGCTCCAGCACGCGCCGGGCATAATTCTCGCTGGCGTTGGTGAACACGAACTTGCGCCCCGGCAGACGGTCCAGCGCCGCCACCAGGGCCGGATCGGCGGCGAGCCGGGCGAGGTCGATGTCGTGAACGAAATCGAGGAATTCGCCGGGCTCGACGCCGTGGCTCGCCATCAGCCCGGCGAGCGTGGTGCCATGCGCGTGGAAATAATTCTTCTGCACACGCCGGGCCTCGACAGCGTCGACGCCCAGCAGGCGCTGGATATATTCGCCCATGCGGCGGTCGATCAGCTCGAACAGGTTGCTCGAGGCCGGATAGAGGCTGTTGTCGAGATCGAAGATCCAGCTTTCGATATTGGCGAGCTCGCGGTGCATGGCACTGCCCGTAGCCCAAGGGCGGCCCTGAGCAAAATCCTCACTCGTCGAAACGGTGCGGCACCAGGATCAGGACGCGGAGGTCCTGCGTCGGCCGCCAGTTCCGCCGGCGCATTTCGAACTGCGTGGGGCTGATCCGCCGCACGCCCTCACCGCAGAAACTGACCAGATTGCGGGCGTCGCCCTTGTCGACGACCAGCCGGAACTCGCCGATCGGCGAGCGCCAGTTGGCGCCGGTGGTGAGGATGTAGCTGATCCAGGTCTCGGAGATGGTCGCATATTCGGTGCCGGCGCGGCGGGCGATTCGCTCGGCCGCGCCGATGAAGGCGGCGTCGATGCAGTAGCGCGCGATCTGCTCGCGGCCATATCCGCTTTGCCGGTATTCCGGATTGCCGAGCCCCGTCGTCACCGTGCCGCCCGACCCGGGCGTATAGCGATGCTCGACGACAAGGTCGCGGCCGGCGGGGAAAACCTGCTCCCAATGCCAGGTTTCGCGCACCGTCCAGCGCGGGGCAAAGCCCGATTCGGCACCGTCGTTGGAAGCATGGATTTCGACGAGGCCGAGGGCGGCCAGCCGCTGCCGCTCGGCCGGCGCGAGCCGGCGGATCGCTTCCCCGGCGGCAGCGATGCCGTCCTGATCGCGAGTGCCGACCGGCACTCTAAACCGGGTCAGCAAATCGGTGTGGTCGACGCCGCGCAACAGCGCCCTGTACTCCACCTGCATCGCGACCGGCCGGCCATCGACGCGAGTGGCGAAATCGGCCGGCCAGGACACGTCCATGCCCTCGTCCTGGGATAGGTCGCGGTCGGGCATCGGGAAGGCGACAATCGTCCGGATCGCGCGCGCAGACCGGTTGCGGAAGACGTAGCGGACACGGATCTCGCGCGCCGAGACGTAGAGATCCTCCGAGACCATGTCGATATCGCGCGTCTGCTTGAGGACGAGGCCGCCCGCCGCCGTCTCGGCGACGCTGTCGTTGGCGAGCGCGGCGCCGGCCAGGGCGAGGCAGGCCGCCGCGGCGGCGATCGTCAGGGTGCGACTCATCTTCCCACCTCCGCCAGTGCGCGAACGAACCTGCCCTGCCGCGCCAAGGATGGAAAGCCCGAGCTATTCGGTAATGAACTTGCCCGGCAGGAACAGGTCGTCGATGAAGCCCTCGCCGCCGTTCGAATTGCGGATCATCTGCAGGAACTGGACGGTCCTGAGGCCCGCATCGTTGAATCGCCAGGCGACCTCGCCGAAGCGGCATTCCTCGAACGACGGGTGGACGCCGCCGCCATAGGCCAGCGTCGCCTTTTCGAAACTGCAGCCGATGAAGCTCTTGCCGTCGGTCTGAATCAGCTCTCCACCCGCAAAAACGCCGTCTTTCACTTCTTCCATGCGGGTGTCTCCTGAAGCGCTCAGACGGTGAAGCTTTCGCCGCAGCCGCACGCGCCCTTGGCGTTGGGATTGTCGAAGGTGAAGCCGGCGGCGAAATCGTCCTCGACCCAGTCCATGGTCGAGCCGACCAGATAGAGGACCGAGGCGCCGTCGATGTAGAAGGCGCCGCCGGGGGTTTCGATCTTCTCGTCGAACGGCTGCTCCTGCGTCACGTAATCGACCGAATAGGCAAGGCCCGAGCAGCCGCGCCGCGGCGTCGAGAGCTTCACGCCGAGCGCGCCGTCGGGCGCCCTCGCCATCAGCTCGGCGACGCGCGCCTCCGCGGCCGGCGTCAGCGTGACCGCGGCGCGGCGGATGCGGGCTTTGGTCTCGGCCATCAGAGCATTCCCAGTTCGAGCCTGGCTTCGTCGGTCATCTTCTGCGGGTCCCAGGGCGGGTCCCAGACCAATTCGACCTCGGCGTCGCCGATCCCCGGCACCGCGCCGACGCGCAGCTCGACCTCGCCCGGCATGGATTCGGCGACCGGGCAGTGCGGCGTGGTCAGGGTCATTTTCACCTTGGCGTGATGCTCGGGCGTGATCTCGACGTCGTAGATGAGGCCGAGATCGTAGATGTTGACCGGGATCTCGGGGTCGTAAATGTCCTTGAGCGCGTCGATCACCGCCTCGTAGAGATCGGTGCCCGGCTCGACCGAGGCGGCTTCCGCAGGCTTTTGCGATAAGAAGCCTTCGAGATAGTCGCGCTTGCGCTCGAACGTTGCGGAGACGCGCGCCTTGGGCGGAGGGACGACGCCTTCCACCTCCTCGGTCTCGATCTTGCGTTCCTCGTTCACCCGAAAATCCTCGTCACCCGCTCGATGCCGCGGACCAGAGCCTCGACATCCTGCTTTGCGTTATAGACCCCGAAGCTCGCCCGCGCCGTCGCATCCACGCCAAGGGCCGCCATCAACGGCTGGGCGCAATGATGCCCCGCCCTGATCGCCACCCGGCTCTCGTCCAATATGGTGCCGATATCGTGGGGATGCACCCCCTCGACCGCGAAGCTGACGATGCCGGCACTGTCCTCCGGGCCGAACAGCCGGACCGAATTGAGGCCGGACAAGGCGTCGCGCGTCTCGCCGACGAGCGCTTCCTCATGCGACGCGATCGCGTCGAGCCCGATCGTATCCACATAGTCGATGGCGGCATGGAGGCCGATCACGCCGACCACGTGCGGCGTCCCCGCCTCGAAGCGCGCGGGCGGGGCGAGGAAGGTCGTCCGCTCGAACGTCACCGTGTCGATCATCGCGCCGCCACCCTGCCATGGCGGCATCGAATCGAGGATATCCGCCCGCGCCCAGAGCACGCCGATGCCGGTCGGCCCGTAGAGCTTGTGGCCGGAAAAGACGTAGAAGTCGCAATCGAGGCCGCCGATATCGACCTTCATCCGCGGCACCGCCTGACAGCCGTCGAGCAGCAGCTTCGCGCCAACCGAATGGGCGATCCCGGCCGCCCGCTTCGCGTCGAGCACCGAGCCGAGCACGTTCGAGACATGGGCGAGCGCGACCAATTTGTGGTCGGGGCGGATCATCGCGGCCATGGCGTCGAGGTCGATGCGGTGGTCGGCGGTGAGCGGCACGACGTCGATTTGCGCGCCCGCGAGCTGCCAGGGGACGATGTTGGAATGATGTTCGAGCGTCGAGAGCAGGACGCGGTCGCCGGGCTTCAGCCAGCTCTGCGCGACGAGGTTGATGCCTTCAGTCGCGCCGCGGACGAAGACGATCTCCTCCGCGCTGCGGGCGCCGATGAACCGCGCGACGCGCTGGCGCGAGGCTTCGAACGCCACCGTCATTTCGGCCGAGCGCTGGTAGACGCCGCGATGGACGGTCGCATAGGTCTCGGCATAGCCCCGCGTGATCGCGTCGATCACCGCCTGCGGCTTTTGCGCGGTCGCCGCGCTGTCGAGATACGCCCAGCCTTGCGGGATCGCCGGGAAGTCGGCGAGCCAATCGGGCGGGCGGGTCGAAGCGGCGATATCCATCAGGCGAACCAGCTTTCGGCGTCGGCGTAGAAGGCGGCGCGCACGTCCTCCTCGCCGATTCGGTCGAGCGCGTCGGCGACGAAGGCGCGCGTGAGGAGCCCGCGGGCCTCGTCGGGCGTGACGCCGCGGCTTTCGAGGTAGAAGAGCGCGGCGCGATCGAGCTCGCCGACCGTCGCGCCGTGCGCGCACTTAACGTCGTCGGCGAAGATTTCGAGCTCGGGCTTGGCGTTGATCGTGGCGGAGCGGGCGAGGAGAAGGCCCTTGAGGCTCTGCTCGCCGTCGCTCTTCTGCGCGGCGCGCGCGACCTCGACCCGCGCGGCGACCGAGCAGGCCGCCTGATCGTCGGCGACCGAGCGCCACATCTGCCGGCTGGTGCCGTGCGGGACCGCATGGCGGATGACGAGATTGGCGTCATGCCGCTGCCGGCCGCGCGCGAGCAAGGCGCCGGCGGCTTCGGCATAGGCGCCCTCGCCGGCCAGATCGATCTCGCCGTCGAGGCGCGTGTCGCGGCCGCCGGCGGCGAGAGTCGCCGCGACCAGGCTCGCGCCTTCGCCGAGTTCGGCTTGGTCGGTCAGGCTGACGAAGCCGGCCTCGCCCAGCAGGCGCCGGCTCAACATCAGCCGTGCACCCTTGCGAAGCGTGATCCCGGTCAGCCGATTGGTCCAGCCTTCGCCGATGAACGTCTCGACGATCGACGCCTGGGCGTCGCCGTCCAGCGTGATTGCGGCGGCCAGATGGTCGGCGGCGCCCGTCGAAACATGGATGATCTGGACCATCCCGGCAGGCGCATGGCCGCGGCCGAGCCTGAGCGACCAGCCCGCCTTGCCGGCGAGGCGGCCGAGCGGGTGGCTGGTTTCGATCGCCAGCTGGCCGATTTCGATGTCGCCATCGCGCAGCACGCCGTCGACGAATAGGAGTCGCGTGCCCTTGCCGCAGTCGATCCAGGGCAGCGCTTCGGGGACCGTCCCCGTCGGCCGCGCGCCGGCGAGCGCCGGCAGCGCCGAAAGGTCGCTCCAGCGCCAGGCCTCGTCGCGGCTGGAAGGGAGGGTGAGCAGGGTCACGCCGCCATCGCTCCATAGCCTTCGCGCTCGAGCTCCACCGCGAGTTCGGGCCCGCCCGAGCGGACGATTTTGCCGCCCGCCAGAACGTGGACGAAGTCGGGCTCGACGATGTCGAGCAGGCGCTGATAGTGGGTGATCAGCAGCACCGCCTTGTCGGGCTTGCGCAGGATCC